>JABLTH010025257.1_pt1 | contig 77223 bp, 71 predicted proteins | sample 7875711 | NCBI WGS metagenome assembly JABLTH01 (sample SAMN14941262, study PRJNA633318) | bioreactor metagenome | isolation source: bioreactor | place: China | collected 2019-03-05 | reverse complement strand
GCCTGTTCCGGCGCCTCAAAGGCTATCGGCGCATCTTCTCGCGCTTTGAAAAGCTTGATGTGATGTTCCTGGGCTTCCTCAGCTTTGTGCTGGTTGCTGATGGGCTTCGCGGTTTGTGTTAACAGGCCCTAGCTGACCAGGCGCTCCGGGTTGGCCTCGATCTTGGCCAGGGCGTCGCGCGTAGCGCGCACTGTCAGCGACTCCTCTTCCAACGGCACCAGCAAGCCAGCTTGCAGGTAGGCGGCCAGGCGCCCGGCCTGGATGAGGTAGTTCTTGCCCTCGGCCGCTGCAAACAGATGCAACTTCTGCCGGTCGCTGCGCCATGCGAACTGGACCTTGCTGACGACGCCGTTGTGGTCCAACTTGAACCATGTGCCCTCGGTCAGCGTCTTGGCCCAAGCCGCCATTTCCGGACTGGGTTGCGTGCCGCCGTCCGCCACCACGATCAGGGAAGAAGCTTCGATACCCAGCATCATTTCAATGCTCTCGGCATCCAGTGGCAGATCACCCATGCCGTCGGGCGGAACCACATCGTCCAGACGCGCCAGTTGACGGGTCATGGCCTCGATCTGCGCATAGGAAATGACTTCCGTCTTGGACATGAAGGCATCGGCCAGCGTATCGCTGATTACCTTGATGTGCGCCTCCTGCGCGGACGTGCTCAGTCCCAGCGCCGTCATACCTTCGCGCAAGCGGTGCAGCAGGGCGGGCAGATTCTGGACGACCCGCGTGCGCGCGCTGCGGCTGGACTTGGCGCTGGCGGACCACACAAGATCGGTGGCCGCACGTTTGTATGCCAGCGTCTGTTCCTCCTGCGGTCCGTACTTGATCGCAGCGACTGCCAGCACGTCGGCCCACACCTTGAACAGAAACTGCTGGATTTCCTCGCGTACGGGAATGTCCTTGAGCATGTTGCGCATTTCGATCGTGTAGCGGATCGCCAGCGTCTCCTTCTGCTCCACCTGCTGCACCACGCTGACCACGCGTTGCGCCACTCCTTGGCCAGTCAGCATCCGGGACAGGAACTGCAGGAACTCGTCGTATACCTTCTGGAATACCTGACGCCCGGTGTCGGGGTACTGCTCAATGACCTGCACCACGCGCTTGACCTCGGTCTCCAGTTCGCTGCCGTTGATGGTGGCAACATCAAACCCCAGAACGCAGGAACCGATACGGTCGATCAACAGGCGCGCCGGATGATCGAGATTGTCGAAGAAATCCGGGTCGCTCAGCGCGACGCGCAGTACCGGCATCTGCAGCCGCGCCACCCAAATGCGAATGGCCGAGGGAATCCGGTCCTCCGTCAGAATGCTCTGGAACATCAGGGCCACCACTTCGATGACCGCTTTCTCGCTGTCCGAGTCCGCCTGCTTTTTTAACTCCGAAGTATCTTCGCGCAAGTCCCCGGCCACCTCTCGCACGTCGGTAGGAGGTGGCGCCGTGGGTTGAAGCGCCTGGATCTCCGTGGGCACCCAGGCGCCTTCGGGCGAAGCAGCGTCCACGGCTGTGGCTGGCCGTCGGGTTTCCAGTGCCCGGGCCAAGCCCGCCGACCGATGTCCCACGCCAGACGTACCAAAACCGGCGACCCGGTGCTGCAGCAGACTCTTGAGCTGCCCGATCACCCCCTGCGCGCGCACCATGGCCAGCTCAAGCGCCGGCCCACCGGGATCGACGTTCACCACTTCGGCGAGATTGGACCCGGTCACCCAGCCTGGCGCCACACGCCCGTGGTGCGCCCCCATGCCCTGCGTCACGCCACCGTACGCACCACCGGCGCCGATGGAGACACCGTAGCCCCCACCGTCACGGGCATCTCCAGGGCCCGTGGGCCGCGCAATATATTCCGCCCCGGACGACAGTCCAACCACAGGTCGGCTGATGGTGCGCACCTGTTTGAAACCCTTTGGCAATATGCCGCGAGATGCCAGGAACTCGTTGCAAGCCCGACACGCGTTGATCAGGGCTTCCTGAAAGGTGGTGTGCGCCGCACCTTGCACCAGCGCCCAACTGCCGTCGGGCATGCCTGCTTCGTTCCACTGCTCCAACATCATGCCCACAAGCACTTCGGGACGCAGCAGATCGCGCGCGGACAGATCCACGATGCCTTCCAGTTCTTTCATGCGCATGCGCAGAAGATTGAACTCCTGCGCGGCGCCGTCCATCACCGCTTCCACGAACCGGGACACGATGATCTGACTTTCCACGACGTCCTGATCCTGCAACTCCAGCTTGATGCGCGCGGAGGGCGCCAGAGTTTGAGCCGCCGCCGGCTTGGCAAGGTACCGCTGCCAGGCCTTGATCGTGGCGTCGCACCACTTGTTGCCCTCCAGTTGAAACTGGGTCCAGGCCTCGCGGCGCAACTGCAGCTCAACTGAACTACCGGGCTTGCCCATCAGGGTGGTCAGACACCCTTGGATCGCCCCAGTGACCCCTTCCATGGCTCGACACATCTGGAGCACGAAGCGCTCGCGGGCCTCGCGTCCGAGTTGTGCGGCAATTCTCTCAGCAGGCGTGGGATCCATATGTCAACGTCCCGTCAAACTGCGGCTCCCGCGTTGGGATCATTGGGATCCTCGATCTTCTTCGCTGCTCCGCCGCCGAGGTCCTCGCGCTTGATACCCAGCCACATCGCGATGGCCGCCGCCACAAACACGGAAGAATAGATGCCAAACAGGATACCGATGGTCAGCGCCAAGGCAAAGTAATGCAGGGTTTCGCCCCCAAACAGCAGCATGGACAACACCATCATCTGCGTGCAACCGTGGGTGATGATGGTGCGGCTGATGGTGGAGGTGATCGCGTTGTCGATGATCTGCACCGTGTTCATCTTGCGGTAGCGCCGGAAGTTCTCGCGAATCCGGTCAAAGATCACGACGGATTCGTTGACGGAGTAGCCCAGCACCGCCAGCACCGCCGCGAGCACAGGCAAGGAGAACTCCCACTGGAAGAACGCGAAGAAACCCAAAATGATGATCACGTCATGCAGGTTGGCGACGATCGCCGCTACCGCGAACTTCCACTCGAAACGCATGGCGAGGTAGAGCATGATGCCCACCACCACGAAGGCCAGGGCCTTGAGCCCGTCCGCAGCCAGTTCGTCCCCGACCTGTGGGCCCACAAACTCGTTGCGCCGCTTCTGCACACTGGCGTCGGCCGACTTCAGTGCCTCCATCAGCTTGTCACTCTGCTGGGCCGAACTCACGCCCTTCTGCACCGGCAAGCGGATCAGGACGTCGCGGGACGAGCCGAAGTTCTGCACCTGCACGTCGGTGTAACCGAGGGAGCCGACGACCTTACGCACTTGCGTCAGATCCGCTGGCTGGGAATAGCTCACCTCAAGCAACGTGCCACCGGTGAACTCCACCGACAGGTGCAGCCCCCTGCTGAACAGGAAGAACACCGCCAACACAAACGTCAGGAACGACGCCATGTTGAAGATCAGCGCATGGCGCATGAACGGGATGTCCTTGTGAATCTTGAAGAATTCCATCAGCTTCTCTTGGTTCTTGGTATTACTGCACGAGGTGCGACTGTGATGAGTTTGCCGGGATCACCCCGCTTTGTCCACAAGGCCTGCGCCCTCGGGTCGCCACACCGTGCCAATCGACACGGTCTTGAGCTTCTTTTGCCGGCCGTACCACAGGTTCACGAGACCACGCGAGAAGAACACGCCCGAGAACATGCTGGTCAAAATCCCCAACACGTGCACCACGGCAAAGCCGCGCCCGGGCCCGGAACCAAACGCCAGCAAGGCCAGGCCGGCAATCAGGGTGGTCACGTTCGAGTCCAGGATCGTGGCCCAGGCGCGGTCGTAGCCAGCGTGGATGGCGGCCTGCGCCGAGGCACCGCCACGCAGCTCTTCGCGCACCCGCTCGTTGATCAGCACGTTGGCGTCAATGGCCATGCCCAGCACCAGCGCCATGGCCGCCATGCCGGGCAGCGTCAAGGTGGCCTGCAGCATGGACAGGATCGCCACCAGCAGCAGCAGGTTCACCGCCAGCGCCACGCTGGAGAACACCCCGAACAGCAGGTAATAGATGCACATGAACACCGCTACCGCCACGAAGCCCCAGGTCACGCTGTTGAAACCCTTGGCGATGTTTTCGGCACCCAGGCTCGGGCCGATGGTGCGCTCCTCGATGATCTCCATCGGTGCGGCCAGTGAACCGGCGCGCAGCAGCAAGGCCAGGTCATTGGCCTCGACCACGCTCATGGAACCGGAGATCTGGAAGCGGTTGCCCAGTTCACCCTGGATCACCGGCGCCGTCAGCACCTCGCCCTTGCCCTTTTCAAACAGCACGATCGCCATGCGCTTCTTCAGGTTCTCGCGGCTCACGTCGCGCATGATGCGCCCGCCCTTGGCATCCACCGTCAGGTCCACCTTGGGCTGCTGCGTCTGGGAATCGAAACCGGGTTGGGCGTCGGAGAGGCTGTCACCCGAGAGGATGACCTGCTTCTTCAGGATGATGGGCCGACCGTCGCGCTCCAGGAAGCGCTCCGCGCCAAAGGGCACCGCGCCCACACCCGACAGCGCGGCTGCGGCCTCGCTGGAATCGTCCACCAGACGCAATTCCAGGGTGGCCGTGCGACCCAGGATGTCCTTGGCCTTGGCCGTGTCCTGCACACCCGCCAGTTGCACCACAATGCGGTCCTGGCCCTGCTGCTGGATCACCGGCTCGGACACGCCCAACTCGTTGATGCGGTTGTGCAAGGTGGTGATGTTCTGTTTGAGTGCCTGCTCCTGCACGCGGCGCGCGGCCTCGGGCTTGATGGTGGCGCTCAGGCGGATGTCCGTGCCGTCGGTGGTCGCCACCGTCTGCAACTCGGTGAACTGGTCCAACAGCACGCGCTTGGCAGCCTCGGCCGTTTCGGCGTCGCGAAACCGCATTTCGATGGTCTGGCCGTTGCGGTTGATGCCACCGTGGCGCACGTTCTTTTCGCGCAGGGTGGAGCGGATGTCTCCCGACAGGGACTCCACCTTCTTGCTCAGGGCCGCCGGCATGTCCACCTGCAGCATGAAGTGCACGCCGCCGCGCAGGTCCAGCCCCAGGTACATGGCCTTGGCACGCACGCTGCTCAGCCAGGCCGGGGAGCGCGACAACTGGTTCAGGGCCACGATGTAGCTGGCCTGGGCCGGATCGGGCACGAGCGCGGCCTGCAGCACGTCCTTGGCCTTGAGCTGGATGTCGGTGGAGGCAAAGCGTGCCTTGACCGATCCGCCCTCCAGCACGATCAGGTCGGACTCGATGCCCGCGGCTTTGAGCAGATCCTGCACGCGTGCCTGGGTCGTGCCGTCGACCTTGACGTTGGTCTTGAGTGACGACACCTGCACGGCAGGCGCGGCGTCAAACAGATTCGGCAGGGCGTACAGAGCCCCCACCAACAATGCGATGACGATGATCGCGTACTTCCAGGCCGGGTAACGGTTCATGTTTGCGCTTTGTTTACTTGATCGTGCCCTTGGGCAGCACCTGCACCACGGCGGAACGCTGCAGCTGCACTTCCACGCCCGAAGCCAGTTCGATGCCCAGGTAGATTTCGCCCAGCTTGCTCACCTTGCCCAGCAAACCACCGGCGGTGACCACCTCGTCCCCCTTGGCCAGGGCGTCGACCATGGCACGGTGCTCCTTCTGCTTCTTCATCTGGGGACGAATCATCACAAAGTACAGCACCACGAACATCAGCACCAGTGGCAGCATGCCCATGAGCGAGGATTGCATGTCGCCGCCCGGGGCAGCAGCAGGGGCGGTTTGGGCAAAGGCAGTAGAAATGAACACGGGACACTCCATAAATTGAATCAATGACCGCACCGCCAGGGCAACGACGGCAAGAGGTCCATGCAACCGAACATTGTATGCGGCATCCCCCTACCGCAACCGCCGCAGGGTCGACCCGAGCGTCATCGCTCCCCCCCTGTGCGGGTTTCTTTACATTCCGCCAACGCAGGATACCCGTTACCATGCGGCGTCGGCGCCTTGCGCCCAGGGTGCTATCGAAAAGACATAAACCGGGTAACTTGATGTCGCTGCTGTATCTGGACCATTTCGGCCTGAGCAAACCGCCGTTTCAAATCACGCCGGATCTGGATTTCTTCTTTTCCGGTGGCCGGCGGGGCGATATCCTGTCGGCGCTGCAACACGTGGCGCGGCACGACGAGGGCATCAGCACGCTGGTGGCCGAGGTGGGCAGTGGCAAGACCCTGCTGGCCCGGTTGATGATTGCTCGCCTGGGCCAGGATGTGTGCACGGTGTATCTGGCCAACCCCTGCTTCAGCCGCGACGAGATCATCAGCGCCATCGGACGCGACCTGGGCCTGACCCAGTTGGCCCCATCGACGGAGGAAAAGCTCGCCAATCTGCACCAGGAGTTGCTGCGCCGTCACGCCGCTGGCCAGCGTGTGCTCCTTGTAGTGGACGAGGCCCACGCCATGCCCGCCGAGTCGCTGGAGGAAGTACGCCTGCTGTCCAACCTGGAAACGGGGCATCACAAGCTCATCAACATCATGCTGTTTGGCCAACCGGAGTTGGATGCCTTGTTGTCCGACCCCCGGTTGCGGCAGGTGCGCGATCGGGTGATCCACCGCTTTGAGCTGCTACCCCTGCCGCGGGACGAAGCCGCTGCCTATATCGACCACCGCCTGCGCGCCGCCGGCTGGCACGGGGGCAAGCTGTTTTCATCCACGGCCCAGAATCTGCTGCTCAAGGCGTCCGGTGGTCGGGCGCGGCGCATCAACCTGCTGGCCGACAAGGCGCTGCTGGCCGCGTACGCGGACGGCTCGGACACCGTTCAGGAAAGGCACGTCAAGAACGCCACATCAGAGCTTCAGGACAACCCGGTCCCCACCAAGAAAGGCCGTCTTTCGGGCTGGTGGGCCGTCGCGCTGCCCAGCGCTGCATTGGCAGTGATCATGACACTGGGCACGCTTTGGCTGATGGGCGTGTTTCGCGATGACCGCACACCAGGAGTCACCGCCCAAGTGGCGCCTCCCCCGACGCCGGAAGCACGCCCCGCGAACTCCGCACCGATTCCCAGGACCGCCCTGGTGACAACCGGATCACCGGGCTTGAAGTCAGGCGTCGGCGCTGGCTACACTATCCAGCTGGCCACGCTGGCCAGCAACGCGGACCCTGACAAGTACCTGCGGTTTGTGGGTCAATACCTGGATGCATCAGCGACCCATGTTCAGCGACATGGCAAGGGCCAGATGGCGGTGTACTTTGGTCGTTTTGAAACCGAGCAGCTCGCGCAACAAGCCTTGAAAAGCCTGCCGCAAACCCTTCAGGTCAACCAGCCCATTGTGCGAACATGGGAACACATCTCACAGGAACAGAAACCTTGACTCCCCAACACGCACGCTTACCAACAGGTGTTTCTCCACGCGGCATGCTGTTCTGCGCGTCCGGGCTGGCACTGGCCCTGGGCGGATGCGCCAGCCCACCCATGCCCGTGGCGCCGAGCCACTTGAATCCGGCTCCCGCAGTGATCGGCAAGCCACCGGCCTTCGCGGAAACCCCGCCCCTGCCTCCGCCGCCGAGGCCCACCGTGCGACAAGAGGTGTACAGCGTGGTGATGAGCAACGTGGATGTGCAGGAGCTGTTGTTTGCCCTCGCACGCGACGCCAAGCTGAACGTCGACATCCACCCCAGTATCGAAGGCACGGTGACCATGAACGTGCGTGATCAGACTCTGACGGAGATCCTGGACCGGGTGGCGCGTCAGGTCGATCTGCGCTATGAGATCAAGGGCGACAGCCTGTCCATCCTGCCGGACTCACCCTACCTGAGGCATTACCGCGTCGACTACCCGAACATCCAGCGCGACGCAAAGACCAGCATCAGCACCTCCACCAACGTCGCCAGCACGGGCACCGGCCCGGGAAGCTCAGGGGCCAGCGCGGGCAGCAACGCTTCGACATCATCCATCGACAACATCTCCAACAACCGCTTCTGGACCACGCTCATCGGAAACCTCAAGGATCTGCTGCGCGAGACCGACAAGATACTGCCCGATGGCACCAGTGAAACCGTGACGGAGCAAACGGCCACCCAATCGACGACGGGCACCGGCGCGGCGGCACCTGCCGGTGCTGCGGGGCGACGGACAACCGCGGCGCGCGCGCCCGCGGCGGCGTCGGCTGCCCTCGCCTCCAGTCCAAACCCGGCCACGCTGGCCACCAATGGCAGCACCGTGGTGCGGCGCAGCACGTTCCGGGAAGCGGCCTCCGTCATCGCCAACCCGGAAACCGGCTACATCAGCGTGCGCGCCACCCAGGCCCAGCACGAGAAGGTACGCGAGTTTCTGGACCGGGTCCTGGCGTCCGCCCGGCGGCAGGTGCTGATTGAAGCCACCATTGTCGAGGTCGATCTGTCCAATCGCTACCAGCAGGGCATCAACTGGTCCCTGGTGCAAACCGCCGGCAACAATGTTGGATCCCGCTTCGACGTGCTACCGACTGGCCCGAGCACCGGCATGCAGACGGGCGGTCTTGTCAGTTCGTTGGGCTCGCTGACGCTCAAGCAATTTCGACTGTGGAACGGTGATCGCGACCTGACGGCCGTGCTCAACCTTCTGGAGTCGTTTGGCACGCTGCGCGTGTTGTCCAGCCCCAAGATCTCTGTTTTGAACAACCAGAGCAGCGTGCTCAAGGTTGTGGACAACAAGGTCTATTTCACCCTCGAAGTCACTCCGGGCACGCCTGCCACGGCCACCTCCGCCGGCACACCCACCGTTTACAGCACCACGGTCAACACCGTGCCCATTGGCTTCCTGATGACCGTCACCCCGCAAATCAGTGAATCAAACGAAGTCACGCTGAACCTGCGTCCGACGATCAGCCGCATCACCGGCTACGCGACCGACCCAAGTCCAGCCCTGGCCCAGTACAACGTCATCAACCGCATCCCGGAAGTGCAGACACGGGAGATGGAATCGGTCATGCGCGTGCAATCCGGCGACGTCGCCGTGCTGGGCGGTCTGATGCAGGACTCGCGCAATGACGCCTCCGACGAAGTGCCTGGCCTGAACCGCGTCCCCATGGTCGGTAGCCTATTCAAGTATCGCAACGACGCCAACCAGAAGTCAGAACTGGTGATCTTCCTTCGCCCCACTGTCCTCTACGACGCCAGCCTGTCCGGTGATTTTCGGGATTTCCGCTCGACGCTACCCGAAGCACGCAGCGGGCTGGAGACCCCACGGCCTGAGCAATCAGGTCTCAAATTCCCCTCGCTGCGGAACTGACCATGAGCCTGCTACTGGATGCTCTACAACGGGCCAGCAAGGACAAGGAACGTGCCGCGGGCACGGCGCTGCAGTTCTCCGAGGAGCCCGGCCTGGGAGCATCCCTGCCCCCCTCGCCGGCGGCGCAAGGCGCCTCGAGCCAAAGGGTTGACGCCTTGAACGACCTTGCCCTGGCGCCCATGCATCCTGCGCCGGCACCGCAGCCGGCTCCCGCAGTACAAGCGGAGCCCGCACCCCCTGGGCCGGCAGTGAGCCCGCCGCTTGCTCCCGCTGCTGCGCCCACTTCCGAAGCTCCCTCGCCCGCCAGAGCGGTTGACCCTCCCCGCGTCGCGCGCAACCTCCTGAGCGCCCACGCCGTAGCGCCCCGTCCGAAACCACGTCCACTGGTGCCGATACTTGGAGCCGTCGCCCTGGTTCTGGCCGTCGCTCTGGGTAGCCTGATGCTGGGGTTTTGGGACAAGTACTTCCCAACAGGGCAGCCAGTGGGCACGCTTCCCCCGGCTGTCACGCCGAACGAGGCAACGGCCGTGGTCGCTCCTGCATCGACGGCCACGGCTGTCCCGGTTGCGACCGCGGCCGCGTCCGGAACGCTCGTCGCACCGGTCACCGCGCCGCCGAAGGCCCAGCCCACCATGCCGCTCCCGCTCGCCACCGCATCGCAAGCCCCCTCGGCGCAGCCACCTTCCCCGGATGGCGCACGCCCCCCAATGGCCCGCGCCACGGGCCGGCACAAGGGCACGGCCGGGTCGTCAGCGGCACCACAGTTTGCGGCCCGCACCACCGGCCCCGGCCCCCTGGAAGAGGCATATGCAGCGCTGATCGCCGGACGGCAGGACGAAGCAACACGCATGTATGGTGAAGTGCTCAAGGCCCATCCGGAAGAACGCGATGCGTTGCTCGGCCTGGCCTACATCGCCCACCGCGCGGGTCGCCGAGACGAGGCAGCCGAGTACTACGAGCGCGTGCTGCGGCAGGAGCCCGATCACCCGGTGGCGCAAGCTGGGCTACTGGCGCTGCAGGCCAGAGTTGACCCCGCCTTGGCCACGAGCCGCACGCGCGACATGGCGGCGCGCCATCCGGAATCCGCAGCCGCTCTGGCGACATTGGGTCATCTGCTCGTGAAGGAAGGGCGTCTGGCCGACGCGAGTCAGGCCTTCACCCGCGCTCAGGCCCTGGAGCCCACCAACCCCACGCACGCTTACAACCTGGCGGTGGCGCTGGACCAACTGCATCAGTATGACAAGGCTCGCAGCTACTACGAGCGTGCATTGAGCGGCTTGGCCACGACTTCCTCTTTCGAACCGGGCTTTTCCCGTGCCGCTGTCCAGCAGCGCCTGGAACAGTTGCGTTCATTTCAATCCGGGCGCCAGCCGTGAATCAAGGACCTTCCAAGCCCGCACCAGCTCGACTGGGAGACCAACTGGTCTCACTGGGACTGATTTCCAAGGATCAGCTGCACATTGCGCTGCAGGAACAGAAGAACTCCGGCAAGCCTCTGGGCGAGGCCCTGTTGGCACTGGGTTTTGTGACCGAGGAGGCCATGCGCGGTGCGCTGGCGGAAAAGCTGGGCGAACAGGCCGTCAGCCTCAAGGGCATCGTCGCCGATCCCAGGGCACTGGCGCTGGTATCCAAGCAACTGGCCAAGCGGCACACGTTGTTTCCAGTCAGCCTGGACAACAACGAACTGCTCATCGCCAGCGCCGACCCGAACGACATCGTGGCCGCGGACCAGATCAACGCCTTGCTCGCGGGAGGCCCCAAGCCTCGCTGGGCCTTGGCCAGCGCGCCTGAAATCCTGGCTGCCATCGAGCAGTTCTATGGGCACGAACTCTCCATCGACGGCATCCTGCACGAACTCGAAACAGGCACGCTGGACATTGCCGGCCTGACTCAGGCAGAGGAGGGCTACAGTCACCCGGTGGTGCGTCTCATGGACTCGCTGCTGGTGGATGCCACTCTGCGCGGCGCCTCCGACCTGCACTTCGAGCCCGAACCCCAGTTCCTGCGCATCCGCTACCGCATCGACGGTGTTCTGCGTCAGGTTCGTGCCCTGCACATGCGCTACTGGTCCGCCATGATCGTGCGTCTGAAGGTCATGGCCGGCATGAATATCGCCGAGACCCGGGCCCCGCAGGACGGACGCATTTCGCTCACGATTTCGGGGCGTCAAGTGGATTTTCGCGCCGCGGTGCAGCCGACGATTCACGGCGAAAACTTCGTGCTGCGCATCCTGGACCGCAAGCGCGGCATCGTGGCGCTTACCGGTCTGGGCCTGGACGAGCAACAGCTCACCATGATGCAACTGATGCTGTCCAGACCTGAGGGCATCTTGCTGGTCACGGGCCCGACTGGTTCAGGCAAGACCACCACGCTGTACTCGATCCTTGGACACTTGAACGAGGAGGGCGTCAACATCATGACGCTGGAGGACCCGGTCGAATACCCGATGCCCTTCATCCGCCAGACCTCGGTGTCCGAGGCGGTGAAGATGGATTTCGCCGAAGGCATCCGGTCCATGATGCGCCAGGACCCCGACATCATCCTGGTCGGCGAGATCCGCGACCACGACACGGCCGAGATGGCCTTTCGAGCCGCCATGACCGGGCACCAGGTGTTCTCCACGCTGCACACGAATTCCGCGGTCAGGTCGATTCCACGCCTGATTGATCTGGGTATCCAGCCGGACGTGCTCGCGGGCAACGTCATCGGCATCGTCGCACAGCGACTGGTGCGAACGCTTTGTCCCTCCTGCAAGCAGCCCGATCTTCCGAGTGAGGTGGAGGCGGTCCTGCTCGGCCTTGGTGAAGCCCGGGCCACGGCCCAGGTGTACCGCCCCGTGGGCTGCCCGGCCTGCGACTTCCACGGCTACAAGGGCCGCATGTCCATCATGGAGTTGCTCAAGTTCGATGCCGAGCTGGATGAACTCGTGACGCAGCGCGCCAGCCTCAAGACCATGACCGAGCATCTGCGTGAACGCGGATTTGTCTCCATCGCGGAGGACGGCATGCGCCGCGTGCGTGAAGGATTGACCACGGTGGAAGAAATCGGGCGCGTGGTCGACCTGACGGAGCTGATACGCTAAATGGCGCTCTACCAATACCGTGCGACCAATCCGCAAGGCGAGGTACTCAAGGGCCAAATCGAGGCCCTGCATGAGTTGGACCTGGAGATGCAGCTCAAGCGCATGGGCCTGTTTCTGCTGCGGGCCAAGGCCCTGCACGCCCGTCAGCGCAGCGTCAAGGCGTTGCCGCGGCGTGAAGTCATCAGCTTTCTGTTCCAGCTCGAAATGCTGGTGCGTGCCGGCGTGCCCATTCTGGAGGCCCTGGGCGACCTGCGCGAATCCTCGGAATCGCCAGCGGGGCGTGATCTCTCGGCCGGGCTGTACGAAAAGATCGAGGGCGGCGCGACCTTGGCCGAGGCCATCGCGGGCTTCCCCGGCGTGTTCTCCGAAACCATACTCAACCTGATCCGATCCGGCGAGGTCACCGGTCAGTTGCCCGACGTCATCCAGGAGATCGTGCGCTCGCTCAAATGGCAGGATGAACTCGCGGCGCAAACCAAGAAGCTGCTCATGTATCCCAGCTTTGTCATTGTGGTCATCACCGGCGTTGTGTTCTTCCTGATGATCTACCTGGTGCCGCAACTGGTGGGCTTCCTGACCCAGATGGGCCAGGAAATTCCGCTTCAGACACGCCTGCTGATCGGCCTGTCCAACCTGTTCGTGAACTACTGGTGGGCCGTGCTGTTGACTCCACCCCTGCTGGTCAGCGCGCTGCTCGCACTGGCCGCTGCCTTCCCTGGGGTGCGCTACCAGTTGCACCGGGCCGAACTGAACATTCCCCTGATCGGCCCCATCCTCAAGAAGATGACGCTGGCACGCTTTTCAGACACCTTCGCCCTCATGTACCGCACGGGCATCCCGCTGATCGACGGGCTCGTGTACTGCCAGAAAATCACCGGCAATATCGTGATTCAGCAAGCGATTCGGCGTGCCCGCGAGCGCGTGCTCAATGGCAGCACGCTGTCGGACAGTTTCGCCGCCGAGATGCTGTTTCCGTCGCTGGTCATCCGCATGCTGCGGGTGGGCGAGTCCATGGGGGCGCTGGACAGCTCCTTGCGCAACATCAGCTATTTCTACACCCGGGATATCGACGAGTCGGTGGGTCGGGTGCAGGCGTTGATCGAGCCGATTCTGACCGTCTTCATGGGCCTGATCCTGGGCTGGATCATGCTGTCGGTATTGGGACCGATCTACGACACGATCTCCAAGATGAAGACCTGACGGCGCATGAAACACCTGATCTACATCGACTCCGCTGGCGCCCAATATTGGCGCAAGGACGGAAACAACTGGAGCCGCCAGGCGCAGCCCCCCCAAGGCCCAGCATGGGCCGTCACGGATCTGGCAGAGGAGAGTTTTTCGGAGATCCAGATACCGCGTATCTTCGGACGGGATCGCGCCAACTACCTCGAGCGCCAGATGACAGCGCGCTTTCCGGACACGCGCTACCGGGCGGTATTGCCAGCACGAGGCGCGAGCAGCGTGATGGAACGTCTCGCGCCTCCGCGCCAGATGATGGCCGCGGTGGACGCTGCGGACCGCATCGACGCCGTGCTGGATGCCGGAAATACACCGCTGGTGGGACTGTGGTCCACTTCCTTGCTGCTGGGCACGATGGCCGGCCAACCCAGAATGCCGGCGGATCTTTTTGTCGTCCTGCCCGGCGACGGCGTGTTGCGCATCGTGTTCCTGAAGAACCGTCAACCGGTATTGACGCGTCTGGCACCCTGCGGCGCGCAGGTCACGGACCAGGCTGCCGAGATCGCGCGCACACTGCGGCACCTTGAGAACACGCGCGTGGTCGAGCGTTCGGACCGACGCTACCCGGTGCTCGTGCTGGACCAGACCTCCGGCATGGACGACGCGCTCTCCGCGCATCGACTCGACGCGTACACCACCTGGACGCCGTGGGGCAGTCAAGTCCCCGCCGACTGGCGCTTTCCGCTGTTCGACCTTGCGTTGAAGTCCCCACCCGGACAGTTGGCCCCGTCACGTTTGCGCGCCACTTACCTGGCGCAACGGCTGGGACTGGCAGCCCTTGGCGCGGGGGCTATCTGTCTGGGCGCAGCGGCGTGGGCCGCCAGCGGTCACGTATTCGGGGCGATTCAGGCGCAGCAGGCGCAGGCGCAGACCCGGCAACAACTTCAGCAGGTCAGTGACGAACTGGGGCGTACGGAACAGGCTATCGCCCGCTACGGCGTGGCGCCCGATCTGGTACGTCAGGCGGTTACCCTGGACGTGAAGGAAGTCGCGCAGGCTCCGGTCCTGAGTGACGCCTTGTACCCGGTGGCCGCGCTGGTGGGACGGAATCCCGACCACCGCCTCACACGCCTGGATTGGCGTGTCGTCTCCGGCTCCGAGCCGGTCTGCGTCAAGACGCCGGGCCAGGCCGAGTCAACCGCGGCCACGCCCGGTGTGGAAGCGGTGGCAGGCAGCCCGGCGCACAGGGTCGAACTTCAGTTGGAGCTCCAGCTCGCGCAGGGCACGGGTCCGCGCGAGCGGGCGCGTGTGTTGTCGGAATTCTCGGTGGGTCTGGCGCGCACACCCGGCGTCTCTGTACTGCTGGACCCGGCCAAGGTATTGGCGCATGCCGCGTTAAGCAGCGCGCAACAGACCGGCGCAATCCAAAGCTACACATGGTGCCTGAGCCTTGCGCAACCCGTGGCAACGACCCCCCCACCCGCGGGAGTCACGCCATGAGCCAATGGACTCCCGTACTGGTGCGCGCCCGGCGCCCCCTGTTCCTGTCCGGGGCGCTCGTTGTCCTGAGCCTGGCGGGATTCTTCGCCAGTAGCTACTGGCACGAAACCGTGCACGCCGATTTGGCTCAGGCACAAACCGAACTGTCGGCGCGGCGAGCCAAGTTGGCCGTCAAGCAGATTGATCTGCAGGGCATCGAGGCCCACGTCAGCGAATTCCATGCCCTCTCACAGCGCGGCCTGCTGGGTCGTGGGGATCGCGAAGGGTGGGTGGAACAATTGTTGGCAAGCCATCAGCGTGTGGGGTTGCCCCCCACCTTGACGTACGCCTTGCAGGCCAGCAAACCCCTGTCGCAGCAAGCCGGCTCCGGTCCCGAGGCCGCCCCGCAGACGTCCACCTCACCCGAGGACTCCGCCGGCGGCGGCCCGCGCTTTCACGATCTCGAATTCACCCTCTCGGATATCCACGAGGAGGAGTTGCTGGTGCTGCTGCAGGAATACGCCGCGCGTGTGAAGGGGCGGTTCCGTGTCCAGGCGTGTACGCTGTTGGACCCCACTCCTCAAGGACTTTCCGCGCAGTGCAAACTGCGCTTCTTCACAGTGCCGCAGCCGACCAAAGCCCCGGGCGCCACGTAAATTATCCATACTTGCCACCATGGCACGCAACGCTAGACTTGGCTGTTCAACTGGGCATCCCATGTACTTGTGCCTATTCCTGCCGCGCCGAACCGCACGTGCCTGGTGCGTGGCGGTGGCCTGCCAAATTTCGGGATGGCTCGCGCTGTCGGGAATGGCTACGCCTGCCACCGCTGCGGAGCCCGCCGCCACGGTGCGTGCGCCCCTGGATGTTCTGTTCTACTCGCCCTCTGAACGTCGCGCCATGGTGCGCGAACGCAGTGGCAGCCCGGAGCAGGAAGACAGCAGCCTCGCGCGGGTTTCGGGCATCGTCAAGCGCGAGCGCGGCAACAGTACCGCCTGGATCAATCAGCAGCCTGTAGCCGAGGGTCACTCGCTGGCGCCCACGACGCGCACCACCATCTCCAACACGCATGTGACGCTGGATGGACAACGCGTGCGCGTCGGAGAGACCCTGGATCTGCGTACCCGCGAACGTACCGACATGGTGGCGCCCGGCGCCGTCACGGCCCAAGGCAAGAAATGAAAGGCCAACGCGGCTCCGCCCTGCTGCTCATCCTGCTGCTGCTGGGGGTGGTGGGCGCCTTCTTTGCGGTTCGTGGCCTGGGAGGGCTGCAGATCGAGCGCGATCGACAGACCAGCGACGCCATGGGCCGCGCCAAGGATGCGCTCGTCGGGTCCGCAGCCCGCTACAACCCGAATGTGAACGAGGCCTTGTTGTCCGGCTTTTTGCCCTGCCCCGATGCGAATAACGATGGCACGGCGGAGCCCAACTGCGGCGCGAACAATGTGTCCGTCCTGGGACGCCTTCCCTGGAGCACCAACAGCATGTCGTTGCCGGATCTGCGTGATAGCGCCGGCGAGTGTTTCTGGTATGCGGTTTCGGGCTCCATCAAGGACAACCCCAATCCCGCCAACCAGCCCAATCCTTCGCAGTTGTTCAACTGGGATACTCCTGGTCAGTTCGTGGTGCAGGACGCTGCGGGCGCGGTTCTGGCCGGTGCCACCCCCCACGATCGACCCTGGGCCGTCATCCTGTCTGCGCAGGCTCCCCTGGGCGGACAAAACCGTGCGGCGGCCGGCGCCAGCATCTGCGGCGGCAACAATGCAGCCAATGCGTATCTGGAGGGCGCCAACGTGCTCCCGGGTGCCAACGCCATCAGCACCCTTACGCTGAGCACGCGGGCCAGCAGGGACGCCGGGCTGAACAATGACCAGGGAGCATGGATCACCAGTCGGGATGTATTCGAGGCCATCAAGAGGCGTAGCGACTTCCCCGCCTCCGTGAACGGCCTGCTCGGCAGCGCCGCCGCCAACCTGTCCGGACCCGCGCCGGCGCAGCCCGTCACCTGGGACTTCACGAATCCCGTGAACCTGACTTCCACACCCAGCCTGCTCTCTGCCGGCAGCCTCACGCTCGGTCGGGTTCCGTTGGTGGCGCTCAAGACCAACGACCTGCTACGGTGGCGCGACAACCTGCTGTACGCTCGGTGCACGTCGGGTGCCGCCTGCATTACCTTGCAGGACACCAGCGTGGCTCCACCCACCTCCAAGTCGTGCATCGGCGTGGTCATTTTCGCGGGCGAGCGCACCACGGCACCGCTCCAGACGCGCGCCACCAATGCCGACATGAATACCTGGAGCAACTACCTGGAAGGCGCCGTGCTGGCGGCGTTCACCGCTGGGGCCACCAACTTTTCCGGCCCATCGGCGTACTCGCCTGCAGCCCCGTCGTCCACCGACCTCCTGAGTTGCGTCAGCAGCACATCGCCCACGCAGGTATCCTTCGCCGCCGATTTCGGTGGTTTCGTGACCACCGGCGTGGGCGTCACTCCCAACCCCGCCACTTCTTCGGTGACCCTGGCCAATGGCGGTGGTGCAGGTGGGGGCTGCTTCTGGTCGCCCTCGGCCGTTCCCGTCGCTGGAAAGACGGTTCGTGCGTACTACGAGTTCACCTTCACCGATGCCGACACCTATGCCCTGACCGGGGCCGGCGTTGACCACGGCTATGGCTTCACCTTGTCATTCGTCAGTGGCGGCGTACCGGCCATCCCGGCGACGGTTCCCCCCACCTACGTTCCCCCCAACACCTGCGGCACGCAAAGCAAGATGGGGGCACTGGATGCAACCGACGCCTGGGGCGTCAACTCCTTCTTCGTTGAAACCGATGTGTACCGCACCCTTGCCCACAACGACCCGGCGGAAAACCACACGGCCATCATGCTCAATGGCAACATTGATCATACGGGGCCGGGCGACACCATGAGCACCGCCTGCAACGGCAGTGCGGCGGGCTGTCAACATGCGCCCGCAAACAAGTTCGAGGAAATACCCCCTTTGCAGCACAACCAGCGTGTCGAGATCCACACCGGCTGCGATGCCACCTGTGGCACGTGCAACCCTTCGGCCCATGCCGCGCCCAACACCTATGCACGCATCGCCACGTGGTCCAGTTGCGCGGCATGTAGCGATGTCACCACGAACCTGAATCGCGTGCTCCAGCCGCCCACCGCGCAACGCTGCGTCGATCTGGGCACGGGCATGTATCCCGGCGGGGAGCTGGATTCCGTTTTCTTTGGTTTCACCGGCGGTTTTCGCTCCGGCGCCAGCAACCAGGGCGTCACCCTGAAGAATCTGTTCCTGCGCAGCGAATGACGAGGTCCCCACCATGACACATGCAACCGTACATCAACGTGGATTCACCCTGGTCGAAATCGCGCTGGGCCTGGTGATCATGGGCGTGGTCCTGGGAGCGGGGCTGGCTTTGCTCAGCAACCAGCTCGAACATCAGAAGATCAAGGACACGCAAAAAGTGCTCGAAGAAGCAAAGGAGGCCCTGATCGGCTTTGCCGTGGTCAACGGACGGTTGCCGCGGCCGGCCACAGGAGGGGCCAATGGCGTGGAGAACCCGGTGGCCTGTGCCACCGAGGCAGCTTGCACGGGGCTCATTCCCTGGACCACGCTGGGCGTCACCAAACTGGACGGATGGGGCAAGGTAATCCGCTACAGCGTCACCCCGTTGTTCGCCAATGCCAACTTCACGCTGGCGACGGCGCCCTCGAAGTGGGTACTCAGTCGAGACAACGTGGGCGCTCAGATCCCGATCGCCGGCCCTGTCCCGGCCGTGATCTTCTCGCACGGAAAGCGCAACTTCGGAACCACGGACGCAGGTGCTGCAATTCCCAATACGTCCGCCACCAATCTCGACGAAGTCAGCAACAATACCGGCACTGTTGGCGCCAACCCCGTTGGCACCCGGTTCTTCCAGCGCGCCCCCAGCGAAAACAACGCTGCGGCGTTCGGCGGCGAATTCGATGACATGGTCTCCTGGATTCCCCCTGGCATCCTGTTCAACCGCATGATTCAGGCAGGCAGGCTGCCATGAGCCGCAAGAACGACGCCCGTCCCGCCCTGTTCTCACAACGACAGGCGCCACTGACCGAACGCTACCGCACCCGGGTGGTGCGCGGTCGCATCACCATCGCCATCGGCATGCTGATCCTGATCGCAGGTTACGCCCTGCTGGCCGTCAGCCCGGACACACCGTCCGAATGGGTATTGGTACGGGTCTTCCTGGGGTTTGCCTTGCTGTTCGTCGGGTTTGCGGTGGCGGTGATGCCGCTGCTGGCGCGACTGACCGGGGGTGACGACGAATGAGCGGACGCTCCGTGTTGCTCGTGGAGGACGATCTGGCGCTGTGCGGCTATCTGGCTTCGGCACTGCGCGACGCCGGCTATCAAGTCCTGCTGGCGCACGACCGCCCACAAGCCCTCGCGCACTTCGGGGCTTCTCCTCCACCCAGCCTGGTGCTGCTCGACCTGGGTCTTCCGCCCCAGCCCAGCACGCTGACCGAAGGGCTGGCACTGTTGGACGAAGGCCTGCGCCAGGCCCCTGGCACCAAGATCATTGTGCTCACGGGACAGGACGAGGACGCCGCCGCCCTGGAGGCCGTGCGACGCGGGGCGTTCGATTTCCTGGTCAAACCCGCGCCGCTGGACAGCATCTTTTCCGCGCTACGCCGCGCCGAGCTGTTCGTGCGCGAGGAAGCCCGGTTGGCCCAGACCGGAGAGGCCCGGCTGCACCTGACCGCGCGCGTCGGCGAAGGCCCCAAGGAGGCAGCCTCTACCGCAGAGGAACAGCTCTTGCGCCGGGTGCTGGCCGCCACGGGCTACAACATGGCTGAGACCGCGCGCCGCCTGGGCATCGCGCGCGAACACGTGTACTACTACCTCAACAAGTATGGTATTCGCCGTCCTGACTAGCCTGTCCATCATCTTCGTCGTCACGGGCGTGATATTGCTGGCTGTCAGTCTGCGCCTGTCGCACCGGGCGCGGCAGTACCGGGGCGCATTGCAGGATCTGCTGCAACTGGGTAGCCAGGATGTGGAGCCATTGGACATTCCGGCTGCCGCCTGGCCGGCGCTCGCCTCGGGTGGCTGGCGCAGCCTGTCCTGGAGCGGAGACTGGTTCGGCCATCCGGTGGAGGGACGCCTGGGCGAAGCGGAGGGCACACCACAGCCCAAGAAGGCGCTGGAACTGGACATCGGCGGTAGCTCCGATGTACGTTTTCGCCTCCGTCTGGTCCATGCGGCTTCGCGGGGCGAGGAACGGCTGTTCGCCGAGCAGTTGGCACGCGTCTGCGTGCTGGTGCTCGAAAGCCGTTTACGCTCGCGCACGGAGGCGCTGTCCGTGGCGCTGGCCGGTCGCGCCCGACTGTCGCTGTACCTGCAGCACGACACCCGCAACCTGGCTCAGTGGGTGAACTGGGTCAGCGCCGACTTCGCGGCCAGCACCACGCCGGAAACCCTTGCCGCCGCCGCCAAGCGCCTGCAGGACAACGCGCCTCTGGCGCGCGAGAGAGCCCAGCGCCTCATTGCCGCGCTGGGCAAGCAGCAAGCGGTCGATGCGCCACGGCGCATCGACCTGTATCAGGCCGTCACCCAGGCGGCTCGCTTGGCCGGTTTTGAGCCCAACGTCTCCGGAAAGGCCGACGTCTGGGTGGCCGACAGCCTGTTGGCGCGTGCGCTGGACAACCTGTTCTCCAATCTGGCACCGGGTTGGCGCAACGCTCTGTCGCGCCAACCCGTGCTGATGATCCGCGCCGTAGCGGGCAACGCCGACACGCAGCCCAGTGTGGAAATGGAATTTGTCAGTCCCTGGCCCGAACAGGGCGTTCGGCTGCCGTCTGAAAAACTGTTTGAACCCTTTGCCAGCGGTCGACCCGGTGGTCTGGGCCTGGGCCTGTATCAGGCCCGCAAGAGCCTGCGCGAGGCCGGTGGGGACTTGCAGGCCACGGTGGACGCAGAGGGGCTGACCTTCCTATTGCGCCTACCCGCGCCGAGCGCGTAAACTTTCCTGACTCCTGCTCTGAGCCATCTGGCGTACAGTCACGGTGTTGGATTTTCGTTTTACTCAAGGACAACCATGAAGCGTCACTTACACAATCGTCAGGCCGGCTTTACGCTGGTGGAAATCGCCATCGTGCTGGTCATCATAGGCCTGCTGCTGGGCGGCGTGCTCAAGGGGCAGGAGCTGATCGAGAATGCCAAGATCAAGAGCATCCTGAACGACATGAAGGCGGTGCAGGCCGCCTACAACGGCTACATCGACCGCTACAAGGCAGTGCCGGGCGACGAGACCAATGTTGCCATGAACAACCGCGGGTTTGCCGGCCCTGGTCCGGGCGGCAATGCTGACGGCGTTCTGACCGCGACTCCCCCCAATGCCTTCGTGAACCCCGCTGGCGGCGAGCAGGAAGCGTTTTGGCGCGGCTTGCGCGCCTCGGGCCTGATCGCAGGAAGTCCCCTCACCGTCACCGGGCCTGCCGGCTTGCCGCGCCACTCAGGCGGTGGGCTGTTGGGCGTGGCCGTCGGTGCGTATGGTATGCCTGACGTCGCCATCTGCGCTTCCGGGCTGACGGCCAAGCAGGCCGCTGGCATTGACACGCTGGTTGATGGCGCGCCACCCGCCACCCAAATCGGCAACAACGTGGGCACGGTACGAGGCGCAAACAACGCGGTAAACCCCTTGGCGCCCACTGCTGCGGCTCCTGGCGGCGTGGCGTACAACGAGACCGGTGTGAATCCTTGGACAGTCTGCATGCGTCTGTGACGCGTGGTTGCTCCTCGGCAAAAAAAGCCCGCCCCTGGCGGGCTTTTTTCTTGCCCCCGCGCTACCTTAACGCAATGCCGTTCAGAGCACGCTAGCCCCGCTCGAACCGGAACACCGCCGTGCCCGCCAGCGCGTTGGGCCACAGGCGCACTTCGCGCCCCTCGTGCAGACCGAAGGCATCGAGCACGCGCAATCGGTTCTTGGCAGCAAGCAGCGCGAAGTCGCGAAACGTGCCCACACGAATGTTGGGCGTGTCGTACCACTGGTAGGGAAGACGCCGTGTGACGGGCATGCGGCCCCGCAGCACACTGATGCGGTTGGGCCAGTGCGCGAAATTGGGAAAGGCAACGATGCCGCTACGCCCCACGCGTGCGGTCTCCCGCAGCATGACCTCCGCGTTGCGCAGGTGCTGCAGGGTGTCGATCTGCAGCACCACGTCGAAGCTCTGGTCCTCGAACAGGTTGAGCCCCTCGTCCAGGTTGAGCTGAATCACGTTGACCCCGCGCTGCACGCAGGCCAGCACGTTGGCGTCGGCAATCTCGATGCCGTAACCCGTGCAGCCCCGGTGTGCCTGCAGATGCGCCAGCAAGGTGCCGTCGCCGCAGCCCAGGTCGAGCACACGGGATCCCGGTGGCACCAGGCGGGCGATGGATTCGATGGTGGTCTGGTCGCTCATGGCATCGCCCCCACGCTGGCCGCTGCGCCCAGCGATTGCGCGATACTATCAAAATAGGAGCGCATCACTGCCATGTAGCGCGGGTCGTCGAGCAAAAAGGCGTCGTGCCCATGGGGCGCGTCGATCTCCGCGTAGCTCAGATCCCTCCGGTTGTCGAGCAGGGCCTTGACGATTTCACGGCTGCGCGCGGGTGAAAAGCGCCAATCGGTGGTGAAGCTCACCAGCAGAAACCGGGCGGTGGCGCGCGCCAGTGCCTGACCGAGGTCTCCCTCAAAGTCGCGCGCCGGGTCGAAATAGTCCAGCGCACGGGTGATGAGCAAGTAGGTGTTGGCATCGAAATACTCGGCGAACTTGTCGCCCTGATAGCGCAGGTAGCTCTCGATCTGAAACTCAATGTCCTGCGTGGAGTACAGGTAGTCGCGCAGGTCCGGCGCCGGGTCGCAGCCGGCGGGATCGCCGCCCTTGTGGCCGCGTTCCGCAGCGCGCAGACTGCGGCCGAACTTCTCGTTCATCACATCGTCGCTCAGGTAGGTAATGTGACCGATCATGCGGGCAATGCGCAGACCGCGCTTGGGCGTGACGCCGTGCTCATAGAAGTGACCGCCGTGAAAGTCGGGATCGGTGACGATGGCGCGTCGCGCCACCTCGTTGAAGGCGATGTTCTCCGCCGTGAGGTTGGGTGCGCTGGCCACGACCACGGCGTGGCGCACGCGCTCGGGATACTGCAGGGACCAGCTCAGGGCCTGCATGCCGCCCAGGCTGCCACCCACCACGGCCGCCAGCGTCTGGATACCCAGAGCGTCCAGCAGCCGTGCCTGCGCATGCACCCAGTCCTCCACCGTCACCACCGGGAAGTCCGCGCCATAGGTTCGACCGGTGTCGGGGTTGGTGTGCATGGGCCCGGTGGAGCCGAAGCACGAACCCAGGTTGTTCACGCCGATGACGAAAAAGCGGTTGGTATCCACCGGTTTGCCCGGACCGATCATGTTGTTCCACCACCCCTCGGACTTGGGTTGCCCTTCATACACCCCCGCCACGTGGTGCGAGGCGTTCAGGGCATGGCACACGAGCACGGCGTTGGAGCGCTGCGCATTGAGCGTGCCGTAGGTTTCGAAGCTCAGGTCGTAGCCGCGGATTGCCGAACCGCTTTGCAGGGGCAAGGCGGCTTCGAAGTGCATCGACTGGGGTGTGGCGATCAGCATGTGTCCCGTGAAAAAAACAAAACCCGGCACAGCTAAAGCCGGGCCGGGTTACCTGAATCGGTGCGGGGGTGCCGTTTTTAGCTGAACTTGTTAAGCGCCCGCAAGCCAGAGCAAATCGGCGCCGAGGCAAGTATAAGGCTTGGCCGGGGGCGTGCCTGCCAAGACCCAGCCGCCGCGCCGGGCCGCCCCAAGCAAGGCTGCGCCCCTCGGGGGGCAGCGCAGCACACGCAGTGGCAAGCGTGGGGGCTCAGGCAGCGAGCTGCGCCAGGAGCAGGCGCGCGCCGGCCAGATTGGTGGCGCAGGGCACGTTGTGCACGTCACAGGCCCGCACCAGGGCATTGATGTCGGGCTCGTGCGGCTGAGGCGTCATGGGGTCACGCAGGAATATCACCATGTCCACGCCCCCGGTGGCCAACCGCGAACCGATCTGCAGGTCGCCGCCCAGCGGGCCGCTGAGCATGCATTCCACGTCCAACCCGACCTCCTTGCCCAAACGGCTGCCGGTCGTGCCGGTGGCCACCAGGCTGTGGGAGCGCAGCGTGGACGCGAACTCGCGGGCGAGTTCGATCATGGTGTCCTTCTTGCGGTCGTGGGCAATCAGGGCGATGTTCATGCCCTTAGCCCAGCAGCTTGCCGTCGGCGGCGAACGCCAGGGCAGCCTCGGCGTCCAGGCGCAGACCAATGATCTGCCCCATGTTCACGCGGGCTTCGTGGAAGGGCACCTTGGCGGTAAGCAGTTCCTCCACGCCATCGAGCCGCAGGTGCAGGATGGACGAATCGCCCAGGTGCTCGGCCAGCATGACCGTGGCGGGCACGCCTTGCGCGGCGTCGACAATGTGCAGATGCTCGGGCCTCAAGCCCACTTTTTGAGCCTCCTGCGGAGCCCTTTGGGCCACCGCCGCCCACAGCGCTTGGTGCGCGGGAGTGGCACCCTCGCCGGGACGCGACACGAGATTGATGCGCGGTGCACCCAGGAAGGTGGCCCCGAATTCGTTGGCCGGACGCGCGTACAGGTCCATGGGCGCGCCCAATTGCTCGACGCGGCCCTTGTTGAACACGGCGATGCGGTCGCCCATGGTCATGGCCTCGACCTGATCGTGCGTCACGTAGATCATGGTCGTGCCCAGCTCCTTGTGCAGGCGCGACAGCTCGATGCGCATGGTCACGCGCAACGCAGCGTCCAGGTTGGACAGGGGCTCGTCAAACAGGAACACCTTGGGCTTGCGCACGATGGCGCGGCCAATGGCCACGCGCTGGCGCTGGCCACCGGACAGGGCCTTGGGCAAACGATCGAGCAGCTCGGTGATGCGAAGCACTTCGGCGGCGCGGCGCACGGCCACGTCGCGCTCGGCCTTCTTCACGCCGGCCATGCGTAGCGAGAAGCCCATGTTCTCGGCCACGGTCATGTGAGGATAGAGGGCGTAGCTCTGGAACACCATGGCCGCGCCCCGGTCCGCCGGGCGCAGGTCGTTGGCACGCGCGCCATCGATGAACAAGTCGCCTTCGGTGATGGTTTCCAGACCGGCAATCATGCGCAGCATGGTGGACTTGCCACAACCCGATGGGCCCACGAACACCAGGAACTCGCCGTCGCGCACTTCCAGATCCACGCCGTGGATCACGGCGTTGTCGCCGTAGCTCTTGCGAATGCCCTTGATGGCCAGATGTCCCATGTTCAAACTCCTGCAATATTCTTTTGCGCCGCCAGAAAGCCGCGGTACCACAACGCGCTGTCCTTGAGCGTGCGCTCGTGCGTGTCGTAGTCCACGCGCACGATGCCAAAGCGCTTGGAGCAGCCCGAAGCCCACTCGAAGTTGTCCAGCAGGCTCCAGACGAAGTAGCCGTGCACGCGCACGCCTTGCGCCATGGCGTCGCCCAGCGCCGCGATGTGCGTGGCGATGTAGGTCTGACGCTGCACGTCGTGCACGCGGCCATCCACCACCTCGTCCTTGAAGGCGGCGCCGTTTTCCGTGATGTAGATCGGTGGCAGCGTGTAGTCGCGATGCAGGCGCACGAGCAGGGCCGTCAGACCGGGCGGATACACCTCCCAGCCCATGTCGGTGATTACATGGCCGCTGGCCTTGACGTCCCAGGGCTCGCCCGCGCTGGCCATGCAACGGAAGTAGTAGTTGATGCCCAGAAAGTCCAGGGGTACCGCGATCTTGCCCATGTCGCCCGGAAAGACCTTGGGGGCATCCGCACCGAAGTACGCCAGCACGTCAGCCGGATACTCGCCCTTGAGCAACGGATCCATGTACCAGCGCAGACCCTTGCCATCGTCCAGCCAAGCCTGCGCCCGGTCGGCCTCCGAGTCCGTCGCGGGCTGGGTGTGCGACATGTTGAGCACGATGCCCAGTTCAGCCTTGCAGCCTTGCTCGCGCAAGGCGGTCAACGCCATGCCATGACTGAGCAGCAGATGGTGCGCCACCTGCAACATCACCGCGCGGCTCTTGATGCCGGGCGCGAAGATGCCTTGTTCGTGTCCGAGCACGGCCACGACCCAGGGCTCGTTGTGGGTACAGATGGACGCCACGCGATCGCCCAGTCGACGCGCCACTTCACGGGCGTAGTTCACAAAGTGATGCACGGTGTCGCGGTTTTCCCAACCGCCGTTGGCCTGCAAGGCCGAGGGCAGGTCCCAGTGATTCAACGTCAGGTAGGGTTTGAGGCCGCGCGCGAGCATGCCATCGACGAGCTTTTCGTAAAACTCGAAGCCCTTCTCGTTGAAGGCCCCCGAACCCAGGGGCTGCACCCGCGGCCAGGAAATGGAAAAACGGTAGGCGCCCACGCCCAGGCTCTGGATCAGATCCAGGTCGGACTCCCAACGGTGATAGTGGTCGCAGACCACGGTCCCGTCGGTGCCGTCGGCAATGTGGCCGGGCACGCGGCAGAAGTCATCCCAGATGGACGGGCCCTTGCCGTCGGCGTCCCAGGCGCCTTCGATCTGGTAGGCGGCGGTGGCGACGCCCCAGACAAAGTTCTTGGGAAAGGGTGCAGTGGAAGCAGTGGTGGTGGACATGGACTTTGACAGGATTAGCCGCGCACCGCACCGGCCGTCAGGCCATCGATGAGGCGTCGCGAGGAAATGGCAAACAGTACCAGCAGCGGCACGGTGGCAATGGCGGCTCCCGCCATGAGCGCACCCCACTCGGTGTTGACGGGACTCTGCAGGTTGCGCAGGGCCAGAGGCAGGGTGTACATCTCGGGTGAGCGCATCACGATCAACGGACCGATGAAATTGTTCCAGGAGCCGATGAAGGTAATAAGTCCCAGCGTGCCCATGGCCGGCTGCAACAGCGGCAGCACGATGTTCCAGTAGATGCGCAGCTCGCCGCAGCCGTCCATGCGCGCGGCTTCAATCAGGTCGCGCGGAATGGCGGAGCTGACGAACTGGCGCATCATGAAGATCCCGAATGCGCTGGCCGCGCCGGGAACGTACAAAGCGCGTGGCTGGTCGATCCAGCCGAAGGCGTCCATGATCATGAACGTGGGGATCATGCCCAGGAAGGAGGGCAGCAGCATGGTGCCCATGACCAAGGTGAACAGCGGCTTCTTGAAGCGGAACTCGAACATCGCGAACGCATAGCCGCCCATGGTGCAAAACAGCAGCGTGAGCGCCGTGGACGCCAGCGCCACGTACAAGCTCCAGCCCAGGCTGCGCCAGAATGGGATGCGCTCGGTCAGGATGCCGAAATTGAGCATGAAATCCTGGCCGAACCACAGCGGCGGTGGCAGCGTGAAGATGGCGCTGCGCGCGTGCGTGGCGAACACGAACATGAAGTAGAACGGCGAAAGCATGATGAGCGTGCCCGCGCCCACCAGCAGATACGCGGCCCAGGGGGCCATGCGGTCACTTTTGAGCATGACGATCCTTAAACGCCTGGTTGGTAAGCCAGGTCAGCACGGCGACGAACACGAACAACAGCCACGACAAGGCGCTGGCGGTGCCGAAGTCATTGAACTCGAAGGCCGTGCGGTACATGTACATGGCCGTGGTCATGCCGGCCTGATCCGTGCCGCCACGTCCGCCGGTGATGATGAAGGGTTCCTCAAACAGTTGCAGTCCGCCGATGACCGACAGCGTGACGCCGAAATAGATCATGGGCTTGAGACTGGGCAGGGTGATGAACCAGAACTGCTGCCAGCGGCCGGCGCCGTCCATGGTGGCGGCTTCGTAGATATCGCTGGGAATGGTCTGCAGCGCCGCCAGGTACAGCACGATGTTGAAGCCCACATAGCGCCAGAACACGACCAGCGAGATCGCCGGCTTGATGTTTTCGGCCTGATTGAGCCAGTCCACGGGCTGTGCGGGCGCCAGCCATGCGAAGCCGGGAATGTGTCCCAGCGCGGCCAGGCCCTGGTTGATCATGCCGTAGTCCGTGGAGAACAGCGTGCTGAACATCATGGAGATGGCCACGGTGGACGTGATGTAGGGCAGGAAGTAGATGCCCACCACGGCATTGCGGTAGCGCTTGTAGGACGAGTGGATGAAGTACGCCAAGGGGATGGCCACCACATGCTGCGGCACGCCAGCGGCAAACGCCAACCAGCCCGTATTCAGCAACGACTTCCAGAACCATTCGTCCTGCAGGGCGAAGATGAAGTTCTCCAGGCCCACATACTTCATGGCCGACAGGCCCGCCGTCGGCTCCCAGGACTGGAACGCCAGGTAGAAGGAAAAGCCCAGCGGAAAGATGCCGAACACCACGAACAGCACCACGAACGGGCTCAGGAACACATAGGGCGCCCACTCTGGAGACAGGCGCGGCAACAGGGAGCGCTTCATGGTGTCAGCGACGCGCGCGGCGTTCCAGCAGGGCCTTGGCATCGGCCAGGGCCTTGGGGATGTCCTTGCCCTGGTCCAGCACCTTGTCCAGTTCGGTGTTGATGATTTCGTCGGCGATGGGATCGAGCTTGTGCACGTCGATCGCGTTGATCTTGAGCGCCGCCTCGCGCCACAGCAGGCGTGCCTTCTGCCCGCCCAGGAACTCGATGGGCTGGTCGTAGAACGGGTCGTTGTGGGCTTCGAGCAGTGCGGGGAAGGCGTCCTGCACCTTGAACGCGCTGAGCTGCGCCTCGCGGCTTTGCGTCATGAGCTGGATGAATTCCCACGCCAGCGCCTTGTTCTTGGCACCCTTGGGAATCACGTAGAAGGTGCCGCCCCAGGCGCCCCAGGCCTTCTCGGGCAATTGCGACACGCGCCACAGGCCCTTGGTGGTGGGCGCAATCCAGCTCGCCATCTGGCCAGCCAGCCAGGCGCCGGACATCTGCGTGGCGATGTGGCCGTTCTTGAAGCCCTGCGACCACTCTGTGGACCAAGCGCCGATCTTGCCGTCCAGCTTTTGCTGGCGCACCTTGCGCGCCAGCTCAAACGCACGGACAAAGCGTGGCGAATCCACCACCACCTTGCCCGCCGCATCGAAGTACAGACCGTCACCAGGCTTGATGTTGGAGCGGATCACGATTTCCTTGATGTCACGGGCATGCGCCATCAGGTAGGCGCCGGTCTTGGCCTTGATCCTTTCGCCAGCAGCCACGTAGGAGTCCCAGGACTGGATCAGTTCGGCCTCGGTCACACCGGCCTTCTTGAGCACATCCGCGCGGTACAGCAAGGTGCCGGGACCGATGTCGGTGGGCGCACCCATCACGGCACCACTGCTGGTTGTGGCCTGCTTGAAGGCAAAGGGCACGAAGCGGGACTGCACATCCTTGATGCGGTAGGGCGGTTGTGACAGATCTTCCAGACCGCCGCCGGAAGCAAAGCGCCCGAGGTAGCCGAATTCGAGCGCCATCACATCTGGCAGATTGGACGAGGTGGACAAGGCCGTGGACATGGCCTTGTGGTGATCTTCCATGGCCCGGCTCACGAGCTTGATCTCGACATCGGGATGCTTCTTCTTCCACAGGGGGATGGCCGCCTTGATGATCTCGTCCAGCGCCGGGTAGGCGGTGACAGACAACGACTGGGCCTGAGCCTGAGCCAGACCCATGCCCAAGAGCATTGCCGTAGCCGAAAGAATCTTGCCCGCTGTACGACGGGTCACACCATTGCGCATGCTTGTCTCCAATTCCGCAAATATCTCGCGGACCCGCAACCGATGTGGGAAGGATTCCAACCTGCACCGGTGAACAGAGCCGACTATCGTTATGGGAGCGCGCCAGTGCGAGGCCAAGCCTCGACCCACCAGCCGCCGCCGCCGGAGTGTAACGCCGCCATGCCGCCGCGCGGCAGCCGTTGGTCCTGTACCTGCCTGGTAATTCGCGTAAGTCCTAGGTTGCGGGCGCGTTTTCTAGGTAGTAACCCTGGGCATGACACGCCATCTCAGGCCCATTCGTCGGGGTCGCAACCTTCAGGCAGTGCAAAGTCGCCGCGGTCAAACGCCGCCAGCACCTCGCGGGCCTCGGCCAGGCGCGATGCGGCCACGCGCACACGCACACCTCCCACGGCGATGGCCCACAGCGAGTTGGTCTGCACGAGATTGGCATCGGCCACCGTGGCAGGCACGCCCGCGGCCTCCAGGCAGGAGCACGCCAGTTGCGCCTCGATCGGATCCAGAAACTGCGCCACGGTTTCGAAGTCCCCGGCATCGTGGACCCTGAAGTTGCTCATCGTTGTGCCTCCTGTGTGGCGACTCAAGCAAACAACTCGCGATCGCGGATCTTGTGGGCATCGGCATAGTCCTCGGCCCACCACGGGACCTCGCCGGGCTTGCGAGGCGGCTTGTGCAGCACGAGTTCGCGCACTGCCTTCTTCGCCTCCTGCTGCGCCACGCGGAAATGGTAGTGATCCACCAGGCGCAACGCCTCGATCATGTAGGACACGGCAACGCGCCGGTCGCGGATGAGCAGCAGGTTCTCGCCGTTGTTCAGGTCCGCGGGCGTCGAGAAGTTGTACGAACCCAGATAGACGCGCGCCGTGGGCTTGTCAAAGTCGATCACCACGAACTTGTGGTGCATGCGGATGCCCCCGCCGCCCGTGGGCTCCTGCGAGAACGGCGGCGGCACCGCCTTGGTCAAGGCCGCGGGATAGACCGGCGCCACGTTGCCGTCAGGCTTTTGCACATCCAGGCCGCCCACCTTGCGGTCGGAAATACCGTACACGAAGGTCCCCGGATCGGCCGTGACCTTCTGGATGGCCTCGCGCACTGGCCCTGAAGTCTGGTGCAGAAAAGCCAGCGAATACAACAGCGACGAACGCGTCTTCGTTCCGATGTCGTCCGCGACGCGCTGGAGCAGGGCGTTGGACCCCGAGTGCGGAGAAAACGCCACGCGCGCGTCGATGCCCTCCAGCCCCAGCCTGGTCCATCGGGCACAAGCCGAGTTGCCGAAGGCTCCAGCCGGTTGCGCCCAGTACTGCTCGAATGCCGCGCGAAACGGCGCCACCGCCGTGGCGCCCTGCAGCACGAGCGCGTTGTTGGCCTGCACGTAAAGGCCACGCCAGCTGAAATTGGTGGAGCCGCAGACCACCGTCTGCCGCTGCGGCCCCTCCACCACGATGGTCTTGTTGTGCTGCAGGCCCAGCACATGCTGCCGTCGCACATTGGCCGCCCCCGCTGTCGCGCTCAGGCGCCGCGCCGCCTGGCTTTCACCGGAGGTGGACTCGCCGTGATCCGCGCTGTCGTCGATGATGATCTTCAGGCGCGGGCCCAGCTTTTCCAGGCGCGACACCACCTCCGGCTCGCTCAGGTCATAGGCCAGCACGCGCACCTGGGCCTGCTTGTCCGCGACAGCCTGGTCCAGCACGTCCAGGATGGCGGCGCGCGCCTCGAAACCCATCCACGCCAGGGCCTCGCGCGCCTTGCGGTGGGTGGGCACGAACGTCAGGCCATCGGCGGCCTTGGCCGGCAGCAGGGTGTCGATGTCGCCCGTGGCAACGTAGCGGTCCACGAACGCTTGCGAGGAGACAAAGCCCCGTGTGAAGTTCACGTTGAGCTGACCCGGATAGGTCTCACGCCGCAGTTCGATCGGCACCTCCTGCGACTCGCCGTAGCTCAACTCGTCGGCTGCGTTCATGAACACGGGCGTCACCCGGTACAGGAACGCACCGGCCATGTCCGCGTTGCGCGGGACGTGCACCCAGCGGAATTTCTGGATCGGCGAGAGTCGCGTGGACAGGGTGTTGGCATTCGACTGCCCGCCGGGCAAGCGAAACGCCAGCCGGTTCTTCAGGACAAAGTACTTCTGCCCACCCGGCTCCTTGTATTCGATGGCAAAGCCCACGAAGTCCGCCGGCGGCTGACCCCGCTTCCAGTTCATGGCCAGCAGCGCCATGCCTTCGCCGCGATGCACCTTCAGCGTGAACAACGCGGCGGGGTTCGTCCCCACAACCTGGAATTCGCTCGCCATGGCACACCTCCATCGGGTTGGTCGCAACGCCGGATCATTGTCCCGTGTATGCTGGCAGAAGTCCATTCAAGTCGCGCACATCGCCATGACCGACGCCCCCCTGCCACCCAGCGATCATCCGCCCCTGTTCCCGGGTATCGAGCCGTACCGCAGCGGCATGCTGCCGGTGTACGAACTGCACACCTTGTATTGGGAAGAATGCGGCAACCCGCAGGGCGAGCCGGTGCTGTTCCTGCATGGCGGCCCCGGCGGCGGCCTGTCGCCCATGCACCGGCGCTTCTTCGACCCCGCGCACTACCGCATCGTGCTGTTCGACCAGCGCGGCGCCGGACGCTCCACGCCACTGGGTGAGGTGCGGCACAACACCACGCCCTTGCTGGTGGACGACATCGAGCGGCTACGCCAACTGCTGAACATCGAACGCTGGCTGATGTTTGGCGGCTCCTGGGGCTCCACGCTGGCGCTGGCCTACGGGCAGGCGCACCCCGAACGCTGCACCGGCTTCGTGCTGCGCGGCATCTTCCTGTGCACGCCGGCCGAGATCGACTGGTTCTTGCACGGCATGCGCTGGTTCTTTCCGCTGGCGCACGCCGACTTCGTGGCGCCCATTCCGCCCGAGGAACGGGGCGACCTGCTGGGTGCCTACGCCCGACGCCTGTTCAGCGACGACCCGGCGCAGTACACGCCCGCCGCGCGTGCCTGGGGCCGCTACGAGGGCAGTTGCCTGCACCTGCTGCCGCACCCCGAGACCGTGGACGACTTTGGCTCCGACGCCGTGGCCCTGGCGCTGGGCCGTCTGGAGGCGCACTACTTCGTGCATCGGGGCTTCTTCGACGACGAGCAGCTGATCCGCGGTGTGGAACGCATCCGCCACCTGCCCGCCGTCATCGTGCAGGGCCGCTACGACGTGGTGTGCCCGCCGGCCACCGCGCACCGGCTGCACCAGGCCTGGAGCGGCTCGGTGCTCAAGCTGATCGACGACGCCGGCCACGCCGCACTGGAACCCGGCACCGCCGCCGCGCTCGTGGTGGCCACGGAACAATTCAAGACCCAACGCCACTTTGCCTGAACACCATGAGCACACTGCACATCTCCACCGCCTTCGACTCCGGCGCCATCGAGGTCCTGGACCTGAGCGACCCAGCCAACATCCGGCTCAACATCCGGCCCGACAACGCCAGCGAATTCGCGCAGTGGTTCCACTTCTGCCTGCACGGCGCGGCCGGCCAGCCTGTGACCCTGCGCTTCCTGAACGCGGGCCAAAGCGCCTATCCCAAGGGCTGGGAGGGCTACCGCGTGCTGGCCAGCCACGACCGGCAGCACTGGTTTCGCATCGCCACCGAGTACGACGGCCAGGTGATGGCGGCCCAGGTCACGCCCGACACGCACAGCATCTACTTCGCCTACTTCGAACCCTACTCGTGGGAGCGGCACCTGGACCTGATCGGCTCAGCCGCCGAATCCGAACACGTGCAACTGGAGCGGCTGGGCGCCACGCTGGACGGGCGCGACATGACGCTGCTGCACATCACCGATGCCCACAGCCCCACGCCGCCACAGCACAGGAAGAAGGTGTGGCTCATCGCCCGTCAGCACCCCGGCGAAACCATGGCCGAATGGTTTGTGGAAGGCTTTCTGGAACGCCTGCTGGACGCCGACGACCCCGTGAGCCGCGTGCTGCTGCAGCGCTGCGTGTTCCACGTGGTGCCACACATGAACCCCGACGGCGCCGTGCGCGGCAACCTGCGCACCAACGCGGCCGGCGCCAACCTGAACCGCGAGTGGCAAACGCCCAGCATGGGCACATCGCCCGAGGTGTTTCTGGTGCGACAGAAGATGCTGGAGACCGGCGTGGACCTGTGCCTGGACGCGCACGGCGACGAAGTCCTGCCCTACAACTTTGTCGCCGGCACCGAAGGCAACCCCGGCTACACGCCACGCATCGCGGCGCTGGAGGACGCCTTCAAGGCCGCGTGGCTGGCCACCTGCCCCGACTTCCAGACCACCCACGGCTACGCCCGCTCCGAGCCTGGTCAAGCCAACCCGACCCTGGCCACCCACTGGGTGGGGCAGAACTTCGACTGCCTGGCCTACACCATCGAGATGCCCTTCAAGGACAACGCGGACCTGCCCGATGAAGCTACCGGCTGGAGCGGCGAACGCTCGAAGAAGCTGGGTGCCAGCGTGCTGCTGCCGATGCTGGCGGTGGTGGACCGGTTGCGGTGACCCCCGACGGCCTAGCGGCTGCTCTTCGCTGGACGGGCCGGCTGGGCCAAAAGCTGGGCAAAGCGGGAGATCAGCGGTGACGCGTTGTCCTGTCGCCAGGCCAGGTGGATGGGCATGCGAATGTCCAGATCGGGCACCGGAATCAGCTTGACACCCGGTGGCAGTCTGCGCCCCGCGCTCGCGGGAATGACGGTGCACCCCAGTCCCGCCGCCACCAGTCCCAGCACCGTGTAGTGCGTAGTACCCTCCTGCACGATGCGTGGCGTGAAGCCGTGCTGATGGAAATGATGGATCAGCAGATCGTGCAGCTTCGGAGACAAGGCCCGCCGAAACAAGATGAAGTCCTCGTCATTCAATTCCGCCAGTCGCTGGGGCGGGTGGGACATCAGATTCGAGTCTTCATGCACCGCCAGCAGGTATTCGTCCTCGATCCACGGCGCCACCGCCAACTGACCATCGTCGGGCAGTGGCCCGATGTAGGCCAGTCCCATGTCGAGATGCCCGTCGAGAACCCGCTCGATCACCGAACCTGAGAGCAAGGCCTCGATCGTGAAGGTCACTCCGGGGCTGGCACGACGGTAGGCTTGCAACGCGCGAAGCACGTCTTCATGCCAGGCGTAGATTTCGGAGAAGCCCAGTCCCAGGTGTCCCACCTCGCCCGCCGCGGTCCGCAACGCGAGTGCCGCCGCCGCCGCGCCGTCGTCCAGCAGCTTTCGCGCACTTTGGTAGTAGCTCTGTCCCGCGGGAGTGAGCGTCACTCCGCGCGCGTTGCGGTACATGAGTGGCGTGCCAACCTCCTCCTCCAGCAAGCGCAGTTGTCGCGACAACGCGGGCTGTGCGATGTGCAGGGCCTGCGCCGCGCCACCCAGGCTGCCGATGTTGGCAATGGTGACGAAGTAGTGCAACCGGCGGCCATCGAATCGCATAAAAAAATTATATGGCTACGAGCTGCATATTGTATTTGTGCGATCTGTCTACACTCAGTACATTGACTTCACATCCACTGACTACCCCTGCATCATGTCTGACAGATTGCCCAGCGCCGATTCGGTCACATTCCTGAATTCACCTGCCTACGAAGCACTTGGGCTACCGTTCTCGGAGATCGCACGCGTAGGGAACCTGCTGTTTCTGTCGGGCCAGATGGGCAACCTGCCAGGAACGCTCACGCTGGTGCCGGGTGGCATCGAAGCCGAGGCACGGCAGACCCTGAACAACATCAAGACATCGCTGGAAGCACACGGGTATTCGATGTCCAACATCGTGAAGTGCACCGTGATGCTGGCCGACATGGCCGATTGGCCCGCCTTCAATGCGGTGTACACCAGCTTCTTCGACAAGCCCTATCCCGCACGCAGTGCCTTTGGCGCCAGCGGGATCGCGTTGGGCGGCCGACTTGAGCTGGACGTCATCGCGGTTGCGCGGCGCTGACCACCCCCAACGCACCTGATCAACCATGAAAGTCGTGGACGCGTTCTCCTCCAGTTACGCCCAGGCGCGCGCGAAGTTCCTGAGCGCGGCCCATCAGGCGGGCCTTGAGGCGATTTCGTACCGGCACCCGCTTCCCGGTCGGGATGGCGAGACGCTGGCGCTGGACGTGGTCCTGGACGGCCCCGTCCATGCCGACAAGCTGCTCCTCGTCAGCAGCGCCTGCCACGGCGTGGAAGGCCACTGCGGCTCCGGCGTGCAGGTGTATGCACTGCACGATGCGCAGTTTCGCGCCCGTTGCGCCGAGGCAGGTGTGTCGGTGCTGTACCTGCACGCACTCAACCCCTACGGGTTTTCCCACATACGGCGAGCGACCCACGAAAACGTGGACCTGAACCGCAACTTCCAGGATTTCACGCGGCCCTTGCCCTCAAATGCCGCCTACCGGGCACTCCACCCCTTGCTGGTGCCGGACCACTGGCCCCCTGATTCCGCGAACAAGGCGGCCCTGGATCGGTATGTTGCCGAGCACGGCTTGAAGTCGTTTCAGGCCGTCGTGACCGGCGGGCAATACGAAATCGCCGACGGCCTGTTCTACGGTGGCGTCGCGCCCACGTGGAGCAACCTGACACTGCGCCAGGTCCTGAGGGAACACGCGGCCAAGGCACGCCAGATCGGGTGGATTGACCTGCACACGGGCCTGGGGGAGACCGGACACTGCGAACGCGGCTTTGCCGGACCCGGCGGCGACACCTCGGCACTGCGCCGCGCGCGCAACTGGTGGGGCACGGGTGGCGCCACGCCAGTAGTCCACTTCGGCGACCAAGGCTCGGTGTCGGCCCCTCTCACAGGGCAACTGGCACGCGCGGTCTACGAGGAATGCCCGCAGGCCGAAATCACGGCCATTGGCCTGGAGTTCGGCACCCGCCCCCTGTTACAAGTCTTACATGCGTTACGCGCCGAACAGTGGTTGACCAACCACGAAGACGCCCCAAAGACACTCGCGTCGCAAATCAAGCAGGCTATGCTTGATGCGTTCTATGTGGACACTCCCGACTGGAAGGATCGAGTTGTCCGTGAAGCGACGACGGTCATGGCCCAGGCCTTCCAGATGTCCACCGCCAACCCCGTGCTCGCGCTTGAATAGGGCTGCCGAATATGTCCGCCACTTTGTCCTATCTAACCAAACGCCTGCTGGGCACGCTGCCGGTGCTCGTGGTCGTGGCGGGTGTGGTGTTTCTTCTGGTGCGCCTCGCGCCAGGTGACCCTGCCCGGCTGGTGGCCGACGACTTGGCGACCGAGGAGGACATCGCCCTCATCCGCACCCAGATGGGACTGGACCGCCCGGTCTGGCTGCAATTCCTGTCGTGGGGCGGACGATTGCTGCAGGGCGACTTCGGCACCTCGCTCCTGACCCATCTGCCTGTCACCCAGCTGATTGCCCAGCGTCTGGAGGCCACGCTGTCGCTGGCTGGTGCCACCCTGCTGCTGGCCACGCTGCTGGCGGTTCCGCTGGGAACGCTGGCGGCGTACCGCGTGGGCACCTGGGTGGATCGAGTCGTGATGTTCGCTGCCGTGGCGGCCTTTTCGGTTCCCAGTTTTCTGCTGGGCTACCTGCTCGTGTACGGGTTCTCGGTGTACCTGGAATGGCTGCCCGTGCAGGGTTATCGCAGCCTGGCCGACGGACTCGTGCCCTGGCTGCAACATCTGGCGCTGCCCACACTCACCATGGCGCTGATCTTTGCGGCCCTGCTCACGCGCATCACCCGCACGACCGTGCTGGAAGTCCTGCAGGAAGACTACATCCGCACTGCCCGCGCCAAGGGCATGGGCACCCTTGGCGTGCTGATGCATGCCCTGCGCAACGCGGCCGTGCCCATCGTCACCACCTTGGGCATAGGGCTGGCGGCGCTCATCGGTGGCGTGGTGGTGGTGGAATCCGTCTTCAGCATACCCGGCGTCGGTCGCCTGGTACTGGATGCCGTGTCGCGACACGACTATCCGGTCATTCAGGGCGTGCTGCTGATGTCCGCCGTCGCCTATGTAGCCATCAACCTCCTCATTGACCTGAGCTACGCGCTGTTCGATCCGCGCATTCGCTACTGAACCCCATGGCCGAGTCCACACCTTCCGCTCCCGTTGACACGACGTCCGCGCCGCGGTCGCGCCACTGGCATCTGCGCCGCTTCCTGCGCAAGTTCCCCACGCTGGTGGTGGGCGCGGTCATGCTGTCGTTGGTGCTGTCGGTGGCGCTGTTCGCCCCCTGGCTGGCCACGCACGACCCAGGCGCCATGGCTCCGGAACTGCGTCTGCAGGCACCCTCCTCGACGCATCTGTTCGGCACCGACGCGTTCGGTCGCGACATCTACAGCCGAGCCCTGTACGGCGCAAGGATCTCACTGCTCGTGGAGGGAACCGTGACCGGCATCGCCGTGCTGCTGGGCAGCCTGCTGGGCATGCTGGCCGGCTTCGTGCGGGCGCTGGACGGACCGGTGATGCGCGTCATGGACGGCCTCATGGCAATCCCCGGCGTGCTGCTGGCCATCGCCGTGACCTCGCTCACACAGCCGGGCGTGTTGATCGTCATTCTCGCCATCGTCGTGCCCGAGGTGCCGCGTGTCGTGCGCCTGGTGCGCTCGCTGACCCTGACCCTGCGCGAGCAGGCCTTCGTCGAGGCGGCCCACGCCGTGGGCACGCGCACTTTGCGCATCCTGAGCCGGCACATTCTTCCCAACACCTTGGCCCCCCTGACGGTGCAGGGCACGGCCATCGCGGCCTCGGCCGTGCTCATCGAGGCGGCGTTGTCGTTTCTGGGCGTGGGCGTGCCGCCGGATGTGCCCAGTTGGGGCATCATGATCGCGGAAGCCCGCGCGAGCATCTCGGTGGCGCTGTTTGCGGTGGCGTGGCCTGGCGCCTTTCTGGCATTTACCGTGCTGGCCATGAACCTGTTGGGTGACGGCTTGCGCGACCGTCTCGATCCCCGTCTGGCACGGAGCCTGTAAGACCATGGATACCACCCCCCTGCTGCGCGTGGACAACTTGCGCACCTACTTCGACACCATGGACGGCACGGTGCGCTCCGTGGACGGTGTTTCCTATGACGTGCTGGCCGGCCAGACCCTGGGCGTGGTGGGCGAGTCCGGCTGCGGCAAGAGCGTGACAGCGCTGTCCATCATGCGCCTGGTCCCGCAGCCGCCAGGACGCTACGCGGGAGGTCGCGTCCTGTTCCACGGACAGGATCTGCTGGCGCTGACCGAACCCGAGATGCGCGCCATCCGGGGCGACCGTATTTCCATGGTGTTCCAGGAGCCCATGACCTCGCTCAATCCCGTCATGACCGTGGGTCGACAGATTGCCGAGGTGGTGCAGCTGCACCAGGGGAAGCCGCGCCGCGAGGCCATGGACTGGGCCGTCGAAATGCTGTCCCAGGTGCAGATCCCCGAGCCCCAGCGGCGCGCGCGCGAATACCCGTTCCAGATGTCCGGTGGCATGCGTCAGCGCGTCATGATCGCCTTGGCGCTGGCATGTCGCCCCGATGTGCTGATCGCGGACGAACCCACCACGGCGCTGGACGTCACGATCCAGGCCCAGGTGCTGGAATTGCTGCAGGATTTGCAACAACGCCTGGGCATGGCCATGGTATTGATCACGCACGATCTGGGTGTGGTCGCAGAACATTGCGACCGTGTGGTGGTGATGTACGCTGGACGCAAGGTCGAGGAAGCCACCGTGGAGCGTCTGTTCGAACGGCCCCTGCACCCCTACACCCGCGCGCTGATGGCCTCGATGCCGTTGATGGACGCGAACGTGCGCCGCCTGCCCGAGATTCCGGGCATGGTGCCGCCGCCCTACCAGCTCCCGGTCGGCTGCGCCTTCGCGCCCCGCTGCTCGCACGCCGTGGCCCGCTGCCGCGTCGAAACCCCCGTGTTTGAAACCGATGCCGACGACCACGGCGTGGCCTGTTTTGTCGCACGTAACAGCGGAGGTGCAGCATGAGCCAGCCACTGCTGGAAGTTCGGGGGCTGCGCAAGCACTACGCCACCGGTGGACACTGGTTCGGCAAGGAACGCGTGGTCAAGGCCGTGGACGGTGTGTCCTTCTCGGTGGCACCAGGCGAAACCCTGGCGCTGGTAGGCGAGTCGGGTTGTGGCAAGACCACGACCGGCAAGAGCGTGTTGCGCCTGATCGAGCCGACTGCTGGCGAAATCCTGTTCGCCGGGCAAGACCTGATGCAGCTGTCCAAGGCGGCACTGCGCGAGCGCCGTCGCGACCTTCAGTTTGTGTTTCAGGACCCGTACGCGTCCCTGAATCCCAAGCTATCGGCTGGCGCAGCCGTTCGGGAACCTCTGGACAATTTCTCGGCAGGCACGTCAGCCCAGCGGCGCGAGCGCGTGGCCGACCTGTTTGAGCGCGTGGGCCTGCGGCCGGAAAGCATGGCCAAGTATCCGCACGAGTTCTCGGGGGGACAAAGGCAACGCCTGGGCATCGCGCGCGCCCTGGCCCTCAATCCCAAGCTGATCGTCTGCGATGAGCCCGTGTCGGCGCTGGATGTGTCGGTGCAGGCACAAGTGGTGAACCTGTTGATGGATCTGCAGGAACAGTTGGGCGTGGCCTACCTGTTCGTGGCGCACGATCTGGCCGTGGTACGCCACATCAGTCACCGTGTGGCGGTGATGTACCTGGGAACCGTGGTGGAGTTGGCCGATCGGGAGTCCCTGTTTTCCCAACCCACGCATCCCTACACTGAAGTCCTGTTGTCGGCCATTCCCCTGCCCAAGCCGGGTCGCTCCGCCAAGCGCATACCGCTGGTGGGCGATCCACCCAGCGTGTCCAATCCGCCACCCGGCTGCAAGTTCCACACCCGCTGCCCGCTGGCGCAGGAGCGTTGCCGGATGGAAGAGCCGCTGTTGACACCCCGCCCCGATGGGCGCCAGGTTGCCTGTCATATGCGCTGACGGCGCCGATGTGACGCGAGCATTCCCCCTTTCTTTAACCCAAGGAGACGACGACATGTTGAAAACCCCCACCGTTCGCGCCGTGGCCCTGATGGCCGCAATGGCACTGGGCGCCGCGCTGCCGGCCCAGGCTCAGACCAAGGTACTGCGCATGGCGCCGTTGACCGACCTGCGCGTGCTCGATCCGCTGTTCACCACTTCCTACGCCGTGCGCAACCACGCTTACATGGTGTTTGACACGCCACTGGCCATGGATGCCAAGGGCATGCCGCGGCCGCAGATGGTGGACAGCTGGACCCAGTCCAAGGACGGCAAAGTCTGGACCTTCAAGTTGCGCACGGGTCTGAAATTTCACGACGGCTCCGACGTCACACCCAATGACGTGGTCGTCTCGCTGCAGCGCTGGGCCAAGCGCGATCCCTTGGGCCAGTCCATTACCAAGGCCGGCGGCGTGTTCGCGGCGAGCGGCAGCAACGGCTTCACGCTGACACTGGCGCAGCCGCACGCCCGCGTGCTGGAAGCGCTGTCCAAGAGCTCCTCCTACCCGCCGTTCATCATGCCCGCGCGCATCGCCCAGGCCGATCTGAGCAAGCCGATCACCGAGATGGTGGGCTCCGGGCCGTTCATGTTCAAGAAGGATGAATGGGTGCCCGGCAACAAGATCGTGTGGATCAAGAGTCCTTACTACACCGCGCGCAAGGAAGCCAGCGACGGCCTGTCGGGCAGCAAGGCCGCGTCTCTGGATCGCGTGGAATGGCACATCATGCCCGACGCCAACACGCAGGCGCAGGCCATTCGCCGTGGCGAGATCGACATGATCGAAGGCGTGGGTTCGGACTTCATCGCACCCATGCTCAGCGACAAGGATCTGAAGGTGATTCCCCTGGCGCCCTTCCAGGGCATCATGTACCTGAACCAACTGCATCCTCCGTTCAACAACACCAAGGCGCGTCAGGCCATCCTGCACATCATCAAGCAGTCTGACCTGATGGCGGGCCTGGGCTACCCGGTCAACCTGCGGCTGCCGTATTGCGGCGCGCTTTTCGTGTGCGGCAGCGCCAACGCCACCGACGCGGGCAGCGAGCCGTTTCGCCAGCCGGACCTGGCAAAGGCGCGGCAACTGCTGAACGAGGCCGGCTACAAGGGCGAGAAGATCGTCGTGCTTGTGCCCGGAGGCGTGCCCTTGCTGGGACCGTTGACGCAGATCGCGATCAAGCAGATGCAGGGCGCGGGCCTGAACATCGACGCGCAGTCGCTGGACTTCGGTTCCCTCGTGACGCGGCGCACGCGCAAGGACGCGCCGGACAAGGGTGGCTGGAACATCTACGTGACCGCCATCGGGCAGCCTGACCTGGATACGCCGATCACCAACAACAACCTCGTGGGGGGCTGCGCCAATGTCGTGCCGGGCCTGGTGTGCGACGAAGGCATCCAGAAGATGACCGCAACGTGGCTGACGGAAACCCGCCCGGCCGAGCGCCGCAAACTGGTGGAGAACATCCAGCGCCGCGCCTACGAGGTGGTGAGCTACGTGCCCCTGGGCCAATTCATTCCCGTGATCGGTATCCGCAAGGACGTGAAGAACACGCAGGTGATGGAGCAGACAGGCATTCCCGCGATGTGGGGTCTGGCCAAGTAGTACAGGGCAACGGCGCACGATGGCCATTCCATCGACATGGCACGACGCGCCCTTCCCGAGAAGGTGGTAGAGCGATGAGCGACACCGGACTGTTCATGGGCGACCATCTGGCGCGCAGCGTGCGGGGTCGCCCGTGCGCGCCTCCGAGCGCGTGAACGGCCTTCCCTCACTCATCGTCAACCTCTTTTCAGGAAGCAACTTTCATGGCAGATCTGTTTGAAAACCCCATGGGATTGATGGGATTCGAGTTCGTCGAATTCGCCTCGCCCACTCCCAACACGCTCGAACCCCTGTTCGAGAAACTCGGTTTCACCCTGGTGGCGAAGCATCGCTCCAAGGATGTGCTGCTGTACCGCCAGGGACACATCAACTTCATAGTGAACCGTGAGCCCAGGAGCCCGGCGGGCTACTTCGCGGCCGAGCACGGTCCCTGCGCCTGTGGCATGGCCTTTCGCGTCAAGGACGCCCACCTTGCCTACAACCGGGCGCTCGAACTTGGAGCCCAGCCCGTGGACATCGCCACCGGGCCGATGGAGCTGCGTCTGCCGGCGATCAAGGGCATCGGTGGAGCACCGTTGTACCTGATCGATCGCTACGAGGATGGGCTGTCCATCTACGACATCGACTTCCAGTTCCTTCCGGGGGTGGACAGGCACCCGCGCGGTCATGGCTTCACCCTGATCGACCACCTCACGCACAACGTGTACCGGGGACGCATGGCGTTCTGGGGCGGCTTCTACGAGAAGCTGTTCAACTTCCGCGAAATCCGCTACTTCAACATTCAGGGCGAGTACACGGGGCTGACCTCGCGCGCCATGACGGCTCCCGACGGCAAGATCCGCATTCCCCTGAACGAGGAATCGAACAAGGGCAGCGGCCAGATCGAGGAGTTCCTGATGAAGTTCAACGGTGAGGGCATTCAGCACGTCGCCCTGCTGTGCGACGACCTCCTTGCCAGCGTGGACAGCCTGCAGATGGCGGGTGTGCCACTCATGACGGCGCCCAACGACATCTACTACGCCATGCTGGAAGAGCGTCTGCCTGGCCACGGTGAGCCGACATCCGAGCTGCAGGCGCGCGGCATCCTTCTGGACGGCTCCACGGCCGCCGGGGAGAAACGTCTGTTGCTGCAGATCTTTTCCGAGACCCTGCTGGGCCCCGTGTTCTTCGAGTTCATTCAGCGCAAGAACGACGATGGCTTTGGCGAGGGCAACTTCAAGGCGCTGTTCGAATCGCTGGAGCGTGACCAGATCCGACGTGGCGCGCTGCTTGCCTCCACGAAGGAGACGCCATGAAACTCGAACGCATTCATCACGTCGCCTACCGTTGCAAGGATGCCCAGGAGACCGTGCTTTGGTACAAGAAGATGCTCCACATGGATTTCATGCTGGCCATCGCGGAAGACCTTGTACCGTCCACCAAGGCCCCCGACCCCTACATGCACATCTTTCTCGACGCGGGCGGCGGCAACGTGCTGGCCTTCTTCGAACTGCCCACGCAACCGCCCATGGGGCGCGACCCGAACACCCCCGACTGGGTGCAGCACATCGCCTTCAAGGTCAAGGACATGAACGAGTTGCTGGCCTTCAGGACCCACCTGGAGAGCAACGGCGTGCAGGTGGTGGGCGTCACCGACCACGGCATGTTCCACTCCATCTACTTCTTCGATCCAAACGGACACCGCGTGGAGCTGGCCTGTCCAGATCCCGAGGAGGAGGCCATGCTGCGGCGACTGGACACCGTGAAATGGGACATGCTTGAGGAGTGGTCCAGAACCAAAAAGGCCCCCAGGCACGCGGCGTTCCTGCATGAACGTGAGTTCCAGCGATGACCCGTCTGCTCGACGACACGCATGACGCGGCGCTGCACAGCTGGGTCGCGTCCGCCAACGATCCGGCCACGGATTTCCCGATCCAGAACCTGCCGCTGGGTCGCTTCCGTCAAAGCGGCGAGAGTCGCTGGCGCGTTGGCGTGGCCATTGGCGACCAGGTCCTGGACCTGCGCGCCGCCGGGGTGATCTCCAGCAACGACGTGCGCCGCGTACTCTCCCTGGCACCCGCGCTTCGCAAACGGCTGCGCAGGACCCTCTCGGATGGACTGCGCGAGGGCAGTGCGCGACAGGCCCGGTTCCAGAGGGCGCTGCTGCCACAGGCGGACGTGGAACTCGGTCTGCCCTGTGACATCGGGGACTACACAGATTTCTACGCCAGCATCCACCACGCCACAAGCGTGGGCAAGCTCCTGCGACCGGACAACCCGCTGCTGCCCAACTACCGCTGGGTTCCCATCGGATACCACGGTCGCGCCTCCAGCATTGTGGCCAGCGGACACGGCTTTCATCGACCCGTAGGACAGACCAAGCAGCCCGATGAGACCGAGCCCCGGGTAAGCCCCAGCCGAAGGCTCGACTTCGAGCTGGAGCTGGCCGCGGTCATTGCCCAACCCAACGCCCTGGGCCAGCGCGTCGACATGGCCAGCGCCGAGGACCACGTCTTCGGTCTGGCGCTGTTCAATGACTGGAGCGCACGCGACCTCCAGGCGTGGGAGTACCAGCCACTGGGCCCCTTCCTGGCCAAGAACTTCGCCAGCACGCTTTCGCCGTGGGTCGTGACGCTGGAGGCACTGGCGCCCTTTCGCGTGCCCTTTCTGCGGCCCGAAGGCGAGCCTCAGCCCCTGCCCTACCTGGACTCGCCCGCCAACCGCGTGCTGGGCGGCATCAGCATCGAGCTGGAAGTCTGGTTGCAAACCGAGTCCATGCGCCGCGCCGGGGTGGCCGGAGACCCGCTTTCGCGCTCCAACTTTCGCGATGCCTATTGGACAGTGGCGCAACTGGTCGCCCACCACACGGTCAACGGCTGCAATCTGCGCACCGGCGATCTGCTCGGATCGGGCACCCTGTCCGGTCCCGCACCCGGACAGGCCGGCTCGCTGATGGAACTGAGCGCCGGTGGTCAGCGACCCCTGCGCCTGTCCAACGGCGAGCCCCGGGTCTATCTCGAGGACGGCGACACCGTCATCCTGCGCGGCCATTGCCAACGCGAGGGATTCAGACGCATCGGCTTTGGTGAATGCCGCGGCACCGTGCTGCCCGCCGTGCCCGTGTCGATGTAGGAGGCCCGGCGCCGTGTTGCAGCTCCACACCTACTTTCGCAGTTCGGCGGCCTACCGCGTGCGCATCGCCCTTGAACTCAAGGGCCTGTCCTACACCTCGGTCCCGGTGCATCTGCTGCGCGGTGGCGGCGAGCAGCACACGGCTAACTTCACCACGCTCAATCCCTCGAAGCTGGTGCCGGTGCTGGTGGATGGCGATGCGGCCCTGACCCAGTCGCTGGCCATCATCGAGTATCTGAACGAGTTGCACCCCACGCCCCCCCTGCTGCCGGCCGATCCCGCGGCGCGAGCGCGGGTGCGCGCGTTGGCCCAGACCATTGCCTGCGACATACACCCGCTGAACAACCTGCGCGTGCTGCAGTACCTGGAGACGCGGCTGGGCGCGACGTCCGCGGCCCGCGGCGAGTGGTACGCGCACTGGGTCGGCGTGGGCTTTGCAGCGCTCGAATCCCTGCTCAGCGCCAACCCCGACACGGGGCCGTATTGCCACGGCAGCACCCCAACGCTGGCCGACTGCTGCCTGGTGCCCCAGCTCTACAACGCCGAACGCTTTTCCGTGCCCCTGGAAGCCTATCCCACGATTCGACGCATCGGCGAAGCGTGCCGGCAACTGGCGGCGTTTCAACGCGCCGCACCTGAAGTGCAGCCCGATGCCACATGAAATTTGTCGGAGGCGGATGCATGCTCGCGGCCAGGAATTCCTGCGTTCAGGAGTTGACAAGCTGTGTGCGTGCCCACCCAGGACGAAGTCACTGCCCTGCGTCCGCGGCAAACCTTGCGCTGCGGCTTGAGGCCATGCGGACAAACGCAAATCTGTAGAGCCGTCCTTCACGACCCCACCCGTTTCCCCGCCTTCCCCATCTCTCCCACCACCTTCGCGAACACCTTCCAGAAGGCCGCGTCCTGCGTGGTGGCGAAGTTGATGCGCATGAGGGTGCTGGGCTGGCGCGCGGCGTGAAACAGGGCGCCGGGGGCGAGCAGGTAGCCCAGGTCGAGCATGCGTTGGGCCAGGGCGTCGGTGTCCACGCCGGTGTCCACCCAGCCGAACAGGCCGGCGGGTTCGGCGGCAAAGCTGCAGCCGTGGGCCAGCGCCAACCGCACGCTGCGCGCGCGCGCCACGTCCAGCCGGGCGCGGATGCGCTCGGCGTGGCGGCGCAACTGGCCCTGATCGATGCACCAGGCCAACGCCTTTTCCAGCAGGGCCGGGGTGGTGAGGGTGGTGAGCATCTTGGTGTCCAGCAGCTGCTCCACCAGCGCGCTCGGCGCGGCCACGAAGCCCACGCGCCAGTTGGGCGCGAGCACCTTGGCAAAGCCGCTGACGTAGATGCTGCGCTGCAGGCCGTCCAGCGCGCAGATGCGGGTTTCGTGTTCGGAGGCGAGGTGGCTGTAGGTGTCGTCCTCCAGCACATGGAAGTTGTGCGCGGCCGCCAGTTGCAGCACGCGGTGCGCGCTGCCGGGGCTGATGCAGTAGCCCGTGGGGTTGTGCAGCACGCTCACGCTCACGAACAGCTTGGGCGCGTGCGCCTCGCAGTAGCGTTGCATCACGTCCAGATCGGGGCCGTCGGCGCGCCGTGGCACGGGCAGGATGCGCATGCCCAACGCGTCCAGGCGCGCGAACTCGATGGCCCAGCCGGGCTCTTCCACCATCACGCAATCGCCCGCGCGCAGCAGGGTGCGGCTCACGATGTCCAGCGCATGCGTGGCGCCCACGGTGGTGATGATCTGCTCGGGTGTGGCCGGCACGTGGATGGCGCCGAGCTTGCGCGACAGCGACAAGCGCAACCCCGGGTCGCCCGCGGGCTCGCCGTACTGCAGCGAGAACGCCTGAAGCGCCTGGGTGCCGCAGACCTTGCGCACGGCCGCGGGCATGAAGCTGCTTTCCAGCCACTCGGACGGGAACACCCCCATGCCCGGCTGTGGCTTGTCGCTGGCGCGGTGGAACATGCCGCGAATGAGCGCGGTGGCGTTGACCGGCACCGGGCGCGGCGCGGCGTCGGCGCGGGCGGGTGCTCCGGGCGCGCTACCGGCAGTCATGGGGGTGGCCGCCATCTCGCGCACAAAGAAGCCCCGGTTCTTGCGTGCCAGCACCAGGCCTTGGGCCGCCAGCCGGTCGTAGGCGGCCACCACCGTCGAGGGGCTGACCTGGTGCACCTGCGCGCACTGGCGCACCGAGGGCAGCCGGGCACCGGGCGCCAGCAAGCGCGTGCGGATGCGCTGCGCAAACAGTTCGGCCAGTTGTTCGGTGAGGGATTGCGCTGCGGCGGGCGTGAGCATGGTTAGGGTCGGTGCAGGGAGGAGGGCGCACACTGTGTGGCCGGGATCAGCCATACAGTTTGACGGTTCGTCTGGCAAACTGTATTGGTCGTGTGCTGGTGACGACTATAGAGTCATGTCTCCCGACTTGGCAAGCCCCGCGCGCCGTGCCGGGCGACCCCACCCCCACCATGAACCACTCCGAACTCACTGCCCTGCTGTTGTTGACCACAGCCGCCAGCTTCACGCCGGGGCCCAACACCATGCTGTCCACGGCGCTGGCGGCCAACCGGGGCCTGCGCCATGCGCTGCGCTTCGTGCTGGCCGTGACCGCGGGCTGGAGCCTGCTGCTGGCGCTGTGCGCCGGCGGCGTGGGCGCGCTGGTGGTGGCCGTGCCGGCCCTGCGCTGGGGCATCACGCTCGTGGGGGTGGGCTACCTGCTGTGGCTGGCCTGGCGCCTGTCGGGCGTGCGCTTCGAGTGGCGCAATCGCACGTGGTCGCAGGCCCATGCGCACTGGCATGCCGATGCCTCGCGCCTGGACATCACCTTCTGGCAAGGCGTGCTGCTGCAGTTCCTGAACATCAAGGCCTGGATGCTGGCACTGACCGTGGTGGCGGGCTGGCTGGCCGGCCGCCCCGACGTGCTGGAACGCTTTGCCGTGGTGCTGCCTGTGATGCTGGCCTTTGGCTTTGCCAGCAACCTCAGCTACGCCCTGGCGGGCTCGCTGCTGCGCCAATGGCTGGCGCACGGCTCGCGGCTGCTGTGGTTCAACCGCTGCATGGCGATCGTGCTGGTGCTCACCGCCGGCTGGATGGCCACGCTATGAACCGCAGCGCCAAGACGGGGCTGTGGCTGGGCGTGCTGGGGGTGGCGATCTTCGCGCTGACGCTGCCGCTCACGCGCCTGGCCGTGGGCACGCCCGAGGCGCCGCAGATGTCGGGCGTGTTCGTGGCCACGGGGCGCGCAGTGGTGGCGGCCTTGTTGTCGGCCATGCTGCTGTGGTTCACGCGCGCGCCCTGGCCGCGCCGCGAGGACCGGTGGCCCCTGGCCCTTGTGGCGCTGGGCGTGGTGTTTGGTTTTCCGCTGCTCACGTCCGTGGCCATGCGCCATGTGCAGGCCGTGCACGCCAGCGTGATGCTGGGCGTGCTGCCCCTGGCGACCGCCGTGGTGGGCGCCTGGCTGCACGGGCAGCGCCCGTCCGCGCGGTTCTGGGCCTGCGCGCTGCTGGGCTCGGCGCTGGTGGTCGGATTCGCGCTGCTGCGTTCCGGCGCCGGCGCCGGACTGCAGCTGCACACGGCGGACCTGCTGCTTCTGGCGGCCATGGGCTGCGCCGCCACGGGCTACGCCTGGGGCGCGCGTCTGTCGGGCAACATGCGCGCCGAACACGTGATCTGCTGGGCCCCGCTGTTCACCCTGCCCATCAACCTGCCCCTGGCGTATCTGCAACGACCCCAGGGCGTGATTCAGCCGGTAGCATGGATGGCATTTGCCTACGTGGCGGTGTTCTCCATGTGGCTGGGCTTTTTTGCCTGGTACCGCGGCCTGGCCCTGGGCGGCACGGTGCGCGTGAGCCAGGTGCAGTTGATCCAGCCCTTCTTGTCGATGCTGTGCGCCGTGCCGCTGCTGGGCGAAACCCTGGACGCCACCACCGTGGGTTTTGGACTGGCCGTGATGGCCACCGTGTTTGTGGGCAGAAGAATGCCGGTGTCAGCCGGCCACGAAAGGTAAACGATGACCAACGTCCCTCCCGCTTTCTCCTGGACCCTGGCCGAACGTGCCGCCGCCATGAACCCGTCGGTGATCCGCGAGATCCTCAAGGTCACGGAGCGGCCCGGCATCATCAGCTTTGCCGGGGGCCTGCCCTCGGCAAAGACCTTTCCGGTGACCGAGTTTGCCGCCGCCTGCGCCAAGGTGCTGCGCGACGACGCCAGCGGCGCGCTGCAGTACGCCGCCAGCGAGGGTTTTGGCCCGCTGCGCGAGGCCGTGGCGCAGATGCTGCCCTGGGCGGTGGACCCGGCGCAGGTACTCATCACCACGGGCTCGCAACAGGGGCTGGACCTGCTGGGCAAGGTGCTGATCGACGCCGGCAGCCGCGTGCTGGTGGAAACGCCCACCTACCTCGGCGCGCTGCAGGCGTTCGCGCCCATGCAGCCGCAGGTGGCGGGCGTGGCCAGTGACGACGAGGGCGTGGACGTGGCCGCGCTGCGCGCCATGCAGGCCAAAGACCGTGCGCGCTTTCTCTACGTGCTGCCCAACTTCCAGAACCCCACGGGCCGCACCCTGACCGAGGCCCGCCGTGCAGCCCTGAGCGCTGCCGCGGCCGAGACCGGACTGCCGCTGGTGGAGGACAACCCCTACGGCGAACTGTGGTTTGACGCACCGCCGCCCCTGCCCCTGGCTGCCCGCAACCCCGAGGGCTGCGTCTACCTGGGCTCCTTCTCCAAGGTGCTGTCGCCGGGCCTGCGCCTGGGCTTCCTGGTGGCACCCAAGGCCCTGTACCCCAAGCTGCTGCAAGCCAAGCAAGCGGCGGACCTGCACACCCCGGGCTTCAACCAGCGGCTGGTGGTCGAGGTCATGAAGGACGGATTCCTGGACCGCCATGTGCCCACCATCCGCGCCCTGTACAAGGCGCAGCGTGACGCCATGCTGGCGGCCCTCACCCGCAACATGCCCGAGGGCGTGCGCTGGAACAGCCCCAGCGGCGGCATGTTCCTGTGGGCGCGCCTGCCCGCCGGGCTGGATGCCACGAAGCTGCTGCCGCGTGCAGTGGAGCACGGCGTGGCCTACGTACCCGGCGCGCCGTTCTACGCCGACCATGCCGATCCGCGTACGCTGCGCCTGTCGTTCGTGACCGCCAGCGTGGAGCAGATCGACACCGGCATCGCCGCGCTGGCGCAGACCGTGCGCGAAGCCCTGGCCGAGCCAGCCACCCTCCCCGTCTGACCCCGATAGGAGACGCCCATGACCACCCGAACTTTCAAGCAGGTTGATGTGTTCACCGCCGTGCCCTATTACGGCAACCCGCTGGCCGTGGTGCTGGACGGCAGCGGCCTGAGCGACGCGCAGATGCAGCGCTTTGCGCAGTGGACCAACCTGTCCGAAACCACCTTTGTGCTGCCGCCCACGCAAGCCGGGGCCGATTACCGCGTGCGCATCTTCACGCCCGGTGGCGAGCTGCCCTTTGCCGGTCACCCCACGCTGGGCACCTGCCATGCCTGGCTGCAAGCCGGCGGCACGCCCCAGGCGGCGGACGTGGTGGTGCAGGAATGCCAGGTCGGGTTGGTGACTCTCCAGCGCCAGGGGTCACGCCTGGCCTTTGCCGCGCCCAGCCTGCGGCGCAGTGCCGCCGACAGCGCCACGCTCGACGCCATCGCCGCCGCGCTGGGCATCGCGCCCAGCCAGATCCTGGCGACGCAACAACTGGACAACGGCCCGCACTGGCTGGGCCTGCTGCTGGACAGCACGGACACGGTGCTGCGCCTCACGCCCGACCACGCGGCGCTCAAGGCCCTGGGGCACAAGGTGGGCATCGCCGCGATCGAGCCCCCAGCCAGCGGCACGGTCCTGATCGCGCGCTCCAACCGCGAAGCCCGGGCCTTCGGCGCGGACCCATCGCACGACGAGCCGCAACTGCACGTGCGCGGCTTTGCCGCCCCCATCGGCGTGAACGAAGACCCGGTCACCGGCAGCCTGAACGCCGCGCTGGCGCAGTGGCTCATCGCCGACGACTACCTGCCGCCGCAATACGTGGCCGCGCAGGGTGCCTGCCTGGGGCGCGACGGGCGGGTGCACATCCACCGCGATGCCCACGGGCAGGTCTGGGTGGGCGGCGACGTGGTGACGTGCGTGGACGGCATGGTGCGCCTGTGAACATGCCACCCGCCGTGGACCATCTGGTGCTCATGGCCCCCTCGCTGGAGCAGGGCGTGGCCTGGTGTGAAGCCACGCTGGGGCTCACGCCCGGCCCGGGTGGCGAGCACCCACTGATGGGCACGCACAACCGCCTGTTCAACATTGGGGCACCTGAGTTCGAGCGTGCCTACTTCGAAATCATCGCCCTCGACCCGCACGCCACGCCGCAGCGCGCCGCCGGCTGCCAGCGCTGGTTCGACATGGACGATCCGTCCCTGCGCCAACGCATCGCGGCGCACGGACCGCAACTGATCCACTGGGTGGCGCGCGTGCCCGATGTGCAGGCCGCCGCCGCGGCCTTGGCCGCCCTGGGCCTGGACGTGGGCGAAGTGCTGCAGGCCAGCCGCGCCACGCCCAGCGGGCCCTTGCACTGGCGCATCACCGTGCGCCGCGACGGGCGGCGGCTGCTGGACGGGTGCCTGCCCACGCTCATCCAGTGGGGCCTGACGCACCCCACCACCTCCATGCCAGCGCGCGGCGCGGCGCTGGCGGCCCTGCGCCTGCAACACCCGCAGGCCGATTTGCTGCGCGAGGCACTGAGCGTCATCGGCCTGAAGCATGTGGATGTTTCCGTCGGCCCCCCTTCCATCTTCACCACCCTGCGCACGCCACTTGGTCGCGTGTCCCTGAGCTCATGCTGAACCTGCCCACCCTGTCCGAGATCGAAGCCGCCGCCCAGGTGGTGTACCGCGAATTCCAGGCCACGCCGCAATACCGCTGGGCCCTGTTGAGCGAACGCCTGGGCACGCACTGCTGGGTCAAGCACGAGAACCACACGCCCGTGGGCGCCTTCAAGATTCGTGGCGGGCTGACCTACTTCGAGCAGTTGCGCTTGCAGGGCGCGCTGCCCCGCGAGGTCGTCAGCGCCACGCGCGGCAACCATGGCCAGAGCATCGGCTGGGCGGCTCGCGCTCATGGCGTGGCCTGCAGCATCGTGGTGCCGCGCGGCAACTCCACCGAAAAGAACGCCGCCATGCGCGCCCTGGGCGTGACCCTGATCGAGCACGGCGAGGACTTCCAGGAAAGCCGCGAACACGCCCTGCGGCTGGCGGCGCAGCACGGTGCGCACATGGTGCCCAGCTTCCACCGTGACCTGCTGTGCGGCGTGGCCACCTACTGGTGGGAGTTCTTGCGCGCCGTGCCCCAACTGGACGTGGTCTATGTGCCCATCGGCCAAGGGTCGGGCGCGTGCTCGGCCATCGCAGCCAAGCTGGCGCTGGGCCACCGTGCGCGCGTCGTGGGCGTGGTCAGCGCCCATGCCACCACCTACGCCGACTCGCTGGCCGCCGGCCACGTCGTGGAGGCCCCGGTCACCACGCAACTGGCCGATGGCATGGCCTGCCGCGTGGCGGATCAGGCGGCGCTGGACGTGCTGCTGCCGCACCTGGACCACATTGTCCAGGTGACCGACGCCGAAGTGGCCCAGGCCATGCGCGACCTCTACACCGACACGCACAACGTGGCCGAAGGTGCCGGCGCGGCCGCCTTCGCCGCCGCCATGCGGGAGCGGGATGCGCTCAAGGGTCTGGTCGTGGGCACGGCGCTGTCGGGCGGCAACGTGGACGCGGCGGTGCTGGCGCGCGTGCTGTCCTCGGCGGCCTGACACCATGAGCACGCTGGACACCGCCCGCCACGCCGCGCAAACCGCCCTGCTGGAGTCGGGCGCGGGCCTGGTCTTTGGCACGGCAGGGTGGACCACGCTGCCCGACGATCTGCGCGGCGCCGTGCAGGACGAAGGCCACCCCGGCTGGCTCGACGGCGGCTTGACCGCGCGGGTGCGCCGGGTGGATCGTGGCGACGAGGCCGTGGCCCTGAAGAAGGCGCGCGACGTGTGCCGCGTGCGCAACCGCGACGGCGAGCTGTCCTTCCTCAACGAGTTGCTGCGCCGCGCCGAGCTGCAGGGCCTGGCACAGCAGGGACAAGGCATCCCCGGCGTGGTGCCCACGACCTTCGCCTCGCTGGCGCAGGGCGTCATCGTGTCCCCCTGGATCGACGGCGGCCCGGTGGAGGCGTGGGACGAGCGCGCCCTTCTGCAGTTGTTCGACACCGGCGCGGCCCTGATCCTGGCCGGCTTTTTCGAATGGGATTTCTGCCCCGGCAACGTGCTGGACGACGGACAGCAACTGTGGCTGTTCGACTTTGGCTACATGTACCGTTTTGATCCGCTGCGGCAGCTCAACACCGCGGGCAATGGCCTGGACTGCCCGCAGTTCCACCTGGCCGAACGCTTCGAAAGCCGCAACTTCTTCGGCCATCTGCTGCTGGAAGAACAGGCGCAGGGTACGGATGCGGCACATCGGCGCTTCCGCCTGGAAAAGGAAATCGCGCTGGAGGCCTACCAACGCCTGCACCGCGATCTGGCCGCTCGGGACGCAAGCACCACCGTTCTGGACTTCTGGGGCGGCATCGCCTCGGGCTGGCGGCAAGCCCTGCGCGGTGATTTGTCCACGCTCTACCTGGCCGAAGGCTGGCGCTCGCACGAGGCCGACCTGGACGACGACCTGCGCGGCCACTCCTGCACCCCCATGACGCTGCGCCGCGTGCGCTGGCTGCAGGCGCAACTGGAAGACCACCACGACGCCCTGCTCGCGGGCGGAGCATTCCACGCTTGCGGCGGCGAGTGCACGCAAGAGGCCCTGCGCGCGCGGCTGCGGTCCCAGCACGAACTGGCGCTGGCGTACCAGCTTCAGGAGCCTCATTCCGTGGCGATCGGGCAGACACCCACATGAAGTTCGCTGTGACACGGAAGTAGGCTTCCATTTTTTGCAAATCCCGGAAAATTTCCTGAATTTGCAAAAAAGTGCCCTGCTACCCCCGCTGCAGGCTCAGCACAAAGCTCACGCCATCCGCCTCGTTGCGCGCGGCGATGGTGCCGCCCATCTTGGCCATATAGGTGCGGGCCACGAACAGGCCCTGGCCGCGTTGGCCGGGGGTGGCACCGTTCTCGCCGGACACGCCGTAGTCGAAGATGCGCTCCAGCAGCGCCGCGTCGATCCGCGGCCCCTGGTTGTGTACGCCCAGCGTGACGCCGGCGTCCGTCTCCCGCAGGCTGAGCGTGATGGGCGTGCCCGGCAGGCGGTGCCGGTCGGCGTTGCGCAGCAGATGTGTCACCACGTCTTCCAACGAAAACTCGTCGGCGCGCACGGGCACGCTGCGCCCCACGCCGGCGTAACGCACGTCGGCAATGCCCGCGAAATGCGCGTTGTCGGCCACGGTGCGCAAGAAGGCGTCCAGGTCCAGGCTGCCCACCTGCAGCGTGGCGGCCTGCAGTGCCTCGCTGGGCGAGGCCTGACCGTACAGCACCTTCACCGCCTGCTGCATGCGCTGCACATAGCGGTGGCTGGCATCGTCGGCCTGCGGGTGCAGCACCATCAGCGACTGCAGGGGCGACATGATCTCGTGCCCCACGGCGTGCCACATGTCACGCTCCTGCTCGGCGCGGATGTGCTCGCGCTTGACGCCATCCTTCACGCGCTGCAGCAGGTCGGACAAGGCGCCCGCCAGAATGCCCAGTTCATCCTTGCCGCGCAGGTCCGACACGTCCAGCGCGCCCAGGCGTTGCTCCACCTGATCAGCGTTGACGTTGTACGACACCGCTGCCGCACGCCGCGTGAGCACCTTCACCTGGCGCAGCAGGCCCAGCTCGATCACCAACCAACCGAGCACGATGGCGCCCAGCATGGCGCCCACGTACCACGACATGCGCGTGGCCACGGCGCCCAGCGCACGCTCGATGCCGCGCACGTTGCCGGTCAGGGTCACCTCGTAGTTCCCCCCGGCCGTGGCGATGCGCTCGTGCCCCACCAGCACCGGCGGCGTGACCACTTCCACGGGCAGGCGTCCGATCAGGCGCGTGAGCAGCGGCGATGAAGGCTGTGCCCCGTCGTCCGTACCCCGCAGGGTGATCGCGTCCCCCCTTGTGCGCTCGCCCTGTCTGCGCACGTCCAGGGTTTCGCCCGGCAGCAGGGCCTGCGCCAGGTCTTTCAGGGCCAGCGGCGCGGTGGCGCCGGGCGCGTCGCTGTCGAATAAGGGGCGCTCCCCTTGCGGCCCCAGCATCTGCGCCCGCACCAGCGTGTGCTCCAGGTCCTGGGGCGGCCACACGGGATGCGGCTTGGCAAACAGGGCTTCGCGGTAGGCGTCCACCGGCAGGCGGATGGAGAAGAAGGTCCGACGCACGCAGGTGGCGCCGTCCTGCGTTTCATCGACGCAGCGGCCTTGCCAGAGCCAGCCCCGAAAGTCGCGCACGGGCCGGGCACGCGACGCCAGCTCGGGCCCCTCGCCCTCGAAGCCGGTCAGGCGCCCCGTGACCGTGCCCCGGGCGGTGGGCGCGTCCGGGTCCCCCAGCACCTCGAACGGCGCCACCCAGTTCAGGGTTTCGCCCCCACGGCGCAGGCGCACCACGGCCCGGTGCGCCTGGGTCAGGTCCAGCTCGCCGCGCGGCCGCGGCACCAGCACGGGCGCCTGGAAACTGCCCACAAGGTAGATGAAGCCCCCGGCATAGGGGTTGTTGCCCACGGCCACGCAGATGCTGCTGCCATCGGGGTATTGCACGTTGCAGCCGGCGGTCTCCACGGCCTGCTGCGCCTTGTACTGGTCGTCAAAGTCCAACGCGGCATAGGGCAGCAGCAGGGGGCGCAGCGGCACGGCCTGCGCGCCACGCGCAGGGTTCAGCAGCGCCAACTGGCCCGAAGGGTGGCGCAGCCGCGCCGCGATCTCGGCCTGCGTCTTGCGAAAACCCTGCTCGTAGTTGCGGTAGCTGCGCTCCTTTTCCTCCTGCAGCAACACCACCGCCAACGCCAGCGTGGCCAGCGCCAGCAGCAGGAACACCCCCCGCACGAGGATGCGACGGCGAAACGACGCCAGGCCCAGCCGGGGCACCTCCAGGCGCGGCATCTCCAGCCGGGGCAGGCTCAGCGGCGGGATTCTCATCCGCGCGCCTTGGCGGGTGCGGCCGGCGGCACCCAGCGAAACCCGCGCATGGGCACGTTCTCGATGCGCTCGAACTCGGGGTCGATCTCGCGGAAGGCGTCACGGATGGTGCTGACGTGCTTGCGCACGTTGTCGCGGTTGCGCCCGCTTTTGACCACGTCGAACAGCTCGTCGTAGGACACGACCTCGCCCGCGCGCTGGTACAGCGTGGCCAGGATACGCTGGGCGGTGAGCGGCAGGTTGATGCGCTCGCCGCGCCAGGTGGGCGTGCGCTGCCACAGCGGGTCCAGGGACAGTTCTTGCACGGGAGCCGGGGCGGCGTCAGCCTGCGTTTGCGCGGTCCGGGCCACGCGCAGGATGTCCAGAAAGGTGTCGATGAAGTCCGCTTCCTCGAACGTGGTTTTCTGCAGATAGTCCCACGCATCCAGCGCCTTCATGATGCCGCGGTAGATGGCCGCCGGCATGGCCGACACCACCAGCACCGGCGTGCCCTGGTGTTGCTTGTTGATGGCGTTGATGAGCGCCACGCCCGCGTGCCGCTCGCGCCCCAATTCGATGTCCAGCAGCACCACGTCGTAGCGCTCGCGCGCCAGCGCGGCCTCGGCGTCGTCACGGTTGAACCACTGGTAGATCTCGATGCCCGCACGGGCGGCGCGAATCCAGCCCGCCAACTGGTTGCTGGTGGGCAGATCGTCCTCAATCACGGCAACTTTGGTCATGCGGCCATTATCCGTGGGCGCCTGCTGGCGAGGTGTGAGTTTTTCTTCCGACCCCGGAGCGTTCACGCCCCGCGGCGCACCGCATTCACCCTGCGCTCGCATTGTTGCTTCCGGGCCTTCTGCGAAGAATCGGTTTTCGTCAGCGCGCTGCTTTTTGCAGCGCAGTTGACACCCCAACCAACCGCTTCTTTCTGGAGAAACTCATGAACTCGCAAGCTCCGCTTCGTTCCCGCGTCGAAACCGTCCAACGCATTCGCGCCCAGCGCCGCGCGGGCATTCTGGGTATGGCCCTGGCGGGCGCGGCCATCGTGCTGGCCGCCAGCGTGGCCAGGGCACAGGAGCCGGACCAGGGCCTGCTGCTGCGCCCCGGCGAGTGGGCACAGGAAGGTGGCGGCTACGTGGTGCCGCCCGCGCTGGCCACCGACCCGGCGCACTGGCCCACTGATGGCTGGTACCGCGTGACGCACAAGCTGGGGCTGCTGGAGGTCCACGCCGTGGACGCGGCGGACCAACAACTGCCCGCCTTCCTGCGCGACATCGCCCTGCAACTGCGCGACCCCAGCGGGCAGTACCACCCCACGGGCGAAGTGGAAGCGGAGGTGATCGATACCCACTACGTGCGCGTGCCCGGCGTGAAGCTGGTCGAGGGTCGCCTGCCCACGGTGAATTTCTCGCGACATGTGCTGCGCCCGGCGCTGGACCACGAATACACGCTGGCCCTGGGCGACCAGCCCTTCACCCTGACCGTGCACAACGGCCTGCGCAACAAGGAGGGCGTGCCCTACGGCCAGGGCGCGCACTACGTGGTGACCTACGGCGGCGAGACCTACACCTACCTGCTGGGCGCGCAGGGCTGGACTTCGGTGCTGCGCGCCGTGACCGATCTGGACGGCGACGGCAAGCCCGACTTCATCGTGGACGTGGACGGCAGCAATGGTTCGGACGAATTCCTGCTGCTGTCCTCGCGCGCCCAACCCGGCGCGAACCGGCCCACGGCCACGTTGAGCTACAGCGCGCCCGGCTGCTGACACCCCGACCCGATACCCCCCTTTCATTCATCCATCACTTCAAGGAGCACCCTCATGTTGCACCGCCTTCAACTCACCGCCCGCTATGTGCGCCGCCTGCTCCATCGCGCACCGTCCCGCACTGTCAGCCCCGACGCCGACTCCCCACCCCCCTTTGGCACCGAGCGCGCCCTGGCCGTGCTGCACCGCCTGCGCATCGCCGTGCTGGTGCTCGGCGGCGTGGGCCTGGTCACCTATGCGCTGGTGCAGCACCCGCCCTTGCGCTCCATCGGACAGGGCGAAGTGGGCGTGCGCACCAACCAGTTCACCGGCGAGGTGAGCACCTGGGGCGATGGCAGCGTGCTGGTGCTGCCGGGCCTGCACGAGCTGCGCGTCGTGTCCCTGCGCGACCTGAGCTACCGTCCCGCGCAGTTGCAGCAGGCCACGGGGCCAGCGCCGCTGCAGTCGGTGGAAGGCCTGTCGTTCGGCATCGACCTGACCGTGCGCTACGCCCTGGACCCGGCGCAGGTGGCCAAGACGGCGCGTGCCCTGCCGCAGGACCTGACGGCCGAGGTGGTGGAGCCCGCCGTGCAAGGCGTGGTGTACCGGGTGTTTTCCCGCTACACGGTGCGCGAGGCCTTCTCCAGCAAGCGCGCGGAGATCCAGCAGACCATCGAGGCCGAACTCAAGCCCCGCCTGGCCGCCGACGGCCTGCTGCTGCGCTCGGTGCAGGTGGGCAAGGTGGACCTGCCCGCCGACTACCGGCGCGGCATGGAAAGCCTGCTGGCCGAGGAGTTGCAGACCGAGAAGATGCGCTACACGCTGGAGCTCAAGGACAAGCGCGTCAAGGAAACCGAGCTGGACGCCACGGCCGAGAAGGTGCGGCGCGAGGTGCAGGCCGAGGCCGCCGCGCGCGAGCAGGTGATTGCCGCCAAGGCGCAGGAAGAAGCCATGAAGCACGTGCTGCCCTTCAAGCAGCGCTAGATCGAGCAGCGCCAGCTCGAAGCCGAGGCGGAGAAGCAGGCCCGCATCCGCGGTGCCGAAGGCGCGGCCCAGGCGCGGCGCATCGAGGCCAATGGCGAGGCCGATGCGCGCCAGAAGCTGGCCGAGGCCGAAGCCTGGCGCCTGGAGCGCGTGGGCAAGGTCAACGCCGAGCAGATGGCCCGCGAAGGCGCGCTCGTGACCCGGCACCCGCTGCTGATCCAGAAGGCGTTGGCCGACAAGCTCTCGGACAAGGTGCAGGTCATCATCGCGCCGCCGCCGGCCAACGGTGGCTTCATCGGCGACACCCTGCTCGGCGCTTCACGTCAGGCCAACGCCAAGGCGGCGATGGAAAGGGCTGCGCCGCAAGACAACACCCACGACCAGGAGTGAGCCATGCTCGGGACCGCCATTGCCACCTTCACCGGCGCTGCCGCCTTGAGCACCGCCATCGTCACCACCGACGCCACGGTGCTGCGCGCCGCGCCGCGCGATGCGGCTCAGCAGCAGGCCGTGCTGCGGCAAGGCGAAATGGTCGAGATCCGCGGCGAGCGGCTGGACTACCTGCAGGTGTACGACCACCAGCGCGAACGCGGCGGCTACGTGCGCGCCAGCCAGGTGCGCCGCACGGCCCTGAGCGCGGCGGAAGCGCCCGAACTGTTGACCGTGCTGCGCTTTGTGAAGGACAACCCCGGCCAGGAAGCCCTGGGCATCGGCCTGGCCGCCGCCTGGCTCAAGGCCGCGCCCCCCGTGATGGTGCAAGGCGAGCCCGGCGTGGAGGCCCTGGACGCCCTGGGCACCCTGGCCGACCGGCTGGCCAGCCGCGCCTCGGCCGGCGCCCTGCCCAGCCCGGCGGCCGAAGCCACCTTGGCCGCGCACCTGGATGTTGCCCGCCGCTACGGCGTGCGCTTTGCCAGCACCGAGCACGATGGCCGCATGCGCATCTGCTACGACGGCGAGGCCTTCCGCCGTGTGCTGGCCATGCCCGCCAAGCCCGAACAACAGGCCCGCGCCGCGCTGGGCCTGAGCCGCCCCGAATGCGCCGACCCGGACCTGCGCGCGCAGGACCGCATCGCCCTGGACGAGTGGCGGGCCGAAGTGCTGGAGCGCGTGGACGTGACGCCGCTGCCCAGCCATCTGCAAAACCGGGTGCAGATGCGCCGCGCCGGCGTGTGGAGTTCCTTGGCCTACCAGTACGCCCGCCTGGGGGCCGCCACCCACAACGCCAAGGCCGCCAGCGCCGCCACGCGCGCACTGGCGGCCCTGGCCAACGTGAACAAGACCGAACTCACCGACGACGACCAGGCCCTGTACAACACCGCCGCCATGCAGGTCAACGCCTCGCGCTGGGCCGCCGTGCCATCAGCACCTGCACCCGCACCGACACCGGCACCGGCACCCACGGGCAAGGGCGTGAGCGTGAGCGTCGAGCCGGGCCAACCCGGCGAAACCTGCGTGCTGCTGATGGACGCCACGCACGACCACGCGCACCCTCTGCTGCGCCGCTGCACCCACGGCGTGGTGTGGGCGCAGTCCGCCGCGCTCAACCGCGAAGGCAATGCCCTGGCGCTGGCCGTGCAGCCCCTGCCGGCGTGGCGCGAACTCTGGCTGTTCCGCAAGCAGGCCGATGGCTGGAACCTGAGCGTGCTGCCCCCGGCCAGCACCGCACCGGAGCTGGGCTACGCCGAGTTTGCCGGCTGGGTGCCTGGCGGCAAGCAGGTGCTGGTGGCGCGCGAGGCGCGCGGCGAAGGCAAGTACACGCACCACTTCGCCGTGCTGAGCCTGGATTCGCTCACCCCCGAGCGGCAAAGCGGCGACCCGGCGAGCATGGGCGCCTTCCAGCGCTGGCAGGACCCGGCGTGGAAGAAGCTCTCGGTGAGTGTGCGCTGAGGCGTGTGGCGCCAGCCGGTGACGCCGAAACCCGTCGTCGTGTTGGCCTGATGCGCCACCACCGTGTACTTGGCGGCAAACTCGGCCGCTTGCGCATCGGTGAACTTGCTGGCGCGGTTGTTGCCGTTGGTAAGCGCCTTTTCCAACGTCAAAGCTCCTGACAACACTCTGTCCAGATCAACCGCCTCGGCCGCCATTTGCAGCAGTGCGTATTTGAGATAGGTAGTGGTGTCATTGGCCATGATCATTGCTCCTGTGTTGGTTTCAATACTTGTTCGACAAAGTACCGGATATGCCCCCCGGCACCCTCATAAGCTGGTGTCGGGCACTCTCTGGCAAACGCCCATGGAGACCGCCCACCGGCCGTGCTCCCAAACCCTGGCTCAAAGGCGTAGCGGATGAACTCACCCAGGACTTGACCGCTGCGCGCGTCGGTGACCTTGACGTGGCCTCCGGCAATCCAGTTGGCGCGGCCTTCCGGATCGGCAATGTCTTCGTAGGAAATGACGTACGGCGAACCCCGTTCGGCGGTAAGCGTGCGCGTGCCATAGGCCTGTGCAGGGTCCGGGCCGGGCACCTGCGTGGATGGATCGCGCAGGCTGTAGCGATATCGACCATCCGCCTCTTCAACGTCCACGTACCGATAGCCACGGTGCTCGCCCCGCCCGCGAGGGGCTGGAGTTAGCTCTCGTCCCGCATCGCCCCGACGCGGCACGTCGTAGTAAACGAACTCCATGATGTACTGGTGGCCAGAGGACTCATGCGGAAACCCGGCCCCGCTCCAGTGAGCGTTGGCGTAGTTCATCACGTCAAGTTCGCCGCGCCCAACACCTTGTCGATGCGCGCCATGGCTTCGCGCAGCATGACTTTCTCCTGTGAGCCCTGCGCCGTGCTGGTGACGGCGTTCTCCAGCAAAAAGTAGTCCGCCGAAGTGGGCGCCACCCCACCACTCAAGTGGGTGCGCACTTGGTCATATACGGCGCGTATCTTGGGGTCGGTGAATGTCTCGCCACCAAACCCTTCCGATCGCTGCAGATCAAACTGGGTGATGATTTCGCGCAGCGATTTGGCACCCACCAGTTCGCCAACGCCCGCTCCATTGAAGGTGTAGGTGGATTGGATGGGGTTTGCCGTGCCAAGGGCTTGACTCTCCTCGCGGCGCAGGATGTTGAAGGCGGTTGCCAGGTGCCCGCCGAGTGAGTACCCGGTCACGGAAAATCCGGCCCCCGGTGGGATGAGATGCGTGTTCTTGAGGCTGGCGTACCAAGCCTCCATGTCCGCGATCTGGCCAAAGGCAAAACCATTGGCCCGGACCTCCATGACGTTGGTGGCCTGGTTGTCGCGCGCGGCATCGTCGATGAATTCGGTGCTGCGAAAGCTCATCACGAGTTCGCCTACCTTGGCACCTGTGGCTGGGTCGTCTGCAATGCATTTGAAGAGGGTTCCACTGAACCCAGTACCGGTGTTGGGTTTCTGTGCAATCACTTGCCAATGCGCGAGGAAGTTGTCGGCTTGGGTGGCGGTGAATTTGCTGGCGTGATTGTTGCCGTCAATCAAAGCTTTCTTGAGGTCAGTGCGCAGACTTCCATCAGGGTTAGCCAAAAGAGCCTCGGAGGCCATTTGCAAATCAGCGTATTTCAATAGATCGGCGGTGGTTGGTGTAGTCATGTTGAGCTCCCTAAATTACTTGGATGGTTTGAGTACTTTTTCGACAAACGTGATGGTTTGTCCTGGTTGCTGACTTGAGCCACCGCCATTGCTGCGGGTGACCGGAAAATTCGGATTCCATTGAAACCCGGGGCAGGCGTTATCCGCCGCGTAGCGCCAGGGCGAACGAAATCCTGCCACGCTGCCCTGGGCCCAATCCACCATATAGCCAATGCGTTCGCCAATGATTTCGTTGGTTTGCAGATCAACCACTTTGAGGGAGCTGCCGGCAATCCAGTACTCACGCTCCTCGTGAGTGGAGATGTCGTCGTAGGTCACGCCGTAGCGGGGCGCGACGCCGGGAGCGGGGACCTTGTCAAACACAAAGCGCGTGTACCCCTGAAGATAGGTCTTGTCGGTCTTCCAAGGCTCTTCCACTCGCCCGGTGTACCGATATCGATTGCCATCGTTCGGGTCAACGGCTTCCACGTAGGCGTAGCCCGTGCGTGGTGGGGATCCAGGAAGGATGGGCTCATTGCGCTGGTGGTAATAGCCCCGCAGGAAGTTCAGGATGTACTCCTTGTCCGTGGAGTCATCACCATACGGATCATCCAACTCGAACTGCTTGCCAAAGTTGGTGGTGGTACGCAGCTTCATCAAGTAGATGCCCTCCACGTTCTCCACCGTCTTGTGGATCTTCTCCCCAGCCGTCTTGCAACGCTCGGCAAACATCGTCTGCGCCCTGGCGAGCCGTTCGCGTTGCTCGCTTGCGCGCTGCATGTCAGGCACCAGCGGGGCAACAAACAAGCCAAATGCCAGTGCCGCCAAGCCAAGTTTTCGTGGCCAGGTTTCGCCCTTGACCAAGGCCAGCACCATCGCGGCGAGCATGAGCAGCCAATACAGGGTGCCCGCAGCCGCAAACAGTCCATCAAGTCCAGCGAGTTTCAACATCAGAGTGCCCCTTGTGCTTGGGCCATGAGGCCGGTTCCGAAGGTTCGTGCACGACGTTCATGGGTCATCAGGGTATAGACCGTCATCTTGTCGGCCGACTCCCAGATGTTGGGCGCCACCTTCTTCCCCCCGGTCAGGGCCACGGTGTCGATCTGGATGCTGCCCTGGCCATCGACGTCGTCGGCAATCACGTCGTTGCCAAACTTGCCGCTGAAGACATAGGTGTCGTTGCCCTGCCCGCCCAGTAGCGTGTCGTTGCCGGAGCCGCCGTACAGGCGGTCGTTGGCCCCCAGGCCGCTAAGGGTGTTGCCGTCGCTGTTGCCAAAGCTCACGCGCTCGATGGCGTCGCCGTTGGGGCCGCTGCCGTTGACCTTGATAGTCTGTTGGGCCACCAGGTCGGTGTACAGGGTGGCCGTGCCGTGCCCGGCCTGGATCACGGCCAGTTGATAGTCCAGCGCGGTGGCGGCCATCGCGCTCGAGGCCACGCTCCTTGCATTGGTGTCGGCACTGCCGCCACTGGGGAGATTGTCCACACGCGTGTTTTCCGCGGCCACCTCGCGAACGTGCTTCAGCGCAAAGGCCAGCAAACCAAACTCCAGATTCTTGGCGCTGAAGGGGTCGGGATCGCTCAAGCCGGCCATTGCTTGGGCCACGGTGGTGCGAACCGCATCGATCTGGGCCAAGCTGGCCTGTCCGCTGACCTGATCCTTGATGCTGTTGTAAAGGGTCAGGGCGCCCACATCACTGAAGAGGTCCGTGTTGCCTCCGGTGGCGCGGCGGGTACACATGTGCGCCAATGGCCGGGGAGAAAAGACATGATGTACCAATCGCCGCCGCCTTCGTAGCCGTAGGGGTCGTATCGGGCGAACTGACCATCTCTTTCCACTTTGTTGGGTCTCAAGTTCAAGAGACGAACCCCCTGCACCCTCTCCACCGTCCGGTAAATCTTCTCCCCTGCCGTCTTGCAGCGCTCGGCAAACATCGCCTGCGCCTTGGGTCGTGGTGAATTTGCTGGCGCGGTTGTTGCCGTCGGTCAGAGCCTTCATCAGACCGACTTGATCAACACGGTCAAGCATGGCCTCGGCCGCCATTTGCAGCAGCGCGTATTTGAGATAGGTGGTGGATTCATTGCTCATTTTTCAGTCTCCTTGTTTGGCTTCAATACTTTCTCGACAAAGACGCGGTTGTGCTCTTTAACACTTGGGCATGATGGACCTTGGTAGCGTGCCCAAGGCCATGGCGCTCGTGCGCCCGCTTGACTACCCTGCCCCGTGTCGATCAGATAGCCAATCCGTTCGGCCAACAATTGACCATTTGTCCGATCAAAAATACGTATGGAACCACCAGCAATCCAGACGTCTCTATCCTCTCGTGTAGAAATGTCACTCCATTCGATCGCGTAGCGCGTCTTAAATATTTCAATAGGAATTCGTTGAATGGGGACCACGCCGCCACCTCTTGTCCACATTTGCCTACTTTCGACACCACCTAGTGGCGTCGTATAACGAAATTTCCCGGATGGTTCCTCCGTCTCCACATACATGTAGCGGAGTCCTGGGCTTGCGCTACCGATAAGGTAGTACCGTATGTATTCGTCCCCGCCAACGTTGTAGCCATATTGATCGTCGGAGTCATATTGAGAAAAGTCGGTGATTGATTCCGGTCGCAACTTCATCAGCAGCACCCCCTCCACCCCCTCCACCGTCCGGTAAATCTTCTCCCCCGCCGTCTTGCAGCGTTGCTCAAACAGGGTTTGGGCTTTGGCTTGACGGGCCTTGAACTCCGCTGCGACGTGCTGTTGCCGGCGGTATTCCTCGTAGCCCTGCCAGGGCAGGATGCTGGCCAGGCCCAGCACAAGCAACTCGGCCACGGTCTTGGCGACCTTGCCTTTGACGAGCCACAAGCAAAGCCCTATCGCACCCAGCGTCAGGATCAGGTAGCCCCAGCCTACCCCGGCCAGGATGTATTGGGTCAGCCAGTAGTCCCTCATTTCTGGCCTCCTCGACACGAATACTGTCTTGACATGAATGCCCCTTTCAAATTCCCAGCCCTAAACACCCAACAACCCGTCATACCCCTTGACCCCCGCCTCCAGGCTGAGCCGCTGCGCATTGCCACCATGGCCTAAAGCAGCGGCCCACCCTGCGGAATGTACGCTACTCACTTACATAAACAACAGTGTGGTGGACCACCTCCCCAAGGCGATTGGTGCGGATGTGTAAACTCACCCCAAACAGGTGAGCACATGAGCGAAGACATCCGCTGGAAGCAGCGTTTCAGCAATTACCTCAAAGCCTTGCAGACGCTGGCTGAAGCGGTGGAACTTGCCCAACAGCGCCCCCTTTCCAAGCTGGAACAACAGGGACTGATTCAGGGTTTCGAATTCACCCATGAGCTGGCCTGGAATGTGTTGAAAGACTATCTCGACGCGCAAGGCTTTGTGGATCTGATCGGCTCCAGAAACGCCACCCGCCAGGCGTTCAAGGATGGTCTCATTCAGGACGGTGAGGCGTGGATGGACATGATCAAGGCGCGCAACCTGACCTCCCAGACCTACAACACGGCTATCGCATCGGACATTGCCGGCGACATCCTGACCCGCTTCTATCCCGCCTTTGCCGCCATGGCCAACACCTTTGCGGCCCTGGGCTCGCGAGTCGATCCCGACACATGAGGCACGGGCTGCCGCAACACACGGTTGATCAAATCCGCGGCGTACTGGAGCAGTACCCCGCGGTGGAACGGGCGGTGCTGTACGGCTCGCGTGCCAAGGGCAATTACAAGCCGGGTTCGGACATAGACTTGACCTTGCACGGCACTGGCCTCACGCCTGCCCTGTGCGCCACCATCGCCGAAGCCTTGGACGATCTGCTGCTGCCCTACACCATCGATCTGTCCGTTTTTGCGGAGCTCAGGCATCCTGAGCTTGAGGCGCATATCCAGCGGGTTGGCGTGGTGTTCTATCAGCGGGAAAAATAGGTTCTCGGGGCGCCTCAGCCCCGCATCAAGCCATCCAGCCCCGCGTCCCACCGGGCGCCGGGGAACAACGTGGCCAACTGCGTGTCGGACAGATCAAAGCGGCGGCGCAGCACTTGCGCCAGCACACCGCGAAAGTCGTGCAGCACGGGCAGGTCGCGCCCCTCGTGCAGATTGCCCGGCGCCAGGCCCGCCCACTGGCCGTGCCAGCGCCCGCCGTTCACCGTGTCACCCAGCAGCCACAGGGCGTTGCCGTGGCCGTGGTCGGTGCCGCGTGTGCCGTTCTCGGCGCTGGTGCGGCCAAATTCGCTCATGACCACGATCACGTCGCCGCGCTCGGAAAAATCGCGCCGCAGTTGCGTCAGTGCACGCGCCAGGTTGCCCAGGTTGGTGGCCAGGGCGCCGGTGACGTTGCCCTGGTTGGCATGCGTGTCCCAGCCGCCGGCCGAGAGAAAACCCAGGCGCAGGCGGCGGTCCTGGCGCATGAGCGTGCCCAGGTGCTGCGCGTCCAGCAGCAGGCCCGCCGGGTTGGCCGCGCCGTTGTCGGCGGCCATCATCTCGGACTGGGGCCTTTCGGCGCTGAGGGTTTGCGCGGTCGCCATGCGGCTGTCGGCGCCTTCGCGAAACGCCTGCGAGAGCTTGTCGGAGCCGGCATAGAGGGCCATCACCGCCGCGCGCGTGCGTTCGTCGCCCAGCGCCCCCTTGCGCGTGGCGGCCTGGCCCCGGGGGATGAGGCGCACGGGCGCGGTACCCCCCAGGATCTGCGGGTTCGCTTCGCCCACGCCCAGGGCCAATGGCGCCGTTTTGGCGGCCGAGCGGCCGCCCTGCAAGCCAGCCAGGGTGTTGAGCCAGCCGGGGGCCTCGCTGTTCTTGCCAGGGATGCCGATTTCCCAATGGTGCTGGGCTTCGAAGTGCGAGCGCGTGGGGTCGGGCGAGCCCGCCGCCGGCACGAAGCTCAGCACGCCTTGCTGCCACAGCGGCAGCAGCGGCGCCAGGGCCGGGTGCAGGCCGAACACACCGTCCAGGCGCAAGGCGGTCTGGTCCGTGCCATCCGGCGCGGGAATGGCGATCTGGCTGCGCAGCCGCGTGTAGTCCGGGTCGGCATGGGGAACAAAAGCCGAGAGGCCGTCGTAGGCGCCGCGCAGGAACACCACGATCAGCCGGCCCTGGCCACCCGTGCCCACGGCCTGGGCCCAGGGTGAAGACGACACGGACAGGGCGGTGAACCCCGCCAGCGCCTGCAGGGCCTGGCGACGGGACGTGCGCGAATGAAGAAAAGACATGGCGGCCTCCTGGGTGGGCTTCACTTGTACATGTAGTCGGGGCTGGCCAGCATGAGGCCGGCGCGCAGCGGCGCGGCTTCCTTGGCAATGGCCTGCTGGGTGGCCGCGCTCAGGAAGGGCCGAAGGTACTCCGGCTCGGGCAGGCGCCGCGCCAGCGCCAGGGCAAAGTCGGCGCGGCGTGTGAGGGCCTCGGGCGCCAGCCAGGTGGCGGCATTCGTTCTGTAGCCATCGGGGGTCTGCCAACCGTGCAGGGGCTGGCCGGCATTGGCCAGAAAGCCCAGCGCCTGGACGATGGTGGCCAGGTCGGGCGCGGGCTGCTCGGCGGCCGATTCCCGCGTGACGGCCAGCACCGAGCAGGCGTAGTCCAACGGCGTCTTGAACAGCTTGTTGTCGGTCTGCCAGAACTCGGGCGACTCGATCAGGGTGCGCAGCACGACACGCATGTCGCCCTGCGAGGCACTGAAGCTCTGGGCCAGGCGCGCCACCAGGGCGGCGCTGGGCTCGTCGGCCACGAAGAACTGCGCCAGGCGCAAGGCAATGCGTTGCGCGGTGGCCGGGTGCCGCGCCAGCATGCGGATGGCTTCCTCGCCCTGCGCCAGGCCGCGGGCCGCGCCGCGCTCGCTGAACGTGCGGCCCAGCACGCGCTTGTCGCCCTGGTCGTGCAGGCGCGGCACGAAGCGAAAGCCCGATGCGTCCTTGGGGTTGACGGTCCAGCCGGTGAGCACGCGCGCCAGTTCGCGCACGTCGTCCTGCGTGTAGCCGCCGTGCACGCCCAGGGTGTGCAGCTCCATCAGCTCGCGCGCGTAGTTCTCGTTCAGGCCACGGGCCTGCCCCTGCGCGCCGCCGGTGCCGGGTGCCACGCTTTGCGCCTGATCCAGGTAGAACAGCATGGCCGGGTGCTTGGCGCTGGCCAGCAGCAGGTCTTCGAAGCGGCCCAGGGCGTGGGCGCGGATCACGTTCACGGCGTAGTGCCCCACGAACGGGCGCACCGCGCCCTTGCCCGCGAACACGTTGAGGTGGTTGAACCAGAACTCGGTCATGCGCGCCAGCAGCGGGTTTTCCAGCTCGCTCTGGCTGCATGTGTTCAGGCGCCACATGGCCGCCTGGCGCGACGCGTCGCGGCTGAAGGGCAGGGGCGCGGGGCTCACAAACAGGGTATCGGCCGGTCCCATGGACGTCGGTTTTTCTTCCGCACGCCCGGCGCGGCGCATCTCGCGCTCTTGCTGAAACGACTGAAACAGATCGGGCAGGGGCGCATTGAAGCTGCCCCAGGGTGCTGGCACGGCGGGGGGGCGTTGGCTGGCCTGCAAGGCGGCATCCGGTTGCGCCAGCGCCCAGGCCCTGGGGCCCCCGGCCGCAGCCACCGCCCGCACCAGGCTGGCATTGGGACCGTAGCCCAGACGCGAGAGCACGCGCCAGGTGGCGGCGGGAGAATCCGACGCGCCCACGACGACCGGCGCGGAGGTCGGCGCGGGCGCCTGGGCCACGCTGGCCGCGCGACCTGCTGTGTACTGGCTCATGAACACCCAGGCCAGTTGTGGGCCATCCACATCCTTGCAGACCCGGCCCACGAGCTTGCGGTAGACGGCGCCCCCCTCGGAGGGGTAGTTGCCCTGGGACGGCATGGCGTGTCCGCCCCCGCGCGCCAGATAGTGCAGCAGCGGTGCGCCCCCCGGCAGCGCCGGGTACAGCGTGCGCTGAACACGGCAGCCGTCGTCCGGATCGACATCGGGCAGCGTGTCGGTGCGGGCTTGGGCGCCATCGGCCCGTTGCGCCTGCACCCACCAGTCCACGGTATCGCGCACGGAGCGCATTTGCCCCCGCAGGCCCAGAATTTCGCCGCCATTGAACTTCATGAGGCCATCCTGCGTGCCGTGCCACAGCAGGAGCGGCACGGCACGGGATGGCGCATGCAGCACCGCAGACTGCACCGGCAGGTTGGCGATGAAGGACGCCGCGGCCGCGAAGCGTTCGGGCATGTCCACGAGCAGCCGGTAGGTCATGAGTCCGCCGTTGGAGTTTCCCGTGACGTACACGCGGTCCGGATCGGTGCCGTACTCCTGCTCGACCCGATTCAGCAGGGCCCGCAGAAAGCTCACATCGTCGGCGCTGGATTGGCCCTCGCCCGGGTCACGCACGTCGTTCCAGTTCTGGCGGCGGCCATGCGTGTCGCCGGTCTGGTCATTGCTGCCATTGGGTACCAGCAGCACGAAACGGTGTTCGTCAGACAGCTTCACCCAGCCCTGGGTGGCACCCACGTCGATGGTGTACATGCTGCCCGTGCCGCCGTGCAGCGACAGCAAGAGCGGCGCACGCCGGGGCAGGCCTTCGGGCACATAGACGCGGTACCAGCGTTGCACACCCTGGACCGTGATGGAGGCCTCGAGCCAGCCCTGGGTCTGGGCGCTGGCGTCGGCCAGCAGCAGGATCATTGCGCTCGCCGCGAGCACGAGGCGAATCAAGTAACGGATCATGGGAACCTCCTGTGCCGGGCCTGGATGCGGGGCCTCGCGGCTTCCGGGTCAACGCGCGGTGGGGCGCCACGGATGACCATGGTCTGAGAGCGGCGACCCGACTTTACCGAGCTTTACTCAATCTTCACCGCCCGGCGTTTCCGGGGCGTCGTCGTCTTCGGCATCCTTGAGGCGCGTGGCCAGGCGCTGCTCTATGCTCGCGGCCTCGCGCAGGAACTGCGCCACCGGCACGGGCGTGGCCACGCGCCAGCTCGGCGGGTACAACTGGCTCATGTACAACTGGCTAGACAGGCGCTTGTTGCGCAGCCACTGCGTGCCCAGCACCGTGGGCAGGCCCAGCGCCAGCGCCACAATCAGCGTCACGGTCAGCCCCCGGTGGCGCAGCGGGGCCACCACGAGCAGATGGCGGTGCACACCCAGTGCGACCAGCACCAGCGTCACCAGATGGGCATAGCGCGTCAGGCCCTCCAAGGAGTAGGCAAAGGCGAGCACTCCCAGCAGCGCCTCCGCGCAGGAGGTCACCACGAACAGGCCGCAGACTATGCGCACATGGCGCCAATACTGCGGGTGCCCGCTGAACAGCTTGGTCACCAGCGCCCACAGGCCGGCCCAGGTGCCCAGCCCGACGAGCGCGCCCAGCAGGGTGGAGGGCAACTCGCGCTGGAAGGCGGGGATTTCCGTGGCGCTTAACCATGACTGCCCCGTCAGCCACGCCAGCACGAACGCCAAGCCCGCCACCGTCCATGTGGTGGTGCGCCAGGGCCGTTGCGGCAACGGCTGCTCCGTGGGCACCGGGGTATCCGCAAGGCGCGCACGCAGGGCGGTGCGCCCCAGCGCCAGGACTTGGCCCGCGGGCCAGTCGAAGCGCGTGCCGCGCTCGTGGTGCCGGCGCCCCAGCGTGGCGCCATTGGCGGTGTCCAGCACCTCCACCTGCACCTGACCCGGCAAGACCTGCTCCAGCCGCAGATGTTGCCCCGCGACGTAGACGTCGTCCAGCACCAGATCGTTGTGCAGGTCCCGGCCCACGGTCACCGGCCATTGGGTCACGGGCAGGCGCGCCTGCACGATGCCATGGCGGTCCACGGCCTCGATCAGCGCCAGCATGGCGCCGGCGCTCATTTCGTGTCCTCCCAACGAAAGCCGTTGAGGTACTGCTCCACCAGCTTGAGGCCATTGGCAAAGCTCACGCCGCGCGCATCCAGGCGGCCCTGCACCCCCTGTGTGGGCCGGTTCAGCGATGCCACCAGCACCGACACGTCGTACAGACCCACGAGCTTGCGGTAGGCCGTCATGCACACCACGGCGCGCATGGCCATGCCGTCGCGGTCGATGTAGCGCTCGGAGCATTCCGCAGCCGTCATCTTGCGCGAGCCCTGGTAGCCGAAGCTCTCGTTGCGAAAACTCTGCGCGTGCAGGCGCGAAAAGCGCAGCGCGCTGAATTTCGGTGCGTCGTAGGCCTCGTAGCGCAGATGGATATAGCCGGTGGTGACGTCGCCCGCGAACAGGTGGCTGTCGAGCTGACAGTCGGTGCGCTCCAGGTCGAAGGCCTTGAAGTCGGCGTCGCGCCCGCGCCCCCAGCAACGCGCCAGCGCATCGTCGGGCACCGGCACGCTGTAGCCGCCGTGCTTTTGCGCCTTGAGAGGCGTACCGGTGAAGCGCTCGGTCAGCAGGGCCTGGTGCAACAGGAGCTGGCGCGTGACCTCGGCGTGCGCGGCTTGCGTGAGGGGTTTGGCGGTGGCCGCTCGCGCCAGCAGGGCCTGCGCGTATTCCGCCGGCACGAGAAAGCTCAGTTGTTCGCCGTCGAGCCGCTTCGATACATTGATGCCCACCACGTGCCCGGCCTCGTCCAGCACCGGCCCGCCGCTCATGCCCGGGTTGATGGTGCCGCCGAAGAAGATGCGCGGATAGAAGCTGCGCTGCACCAGACCGTTGTAGGTGCCTTCGGTCACGGCAAAGCCGATGTCCTTGGGGTTGCCCAGCGAGTAGATGCGCTCGCCCCGTGCCAGGGGGACGTTCTTCCCGCGGAATTCCAGCGCCGGGTGCTGTGTGCCCGTGCCCTGCACGCGCAGCAGGGCCAAGTCATGCTGCACGTCGAACGCCAGCAGTTGCACCGGCGCCTCCTTGCCATCCACCGGCACGTACACGCCCCGGTAGCGCTGCGGCTCCAGCGCGAGCTGGCTGGCCACGTGGAAATTGGTGATGATGAGCCCGTCACCCGACACAAAGAAACCCGAGCCCACGCTGGCCTGGGTATCGCTGTTGCGCAGCAGCGTGCGGATCTGCACGAGCTTGTCGCGCGCGCCCTCGTAGGCGCGCTGGGCGTCGTGCGACATCGGTGCCGCCAGGGACTGCGCCGCAGGCGCGGCCTTCGTGGTCACCCACAGGCCACTGACGGCAGTCAGCATGCCCGCCGCCACACCGAACTCCGTCAACCAACGTGGAAGCATATTCATCGGATCATTCTATAGACGCGATGCGAACCTGCCGGCTCGCCGTGGCCTGATGTGCCGCAGGGGTGCGGTGTCCGTCGTCCTAACACCAGATGAGAATGATTCGCATTGAAATACAATGCGGTCATCTGGCCAAGCGACCGCTTCGTTGCCGGCCAGTTTCAAGGAGCCTGTCGTGAGGAAGTCTGCCCCCATTCCCGCCGCTGTTCGCGCGCTTGCAGGTCCATCGTCGATGCCCCTGGACCAGGTGGCGATGACCACGGCGCACGTGGTGCACCGCGTGGTAGGGCCTGACGGCGGCACCGACTGGCCGCAACGCCTGGAAGAAATTGGCTTTCTGCCGGGTGAGCACGTGCGCGTGATGGCGCGCGGCCAACCCGGCAACGAACCCCTGGCCGTGCGCGTGGGCCACTCCACCTTTGCGTTGCGCAAGGCCGAGGCGGCCTGCGTGCATGTGATCCCCCTGGGCCACGAGGAGGCCGCGCGATGAACGAAGCGGTCGTTCACTTCCACCCCGGCGGCCCCATGGTGGCGCTGGTGGGCAACCCCAACTGTGGCAAGACCGCGCTGTTCAACCTGCTCACGGGCAGCCGGCAGAAGGTCGCCAACTACGCAGGCGTCACGGTCGAGCGCAAGGAAGGCCGGCTGCTCACGCACGCGGGCAAGACGCTGCGCGTGCTGGACCTGCCCGGTGCCTACTCGCTGTACCCGCGCTCGCCGGACGAGCGCGTAACCTGCGATGTGCTCGCTGGCCGCGCCGTCGGCGAAAAGCGCCCCGACCTCGTGGTGTGCGTGGTGGACGCCACCAACCTGCGGCGCAACCTGCGCCTGGTGCTGGCCGTCAAGCGCACGGGCCTGCCTTGCGTGCTGGTACTCAACATGACCGACGTGGCCGAGCGCCGCGGCCTGGCCGTGGACGCGCAGCGCCTGTCCCAGGCCCTGGGCATGCCCGTGGTGCGCTGCGTGGGCGTCATGCGCAATGGGGACGCGGAACTGCGCGCGCTGCTGGATGACCCGTCCGTGTGGCAACGCCCCGAAGCCGGTGCCAACGACGCCGCCGTGAGTGCCCATGACGACCACATGGCCGTGCGCGACATTCTGCGCCAGATCGACCTGGACCATGCCACCCCGGCCACGCCGGCCGACCGCATCGACCGCGTGGTGCTGCACCCGGTGCTGGGGCCGCTGCTGCTCACGGTGCTGCTGTTCTTGATGTTCCAGGCGGTGTTCGCCTGGGCCGAGCCGCCCCGGCGCGCCATAGAGGCCGGCACCGAATGGCTGGGCGCCAGCGTGGGCGCGTTGCTGCCCGCCGGCTGGGTACGCAGCCTGGTGGTGGATGCGGTGATCGCCGGCGCTGGCGGCGTGCTGGTGTTCTTGCCGCAGATCCTGATCCTGTTCTTCTTCATCCTGGTGCTGGAGGAATCCGGCTACCTGCCGCGCGCGGCCTTCCTGCTGGACCGGCTCATGGGCAGCGTGGGCCTGTCGGGCCGCTCCTTCATTCCGCTGCTCTCCAGCTTTGCCTGTGCCATCCCCGGCATCATGGCCACGCGCACCATCTCGGACCCGCGCGACCGGCTGGTGACGATCATGATCGCGCCACTGATGACCTGCTCGGCGCGGCTGCCGGTGTATGCGCTGCTCATCGGCGCCTTCATTCCGCAACGCGCCCTCTGGGGCGGCGTGGAGTTGCAGGGGCTGGTGCTGTTCGTGCTCTACGTGGCCGGCATCCTGGGTGCCATGGCCGTGGCCTGGGTGCTCAAGCGCTTCACCCGCGCCGGGCAACAGGTGCGCCCGCTGATGATGGAGCTGCCCCACTACCACTGGCCCACGGTGCGCAACGTCGCGCTGGGCCTGTGGCAGCGGGTGGAAATCTTCCTGCGCCGCGTGGGCGGCATCATCCTGGTGCTGACCGTGGCGCTGTGGTTTCTGGCCAGCTTTCCGGCGCCACCCGAGGGCGCCACGGGCGCGGCCATCGAGTACAGCATCGCGGGCATGCTGGGCCACGCGCTGGCGGTGGTCTTCGCTCCCATCGGCTTCAACTGGCAGATCAGCATCGCCCTGGTGCCGGGGCTGGCGGCGCGTGAAGTCGCGGTCAGCGCCCTGGGCACGGTGTACGCGCTCTCGGCCAACGCGGATGCCACGGCCCAGGTGTTGTCCCAGGTCATTGCCCGGACCTGGAGCCTGCCCACCGCCTTGTCGCTGCTGGCCTGGTACGTATTCGCCCCGCAATGCCTGGCCACGCTGGCCGCCGTGAAGCGCGAAACCGGCGGCTGGAAGATGCCCGCCGTCATGGCGGGCTATCTGTTCGGCCTGGCCTATCTGGCGTCGTTCGTGACCTACCGCGTGGCGATGGGGGTGGGAGCGGGTTGAGGCTTCTCGGCCTGCTGGCCGCGTACGTGGGGCCGCGCTACTTTGCGCAACTGGGCAAATCGGAGCAAGGCGCGGCCAAGGCCCAGATAGAAGCCTTTGCCAAGGCTCTGGACACCTACCGCCTGGACACCGGCCACTACCCCAGCACCGACGCCGGCCTGGGCGCCCTGGTAACCCCACCCGCCAACGAAGCCCGCTGGCGCGGCCCCTACCTGCAAAAAGCCGTGCCCCTGGACCCCTGGGGCCGGGCCTACCTCTACCGCAACCTGGGCGAGCAGGGCGACTTTGAACTGCTCAGCCACGGCAAGGATGGGCAGCCGGGCTGGGAGGCGGAAAATGCGGATGTGTCGTACAGGTGACTGAAAGCGCAGATTGTTCCAGCTCACGGACGACGAGTCCGCCGCCCTTAAGGTCGTGCGACCGTCCTCGGCGTGAACGAATACCCCATCCGCTCGAAACCGCTCACCGGAACCAGTCCACCCTCAAACCTCGGGTTTTGCAAGTTGATAGTTACCAGTCGCCATGTCTGATACCAAGGAGGCAAACCCGCGAATCCCTTTTGCCACCATCCCACGGCCGCCATGGGCATTAAAGATGTATTTGAGGCAGGCTCAATCTTTTCGGTCTCTCATTCTTTTTGCAGCCCTTATCCCATCAGCCGCCATCAAGGCAACTAATACCACTACCGCCAGCGCCACAAGTGGGCCGTACTTTGAGTCCACCAAGTTTGGCAGAAAGACATACGACGCCACAAAGGAAATGAGCGCGAGCTGGACTATTGAAAAAACCATTTTTCTCAATTCCCGTCCCCACCTATTGAGACAGCCTTATCACAGGTTTGTTGACACACCTTGAATCCAGCACCAACAAAGATCCCCTTCGACCAACTTGCCCCAATTCCAGGGCCATCTGAACCGTAGGACGGACTCACCTCACCACCCAACAAGGGTAATGCAGCCTTCCCAAAAACGGAAACTTGCCAGCCGTCGCTAGGACTGCCGGTCGAAAGGTTAACATTTGCATCGACGGTACCTCCGAGGCCCGCTCCGATCAAAACACATTTGCTGTAAATCAAGCATGCTTGGGGAGAACTGGTGGAGCGGGCGGCTCCATATTCCTGACTCAAACCAAGTGGGCCAACCATCACTGTCCCTCCAACGGTCATAGAAACCTGTGTAGGTGCAGGTTCTCGGGCGGGCCAAACACGGAATTCCACAGCTTTCCAACTGGACTGTCAGAGAGCATTTCGCGCGTGCTCTTGAAACAATCATTGCCATGCCCAGGCGCACTTTGGTTAAAGATGTACCCATACGCCGCCGTCACCGCCCCATTCTCAAACTTACCCCCCGCAATAACGGAGCCTACACCACCTGTGACAACCGCAGCAACTCCTTTGGCCACGTCGCCCTTGACGTCAATATTGTTCGTGGCCCACTTCCCAAACACCGCGCTCGCCGCGCCTTGACCGCATTTGCCCCCACCGGCCACGGAACTGATGCACCCGGCCGCGGCGTGGGCCAGGTAGCGTTCCGTGGTTGCCGCGCCGACATCGCCGTAGCCGCCAGCATGGCCGGCGGCGCCAAACAACCCGCCACTCAGAGCCCCGTGCATCGCACCATTGAGGGTGCCGGTGCCAATGGCTCCTGAGGCAAATCCTCCCGCGGCTCCGGCCACGGCACTGCCCAAGGGCGTCAAGACGGCGTTACCCGTGGCAAAGATCGTTCCACCGGAGCCTCCCAACAATCCGCCCATTTCAAGGTAGCCGCTGACCATTCCCCCCGTGAGATATCCGACGTAGATGGACAAGGCCACGCGTGCCACCTTCTTCAAGCTGAAGTACCCACTGGGGTCCGTCAGGCTCAGGGGGTTGTTCATCACATAGGCGTAGCGGTTGTAGCTTTGCAGCTCGCCCGGGCTCTGGATGAAGGGGTCGGCGCTCATGAAGCGGCCAATGAGCGGGTCGTACAGGCGACCGTTCATGTGGACCACGCCTACTTCGTCCAGGTGCTCGTGCAGGGTAAAGCCGCGCTCGGTGTTGACGGGGACGATGGAG
>JABLTH010018433.1_pt1 | contig 77353 bp, 64 predicted proteins | sample 7875711 | NCBI WGS metagenome assembly JABLTH01 (sample SAMN14941262, study PRJNA633318) | bioreactor metagenome | isolation source: bioreactor | place: China | collected 2019-03-05 | reverse complement strand
GGACAACGCCTGATGGAACCAAAGCTGCTCTGGGGGTTGGGGCTGATCGGCGCGGCGTTGCTCCTGCTGCTGCTCGAGGTGTTCATTCCTTCCATGGGCGTGCTGTTCGTCACGGCGGTGGTCGTGGCGCTCGCGGGCGTGGTGACGTTGTTCACCTACGACCCGGTGTGGGGGCTGGCGGGCCTGCTGGCGGTGCTGGTGCTGGGGCCGATGATCGGATATTTCGGGCTCAACATCTGGAAGAACACCGCGATCGGGCGTCGGATGATCGGCTCCAAGACCGAGGCCGAGATCGAAGAAGCCAGGCAGGCGGAGCTGCGCGAGCGTGACCAGATGTTGGCGCTGGTGGGCACGGAGGGGGAGGCGCTGACGGACCTTCGCCCGGTCGGCGTCGCGAGATTCGAGGGCAAGAAGCTGGACGTCACGTCCGAGCTCGGCCTGATCCCCAAGGGCTCGCGTGTGAAGATCACCGCGATCGAGGGGACACTGATCAAGGTGCGCCAGGTCACCTGACGTCGCATCGCGCGGTCGGCTGGGAGTCCCCCGTCACTGGCGGCATCCGCCGGGATTGAATACCCTGTGTGCATCCGTGCCCCCGGCGGATCGAGAAGGAGTCGCCGTATGCAATCACTGCTTCCGTTCCTTGCGCAGGCTTCGTCGAACAGCACGACGGTCATCTTCATCGCGGTCGGCATCGTCGTCGCGATCTTCGCGCTGGTGCTGCTGATCGTCGTCGGTCAGTTCATCAGCCTGTATATCCAGGCATTTCTGTCGAACGCGCACGTGGGCATGCTCGAGATCATCGGGATGCGGCTGCGGAAGGTGGACATCAGAACGGTCGTCTTCAGCCGGATTCGCGCGGTCAAGGCGGGGCTCGATATCCCGACCAACGCGCTGGAAACGCACTATCTCGCGGGCGGCCGCGTCCCGAACGTCATCACCGCGATGATCTCCGCCAAGGGGGCCAAGATCGACCTGCCGTGGTCGACGTCGACGGCGATCGACCTGGCGGGGCGCGACATCCTCGACGCCGTGCACACGTCGGTGAACCCGAAGGTCATCGACTGCCCGAGCGGCTCGGGCCCGCGCATGACCATCGACGCGGTGGCGAAGGACGGCATCCAGCTCCGCGTCAAGGCCCGCGTCACCGTGCGCACGAACATCGCAAGGCTCGTCGGTGGCGCGACGGAAGAAACCATCATCGCCCGCGTCGGTCAGGGCATCGTGTCGACGATCGGCTCGGCCCACGACCACAAGGCCGTGCTGGAGAACCCTGACGATATCTCGCGGAAGGTGATGAATACGGGCCTGGATGCGGGGACGGCGTTCGAGATCCTGTCGATCGACATCGCCGACATCGACGTGGGCGACAACATCGGCGCCAAGCTCCAGGCGGACCAGGCCAACGCGGACAAGCAGCGGTTCCAGGCCGAGGCCGAGAAGCGCCGCGCCCTGGCGTTGGCGCTCGAGCAGGAGAACCGGGCGAAGATCGAGGAGAATCGGGCGATCTTGGTTCTGGCGGAGGCGGAGATTCCCAAGGCCATGGCCGAGGCGCTCAGGTCCGGCAATCTGGGAGCCTTGGACTTCTACCGCCTGAAGAACATCCAGGCCGACACCCAGATGCGTCAGACGTTCGGGACGGCCCCCGGACAGAATCAGCCGCGGACCTGATCGATTCGTCAGGCGGAGTGGGTGGGAACCCCAGGGCAGGCCGATCGTCTATGATTTGAGCACACAACCGGCCGATGGAGCGCCCGGAGAGTTGCCGTGCGCCGGCGGGGCCATGACGGAGAATTCCCATGTTTCGACGGATCGCGTTCTTGTCCGCGGCGTTGATGATTTCCGCCGGCGCCGCCACGACGCTGGCGCAGAATTCCAAACCGGCGCCCGCGGCGAGCGAAGGCGCCCAGCCCAAGGCCGAGATCAAGAAGATCGGGGTGGGAGACAAGGCACCCGACCTGAAGATCAGCGCCTGGGTCAAGGGCGAGCCGGTGACGGAGTTCCGCCGCGATCAGGTGTACGTCGTGGAGTTCTGGGCGACCTGGTGCGGGCCGTGCATCGCCGGCATGCCGCACCTCTCGGAAGTCCAGAAGGAGTACGCCGAGAAGAACGTTCGCGTGATCGGCGTGAACATCTGGGACGACCCCAAGAACGTCGAGCCCTTCATGAAAGACAAGGGCGGCAACGACAAGATGCAGTACACGGTCGCGATCGAAGAGAAGTATGAGGGCGACAAGAACGTCCGCCAGGGCAAGATGTCGAACGAGTGGATGAAGGCCGCGGGACAGAACGGAATCCCCTGCGCGTTCATCGTCGACAAAACGGGGACGATCGCTTGGATCGGGCACCCCATGAACATGGACGAGCCGCTGAAGGAGATCGTCGCGGGCACATGGGACACCAAGGCGGCGGCCGAGAAGGCCAAGAAGCAGGCCGAGAACGAGGGCCGACTCCAGAAGCTCTACGGTGAGATCTCGGCGGCGGCGGACGCCAAGGACGTTGGAAAGCTCAAGAAGCTGCTGGGCGAGATGCAGGAGATCTCGGGCATGTCGGACGACGACATGGCGGGAACGTCGTTCCAGTTGTACATGAAGGCCGGCGCGACCAACGAGGCCTACGCCGCCGCCAAGGCCGCGATCGCCGGCAAGGGCAAGAAGAACGCGATGCTGATGAACACGATCGCCTGGAAGATCGTGGACCCCGAGAATCCGATCGAGAAGCCGGACTATGACGTGGCGCTCTCGGCGGCCGAGGCGGCGTTCGAAGCATCGGGGGGCAAGGACGCGGCGATTCTCGACACCTATGCGACCTGCCTCTTCAAGAAGGGCCAGATCGACAAGGCGATCGAGATTCAGACCAAGGCCGTCGGCCTGGCGGATGACCAGATGAAGGCCGATCTCGAAGGCCGCCTTGAAGAGTTCAAGAAGGCCAAGAAGTAAGCCGTAGGAACGCTCTATCACGGGCGGGTGATCGAATGGTCACCCGCCCGCTTTCATGATCCGGCCCGCCGTGAATCGCAGGCGTGTGGTGTGCGTGCTCGTCGCGCCGTTGTGGCTTTGGGCCCCGGGAGACGTGTCCGCCCAGACATTCCGGACTCCCGATGGCGGGCCGCGCCAACGGCGCATGGAAGTCGAGCGCAACCCGGACTCGCTCCCCCCGCCGGCGTTGGTCGGAAGATACGCGTCGCGCCTCCTCCCGGGATCGCGGGCCCCGGCGCTCCCGACGTTGTCCGTGATCCGCGGCGAACCCGTCGCGGAATGGCCCGCGGGCGCCGTCACGCTCGTCGAGTTCTGGGCATCGTGGTGCCCGAACTGTCACGATCGTGCGTTCCAGGTCGGCGAGATCGAACGCTCCCACCCCGGGCGGGCGCGGCACCTCGTGGTCGTCTTGCCGGACCATTTCGGGAGCAGCGAGACCGGGGCCCGCGACCTGGCCAGGTTCGCCCCTGGGTCGGATGCGCTGGGAACGATCGCGTGGGACGCGGAGGGGGGCGCGCGTGCGGCGTGGCTGACGCCGGCGCGTCGCTCGACCGTGCCCAGCGCGTTCATCGTCAACGACCAGGGCGTGATCGCGTGGATCGGTCATCCCGCCGACGCGGGCGAGGTCGTCACGAAGATGCTCGCGGGTGAATGGAGCATCGAGGAAGCGACGCGGGATTACGCCCAGCGCTTCCACGAACCGTCGTGGCGCGACGACGCGACGCAGCGCTACACAAAGGCGTACCGCAGCGGCGATTGGGAGATGACGCTCCGCGCGCTCGACGACCTGGACCTGTACGACCCGAGCAACGCCGGGAGCGCCGCCGCCGAGTCGATCTTCTGGATGCTGGGCCCACAACGGGAGCGGGCGCTGAGGTTGGCGTTGATCACGGAAAAGGCGGTGTGGGACGAGGATCCGCACTTCTTGAACGACATCGCGTGGTACTTGCTGAACGCCAACGAGCCGACGGACGACGAGATCGCCGCGGCGCGTCGGATGGCCGAGCGGGCCAGCGAGGCGAGCGGTCACGAGGACGCAAACACCGAAGACACTCTGGCGTTGGCGCTCTACCGCGACGGCGACCGGGACGGCGCGATCAAGGCCCAGCAGCGGGCGATCGACCTGGCCGCCGGGTCTCTGACCGGAAGCGACAACCGGCTCGTTCCGTTCCGAGATCGGCTGCGCATGTACGAGGAGAACACGACGATCACGGGCCGGCAGCGCAAGCGGATCCGCGAGCAGGGCTCGGGCTCGACGCCGTAGCTCCCGTCGGCTGAGACCGGAGCGCCGAACCGGGAATCCGGGGCGGTTCAGCGCGTCACACCGGCACGGGGGACATCGCGTGCGGCGGCGGCGCGATCGATGAGTTCGGCGATCCGCGCCCGGCGGAAGCCTTCATCGGACATGATGCAAGCGGGCGACGGGCGCTCTTGCGGCTCGCGCTGGAGTGTTCGATCCGCGGACCTTGGGACGCTCGGAACGAGCCCGCTGTCCGCCGGCTTCGCAAAGTCGGGCGTCGCTCGCACCGCGCGGTCCACGTACGTCGGGCCGCGTCTGATGGCGGGTGGGGGCGAGGAGAAAATGTCGTCGGGCAGGCCGCCGATATAGAACACGGTGCCCGCGGGAATCTCGGGGATCACTCCGTCCCGGGTGGGCGTGTACTGCGAGCGGGGAAAGACCGCCGTGATGGCGCCGGAGGACCTCGCGTAGCGCTGGTTCATGGCCGATCGCCCGGGCTCGACCACGCGATAGATTCGATCAAACCCGAGCGGCAGACGCAGGTCCAGGGGCTGAACCCGCGCCGGCGCTGCCAAGGGATTGGCGTCGGTCGTGCCCTGCTCGATTGGTTCCAGCGGCGGTTCGCCGAGCGCGGCTACCCCGACGATCGAGAGGACCAAGGCCGGCATCGCGCGCGTGAGGGCGTGGGTGGCGATCAGGCTCATGCTCGGCGGGCGCCTCATATTCCCGACCTCAGGGTGATGCGAAACGTGATGGTCATGACCGCGTCGGGATCGTTCTCCGGGAGTTCGCGCAATCGCTCTCCCTCGGCCGACCATCGGTAGATGGCGTCCAGGAGCGGGCCGTCGACATCGGGCCACCCCGTGTCATAGCGGTCGACGAAGTTGGCGTCGACGACTCTTCCGGCGCGGTTGAATCTCACGCGGACGACGGGATTCTTCGGGAGCGCGACCAGCCGCGTGGTGGTGCTCCACTCCGGTCGCACCGTGATGATCTTGAGCCCCTTGGCCGCGGCGGGCCCGCCGTTGGGATCGATGTTGATGGCGCTCCGAACCGCGGCGGCGTCGGACTCGCGGTCGCTCACGGCACCGGGACGGGATGCCGGTCGTGGTCGGCTGGCGGGTCGAGTCCGAACCGGCGTTGGCGCGGGCGCGGCCTGTGTCGTGGCCTGTTTCGCGGCGGCTTCCCTCTCGGCCTGCTCGCGCTCGGCCCGATCTCGCTCCGCTAAATCCTCGGCGGTTGGCGCCGGCGGACCGACCAGAGCCGCGGGTGACGCCGCGTCGGCCAGCGCCTCCGGCCGAGGATCGGGGCTCGGCTCATGCTCCGGGCCACGCTCAGGCTTCGCCTCCGGCTTAGCTTCCTCCGAAGGCTGCTCGGCCCGGAACTCGGGCACCGGGCTTGCAACGGAGAGCTCGGGAGCTTCCGACGCCGGCGCGGCCGCGCCCGGCGACGCCACGGGAACCTGCAATTCGCCCCTTTCCGGCGTTTCGGAGGGCACCTTGGCCGGCGGAGGCGCCGGTGCGGACGATTCCGCCGGCTCGAGTGCGGCCGGCTTTGTTGATTCTGGCTCCGAATCAGGGGGAAGAGCCGACGTGGCGGCGGCTGCGTCCGCTGAGGCGTCCGGCTGTGTCTGCGGGGGGCTTGGGGGCTGCTCCCCCTCGGCAGCGCTCACGGGCGCGCCCGGAGCGTCTTTGACCATCTGGGCCTGGTCGCGATCCGATGTTGGTCCCTCGTGAGGGCTCTCTTCCTTGAACCCAAGCCATGTGTCGCTCTGCGCCTTGCCCTCATCAATACCCAGTTTGAGGGGGTCGCGGGGCGGCGAGGGGGGCTTGTCCTGCGTCAGCGGCAGGAGCAGAGGGGTTTCGGGCGGTACGCTTTCCACAGACAGGGCAAGCCAGCGATCGCCGTATCGGAGCAGCGTCGCGGCGAACCCGGCGTGGAGCGCCAGGCTCACGAGGACACCAATGGACGTGGAGTTCCGGGTGGCCATGATTGAGGAACGGCCCTTCGTCGGGCGGCGCACGTTGGCCGGATACTTTAGCGCCCGGAGCGCCTTCATGCACCGATGGATGAGAACAGGCCGGATCGCCGCGCTGATGGGTACCTTGGCCATCCTGGGGTGGACGCCGCACGCGGCGGCGCAACCGGGTCGGGATGGGCCCTCGGCCGTGGAGCCGACGCTGCACCCCGGGGACGACGCGCCGCCGCTCGAGCTGGAGAAGTGGTTGGGGGGCGAGGCGGGCGACCCGCTGCCCAAAGGCCGCGTGAGCATAGTTCTTTTCGTCGCGTCTTGGTCCGAGGCGAGCGAGCGGGCGATCGAGTGGCTATCGGGACGATCTCGCCACTATGCGAAGGATGACATCGGGGTCGTCGCGGTGTTCGGGCAGGACGCGGCGGATAGCGGTGCGTTCGGGAAGCCCGAGACCGAACAGTCCGCGCGGACGTTTGTCGAGCGACGGGCGATGGGCAAGATCCGCAGCGCTTTCGATCAGCGATGGCGTTCGCGCTCGGCGTGGCTGGCGGCGGCGGGAATCCGGACGCTCCCCGCGGCGTTCATCGTCGACGCGCAGGGCAAGGTCGGGTGGATCGGCAACCCCCTCTGGCCGCCGGGTGAGATGGAGGACGCGCTGGCTCAGATCAAGAAGGGCTCGTTCGGCCCGGCGGAGCGGCGCGCCTCGCGCGCTCGGTGGGAGGGCGTGTTGCGTGAGCTGCGCACGCTCGACGACACGCTGACGTCGGCCCGGAATTCCGGGCGCCACGACCTCGCGATCACGACGCTGGAACGCCTCGGATCGCTCGACACGCTGTCGCGCGGGTATTACACGCTGGCGAGGTTTGAGATCACCTACCTCGAAAAACGCGACGCCCAGGCGGCCTTCAAGATCGCGCGGGACGCGCTGGAGTCCGACGCGGACAACGCGCAACTGCTCAACGATCTTGCATGGACGATTCTCACAGGCGAGGGCGCGACGGCCCGAGACCTGCCGCTGGCGCAGAAGCTGGCGGAGCGTGCCGTGGAGGTTTCGGAAGGGAAGAACCCCCACTACCTCGACACCCTGGCGCGATCGAACGCGGACCAGGGCCGGCTGGATGAGGCGATCAAGCAGCAAAGGCGGGCGATCGAGCTGGCGTCGGACGCGGCGGAGCGCGAGGATCTGACGGCCACGCTCCAGCAGTACCTGCGGAAGCGTGAGGGTCACTAGCGCCGTCCGCGCTTGTATTCACGCCCGCCCCAGATCGTGGGCTTGTCCTCCTCGAGGTCGTGGGCGGCCTCGAGCAGAATGCCCCCGACCATCCATGAACCGATCGGATAGCCCGGGACGCTCCAGAATGGAGCATGCCCCAGTCGGTACACGACGGCGGCGGCCGCGAAGTACATCACGAGCGACGACGCCCCCAGGATCATCCCCGGGATCCGAGCGGCCGACCATTCCTCGGGCCACGCGAAGAGTGCCAGCAGCGTAAAGACGATCGCGCACAATGGAAGCAGTGTGGAGATGGCGCGGCATCGCCACGCCCACTGGCGGAGGCGCTCGGGGCGGCGATTGGCCGATTCGGTGTAGATGCGTTTCCATCCGCGACGGAACGCCGGATAGGCCGGGTACATGGAGCAATGGAGGACCGTGTCGGCCAGAAACACGCCCGCGGGTATGTCGTGCTGGGCGGCCAGGCGCGCGATGGCCAGGTCCTCGAGCAGTTCGTCGCGCACCGCCTCGTGCCCGCCGATCGTGTCGTAGGCGGCGCGGCGCATCATGATGAACTGGCCATTGGCGAACGGGCGGCGTCCGGAGGCTCGCGAGGCGCGGATGAGCGGGAACTGCTTCATGAGTTCCAGTCCGGCCGCGGGCTGGAGCAGTTTCTCGAACCAGTGCCCGAACGTCAGCGTGCTGACGAGGCTGAGCAGATCGAGGCGTCGGTGGTTCATGAGCCGCAGGGTCGTGGACACGCAATCGGGCGCGAACACGGTGTCGGCATCGGCAAACACAAGGACGTCGGCGTTCCGGGCCTGCTCGGCGCGGGAGACGGCGCTGTGGATCGCGTGCACCTTACCGGCCCAGTGCTCCGGGCAGGATGCGATCTCGACGATGGTGAATCGCGGGTCGGTCTTGATGAGCGAGCGTGCCTTGGCGGCGGTGTCGTCGGTGCATCGGTCGAGCGCCAGCACGAAGTGGACCCGGGGATGATCCTGGGACAGGAGCGACGAGACGAGCTTCGAGATGACCAGCGATTCGTTGTGCGCCGGGATGATCACGCACACGGACTCGTCGGCGGAGACGATCGATCGCAAGGCTCGGGCCGAGCGCGCGGTCGGGATGCGGATCATGGTCCAAACAATGCGGACCATCGCGATGGTCCAGAACATGAGCAGCGCGGCCGAGAACCCGGCGAGAAAGAAGATGGAGATGTGCCAGGCGTGGATCATGCGGCGAGCGGCCGAGTGGATCAGGCATCGACCATAGGCCCGCGTTGGTCGGGCCGCGCGGAGGGGTTCGGTCGCGGGACGGTGCGACGGCGGATAGACTCCGCGCATGGGCGAGCGCCGCCGCGGACGTCAAGACAGGCCCCGCCCCGCGGGGACGGGGTCCTCGCCGGGATGCGTGTACGTCGTGACGCGCGAGGCCTGCCGTTCGGTCGATCGCCTCGCGATGAGCGATTTTTGCATCCCCTCGATGGTGCTGATGGAGAACGCGGCCCGCCACGCGTCGGATGTCGCGCTGGAGATGGTCGAAGCGATCGAACACCCCAGGGTCGTCATCGTGTGCGGTGCCGGGAACAACGGCGGCGACGGGCTGGCGATGGCCCGTCACCTGTCCAATGCCGGGTGCGAGGTGCGCTGCGTGCTGGTGCGCCCCGCCGGCGAGTTCCGCGACGACGCGGCGCGCCAGCTGGAGATCGTGCGACGCATGAAGATCGAATGCGTCAATGACCTGACGCGGATCGCCGGGCAGGCGGCGGACCTGGTGGTCGATGCCGTGCTGGGCACCGGGCTTGATCGTGAGATCGGCGGAGCCGCGTTGGCGGCGGTGGTCGAGATCAACCGATCCCGGGAGCGTGGAGCGCGCGTGCTGGCGGTGGACGTGCCGACGGGCCTGGACTGCGACCGCGGCGTGGCCCTTGGCGACGCGGTCCGCGCGGATGTCACGGTGTCGTTCGTGGGGATCAAGGCGGGATTCGCGGAGCTCTCGGCCCAGGAGTACGTTGGCGATGTGGTGGTCGCGGATATCGGCGCGCCGCGCGAGCTGGTCGAGCGATTCGGGTCCGCCGTCACCCGACCCGCGGGAACCGACGCGGGTTCCCGCGGCCAAGGCCGGGCCCGCCGGCGCTCAGGGCGGGATTGACACGGAGTCCCAGGGCGCGCACCATCAACGGGGCGGCATCGTCGGTGCGAAGCTGCTCGCAAGGCGGGAGGAGTGCGATGGCGATCCGTATGGAGCTTTCGAGAATCCTGATCCGCGAGCTGAATGACTACCAGATCATCGAGCTGCGCGAGATGGCGGAGGGCACCGACGCGCCCGGCGCCGTGGGAGGGCCGGTGGAATATGTGCCCGAGAGCGAGGCGGAGGAGCGCGGCCCGCGCTCGTTCCCCATTGTCATCGGTCTGCCGGAAGCCCAGGCGATCGAGCGGCGGCTCAAGGGCATCCCCATCAAGAGGCCGCAGACGCACGATCTCCTGGCCAGCGTGATCACGGCTCTGGGCGGCACGCTCACCTCCATCACCATCACCGATCTGAACGATCAGACTTTTTTCGCGACGCTGGACGTACGCGTCAAGGGCGGCGACATGATCCACATTGATGCCCGCCCCAGCGACGCGATCGCGCTGGGAGTCGCGGAAGATGTGCCGATCTATGTCGAGGAGCATGTCCTCGAGGACGCGCTGAAGGATCTTGACTGAGCCGCCCGACCATGACCTCCGCCGATGGATCCATCTCGCGCGCCGATGCCGCGACGCACGTTTCGCCGCGGCGTTACCTGACGCAGGAAGTCCCCGGGATCGGCGGCGTGATCCGCCGGAGGCCGGAGGACTTTCTGGTCGAGGAGATTCCGCTCTACGACCCGTGCGGCGAGGGGGAGCATGTGTACATGCTCGTCGAGAAGCGCGAGATGTCGACGCTCCAGCTTGTGCACCTGGTGGCCGATCACTTCGGCGTGCGCCCGGACGCGGTGGGCTACGCGGGCCTGAAAGACAAGCGCGCGATCACGCGGCAGGTTCTCTCCGTGCATGTGCCGGGCAAAACTCCGGAAGACTTCCCGTCGTTTACGCATCCGGGTGTGGGCGTGGTGTGGACCGACCTGCACACCAACAAGCTTCGGCGGGGGCACCTGCGGGGCAACCGCTTCTCGATCCGCATCCGTGAAGTCCCCGTCACCGCGACCATGGCCGCCGACCGGGTCATGCGCAAGCTGGCGGCGCTCGGCGTGCCCAACCGTATCGGGGAGCAGCGGTTCGGACATTATCAGAACAACCACCTCATCGGTCGTGCGATCATTCTGGAGGACTGGCGCGGCGCGCTCGACGAGTTGCTCGGGCCAAGGCCCGGTGCGGAGAACGCGTCCGGCGACGCCCGGGCCGCGTACGCCGCCGGACGATACGAGGACGCACGACGCCTGACTTCGCCCGCAAGCCGGGCCGAGAGCATCGCGCTCTCGCGCTTGGCGGAAGGACAATCGGCGGAGCAGGCCGTGCGCGCCATCGACCGTTCGGCCGTAGAGTTCTATGTCAATGCCTTCCAATCCGCGGTCTTCAACGCCCTTCTGGACGAGCGTCTCGAGCGCGGCGAAGTGGCGGCGCTGGTGCCCGGCGATATCGCGATCAAGCACGAGAACCAGGCGATGTTCGGCGTGGACGAAGCGACGGCGGCCTCGCCCGAGACACGCGAACGATTGCTCTCGCTGGCGATCAGCCCGACCGGCCCTTTGTGGGGCCCGGCCATGATGCGGGCTTCGGGGCGGGTCGATGACGCCGAGGTCGCGGCGCTGGTGCGGGCGGGCGTCACGCCAGACCAGCTTCGGGCGAGCCTGGCGGCGAGCCGCGGGCTCTTCGAGGGAACTCGACGCGCGTACCGCGTTCCCGTGCTCGACCCGGAGGTCGAGGGCGGCGTCGACGAGCACGGCGCGTACGTGCGCTGCGCGTTTGAGCTGCCGCGCGGCGCCTTTGCCACGGTGGTGCTGCGTGAGATCATGAAGCCCGCGGCCGACGAGCTCGCCCGCGAGTCGGAGGGAGCCGATTGATGAGCGATCGGGTGGTGTGCTTTGACTGGGGGGGCGTGCTCCTGCGGATTTGCCGATCCTGGACCGAAGGGTGCCACGCCGCGGGATTGGAGGTGCGCGGCGAGGTGCAGGCGCCCGAGCTGGTCGCGCGCCGACGCGCGATCTCGGAGCAATACCAGGTCGGGCGGATCTCGACCGAGGAATACGGCGAGTCGATGTCCCGCGCCATGGAGGGTGTGTATTCTCCGGACGAGGTGCTGCGCGTTCACGACGCCTGGCTCATCGCGGAGTATCCGGGCGTTGACCGCGTCGTGGCCGACCTTCACGCGGCGCCCGGCGTGCGCACCGCGCTGCTCTCCAACACCAACGCGCGGCACTGGGAGCGGCGCGCCCCCTCGCGCGGGCTGCGCCACTTCCCCACCGCCGGCTCGCTCCATCACCCGCACGCCAGCCACCTCATGGGCTCCGCGAAGCCCGGGCTCGACATCTACAAGCAATTCGAGCGGCTCGTCGGCGCCAGCGCCGACGCCATCATCTTCTTTGACGACCTCCCGGAGAACATCGCGGCGGCGTCCTCTCTCGGCTGGCGGGCCGTCCAGGTCGATCACAACGCCGACACGGCCGAGCAGATCCGAGCCGCGCTCGTCGCGGCGGGCGTGCTGCCACGGCCCTAGCCGGCGTCGATCGCGACATCGAGCTCCACCGTGGTCGGCGGCAGGCACTCTCGTTCGCTGCAGGCCTGGTAGCTCAGCGTGAGCACCGGGCGCCCGACCGGGCCGTGCGTTCGCTCGATCACCACGTCGAACTCGATCTCGCCGCGATGCACGAGCGCCTCGGGCCCACCCTCGAACGCGCGGAACAGCTCGCCGGGCGGGTAGTCGGCGTAGACCTCCAGCCCGCCGCCATCCAAGAGCGACACCCGGAGCGGCGTCAATTCGACACGCCCATCTCCGCCCGGGCTCGGCTCGGCGGCGGCGATGTGAAACCCGGGCCGGATGCGCAGCAGCAGGCGGAACATTCCCGGTGCGCCCGGCGATACGCCGACCCGCTCGACCCCGGCAAAGACCTCAACGGGGAGGAGCGGCTCGTCGCCCGGACGTGCCGCGGAAGAGTGCGCTGAAGCAACACTCGTTTCGGCAATCGCGGGTCCGGCGCTGGCGCCTTCACTGACGAGGACGCGCACGAGACCTCGAAGGGCCGTGGCGCACGACAACGGCGAATCGGCGATCGCGCCGCTGCACGCCGAGAGGAGCGCGAGGGCATCGGACCTGGCGCCGGGATCATGCTCGCCGAGTTCCAGCAGGTTGAGGAGCATGACGCCCGCGGGCGATGGCATGGCGCCGTCGTTGATCGACGAGGCGCGCACGAACAGATCGGGCGTGTCGGCTGCGGTATCGAACCACCGCCCGTCCGCTCCACGGAACAGGCCACGCGCCAGCGCGACGAGTTCCGCGGCGCGCTCCCGGTGCTCCCGGGCCCGGGGTGATTGTCGCGCCTCGGCGGCGAGCGCCAGGTCGAGAAGTCCACGCGTCAGGTACGCGTAGTCCTCGAGCACCGCCATCCCGCCGATCACCCCGCCGCGCCGAGAACGAATCAACAAGCCCCGCGCGTCGCGATGATGTTTCCAGAGAGCGTCGGCCGCCTCTTCGGCGATCGAGAGGTAGCTCGGTTCGTCGAGATCGCGTGACGCGGCGGCCAAAGCCCCGATCATCAGGCCGTTCCACGAGCTGATCGCCTTGTCGTCTCGCAATGGCTGGGGGCGACGGTTGCGGCGCTCCAGGAGCTTGCGATTGACGCGATCCATTCGATCCCGGAGCGTCGTGACGCTCACGCCCAGATCGTGCGCGAGTCGCTCCGGCCTTGCTTGCAACGCCAGCACGAAGCTCGCCGGCTCATCGGGGTGATGAGGATCACGAAAGTTGGGCGCTCCATCGAGCCCGTACAACCGCCTCGCCAGATCCGCGTCATCGGGCTCCAGGGCGCGCTCGAGTTCCTCTCGTGTCCAGAGGTAGCTCCGGCCCTCGCGAGAGTCCACCTCGGCGTCCTGAGCGCTGGCGAACGTGCCATCGCCAAGACGCATCTCTCGGCACGCGTAGTCGAGCGTTCGGCGGGCGATCGTCGCGAACCATGGGTCGGCGTAGCGAATGGCCGCCCGGGAATACACGACGGACAACGACGCGTTGTCATACAGCATCTTCTCGAAGTGCGGCACGAGCCATCGCTCGTCGACCGAATAGCGATGGAACCCGCCCGCGACCTGATCGAAGATGCCCCCCAACGCCATGCGTTCGAGCGTGGTGCGGATCGCCAGATCGATCGCGTCGCCGGTCGAGTCGTCCCCGGCGAGCGGTCGGACATCCATCAGCAGTTCGAGCATGGAGGGCTGCGGGAACTTGGGCGCGCCGCCGAATCCGCCGTGCACCCGATCGAAGGATTGCAGCAGGCGCCCGACGGCCGCGCTGACCTCGCCCTGCCCGATGTTAGCGGGCCGGGCGGGCTGCTCCATGTGCTCGCGCACGGCGTCGCCGATCCGTTGGGCCTGGGACTCGACGCCCGCGCGGTCGCGGCGCCACGCGTCGCTGAGGCGCGAGAGAACCTCGGGCCACGAGGGCAGCCCGTGCCGTGCCTCGCGCGGGAAATAGGTGCCGCCCCAGAAGGGCCTGAGCGAGCGCGGCTCGAGAAAGACGTTGAGCGGCCAGCCGCCGCGCCCGATCGTCATCTGCACCGCGGTCATGTACGCGTCGTCAACACCGGGATGCTCTTCCCGATCGAGCTTGATGCACACATAGTTCGCATTCATCAGCGCGGCAATGTCCTCGTGCTCAAAGCACTCGCGCTCCATGACGTGGCACCAGTAGCATGTCGAATAGCCGATCGACAGAAGGATCGGGACATCGCGCGCGCGGGCCTCGGCGAAGGCGTCCGGTCCCCATGCCCACCAATCCACGGGGTTGTGCGCGTGTTGCAAGAGATACGGGCTCGACTCACGAGCCAGGCGATTGGAACGACGTGACGCACGCTCCGTGTCACGGCCGGGCCCTGGCGCGGACGGGGCTTGGTTCGACATGGACACCTCGCGCGATCGTACGCCGGCCGGCCCTATCGCTGGCGCGCCATGGGCCGGACATACATGGAAATCACTCGCTCGCCCGCCCGCGGCTCGCGCAGAATCGGGAGCGCGGCGTCCCGCTTGCTCGCACGCTCGGAACCCCGCCGGGCCCCCGGGAGCGAGCGGGCGGCATCGACGCTGGCCCGCAACGCGGCATCGCAGTCGTGCTCCGCGAACCAGATCGACACGAACGCGTCGACGGTGCGCGTCGAATCTCGATCCCGCGGATGGACGAGTTGAGCACGCGCCGTCGCAAAGGCGCGGGTGTAGGCCTCGGCCGTCGGAAGGAGCGGTGCGCTGTCGCCGGCCAGCGCCGACGCGATCGCTCCCCGCAGATCAGAGAGCTCGGCCTCCAACTCCTCACGGGCCATGAGCAGCGTTTCCGCGTCGGCCTGGGTCAGCACGGGGATCGCGATGCCCGCCCGGCGATCAGAGGCCCGAGACTCCAGGCGCTGGACCAGCGAGACGGGCTCCGGACGCGCCACGACCAAGCGGTGACGCGACGCGAAGCGGTCGAGCCCCGCGGCGATCGGGATGCTGATGCCCGGATCGGGCCCCGCGCGAAGCAGATCGATCGCCACCGCGCTGAGGTACTCGTGCTCGGAATCAAACAGCGCCGGGCGCATGAGCGTGCGCAGCTCCGCGTAGTTCGCGTGACGATCAATGACCGCGCACGACTCCATCACGTCGCCGATCGGCCCGCTCCCGCAAAGGTCGGCGTTCAGCACGCCCTCACGCCATAACTCTTCGCACCATCGCCACGACTCCATGAAGCGGTGATAGTGCGGCGAAAGCGCGGCCGACCTCACGCTCGCGGGATCGAAAGGGGAAGCGGGCGCGGGAACGAGTGTGAACACTCGCTCGCCGAGCAGCAAGGCCGCCATCGCCGGCAGCTCACGCGAGGTCAGGTGATATGGACTGACAACCAGGTGCATCCCGTCCCTGCTCACATCGTCGCCGCGATCCAAACGACCCTATTCCGCCCATCCCGCCAACGCCCGCGATCACGGAGCTCCGGCGGCACGCGATCGCACCGCCCGGGATTCGCACCAGGACTCCGCCGCGTCAGACATCCACCGCTCGATACGCGAGAACTCGGCGGGGAGTTTGGCGAACAACAGTTCGTGGGTCAGTGGCACGACCAACCGCTCCGGACGTCCCAGCCGTTCCCACAGGAGATCCCCCGCGTGCGCGGGCACCGCCGAGTCGGCCCCGCCCTGAATCACCAGAAGAGGCATCCCCGCGAGCGCCGAGCATGAATTGTATGGATCGAGCTTGGACGCCAGCAGGTACTCGCGATCGAGCGTCCGCACCTCGGCGGCGGAGGGCGCCCGATCGCGCCACCGGTATCTCACCGCGTTCAGCATGGGGGTGTAGCTGCTCTGGACCGTGATGAGAAAGAAGTCGGCGCCCCCGGCGATGATGGCGGCGCCGGCATAGGCGTCGGCCTCGCGCGCCACGACCGCCGGAAGCGTGATCGCACCCCCCGAAAGACCCACCGCGACGCGTGGGAGGCCCGCCAGGGCCGGACGCGAACCGGCGACGTGACTCATCGCCGCCTCGACGGCGAACGCGCACTCGCCGATCCGGTTGTCGAACGCCGTGGCGATCAGACGACCGGGCCCGGACAGATCCTGGCGCGGGTCGATCTCGAAGTCGATGCGTTCGAGAAACCGCGACGGCTGCGCGAGCATGCGCAGCACCGCCCAGCCTTGTGAGTTGATGGCCCGCACAAACTGCTCGATCGTTCCCGGAGGAGTCCCGAGCAGCCCCGGGAGGAAGACCGCGACGCCCTTGGTCGTTGCGCCGACGGGGGCCTCATAGAACGCAAACCAGGTCCGCTCGAGTCGGAGTTCCTTGCCGTCGCGCGACTGCGCGGACGAAAACTGAAGGAACTCGCTCGGCCTGACGAGGGGTTGGACGGTCCGATCCGCGTCGCCCGGGCTCATGTCGAACACAAAGGCGCCGGAATCTTCGAACTTGACCCGGTGGGGCCCGGGCTGCGTTCGCTCGATCCACGCGACATACGCCGCCGCGTCCTTCCAGTCCGCGTCGTCCGGGACCACATTCCAAGCACGACGCTTGCCCGTCCATCGCTTGATGGGCTGGTCGAGCACGCGCACCACACCCAACGGCGCCGCCGGATCAACCGCAAATCGCGCCGGCCACGCGCCCTCGAAACCCTGGAAGGGCAGGTCCGGCGGGGACCGAACCCCCGAGACGTCGGCGTCCTGCCCGCGACAGGCCGGGGTCGCGAGCAGCGTCGCCGCCCAGATCAGCATCGCGCCCAACCCGCTCGCCCGCCTCATGAGCGATACCCCTTGGGATGGTCGCGGAACCAGCGGTGCGCCGATTCGATGATCTCGTGCAGGTCGGTAATCGTCGCACGCCATCCGAGATCGCGACGGATGCTCGACGGGTCGGCGAAAAGACGCGGCGGGTCGCCCGCGCGACGCTCCTTCTCCACGACCTTGAAATCGACCTTGGTCACCTCGCGCACGGCCCGGATGATCTCGCGAACCGAATAGCCCTTGCCGATCCCGAGGTTGTACGCCCGGCGATCGCCGGGCCCGAGGGCCGCGAGCACGGCGGCGTGCGCGTCGACAAGATCTTCCACGTGAACATAGTCGCGCACGCACGTCCCGTCGGGCGTGGGATAGTCGGTGCCGAAGATCGCGACGCTCTCGCGCCGCCCCAGCGCCGCCTGAAGCACCACGGGGATAATGTGCGTCTCCGGATCGTGATCCTCGCCCAGGAGCCCGGAGCGATCCGATCCGGCGACATTGAAGTAGCGCAGGGCCGCGAACCCGAACGGTCGTGCCCGGCGTGCGCACGCCTCCGAAAAGTCCGCCAGCAGGTGCTCGCCGTGGAGCTTGGTCATGCCGTACGGGCTGATCGGGTTCTTCGGGCAATGCTCGGGGATGGACACCATGGTGTCGGGCGGCTGCCCGTACGTTGCGCAGCTGGAGGAAAAGACGAATCGCTGGACGCCCGCGGCGGCGCACGCGTCCAGGAGCGCGATCATGGCGCCCACGTTGTTGCGGTAGTAGAGCATGGGCTGATCGACGCTCTCGCCCACCGCCGCCAGCGCCGCAAAGTGCATGACGCCGTCCACCCTGTGCGCTCGCAGCACGGACTCAACCAGGTCGCGATCGCCGACGTCGGCGCGAACGAAGGTCAGGCGCTCGCCGCCCGGCCTGTCGCGGAGAAGCTCCATCGGGCGGGCGTGCCCGCGCAGAAGCGAGTCCAGGGCGACGACGTGATGCCCGTCACGGAGCAGTCGCTGCACCGCGTGCGAACCGATATACCCCGCGCCGCCTGTCACGAGAACGTTCATTCGACGTCATCTCCAGCCACACCCTTATCGGTCCGAATCGCCATCAGCCTGAAGCCGCCGGGCTTGCCTCCAGCGGCTTCATCCTGGCCCTCACGTACGCGAACATGATGATCCCCAGCACCACCATCACCGCGCTGAGCCACTGCCCTCGCGAGAGCCCGAGCACGCGCTGCACGGCGAGCTGCGCGTCGGGGAGACGCCAGAACTCGGTCGCGATGCGCAGCACGCCGTAGATCATCAGGAAGCACGCGCTCACGATGCCGGGACGCCTCGTGCAACGAAACACGACCCAGAGCGACACGCCCAGGACGAGTCCCTCGGCCAGCGCCTGGTAGATTTGCGATGGATGCCGCGCGCTGATCAAGGGCCTCAGTTGCTCTTCAACGTGACTCGCGTGGCGATGCAGCTGATCCAGCACGCGCTCGTACGCCCGCGTGAAACCCGGGGCCTCGACCGGCACACCCGTCAGCACCCGGATCGCCTCTTCCCGGGCCATTCGAGCGTCGAGCGGCATGAGGACTCCCGGATCGTGCTTGGTCAGCAATTCCTGGGGGTACCGCACCGCCCACCACGGCCCGGGTTCGCCGGGCATCGCCACGATCTTGCCCAGCAACTCGCCGTTGATGAAGTTGGCGATGCGCCCGAGTCCAAGCCCGATCGGCGCCGCCAGCGCCAGGAGGTCGGTGATGTGCCACACGGGCAGAGGCCGCGAGGGATGCTCGCGCTTGAAGCGCCGGTGGAACATCCAGCCGGCGATCACCACGCCGATCATCCCGCCGTGGCTCGCCATCCCGCCGTTGGTGACGCGGAAAAGCTCCCAGAACGGCACGTCCTTGCTGAAGGTGTAGAGAAGCGTCGGGTCATAGAACACCGCGTATCCGAGGCGTCCGCCGACAATCACGCCCACGACCACCGACATGATCAGGTCGTCGATCTCGCGCACGCCGAGGGGGGTGCGCCCGGCTTTGGCCAGGCGGCGCAGCAGCAGCCACCCGAGCACAAAGCCCGCCAGGTACGAAACGCCATACCAGCGGATCGCCAGCTCGCCGCTGATGCGAAGGATGATGGGGTCGAGATTGTGCAGCCAGGCGTGGTCCATGATTGCTCGCGCGGGCGGCGCTATCGCGCCTCGATCCCAAAGAACCTCGCGGTGTTCAGGTTGACTTGCTCGTGAAACGCTTCGAACGCGACGCCACGCGTGGCCGCGACACTCGCCGCCGTCACCGACACCATCCATGGTTCGCACGGCCTGACGCCGCGGTGCGGATCGGGCGACAGAAACGGTGCGTCGGTCTCGACCATGATCCGGTCGCTGGGCACAAGCCTGACAGCCTGGCGTACCTCGCCCGCGTTGCGGTAGGTCGCGACCCCGGTGAATGACATGCACGCGCCGAAGTCGAGCACCTTCCTCGCCTCCGCCGGCCCGCCGGTGAAGCAGTGAAAGACGAAGCGCGAGGGATCGAACGACGACCTCTTCAGCTCCGGAATCAGGTCGTCGAACGCCTCGCGGCAATGGATCACGATCGGCTTGTCGATGCCGCCCCGCTTGCACTCGGCCAGGAACGCCAGCTGCTCCGCCAGCACTTCCCGCTGGAGCTTCGATGGCGGGTCCGTGTAGTGATTGTCGAGCCCCAGTTCGCCCCACGCGACGCACCTGGGGTCCATCGCCACCCGGCGAAGATTCGTCCACTCGTGCGGGCCCTGATCAGCATACAAGGGGTGAACACCGGCGCTGCACCACACCCGCTCGTGCGTGTGCGCGATCTGCAGGGCGGCCAGGCAGTCCCGCGTCGTGGTCGAGATGGTAATGGCTCCGCTCACGCCGTGCGCAGAGGCCTTGGCCAGCACCTCGTGATGCCGCCCGGCAAAGTCGGGGAATGTCAGATGGCAGTGCGTGTCGATCACGATCCGCAGAGGATACGGGCCCGGTCGTCGCAAGGCGAAACCCGGTACGATCCCGGCGGTACAAGCTCGGCCCGCAAGGGCGCCCGGGAGGTGTTTCATGCCGATCCGCTCGCTGCGATTCGCGCTCGCCCTGATGTTCGTCTTGCTCGTTCCGTCGCGCGCGAACGCCAAAGACCGCGAGCTGTGGTTCAGGATGCTGATGCAGGACGCCCCGGTGGGCTACGTCCACACGAGCGAAAGGACCGCGGATGGATTGATCACGACGACCAGCGATTCGAAGCTGTCGATCAAACGCGGCGCGGTCGCCATCGAGATCGAGATGAGCAGCGAGTTTGTCGAAACGCTCGACGGCAAGCCCGTCTCCGCCCGCGCCACCAACAAGCTCGGCGCCATCCCCAGCACCACGACCGTGACCTTCGACACGGAGAACAAGGTGATGAAAGTGGTGTCGGCGCAGGGCGGGGCGGAATCGAGCAGCCAGAGGCCGCTCCCCGAGGGCTGGCTCCCTCCCGCCGCCGCGAGCCGCTACATGAAGCAGAAGCTCGCGGAGGGCGACAAGAGCATCGAGTATTCCACGATGGACCTCTCGGCCTCGATCGCCGTGTTCAAGCTCTCCCACAAGGTGGGCGAGATCGAAAAGGTGAAGATCAACGGCAAGGAATTCGAGGCCCGTCGCATCGACGTGACGAACAGCCTCATGCCCGGGATGGTCACGGTCGAGCATGTCGACGCCGACCTGGTCCCGATCCGCACGCTGGCGAAGATGGGCGCCATCCCCGTGCTCACGGAGCTGGCCGACGCCGGCGTCGCGGATGAAAAGTCCGACAAGTCTCCCGAGCTGATGCTGTCAACGTTCGTCGTCCCGGACAAGCCCATCGAAAACGCCCGCAAGGTGACCCGGGCCAGCTACTTGCTCTCGATGCCGGCGGGCGAGACGCTCGCGATCCCCTCGGGCGGGCCTCAGAGCTCGACGAGCGTCGATGCTCAAACCACCCGCGTCGTGGTCGATCAGAAGAACCCGGCGCCGATGGAGTTCACGCCGGAGGAGCGCGCCCGGTTCCTCGCGTCGTCGGCGTCGGTGAACCTGAAGGACGAGCAGATCCAGAAGCTCTCGGCCCGGGCGCTCCAAGACGCCGCCGGTTCTCCCTCGGATCGCGCCGAGGCCTGCCGCCGCTTCGTGTACCGCTACATCAACGCCAAGAGCCTTGACACGGCCTTCGCCACCGCCTCGGAGGTCGCCCGGACTCGATCCGGGGACTGCTCCGAGCACGGCGTGCTTCTCGTCGCGCTCCTTCGTGCCGCGGGAATCCCCGCACGCGGCGTCGTCGGGCTGATCTACGCCGATGCCTTCGCCGGACGCGAGCACATCTTCGGCTATCACATGTGGGCCCAGGCCCTGCTCACCATCGACGGCAAAGAGCGCTGGGTCGACCTCGACGGCACGCTCCCGCCGCAGTTTCCCCGCGACGCCGCCCATATCGCCCTCGGCTACACCGACTTCAGCGACGAGGGCTCGCTCGCCTCGATGTCGGGGGTCGCCGCGGCCATGGGCCAGCTCAAGATCCGGGTCGAGGCCGTGGAGTAGACTACGCGCGCCATGCCCACGCGCGACCCCCGCCTGCAATCCCTCCCGCCCCTGCCCGCACGCGCTCGCGACGGGCACAAGGGAACCTTCGGCACGGTCCTCGTCGTCGGCGGCTCTTGCGATACACAGTCTCGCATGATCGGGGCGCCGACCCTGTCTGGGCTCGGCTCGCTCCGCGCCGGCTGCGGGCTCTGCAAGCTCATGATGCCCGCTCCCATCCTCAATGCGGCGCTGTCGTTGCTTCCGTCCGCGACCGGCCTGCCTCTCCCGGTCAACGACGCGGGCGCGGTCATCCCGTGCGACGCGGTGACGGCGTTTGATCGCGCGGCCGGCCAAGCCTCGTGCATCGTGATCGGCCCGGGGCTCGGCGACTCCGATGCCTCCCGGGCCCTGGTCCTGCGCGCAGTGCAGCGCGAAACTCCGCCGTTGATTCTTGATGCGGACGCACTCAACGCCCTGGCCTCCATACCCGAGCTGTTCCGCGATTTCCACGCTTCCGCGATCCTCACCCCCCATCCCGGCGAGTTCCGTCGGTTGGCGTCGGCGTTCCGGATCACCCACGATCCCACCGACGAGCAAACTCGCACGGCGGCCGCCGAGGCACTCGCCCAGAAGCTGGGCGCGATCGTCGTCCTCAAGGGCGCGCGGACGGTCGTCAGCGACGGGCAGCGGTCATGGTCCTGCCCGGCCGGCGATCCGTGCATGGCGACCGGGGGCAGCGGCGACGTGCTGGCGGGAGTCGCCGCCGGACTGGTCGCGCAGCACGCCAGGCAGGGGCACGACCTCTACGAGTGCGCCCGCGCCGCCGTGGCGGCCCACGCGCTCGCCGGCGAGCGCTGGGCGGGCACCAACGCCACCGCCGGGATGCTTGCCTCTGAACTGGCAGACCTCATCCCGGCGGCGTTGGACACCCTGCGAGCCTGACCTAGTTTTCTTCGTCGAGCTTGCGCGGCGCGACCGTCGACACGAAGCGGACGACCGGCGCGTCGAGCCCCGAGGCGATGTTCGCATCCTGCACGTCGTTGGGCTTGACCGTCAGGTCGATCGTCGCTTCCAGCAACCGCGGGCCCACGTCATAGGTGAGCGTGAACCGCACGTCGTCGAGGTTGGTCAGGAGCGGCACCTCCTGGCGATCCGTCTCGACGTCGTTCACAAAGTCGGTCTGGATGTACCACAGCTCGTAGGGCCCGCGCTTCGCGTCGGTCGCGTCGCGCCGCTCCACGCGGACGATTCTCTGATAGGCACTCGCTTCATCGTTGATCGCGACAAACTCGATGTAGTTGCTGTGGACCGGGTTCAGCGCCGCGTCGAGCGGGTCGGCGGGGTAAGGCCCGAACTCGGTGCCCGTCCTGACCATCGTCATGATCCGCGACATCACGATGCGCGAAACGACGTGGGTCGAGGCACCCTCGGTCGTGTGCTGGTAACCCTTGAACGCCGCGTCGAGCGCCACCAGCGTCGCCGTGAACAGCGTCGCGGTGATGGTCAACGCGATCAACATCTCCACCAGGCTGAACGCGCGGCGGGCGCGTGCGATGCTTCTCACGGGTGACCCTCCCGATAGCTCGATGGCACCGACACCACGCTCAGGGGCAGCAGGATGCCGTCCGGCAGCTTCATGGTCGTGTTCATCTTCACGTTGATGTGCCCGTAGCCATAGAACGGGACGGCGGTCGCGCCGGCGGCCTTCTGCGCATCGGTCGGCGTCTCGTTGGGGCCAAGATCGGGCAGGCCGTCGCCGTCAAGATCCCAGCCGACGATCTTCTCGCCGTCCACGATGGGGAGGCTGTTGGGATCGAGCGATTCCTCGTCGCCGTCCTCGGGACCGAAGTACCCGATCGTGGTGTTGAAGTTGGCGGGGTTGCCGGCGGGATTGCCGAGCGCATCGATGAGCGGCGCCTGCCCATAGACCGGCGCGAACGTCATGAGCAGCACGCCCTCGATGTCGGCGTTGCCGCGCACGTCCATGACCCCGGCGATGATCGCGCCACGGAGACGCACGTCCTGCGACGTGGGAGAATTGAAGGTGCCGATGTCCACCGAATACTGCGGGAGCATCATGGAGCTCTCCGCGATGATCTCCTTGTCCTCGTCCTGGGGGTTGAGGTTGGGATCTTCCGGATGATCCGGGTGAGACTCGGTGAACCGGGTCGCGCCGGTGAATTGCAGCTTGTTGCGCGATTGGGTGTAGTTGGTCGGCGCATCGCTCACGATCGAGCCCACGAACAGGCAATCATGGAAGCGGATGTTGTTCGAGAACAGCTTGGTGTCGGTGACGCGCTTCCCGCCGATGATCAGAGGATCGGGAAGCGAGCTATACCCGGCGCCACCGGACTGGTTGGCCGGGATGTCGGCCTTGTCCAGGGGCGGATTGGCCATCAGGATCATCTGGTTCGGCGGGATCGCTGTCGACGGGAGCATGGTCGGATAGCTTGTCTCGCCGGCCGAATCGCCGTAGATGGACCGCGGCGGGTACGGGCCCGGGCGTTTCGTCGACGCATCCATCTGCATCTTGCCGTATTCAGACCACAACCGGTGCGTGTTGTCGGTGTAGCTCTGCACACGCGTTACGCCCACGAACGTGCAGTTCTTGAACAGCCCGTTGTTGCCCATCGGGATCACGACGTCCTTGAACGTCATGTTCTCGTACACCGGGCGGTAGTAGTAGTCGGAGTACGACGGGCTGTTGAACGGCATCTTCTCGTAATACGCCGTCGACCAGTTGTCCGGGCGGCTGTCGTTGTCCGTGTCGGGGTCGAGCCGCAGGTAGCGCGGCAGAGAACTGCCCGCGTCCTTGGTTTCGACGTACGTCGCCAGCGCGGCCTCGGAGACACCAAGGTTGGCGGCCAGCTGCGCCGAGAATGACCGGCCATCCGCCGCGTTGTGGAGCGCGGCCGTCGCGTCCGCGAAGCTGGCGGGGGTCAGGTTCGGCAGGTGCGTGTCGTCGGCCTGGAAGGTCATGGGCGCCTGCCCGTTCGCCGGGCGGATCGGCCCGCGCAGCTTGGGATCGAGTTCTCCCTGCGCGGTGCTCCAAGCGCTCTCGGTGGTCTTGAAGACCAGGCGCCCGCGCACCTTGGCGTACGCGTCCTTCTTGTCGATCACGCCGTCGCGATACCCGAGCACCTGATCGCGATTGACCTCGTGCACAGGGTCGTAGTCATACATCGCCTCGCCGGCGTCCCACTTCCCGTTGTGATTCTCGTCCTTGAAGCCGGAGATTCCGTTCCTGTTTCGATCCGGGACCGCGGAATCGATCAGATACGCCAGCGCGTCGTCGGCCGTAAATTCAGGAGGCTGTCCGTCGTAGGACGTTCCGGCGGTCAGTGCGGCGGAGAGCACCACCTTGCCGTCACCGTTCTTGTCGTAGTGGTTGATGAAAATATCAAACTCGTCGACGAATCCGTCCCCGGTCACGTCCACGAACGCGCCGTCGCCGTGCCCGTCGCCGTCATAGTCCTTCGTATTCGAGGGGATTCCGACGCCTTCGATCGGGTGTCCGACTCGAAGCCGGTTGTCGCCGTCGACGTCATGATTCTTCAGTGCGGCGAAGAAGTCGGCGAGCTTCGCGTCGAGGGTTGGGTCCAAACCCGAGAAGTCCGAGCGCAGCACGAGCGGATCGCCATCGGTCCGCGTCACATCCGTGTAGCGGGCCCCGAGGTCGCCCACCACGTTCACGTTCTTGCCGATCATGACGCGGCTGGGAGCCACCACCGCCTGATCGACCTTCTTGGAGAAGCGATAGTCCTGCATGATCGTGCGGCTGATTGGATTGGCCGTCGATCCGTCGCGGAAATCAAAGCCCGTGACGATGATGCGGATGTCGGTGCCGTTGGCCAGGGGCGCGTAGACGACCGAGAACGCCGGCGGCGGGTTCCCGTTCTCCGCCATGGCCTCGAGGGCCACCGGGGGTGTGAAGAGCCAACCATCCTCGGCGTACTCACTGGCGTCCGCCAGGGCGGGAGCGCCCGCGATGGTCGGGGCGTCGACGCCCAGTCCGGTCACGATGTTGAGGTCCGCCGCGTGCGCGTTGGCCAGCGCCGCCGCCACGCCCGCGGGTTTCGACCCTTCCGCATAGCCGCTGGGAGGAGGAAGCACGACATACTCGCCCGTGCCGGAGAGGTCGCCGTTCCAGAGCTTGACGCCGTAGTCGGCGTCGATCTTGCTGTTCGACACCACGAACCGGGCGGTCGCTTCGGCCAGGCGCTTGGCCGCCACCTGCAATCCAGTCTCCGCGGCGCTCTGGGCCCGGCTGACGTGCAGGTGCGTCGCGGCCGTTCGGATATTCCCGCGACTGGCGATCGCCATCGCGGTCGCCAGCGACCCGAACATGACCAGGAACATCATTGAGAGCACCGACGCCACGCCGCGCTCCTTGCGAGAACGCCCGCGCGGCCCGGGCCGCCGACCAGAATGCTTGCTCACCATCAAGCTCCTTCACCCCGGTCCATGATCCGCACCTACGGGACGATCCACGACACGCGGGCCATCTCCACCGGCTGCACGTCGTTGGGCCCCTGGTACTCCACCACCACCGTCACCCGGAGCGGGTATTGATCCACCGACCGCCCGGGAAAATCTCCGTTGGCCGACTCGCTGAACGCGTGCTCGCGCACCGTCGCGTAGTTGAAGGGATCGACCTTGTCCACATACACCGTCTGCGACCAACCCGACATGGGGATGGCGTTCCCGTCCTCATCGACCATCGGGTTCCCGTTCGCGTCGACGGAGGGCACGATCTGGCCCCGGGCGTCGATCGGCCCTTCAAAGTCGCCATCGCCGCCGAACTTCATCGCGTCGAAGTCGTCGATGTCGTCAAAGTCGCTCGGCGTCACCTCGCCGCTCTCTGGTCCCCATCCGTGCAGCACGTTGCCCTGCGGCGTCGGCTCGACGAAGAGCCCCGTGACCGGGTCGTGACGCGGGAGACGACGCGTCATCTCGCGGATCTCGCCGGCGAGCAGCGTCGCGGTGGCGGCCTGGCTCGACCACGTGTTGTTCTTCACGAACGCGTTCTGGGCCTCCACGAACGCCAGCACTCCCACGCCGATAATCACCAGCGCCATGCTCGTCTCGAGCAGCGTAAAGCCCCGCCTGCGTGCCAACGGCCTGGTGCTGGTCCCGCGCGTCATGAGCCTGGCTCCTCCCATCCGGTTCGCGGACGTGGCGCTCAGGGCCACGCCGAGGCCCGGCGGGCGCGCCGAACCCCGGCGTGCATCGGCTACTTGACAACCTGGCTCATCTTGAAGATCGGGAGAATGATCGCCATGGCGATGAAGCCGACGACTGTGCCCATTACAAGGATCATGATGGGCTCGATCATGCTGGTAACCGCCTTGATGTTCTCTTTGAGCGTCTTGGCGTAAAAGACCGATATCTCGTCCAGCACCTCTCCCAGCTTTCCGGACTCTTCGCCCGCCGCGATCATCTGCGCCACCGCCCGCGGCAAGAGCGTGTCCTTCTGGAGCGCCGCCGTGATCTTCTTGCCCTGCTTCACGCTCGTGTAGATCCGGCGCCACAGCCCCTTGAAAAGCTGGTTGCCCGAGATATCGCCGGTGATCGCCAGCGTATCCAGCATCGGCACGCCCGCGTTGATCAGCTGACCCATGGTCTGCAGCGAGCGGCTGATGTACAGCGAGCGGAACATCGCCTTCATGATCGGGATGGAGAGCTTCAAACGATCAACCCAGAAGCTCCCGAGCTCCGTTCGCGTGAACGCGTAGACGCCGCCCCCCAGCACGATCACCCCGCCCAGGATGAAGTACCAATACGCCACCATGGTCTTGGACAGCGACATGAGGAACCTGGTCGCCCAGGGGAGGATGTCCTCCTTACCCTGGAAGACGGCGTAGAACTTGGGGAGCACGAACGTCAGCAGGAAGACGGTCACGCACACCGCGAGGGTGCCGATGATCGCCGGGTAGATCGCGGCGCCGATGACCATCTTCTTGGTCTCGAGCTGCTGCCCGATATAGGCCGCGATCCGGTCGAGCATCTTCGCGAAGCTGCCCGACATTTCAGAGGCGCGGACCATGTTGATGTAGAGGGGATTGAAGAGCTTGGGGTGCTTGGCGATCGCCTCGGAAAACTGCTTGCCGCCCTCGACGTCGTTCTTGAGCTGCTGGATCACCTTCCGGAAGCCGCGGTGCTGGGTCTGCTCCGCGATGCCGTCCAGCGCGGCCCGCAGGTTGATACCCGCGCGGATCATGACCGCCAGCTGCGTGGTGAAATCAAGGACGTGGCGCTGGTTGGGCTTGCCCGCGTTGAGATCGCGGAGCGTTTCCATCAGCCCGCCCTGGCCGTCGCCGCCCGCGATCGCCGACAGCGACATGACGTGCAAGCCCTGGGCGCGCAGCGCCGCCGCCGCTCCCGACGCGCTGTCGGCCGAGAGCGAGCCGCTCTGCACTTGCCCCGACGAGTTCCGGACCTGATAGCGATAGTTCATGGTCGTTCCTGACTTGCGCCGCCGCCCGTCACCCCGTGCTCACCTGCTCCGCCGCGGGCTCGGCCCCCGTGCCCGCGCACCACGAGCCTTACGCCGCCAGCTGACGCTCCAGCTTGTCGGGGTATGCGGCCTGCGCGATCGCGTCTTCCTTGCTGATCATGCCGTTGAAATACAACTCCGCGATGGCGCTGTCGAGCGTGCACATGCCGATCGCGCGATTTGTCTCGATCACGTTCGGGATTTCGAAGGTGCGCGCCTCGCGCACCAGGTTCCGGACCGCGGGCGTGCACAGCAGCACCTCCACCGCCGGCACCATGCCCGGGCGATCGATGCGGCTGAAGAGCGTCTGGCTCACCACCGCCTGGAGCGTGTTGGCGAGCATCGAGCGGATCTGGTTCTGCTGACCAGCCGGGTACATGTCGATGATTCGCTCCACCGTCTGCGAGGCGTTCACCGTGTGCAGGGTCGAGAGCACCAGGTGCCCGGTCTCGGCCGCCGAGATCGCCAGCGCAGTCGTCTCCAGGTCGCGCATCTCGCCCACCAGGATGATGTCGGGGTCCTGACGGAGCGCGTGCTTCAACCCCGACGCGAAGCTCGGCATGTCCTGGCCCAGCTCGCGCTGCTCGATCACGCACTGGTCGCTCTGGAAGGTGTATTCCACCGGGTCCTCGAGCGTGATGATGTGCTTCTTGTACCGCTGGTTCATCGCCTGGATCATCGCCGCCAGCGTCGTCGACTTGCCCGAGCCCGTGTCGCCCGTCACCAGCACCAGCCCGCGGGGCAGGTAGGTCATGCGCGCGATCACCTCGGGGAGATTCAACGCCGCCAGCGGCGGAACCTTCGTCTTGATGATTCGCATCGCCAGACCCACCACGCCACGCTGCATGTGCGCGTTCACGCGGTAGCGAGCGAAGTTCGGCACGGCGTACGAAAAGTCCGCGTCCTTCACCTTCTCGAATGTCGCCTGGCTCTCCGGCGACGCCATCTGCTGAAGAAACTCGCGCGCCTTGTCCGAGGTAATCACCGGGAGGTCCATCGGCGTCATGACCTGATGACACCGGACCATGGGCACCTGCCCCGCGATCAGGTGAATGTCCGACGCGTCCAGTTCCTGAGCCTTCTTGAGAATGCTGTGCAGGTCCACCCGGGCCTCCCGTGCCGGCGGTGCAACTGGCGCTCTGACGCCACGCCGGCTCGGGTGTCCATCGGCCCGAGAGCCAACCGAGTTGACCTCACCCCGTCCCGGCGCATCCACGTGGCCGCGCAATCTCGGGCGCCACGCCCCGCGCAGGCAGCACAGACCTCACCCGCGTCGCGACCTCACCAGTTCCTCACGCGCGGCCACCGCGAGCTGATCACATCGCTCGTTCTCCGCATGCTCGTTGTGCCCGCGGATCCAGTGGAACTTCACGTCGTGCGCCGACACCAGCTCATCCAGCCGCATCCACAGATCCTGATTCTTCACGGGCTTCTTGTCGGCCGTCCGCCAGCCCCGCGCCTTCCACGAGGCCAGCCATTGCCGCAGCCCGTCGAGCACGTAGCGCGAGTCGCTGGTCAGGTCGACGTGCGACCTTGCCTTGAGCGCCGACAGCCCCTCGATCACCGCCGTCAACTCCATGCGATTATTCGTCGTCTCGATCTCCGCACCCGCGCGTTCGATCGTTCTGCCCGAGGCCGGATGCCGCAGAAGAAACGCCCACCCGCCCGGCCCGGGATTGCCCGAGCAGGCTCCATCGGTGAACAGTTCGACCCGCGGCAGGCTCACGCCGAACTCCCGACCCGTTCCACCGCCATGGCGTACGCCCGGTCGTACTCCCCCACCAGCCGGGACCAGTCGAACTCCCATGACACGCGATCGACCTGGTTCCGCAGCATGATGCGGTCGCGCCGCTCCAGCTTGCAGTACGCCAGAAGCCGCGATGCCAAATCCGCCGCCGCATCGTGGAAGCTCCGCCCGCGCCGCCTGAGCACCATCAGGCCGCGCCGATCGTGATCGTCGAGGTTCTCCTGGACATACTTTCCAAAGCCCGCCAGGTCGCTCGTCAGGCTCGGCACGGCCATCGCCGCGCATTCCAGCGGCGTGTACCCCCAGGGCTCGTACTGGCTCGGGAACAACCCAAGATGACACCCGCGCACGAACTGGTCATACTCCATGCCCCAGAGCGGGCTCGTGGGCGTAATGAACTCGGGGTGGTACACAACCTTGACCGGATCGTCCTTGTGATTGAACAGCCCCAGCGACCGGAGATGATTCAGCACGGGATCGGTCTGATCGTCCTGCAGGATGTGCGTCGTCACCATCGGCAGGCATGGCTGACGCAGCGCCTGCTGCGTCCGCCGATACCGCAACTGCCAGTATTCGTCGATCAGATCGTCGAGCCTGAGCTTCTCGCCCGCGGCGGCCCGACGCACCAGCCGCTCCTGCACATATTCGCCGATCGTCTCGCACACCCGCGACAGCTCCTCAAACACGCCCCGCTTCTCCAGCGCGAGCGGATTGAGCGATCGCGTCGCCCGATTCGTGATGATGAAGAAGATGATCGTGCCGCCCGACAGCTCCTTCTCGTGCGCCCGCGCCTTGAGTTCGGCGTTCAGCCTCGCCATGGCCTCCAGGCACAGATCAAAGCCCTTGTTCTTGGGCTCGAATCGACCGCTGGTGAACAGGTAGAGCGTGCGATCGAGATCGAACGAATAGCTCGGGAAGAAGTGCCCCATCACGAAACGGTGGATGAGCTCCTTGGATTCGCCGTGCAGCCGCTGCTGGTCCGGGCCCTTGTTGTAGTGCCCGATGTGCAGGCCGTTGGGCGTCACGACGTCGACCGGCCTGCCGAGCAGCGTCGCGCACTCCTCGGCGGTGACGCTCGACACGGTCGTGAACACGTGCGCCCCGTGCGCGCACGCCCGCTCGATCCCGTGCTGCGTCCGGACGTTGTACCGCTCCGCCGCCTTCGCGTGGTCGATCCAAGGCAGGACATCGTAGAAATCGTCCTCGCTGCTGGCGATGTAACGCCCAAGCAGCGTCGCGTGCGTTGTGAAGACTGTCGCGACGGGCAGCCGATGACGCCTGATCTTCGGGATCGCAAGACCCGCCATCCATTCGTGAAAGTGCGCGACAAACGCCGGCCTGTCCGCCGTCCTCGTCCCGGGCGCCAGGTCCGCGTGATCAGACAGCGCCTTGACAAGCCGGAACGTCGCTTCGGCGAACGAAAGCACCCCGTCGATCAGCCAGTCGCTCCCGGGGAACTGCAGACCGTGGTGCTCCCAGAAGTCGTACTTGGTCGCGTCGATCGCGCCGCTCCCGCGCCAGTGCTCCAGCAGGATCACGCGCGGCTTGCCCGGGATCAGCCACCGCCCGTGGTGCGCCGTGATCCCCTGCGCCGCCAGGTCGCTGATCGCACGCCCCACCCAGGCCCCGGGACGCTGCGCCTCGAACTCCAGACTCGCCTTCGCCGGCTCGTACGGCCCGACCAGGCAGTAACGATCGCCCCACCGCTCCACCAACGGCGGCGCCTTCGACCGAATCACCTGATAAATCCCGCCGACCTGGTTGCACACTTCCCATGCAACCTCCAGCAGCATCGGCGCCACCGGCGCGCGCACAACCCCATCCGCTCCATCGCCCGCCCGTGGTGCACTGTGCGCTCCGGCTTCCATCGAGGACCACTGTATCGGCTCCACGCCCCCAACGCCTTGCGACTCCCGCCCCGGCCCTCCTCACGCATACCGGCTCGTCCAAGCGCCTGAACACTCCGTCCCTTCTGGCCCGCCTTGGCACTCGTCGACTGCTTGAGGCTTCTTGTCCGGCGACGAGTGCCCGGTGCCTGTTGGCTTTCGCTTTGTCTACCATCCCGCGTGACCAGCACCACCTCAGCCGCCACCGTCCATCGCATCGAGGTACGGGTCCGCGAGGGCCGACCCGACGCCCGCGCCAACTCCATCCTCAGGGCCGCCGCCGCACGCGGCACGAAGCCCACGTCCCTCGTGGTGCGCCAGGTCTATTTCATCGAATCCGATCTCTCCGACTCAGAATTGCGGACGATCCGCTCGCGTCTGCTCGCCGACCCTGTGGTGGAAGAGTCCTCAATAGGCGCCGCCGCCCCCGGCGCGGACGCCGCCGTCATGGAGGTGCATCCGCTCCCCGGCGTCATGGACCCCGCCGCTCACTCGGTGCGCAACGCCATCGCGGAACTTCTTTCCCGCGACCCGGACTCCCTGGCCGTCTCCACGGGACGCCGATACGACTTCCAGGGGCTCACGCCCGCCCAAGCCGCCGACCTGACGCGCGCGCTCCTCGCCAATCCCGTGATCCAGGAGGTCCACGATAAGCCCTGGACGCCGGCGTCGCTCCCCAAGGGCACGCCGACGCCATTCAGACTCCGCCACATCCCGATCCGGCATCTTTCCGACGACGACCTCACGCGCATGTCGCGCGAAGCCCACCTGTTCCTGAGCCTCGACGAGATGCGCGCCATCCGCGCCGAGTACCAGGCGCTCGGCCGCGAGCCCACCGACATCGAGCTCGAGACCATCGCCCAGACCTGGTCCGAGCACTGCGTGCACAAGACGCTCAAGTCGCGGGTTCACTACACCGGCGTCAAGGACGACACACTCCGCTTCGCCGGCCGACCGGGGCACACGATCAACCCCGACGGCTCCGTCACGATCAACAACCTGCTCAGGTCCACCGTCGCCGCCGCCACGCACGAACTGATCGAGGACGGCATCGACTGGACCCTCTCGGTCTTCAAGGACAACTCGGGCGTCGTCGCCCTCGACGACGACTTCGGCGTGTGCATCAAGGTCGAAACGCACAACCACCCGTCGGCCCTCGAGCCCTACGGCGGATCGGCGACCGGCGCGGGAGGTAGCATCCGCGACGTCATCGGCACGGGCCTGGGCGCCAAGCCCATCGCCAACACCGATGTCTTTTGCGTCGCCGACCCACGACGCGCCGAAGATTCGCTCCCGCCCGGCTGCCTGCCGCCCCGCAGGATCCTCAACGACGTCGTCGCGGGCGTCCGCGATTACGGCAATCGCATGGGCATCCCCACCGTCAACGGCGCGGTCTACTTCGACGATCGGCACGTCGGCAATCCCCTCGTCTTCTGCGGGTGCATCGGCCTGATCCCGCGCACGCTCGCGCATGGCCAGGCCAAGTCCGGCGATCGCATCATCGCCCTCGGCGGGCGCACCGGGCGCGACGGCATCCACGGCGCGACCTTCAGCTCCGCCGAGCTCGAGCACACCGCCGCCGACGAGTTCTCGCACGCCGTCCAGATCGGCAACGCCATCGAAGAGAAGCGTGTCCTTGATGCCATCCTCCGCGCCCGCGACGAGGACCCCGCCGGGCCGCTGTACCACGCCCTGACCGACTGCGGCGCGGGCGGCTTCTCCTCCGCCGTTGGTGAGATGGGCGCCAAAATCGGCGCCCGCGTCCACCTCGAACGCGCTCCGCTCAAGTACGCCGGCCTCACCTACACCGAGATCTGGATCAGCGAGGCGCAGGAACGCATGGTCCTCGCGGTCCCCGAGAGAAACCTCGCACGCCTGGCCGCGATCTGCCGCGAGGAGCACGTTGAACTCAGCGACCTCGGCGTCTTTGGCACCAAGGACGCCACGCTCCAGCTCTTCTATCACGAGCACAAGGTCGGCGAACTGCCGATGCACTTCCTGCACGAGGGAATCCCCACGCCCGTCCGCCGCGCCGTGTGGTCGCCGACCAAACCGCGAGACTCGCGCCACGCCGATCGCCCGGCGCCCTCGGCCGCCGAAGCCCTCACCAAGCTCCTGTCTCACCCCAACATCGCCAGCAAGCACTGGATCATCCGCCAGTACGACCACGAGGTGCAGGGCGCCACGATCTTGAAGCCACTCGTCGGCCCGCACTCCCGCGGACCGGGCGACGCCAGCGTCCTCGAACCGCGCCCAGGCACCAACCGTGGCATCGCCCTGGCCTGCGGCCTGCAAACGCCCGTCGGTGATCCCGCCCTCGGCGGCGACCCCTATCACATGGCGCTCGCCGCGATCGACGAGTGCGTTCGAAACCTCGTCTGCGTGGGCGCCGATCATTCGCGCATCGCCATCCTCGACAACTTCTGCTGGCCGAGCTGCGAGAGCCCCGAGAACCTCGCCCGCCTCGTCCGCGCGTGCGAGGGCTGCTACGACGCCGCCAAGGCCTACCGCGCGCCCTTCGTCTCCGGCAAGGACTCGCTCAACAACCAGCTCCGCTACCAGGACCCCGTCACCGGCGAGCGCCACGTCATCGAAATCCCGCCGACGCTCCTGATCACGGGCTTGGGCATTGTGCCGAGCGTCGGCCGATGCGTCAGCATGGACGCCAAGCGCCCCGGCAATGCGCTCGTCCTGGTCGGAACGACCAACGACCACATGGGCGCCTCTCTCTTTGCGTCGATGTTCGGGCACGCCGGCTCCAACAACGCCATCCCGACGGTCGACCTGGCCAAGGGCCCCGCCTACGCCGCCGCGATCGCCACGCTCGTCCGCGACGGCCTGATCGTCTCCGCGCACGATTGTTCGGACGGCGGGATGCTCGTCGCCCTCGCGGAGATGCTCATCGCCACCACCGGACCACGCACCGCAGCCGGGCGCGATACCTCCTCGCCGCTCGCTTCGCTGCTCTCGTCGAGCGCCAGGCCCACGCGGCCGCTGGGCGCGCAGCTCTCGACTCCCGCGGGCGCGATGCTGGAATCGCACGAGCAGGCGTTCAGCGAAGCGCCGAGCCGCTACATCGTCGAGATCGCGCCCGAAAACCTGCCGCGCCTGCGCCAGGTTCTCCGCGATCACGGCGAACGGGTCGGCGGCCTGCTCCACACCGTGCTCGGTCATCTCAACGACTCGGGCCGCCTCACCTGGCCCGAGGCCGACCTCGACGCCGATGTCAACTCGCTCGCCGACGCTTGGCTCTCGCCGCTCGATTGGTAACGTCGACGCTTGTGTCGTCGCTTGGCCTGGTTTCCTCTCCTGGCGCCCCGTGCCGTATGCCCAGCGCATTTTCACTCTATGAGTCTTGCGTCCAGAATCCCGAGCTGGCGGTCAAGCTGCTCCGCGGGATTCACGGCGCCTCGCCGCGCATCCTCGCGGAGGATTTCTGCGGGACCGCCGCGCTCTCCCGGGCCTGGGTCCGCGCGATCAAGCACTCCCGCGCCATCGCCGCCGACATCGACCCCGCGCCGCTGAAGCGCGCTCAAGCCGAGGCCGCTAAGCTCCGCGGCGGATCCCACGGCAAGTCTCTCGCTCCGGGCGCCCACGCGGTCCGCATCCTCCGCGCCGACGTCCTCACCTCCGCCCCGCTCGCCAGGACTCGCGCCGACGTCCTCTTCGTCGGCAATTTCTCGATCGGCGAGATCCACGATCGCGCCACGCTCGTCCGCTACCTCGCCCGTTCGCGCAAGCGGCTGCTCAGGGGCGGCGTGTTCGTCTGCGACATCTACTCGGGCGAGTCCGCCTTCCGCGTCGGCGCCACGCAGCGCGAGCACCTCCTCTCCGACGGCACGCGCGTGAAGTACACCTGGGAACAGCGCTCGGCCGATCCGTTCACCGCGCGAGTTGTGAACGCGCTGCACTTCCGCGTCTTCAGAGGCTCGGAGCTCGTGCAGGACCTGCGCGACGCCTTCGTCTATCGCTGGCGATTGTGGTCGATCCCCGAGCTCCGCGACGCGATGTTCGAGGCGGGCTTCGACCGCGTCGATATCTACGCCCAGCTCCCCGACGCCGAGGACTCCGAGGGAAACGTCTACGCTTCTCCCGTCGACAACCCCGCCGAGCTCGGCCCCAGCTTTATCATTTGCGTTGCGGCGAGGAACTCGTCCAAAAAGGCCGCGGGCCCCGGAGGTCGTCCGAGGCCCGCGAAGCGGTCAGCGCGGCGATAAGCCGAGTTCTGTCGGGCGCCGGTTTCCCGAAGCCCCGACGGCCATTTCTCTAGGCGGCGCGTCGCCGCGCCGCTCGAGCAGTCGACCCGCCCCCTTCCGCCCGGACCGGGCGTCCCCGTGTTTCCACGGAGCGGAGGCTGCTTGACCTTGCACGCGGTGGGGTCTGCCGTGCCCCGCGTGTCACCACGCGGGCGGTGCGCTCTTGCCGCACCTTTTCACCCTTGCCTGATCCCTTACGGGCCATCGGCGGTGTGTTTTCTGTGGCACTTTCCCTCGCCCCCAACCGTCGGGGCGGGTGGGCGTTACCCACCACCGTGTCCTTTCGTGCTCGGACTTTCCTCAGGGAGCCCGAGGGCCCCCCGCGGCCGTCTGCCGCGCCGTTCACGATCATACGGCCAAGCCCCACCCCGCGCGGGACATCGCGCGGTACCATGCGCCGCCGTGCCGACGCCAGCCACCCATCGCGTCATCGCCTGGCTCCGCCCCGATCAGGTCGCGCTCGCCCGCGGCGTCGCCGATGCCGCCCATTTGTCCTTCGCCGCCGCCGGTTCGCCCCTGCGGGGTCAGGCGAGCGGCATCGCCAGCGAGCTCGGATGCTCCCCCATCGACGACCTGCGCCTGGCCATCGCCACCGCGCGACTCCCGGCTCCTGATGCGGACCATTCCCCCGATCGGGCCTCCATCGTCTGGATGCTCGATCCGGGCGAGTTTGCCGCCAGCCCGGGCGACGACGACACCAGCGCGCTCCTCGCCGCACGCGAGCGCGGCGTGCGCGTCGTGTCTCTTGAGCCCATCCCCGCCTCCGCCCTGGCGCTCGGGGGGCCGGGGCTCGCCGGCGAAGAGCCGCCTCCCGCACGCCCCACCGATTCCATCCGCCTGGTGCCCCTCATCCGGTACTCGACGGCGTTCCGAAACGCCGCCGAGATCGTGCAATCGATCGTCCCGCCGCGCCTGCTCGTTCACGAAGCATGGTCCACACCCGCCGAGGGCTCGCTGGGAGCCCGCCTGTTCGCGGCGATGGACCTGGTCGTGGCGCTGATGGGCGAGCCCGAGACGATCGACGCCGCGTACGTCGGCCCAAGGGCCGCCGGGCTCCACTCGCTTCCGGGCGAGTCCCTGCGCGATCTGCACGGCGATCTGACCGTCAACATGCGCTTCGCGGACGCCCGGGCCGCCTGCCTGGCCCTGTCGAACCAGGCCGGACGTTTCAACCGGAACACCACCATCATCGGCAACGCCGGCCGGCTGCGCGTCTTCGACGACGGCTTTGAGTGGACCGATCCCGCCGGACAGAAGCTTGACGAATCACGCCCGGCGTCGCGCCGGCGCGGCTCGCCGCCGACCAACCACGCCGTCGCGACCCTGGCCGATTCCATCACCCGCGTGCTCGGGCCGGGCCATCCCGACGGCGCCCCCACCAACGTCGAGTCGGCCCTTGTGCTCAGCCAGACCGCCCTGCTCTCCGCCCGCACCGGGCAGGCCGAGTCCCCTTCCAGCGTCCGGCGCATGGCGGGAATCGCGTGAGTCCTATCCTTGTTCCGGGGCGGATCGCTGGTTCGTATGATCCGATTCGCACCATACCCGGGCAACCCCACCCGCGTTCGCTTGTACCACACGTCGGAATCTTCACGCACCGGACAGGAGAAACGCATGCCAACCACTCGATGGGTTATTGCCGCCGTCGGACTCTCGCTGGTTTCCAGCGCCTGGGCCCAGCAGGCCATCATCTACCCCAAGGCCGAGCCCTACTTCGTCGACTACTACCACGGCACGCCGGTCGCCGATCCCTATCGCTGGCTTGAGGACTCTGATTCCGCCCAGACACGCGCGTGGATCGAGGCCGAGAACAAAGTCACCATGCCTTACCTGGCCGCGATCCCCCAGCGCGACGCCATCGAAGCCCGCATCAAGGACCTGTGGAACTACGAAAAGTTCTCCGCCCCGGGCAGGGAAGGCGGCAAGTACTTCTACAGCTACAACTCGGGCCTGCAGAACCAGAGCGTCCTGTTCGTCACCGACAAGCTCGATGACAAGGGCCGCGTCCTCCTCGATCCCAACACCCTCAAAGCCGACGGCACCGCCGCCCTGGCGGGCACGGCCGTCTCGGAGGACGGCAAGTACCTGGCCTACGGCATCGCCGAGGCCGGCTCCGACTGGAATGTCTGGAAAGTCCGCGATATCGCCAGCGGCAAGGACCTCCCCGACGAGCTCCGCTGGGTCAAGTTCTCCGGCGCCAGCTGGATGAAAGACGGCAGCGGCTTCTTCTACAGCCGCTACGACGAGCCCAAGCAGGGCGCGGAGCTCACCGCCGTCAACTATTACCCCAAGCTCTACTTCCACAAGGTCAACACGCCCCAGTCACAGGATGTCCTCATCTATGAGCGTCCCGATCAGAAGGAATGGGGCATCGGCGGCGGCGTGTCGGAGGACGGCCGCTTCCTCGTGCTCAGCCTCTCCCAGGGAACCGACCCCAAGAATCGCCTGTACGTCCGCGACCTCGAGTCGCACCCGCTGACCGCCCCGCCGACCGACCAGGACAAGCAGATCCGCGCGATCGAGACGCAGATCCAGGCCGGCGTCGCCGCCCTCGAAGCCGGCGCCGACAAGGCCAAGACCGAAGAGTTCATCAAGGGACTCCGTGCCAAGCGAGCTGAACTCGTCGCCGCCCAGGGCGACGCGTCCTTCGGCTTCGTCGAGCTCCTCAATGACTTCGACGCCAGCTACGAGTGGGTCGGGAACGACGGCACGACCGCGTACCTCTCCACCAACCTCGACGCGCCCCGCACCCGCGTCATCGCCATCGACCTCACCAAGCCCGCCCGCGCCAACTGGAAGGAGCTCATCCCCCAGGCCGCGGAAACGCTCCAGAGCGTCGGCATGGTCGGCGACTTCTTCTTCGCGAACTATCTCAAGGACGCCAAGACGCAGGTCAAGCAGTTCGACACCAGCGGCAAGCTCGTGCGCGAAGTGAAATTCCCCGGCATCGGCACCGCCGGCGGCTTCGGCGGCAAGCGCACCGAGTCCGAAACCTTCTACTCGTTCACCAGCTACAACGTCCCCCCGCAGATCTTCCACTACGACATCAAGTCCGGTGAGAGCAAGCTCTGGAAAGCCCCGGCCGTCAAGTTCAACCCCGACGATTACAGCGTCAAGCAGGACTTCTACACCTCGAAAGACGGCACCAAGGTTCCGATGTTCATCGTCGCGAACAAGTCCGTCAAGCTCGACGGAAACAACCCCACGCTCCTCTACGGCTACGGTGGGTTCAACATCCCCCTCACGCCCGGCTTCAGCCCCGGCACGCTCGCCTGGCTCGAGATGGGAGGCGTGTACGCCGTCGCCAATATCCGCGGCGGCGGTGAATACGGCGAGGATTGGCACAAGGCCGGCACGCTCACCAAAAAGCAGAACGTCTTTGACGACTTCATCTCCGCGGCGGAATACCTCATCGCCCAGAAGTACACCAGCAAGGGCAAAATCGCTTGCCAGGGCGGCTCCAACGGCGGCCTGCTCGTCGGAGCCATGATCACCCAGCGCCCCGACCTCTGGGGCGCGTGCCTCCCCGCCGTCGGCGTGATGGACATGCTCCGCTTCCAGAAATTCACCATCGGCTGGGCCTGGAAGAGCGACTACGGCGACACCGAGGCTGACAAGGCCGTCTTCGACGCCGTCTACAAGTACAGCCCCTACCACGCCGCCCTCCGCGCCAAGGACGCCAAGTGGCCTCCCACCCTCATCACGACCGGCGACCACGATGACCGCGTCGTTCCCGCCCACAGCTTCAAGTTCGCCGCGGCGCTCCAGGCCTCGCAGACCGGACCGGCCCCGGTTCTCATCCGCATCGATGTCCGCGCCGGACACGGCGCCGGCAAACCCACGGCCAAGCGCATCGAGGAGCTCGCCGACCAGTGGGCCTTCCTCGCCAAAAACCTCGGCATGAGCATGAACTGATCGACAATCGGAATCAGGTCATCGGGAGCCCGAGCGTGAAAAAGGGCTCACCCATCCGACCTGTATGTCCATGATCCGATTCCGCCAGCTCTCACAACCCCTCGCCTCGCGAGGGGCTTTTTTGTATCGCAACGCCATCTCCCGAGCGGTCGCCGCGACAACCTCGTCCTTCACCGCCGCCCGCCGGAGCGCTCGGAGGTTCGGCACGCGAACGTCCGGCGCGGTCGCGCATATCGTGTCGGAAGAACACGTTCGGATGAACGCTCACCCGGCACCTCCCGACCGGGCTTCCAATTCCTCGCCGGGCTTCTCGACCTCCACAGCAGTTCCGGCGGCGAATGGGCCCGGCTGGATTCGAACCAGCGCACTACGAATTATGAGTTCGCTGCTCTACCGCTGAGCTACGGGCCCGATCGCCACAACCGTAGCCGGAGTTCGCCCCCCGCGCCGCCACCCCACCGCTCCCAGTTAGCCCCGGCTTACCACCACGATCCGCCCGCAAATCGTCGCGCATCACCCCGATGGTGCGCAATCTCGCGGTGATGAAGGGGTTCTTTCGATCCGGCTCGCGCCGGCCGCGTTAGCCTCTCACGAAGGGGGGACCATGCGCGCCGTCATCGAAACGTGGCTCATCTCTCTGCCGCGGATCTTCACGCCCGCAGTCCGCGCGGCGCTCCGCGGATCGCCGCGCTCCGCTCGCCACTCGCGTCACGCGTCGCGCTCGCCCGTGTTCCCTGGCACCGCTGCCGACTCTGGTCCTCACCCGCCCTTCAACGGCCAGACGAACGGCGTCAGCCCCAGTGTCACCGCCATCACCACGAAGTTCAGCGGGAATCCCACGCGCGTAAAGTCCGCGAAGCGGTATCCGCCCGGCGCCATCACCATCATGTGCGTCTGGTACCCGATCGGCGTCATGAAGCACGCCGAGGCGGCCATCATGATGTTGATGGCAAACGGCAGCGGATCCGCGCCGACCCTTTCCGCCGCGCCCATCGCGATCGGGAACACCAGCATGGCCGCCGCGTTGTTGCTGAGCACCTCCGACAGGAGCATGGTGACCAGGTACACCGTTCCGAGCGTGACCCAGGCGTTTCCCTGCGCGATCATGATCATTCGCTCGGCGATCGCGCCCGCCGCGCCGCTGGTCTCCATGGCCTTCCCGAGCGCAAACCCCGCGGCGATCGTGATCAGAACCTGCCAATCCACCGCCGACCGCGCCTGCGCCGCCGAGCAGCACCGCGTGAGCAGCATCAGTCCGGCGGCCAGCGCCGACGCGTGGATCATCGAGACCCCCCACCGCTCGCCGATCACCGCCAGGAGCACCATCCCGATCAGGATGGCGATCGCGGTGTACGCCCGTTCGTGCCGCATCGGGGTCGAGTCCTGCACCGCCGACACGAGGATCCACTCGCGGCTGTTCTTGTGCTGCTCCTGGAACGAGCGGTGCGCCTCGAGCAACAGCGTGTCGCCCGCCTGCAACTCGATGTCGCCGATCTTCCGATCGGTGATGCGGTGCCCGTCGCGCGCGACGGCGATCACGACCGCGTTGAACACCGAGCGGAATCGGCCTTCCTTGACGGTCTTGCCGATGAGCGGATTGGTGCGCGACACGACGGCCTCGATCAGGCACCGCTGCGGGCGCGGCGCGTCGAGCTTCACGACCTGGTTGGTCGCCGGACGCAGGCCCCGGATCTTCTGCAGCTCGACCACCGAGTCCACGACGCCGACAAACACCAGGCGGTCGCCGGCCATCAGCCGCTCGTCCGGCCCGACGGCGGGGAGGAACTGCCCGGCGCGATCGATCTCGGCCAGGTACAGGCTGGGCAGGTTGCGGAGCCCCGCCTGCGCGATCGTCTGCCCGGCCAGCCCGGCCGCGGGATCGACCTCCATCTCAACGGTGTACGACCGCGCGTCGCCGCCGATGTTGAGCACCGGCTTTCGATCGGGGAGGAACCGGCGCGCCATGAGGATGAGGGCGATGCCGCCGAGCAGCGCCGCGGGCACCCCGATCCACGCGACGCTGAAGAAGCCGATGGGCGCGCGGTCCTTGAAGTGTGACGCCCACAAGCCGGAGACCACCAGGTTGGTGCTGGTGCCGATGATCGTGCATGTTCCGCCGAGCACGGTCGCGTACGACAGCGGCATCATCATCTTCGAGGGACTGATCCCCAATCGCTTGCACCAATCCTGCACCACGGGGATGAACATCGCGACCAACGGCGTGTTGTTCATGAACGCGGAGAGGACCATCGATTGCGTGCACAAGCGCAGTTGCGCGCCCAGCAACGTCCGCGGATGTCCGAGGAGGCGCCGCCCGATCCAGGCGATGCCGCCGGTCTCGCGCAGGCCGCACACGACGACGTACATGATTGCCACCGTGATCATGCCCTCGTTGGACATGCCTCCCAGGGCGTCCTTGGTGGAGAGGATGTCGGCGCCGGGAACCGCCAGGTCGATGAGCACCATGAGCGTGACAGCGCCGACCAGCGCCACGTCGGACGAGACGCGCCCGGTGATCAGCGCGGCAATAGCGCCGAGAACGACAACGATGACCACCCAGGCTTCCCAAGTCACGCGCGGCGCCCTTTCCGTCCGAGCAACAACGAAACCGTACGGAACCCATCGGGCCGATCCAATCGCGTGGTTAAGGCAAACTGCTTGTCCGGCGTTTGATCGTGCATCGGTAGGGCCCGGCGAATCGAAACCATGCCCATGGAGCGTCGCGGGAACAATCGTTCCGGGAGCAAAGCCATGTTGACAATTCGAAGAGCGGACGACCGAGGCGTCACGGAGATCGACTGGCTCAGGAGCTGGCACACGTTTTCGTTCGGGGACTACCACGACCCGGCGAACATGGGGTTCCGCTCGCTGCGGGTCATCAACGACGACATCATCGCCCCGGGCGGCGGGTTCGGAACGCATCCCCACCGCAACATGGAGATCATCACGATCATGCTCGACGGCGAGCTGACACACCGCGACAGCCTCGGGCATACGCAATCACTGAAGCCTGGCGAGGTGCAGGTGATGTCGGCGGGGTCCGGGATCCGGCACAGCGAGTTCAACGCCTCGCGAGAGAGGCCGGCGCATCTCCTGCAGACGTGGATCACGCCCAGGTCGCTCGGGATCACGCCACGCTACGAACAGCGAGCGTTCCCGCGCGAGCGGCGACTGAACGCTGTCACGCCGGTGGCGTCGGGCCGCGGCGAGCCGGGCGCGATGGAGATTCACCAGGACGCGACGCTGTCGCTGCTGGCGATCCAACCGGGCAAGAGCGCAACGCATTCCGTCGCGCCGGGGCGCGGCGTGTGGCTTCACGTCGCGCGTGGAAAGGTGAACGTTGCCGGCGAATCACTCTCGGGCGGCGACGCGATCGGCGTTGAGGGGCTGATGGACCTCGTGGTGCAGGGCGTGAGCGAATCGGACGTGCTGATCTTCGACCTGGCCTAGCGCTCGCGTCGCGAACGCGGCGGCGGTCAGGCCTCCGGGGCGGCCTGGGACTCGATCTGCGCGGCGATCATGTCGCTGTAGGAAACGGCGATGATCTCGCCCATCACCGGCGCGAACGAGCCGCGCAGGGCCGCGACGGATTCGTGGCAGCGAGCGACGTTGTTCGACGGCGAAACAAGCGCCTCGAACTCGATGAAGGTGCCGAGGTCCTGCACGGACTCGAGGTGGATGCGCACCGAGCCCAGCATGTAGAGTTCGCGGGTCTTCTTCACGACAACCCAGACGGGCATCGGGGTGGCGCCGAAGCGCTCCGACGCCTCGTTTTCGGAGTAGATGGTGAAGTGGCTGAGCCGCGGGCGGGCGCGATTCTCGCGGTCGTAGAACACAAACTCGGTGGGTTCGCCGACGCACTCGCGCTTCTTGAGGCGGCCGGTGGCGAGCTTGTAATACGTGTCGGTCTGTTCGAGCGTGGCGATCTTGGTTGCCTTCAGCGCGTGGCAGATCGCCCGCGCGAGCGGCAAATCACGGAGCTCGGCCTTCATTTCGACGTTGTGCATCCGCCCATCTCTCCTCGCGCTCCCGGCGCATCCTAGAACATCGACCACCGGGGGGAGGCTCGTTCAGGGAAATCCGGCGGCGAAGCCGGGTCGGACGAGGGCGGGCTGCTAGACTTTGGCGCATGGCACTCAGAACATCGGAACATAGACCGCTGGAGGTCGCTCCCGCGGCCGCGCGGCCGCGTTCGGATCTGCGCGTCTACGAGAGCACGGTTCCGTACGAGCAATCGCGCATCCGTGCCGCGGCGATCTACTGCTCGGACGGCCGCGTCGGTGAGCAGTTCGACGATTTTCTCCAGCAGGGGCTGGGCCTGCCGCGATATGACCGCGTGGCGTTGCCGGGAGGGCCGGCGTGTCTGGCTGGGCACCCGCAGGCCCACCTGGAGGAGCAGGGCGTTGTTGACGAGCTGCACTTCCTGGTCGAGGTGCATGGGCTGAAGCGGGTGGTCTTGATCGCGCACGAAAGCTGCGCGTTCTACTCGTCGCGGCTCGACTTGAAGGACCGGCGGCTCGAGCTGGTGCAGCGCGCGGACCTGGTGCGTGCCGCGGCGGTGGTCCGACGTGTGACAGGGATCGACACGGTCGAGGGCTTCTTCGCGCGGTTGGTGAACGGCAGGATTCGATTCGAGGGTGTCGAGGTGTAGGGCAGGCTTGGTGAGAAGCGGTCGTCGCAGGACCGACGACGGGGATGTGCTTCATATTCCGGCATTCGCATAGGGCAGGGCGACGGGCTTGGCGATGGAGGCATCCCAGTGCCTTCGGATGGCCGCGTCGGTGATCGCGTAGCCCCAGTTGATGAGGCGTTCCTGGATGTCGCCGGGCATCGCGTCGAGACGCGTCGGGATACGCGCGAGTTCTTGGGTGCGAGCGAAGGGTGCGGTGAGTGAATCGGCGAGGCCGTACTTGGCGATGTCGCTCCGCACGCTCCAGAACGCGCCCGTTCGGCGATGAACCGGGTCCGGCGACAGGTAGGCATCGAGCAACTGACGCTTCCGGAGGCTGCGGACCTGGTTGTCGACCAGATCGAGCACGCGTTTGCTGTGTCCCGCCCAGTTCTCCGCGGGCTTTGCCTCGGCCTGCATCTGCCCGCCGGCGTCGCTCACGAGCAGCGTTCGGCAGCGTTTGAAGGCGGTCTCGAGCCCGAGGTTGTCGTAGACCCCGCCGTCGGTGAGGACCATGCGGGTGGTGAAGGGCTCGCGCTGAAGATCGGCGCCGGTGCCGGGCTCGAAGTCGCTCGGGTTGAACTTCATCGTGACGGGCGAGAGAACCGGAGGAAACGCCGACGACGCGCCGACGGCGGCGGCGATCTCGGTCCGTGGCGACGCCACCTTGCCGACGCGCCAGTCCCAGATGTAGGGCTTGCTGAACCGGCAGAGGGCGCCGCTCTGAACGTTTGTCGCGTTGAAGATAAAGCGCGGCGAATCGGGCAGATCCTGGAGCGTCGCGTGCCCGAAGAGCACGCGGCGGTACTCGCGTGCGACCAGGTCGCCGACGCTCACACCGGGCAGAACCATGCCCACGAGAATGGACTCGACATCGACGTTCGTCGACGCCATGCGTCGGAGGGGTGAGACGACGTGCTCGGTGAAGGCGCGTGGTGAGAAGGCGTCTCCGGCGAGCTTCGGCCAGGCGAGGCCAAGCACGGCGCCGGTGATCGACCCTCCCGAGACGCACGAGACACGGGACAATCGCGGCAGAACGCCGGCCTCGTTCAGCCGCCAGAGCGAGCCGACGTGAAAGATCATGGCGCGGTACCCGCCGCCGGAAAGGCACAGGGCGATGGCTTCCTCGAGGCGCACACCGGGGTCGGGATCGGGAGCCGCATCGCCAATCATGGCGCCGTGCAACGACGCGATCCGCGATGCTACCTCGTCGTCACGGCGGGCTTCTTCACTCGGCATTCCATGACCTCCCGGACGTACCGGCGGGGCCGCGCCCTTATCACAAGACGCACAGACGCGACCGCTGGACCCTTGTGCGTGGGGGGAGCCGCGCGTCAGAAATCGAACTGATCGATGTTAGACTTGTCGAACGTGAAGGGAGTGCCGAGCATGACGTTGTCGCCGATGACTTCCTTAGCGCCCAGCCTGCCCGCCCTGAGCCGCGATTGGCCCGGCTTCAAGTCGCCGCGGCACAGGGCGGTGGCCGCCTCGACGGCGAGGTAACCAAGGTCCATCGTGTTCCAGAGGACCACGGCGTCGGTGATGCCCTCCTTCACGAATCGCTTGTTGTCGTTAGGGAGCCCGAGCCCGATGACCTTGACGTCCGTTCGCCCGAGCTGCTTGACGGCCTCGGCCGCCCCGGGCACGGCGGGAGAGCAGATCGCGATGATGACCTTGACGTTCGGGTTGGAGTTGAGGATCGACGTCGTGACTTCGAAGGCCTTGCTCTGCTGGTCGTCGCAGGGCTGCACGCCAGCGAGCGTCACGCCCGGGTACTTGTCCTTCAGCCGCGCCTCGATGTGCTTGCGCCACTCGTTCTGGTTGGCGGCGGTGAGGGATGCGGTGACGATGGCGAACTCTCCCTTGTTGTCGAGCAGTCGGGCGGCGTGGTCCATGAGGGTGTAGCCGATGCCCTGAGGGGTGGCTTGGTTCACGAAGAAGTCGCGGGCGTCGGGCTCGGCGTCGGCGTCCCAGGTCACGATCTTGATTCCGCGGGCGCGGGCCTTGCGAAGAACGCCCGAGAGGGCCTCGCGGTTTTCGACGGAGACCGCGATGACGTCCACGCCGCGGGTGATCCACGCATCAACGACCTCGCTCTGCTTGGCCGGGTCGGTCTCGGTTGGGCCGTCCCAGATGAGCGTGACCCCGAGCTCCTTGGCGGCTTCCTCCGCGCCCTTGCGGCAAGCGATGAAGTACGCGTTGCCCTTGCTCTTTGGCATCATGGCGATCGTCAGCGGCTTTCGCGCGGGCTCCGGGGGCGAGTGGGCTCCGCCGCGGTCGGGCGCGGACCTGTTGGCGTCGGCGGGGCTGTTGTCGCGGGGGGCGTGCTGGAGCGATCTGGCGAGCATCCAGTTGCTGCCCGCGACGAGGGCCGCCGCGGCCAGGATGACGAAGCACAACACGGCCAGTTGCGAGTTTCTCATATCAAGCTCCGGGCTGTCGGCGCGATTCCTCACGCCGGAAGGACGTTGTTTTCCCGCACGATCCGCCGCGATGCTCGCCAGGAGCACGGCGCCGGTCAGCACACCGGCCAGCTCCGCGGGTCCGTCGGCGAGTCGAACGCCGTTCTGGAGCACCGCGATGGTGAAGAGTCCCAGGAGTGTTCCGGCGATGCTCCCGCGCCCGCCTGTGATCGAGGTGCCGCCGAGGACGACGGCGGTGATCGCGGAGAGCTCGTAGCCGCTGGCGGCGTCGGCTTTCGCCTGGCCGATGTGGGCCACATACACAACGGACGCAAGGCCGGCGGCCAGGCCGCTGAGCGTGTACGCGAGCGTGAGCGATCTCTCGACATTGACGCAGGCGTGGCGGGCGGCGGACTCGGCGAAGCCGATCATGGTCCATGCCCGCCCGGCGACGGCGCGCCGGACAAGCAGCCAGAACGCGATCGAGGCGAGCACGAGAATCGGGAGTTGGGTCGGCAGGACACCACCGATGTAGCCCTGCCCGAGCGAGAGAAACCAACTCGGGAAGCCGGTGATGGTGTCGAGGCCACGGGTGAGAGCTTCGGCGCTCCCGCGGAAGAGCCAGAGCGTGCCGAGCGTGACGATGAGAGGCGGGATCTTTGCGCGCGTGACGAGCGCGGCGTTCAGGAGGCCGCCCATGCCGCCGACGGCGACGGCCGCGCACGCGGCGAGCCAGAGGGGGACATGGGCATCGCGCCAGAGGAGTCCCATGACGACGGCGGAGAGTGCCGTGAGGGCGCCGACGGAAAGATCGATGCCGCCGGTCATGATGACGGGCGTGAGCGCCAAGGCCAGGAGGCCGAGTTCGACAGAAAGTCGCCCGATCTCGAGGGCGTTCTGGGCCGAGAAGAAGTTGGTGCCGATCAGGGAGAAGAACGCGACCAGGAGCGCCAGCGAGATCGCCAGGAGCGCGCTCCTCGGCAGCGGTTGTCCGGCGCCGGGCGAGCGATCGCCGCAGGTGGTCCTGCTCATGGGCGGCTCCTTCGCACGGAAGCGTCGGCGCCGACCGCGATCAGAATGATGAGCCCCTGGATGACGCGCTCCCACTGCGGCTGCACGCCGAGAAACACCAGCGCCGGGCCGATGATCGAGAGGAGCAGGACGCCCAGGAGCATACCGATCATGGACGCGCGTCCGCCGGAGACGGCGGCCCCGCCAACAACCGCGGCGGCGATGGCGCGGAGCTCGAGCCCCGCGCCGGCGCCGGGATCAATGTCGCCGAAACGGACCGAGGCGAGGAGGGCGGCCAGCGACGCCGTCACTCCGCTCGCGACAAAGACGCCGACCACCACGCGTGTCGGACGGAGCCCGAGCAGGCGGGCGGCGTCCGGGTTCGATCCCACGAGGAAGATGTCGCGTCCGACGTGCACAAAGCGCAGCACAAAGGACGCCAGAACCCACAGCAAGAGCGCGATGACCACGACGGTGATCTGGCCAGCGCTCTGCGAGAGGCCGAACCATTGGAAGCCCGGCGGGAGATCGTGCACGAATTCGCCCTCGCGCCACCACCGCAGCATCTCGCGCCAGATGACCATGGTGCCAAGGCTCGCGACGATGGCGGGGAGTTTGACGACCCCGACCAGCAGCCCGTTGAACAGGCCGAGCAGCGCGCCGAGCAGGACCGCGACGAGCATGGCGAGCGGAAGAGGAGCGCCGGAGTTGACCAGCAGCCCGGCCGAGACGGCGCAAACGCTGAAGATCGAGCCGATCGAGACGTCGATCTGGCGTGTCACGATCACGAGCGTCGCGCCGATGGCCGCCACGAGCAGCGGCGCGGCACCGACGACGATGGAGAGAAGATTGGAGGCGTCGAAGAACCCGGGCGTTCGGAACGCCAGGAGCACCAGGAGCACGGCACTGGCGCCCAGGAGGGACAGCGGCCTGGCCCATGCCGTGTTCATGTCCCACCCCCGACGGCAAGGGAGATCACACGCTCGGGCGTCGCTTCCGCTCGCCCGAGCACGCCGACGAGGCGCCCGGCATGCATGACGCCGACGCGATCGCTGATCGAGAGCACCTCGGCGAGGTCGGACGAGATGAGCAGGATCGCCGCGCCGGACGCCGCCATCTCGCCCACGATCCGGTGGATCTCGGCCTTGGCGGCAACGTCGACGCCCTGGGTGGGCTCGTCGAGGATGAGAATGCGAGGACGGGCGGCCGCCCGCTGGGCGATCGCCACCTTCTGCTGATTGCCGCCCGAGAGAGAAGAGACGATCGCGGACGCGTCCGGCGGGCGGATGTCAAATCGCCTGATCGCATCGTCGGCGACGCGGCGCTCGCGCCGGCGGTCGACCATCGAGAGGAGCCCGGTCGCACGCCCCGTGCTCGAGATCGTCGCGGCGTTGACGTTCTCCGACACGGTCATCGCGCCGACCACGCCGTCGCGGCGACGATCTTCGGGGAGATAGCCGATCCCCAGCCTCGCGGCATCCGTGGGGGACCTGACGCGTCCTTCGCGCCCATCGATGAGCACCCGCCCGGCGTCGGCGGAGCGATGGCCCGCGATCAGCCGAGCCAACTCCGTTCGGCCCGAGCCCACGAGCCCGGCGAGGCCGAACACCTCTCCGGCGCGAACGGCAAGGGAAACGTCGCGGACGCCGGACGCGTCGTCCGAGAGGCCACTCAATTCCAAGAGCGCGGGCGACGCGGGCCGCGGCTCGGACTCAGCTCCCGTTGTTCCGTCGGCGCGTGCGCTCGCGCCGGCGCTCGCTGGTGGCGTTGGAGCTCTCGCGGGCCCGGTCTCCGCGTACTGGCGCCCCACCATGAGCGAGACGATCGCATCCCGCGTGAGTTCGCTCATGGCGCGCGTTGCGACGAGTTGTCCGTCGCGGAGAACGCTGACCCGATCGGCGATGGCCGGGAGTTCCTCGAGGCGGTGCGAGATGTACACGATGGCGGCGCCCTGCTGCTTCAGGCGGCGGATGAGCTCGAACAATCGCTGCGCATCATCGACACCGAGCCCGGCGGTGGGCTCGTCGAACAGGAGAATGGACGCGTCCCCTCCCAGCGCGCGGGCGATCTCGACGAGCTGCTGCTGCGCGAACGAAAGGCGGCCGGCCTCGGTCCGCGGATCGATCCGGGCGCCGATCCGGTCCAGCACCTCCTTGGCGCGGCGCAGGCGCACCGCGTGACGGATCAGCGCGCCCGCGCGTCGCGGCTCCCAGCCGATCGCGATGTTTTCGGCGACGGAGACGTGCGGAAAGAGAGAGGGGTGCTGGTGGATCACCGCGATCCCGTGCCGCCGCATGAGCGCCGGGCTGGAATCTGGCACGAGATCGTCGCGCACGCGCAGGCGGCCCGTGTCGGCCCGGATCGCCCCGGCGATCACGTGAATCAGGGTCGATTTCCCGGCCCCGTTCTCGCCGACGAGGGCGTGGACTTCGCCCGCCCGCACATCAAACGAAACATCCCGCAGGGCGCGCACCCCGCCGAACGATTTCGAGACTTGGGAGAGGCTGAGCACTTCCGGCACGGAGACTCCTGCGGCGGACTGGCAGCTTACCCGCGCCGCGACAACTCGTCGCGCTCGTATCGCCTGACCTCTTCGAGCCACTGGGCCTCGCCGGGAACCCCGGAGCGGCGACAGTGCTCATCCCAGACGGCGCCGAAGGGGAGCGTGCGCGCGGACTCCTGAATGGCGAGACGTGCCGTAAAGTCGCCGGCGGACTCGGCGGCGGCCAGCCTCTCACGCGGCGCGAGCAGCGCGAACAGGATCGCCTTGAGCAGGGACCGGGAGCCAATGACCCACGCCGCGACTCGGTTGATGCTGGCGTCGAAGTAATCGAGCCCGAATCGAACCCGATCGCCGGCGCGGACGCCCTCGGCTGCGATCTCGCGGAGATCATCGGTGAGCGTCACAACGTGGTCGCTGTCCCATCGCACGCCCCGCGAGACGTGGAGCAGGAGGCCATCGACCCACGGGAGTGTCGCCGAAATCTTGTCGGCGATTCCCTCGGTCGGGTGGTAGTGGCCGGCGTCGAGGCAGAGCATGATCCTTCGGGAGGCGGCGTACCCGAGGTAGAACTCGTGCGAACCGACCACGTAGGACTCGCTCCCGATGCCGAAGAGCTTGGGCTCGACGCAATCGCGGTGGATGGCGCGATCGATCGGCTCGGCGAAGGCCTCGTCGAGCGACGAGAGCAATCGGTCTCGCGGGGCGCGGCGATCCGCGGGCGAGTCCTTCATGCCGTCGGGTATCCAGACATTCGTCACGCACGCGGACCCGAGCGCACGCCCGAAACTCGCGCCGATGCGCCGGCAGGCCCGGGCGTGGCGGACCCAGAACGCCCGCACGCCGGCATCGGCGTGGGAGAGCGTCATGCCGCTGCTCGCGAGCCTGTGCGCGAAGAACGTCGGGTTGAAGTCCAGACCGATGCCGAGTTCGCGGGCCCAGTCGATCCATCCCGCGAAGTGTGAGGGCTCGAGGGCGTCGCGCTCCACGCGCTTGCCGCCGGTCTCGGCGTAGATCGCGTGAAGGCTGAAGCGGTGACGCCCCGGGATCAGGCTCATGGCCTTGGCGGCATCGGCGCGGAGTTCATCCGGCGTGCGCGCGGCGCCGGGGTATGAACCGGTGACCGCCAGCCCGCCGCCGAGCGCCTCGCCCGCGCCCTCGAAGCCACGCACGTCGTCGCCCTGCCAGCAATGGATCGAGATCGCGAAGCCCGGCATCGCAAGGAGCGCGGCGTTGGCATCGACGCCCGCGGCGGCGAACTGCTCGCACGCGTCATTGAATCGTGCGTGCGCGCTCACCGGGAGAGCTCCCGCTCGGTCATGAGCTTCTTCCGATAGTCAACGTCGGCGCGTGCACTCATGCGACGAACGTCGGCCTCGCTCATCTGGCTTAGCCCCCCGAGTTGAGCCGCGCCCGAACGGACCTTGGCGCTCTTGACCGCCATCAGCGTGATATTCAGGACGTCGCGCGCGCTGGAGCCGGCGGCGATGAAGCCGTGATTCTTCAGAAAGATCGCGCGCGGGGGCTGGTGGTACCGCTCCACGAAGTCCCGCGCGCCATCGCGCACGGCCCGCCCGAGCGGAACGCCTGGATCGGCGTAATCGATCAGCAGCGATGCGGGCCCGAGCACCACGACCTCCTCCGGGAACACGCGTCCGGCGAGCAACTCCTCGAACCGACGAGAGCAGGTGATCGCGTTGATCGCGGAGGGGTGGGTGTGACCCACCCACGACACACCTTCGAGCTCCAGCAACGCCGCGTGCATCGTCGATTCAATGGACGCGCGGGTGGTCCGCCCGTCATCGACCCTCGCGGCGCTGAGGCACGCCGCGACGCCGTCGTCACCGGTCTGTTCGTCCAGGAGGCGCATGATCGGCTCGCGTCGCAGGCGGACGAGGTCACGCTCTTCGAGCGTTGCCATGGCGCATCCGCTGGCTTTGATCCAGAAGGTGGTGCCGTCGGCGCGGCAAGACGCGTTGCCTTCGCTCAGGATCGCCAGATCGGGATCCCCCAGCGCCCGCGAAAGCTCGATCAGGTCCGGAGGCGGAGTCGTCTGCTTCTTCATCGCGTCGCCTCCATCGCGCGCTTGATCAGCCGCTCCCAGCCGTGCTCGCTCCGTGGAGAGTATTCCACGGGGCGGCACGAACGAGACACCAATTCTCGTGCATGCGAGAGGCCGGCGAGTTCGCCCGCCGCCATCATCTGCACCGCGACATTGCCCAACGCGGTCGCTTCGCCCGGTCCGGCGAGCACACGACGGCCCGTTGCGTTCGCGGTCATCTGGCAGAGGAGCGTGTTCTTCACGCCGCCGCCGACAAGATGGATGTCGATGATCGAGCGACCCGTGACGCGTTCGATGCGATCAATGGTCCTGGCGTATGCCGCCGCGAGTCCTTCGAGGCAGGCGCGGACAAGTTCACCGGGCGTCGTCGGTTCCGGGTCGCCCGCCGAGCGGGCCAGCGCACGCACCTTCCCGATCATGCCTCCGGCCAGGGCGAGTTCCGGCGAATCGACGTCGATGCACGAGCGGAACGGCGTCGCCCGCTCGGCCTCGGCGGCGAGCTGCTCATAGCTCATGTCGAGACCCGAATGGGCGAGGTCGCGCCTGATTTCCTGCAGGAGCCAGAGCCCGATCAGGTTCTTGTGGAAGCGCGTCGTGCCGGCGATGCCGTGCTCGTTGGTGAAGTCAGCCTCCCGGGCTTCGCTGGTGAGGATCGAGTGATCGAGCTCAACACCCAAGAGTGACCAAGTGCCGCTGGAGAGATAGCAGCAGCCTTCACCGGCGAGGGGCGTTCCGACCACGGCGCTGGCGGTGTCGTGGGCCGCGGGGGTGACGACCTTGGTTGTCACGGGCAGCCCGGTCTCGGCCGCGATCGTCGGGAGGATGGCGCCCAGAGCGGTTCCGGGCTGCACGATGCGAGGAAGGATCTCGCGTGGCAGTCCGATCGCGCTGATGATCTCGGGACACCACTCCCGGGTCTGAGCATCCAGCATCTGCGATGTCGACGCGATGGATTGCTCGGTGCTCATCTCACCGCCGAGCATGAAATGGAGCAGGTCGGGCATGAACAGCAACCGCCCCGCGGCCTGAAAGACCGCGGGGTCCCGCGCGAGCCATCCGGCCAGCTGTGACGAGGTGTTGAGGGCCATCGAGCGGATGCCCGTGCGTTCGTACATCCCGGCGCGACCCAAGGTGCGATCGAGCATCGCCAGGCCCTCGGCGTGCTCGGGATTGCGGTAGCAGCGCGGCATGGCCAGCAGGGCGCCGCGCTTGCTCAGGACCGCGAAGTCCACGCCCCAGGTATCAACACCGACACTCGCGATGCCGACGTGCTGCTCGGCCGCCCACGCCGCGGCACGCTTCAGCCCTTCTCGGATCTCGCGCCACAGCAGTGGCAGATCCCAGGTCACGGCGCCTGGCATGGAGACGGGGGCGTGGAAGAAGCGGTGTGCTTCGTGGAGCAGGAGGGTGCCGCGGCGGTGGGCGCCGACCATGACACGCCCCGACTCCGCACCAAGATCGATCGCGATGAATGCGCTCCCCGTCAATCCGGAATCTCCCCAGCCGGTCCGGCCGGCCCCGCAGCCTATCGCAGAAACGCCTCGACGAGCCCGCCGTCGACGCAGAACACCTGGCCTGTGGTCTTTGACGAGCGTTCGCTGGCGAGGAACCAGATCGCCTCGGCCTGGTCGGCGGGCGTGATGGGTGCTTTGGTCAGCGTTCTCTGAGCGTAGAAGTCGGCAAGCTGTGAGCGGAGCGTTTCGGTGTCGGCCTTCTCGTCGTGGGCGATCTTGTACTTGATGAGCGAGGCGATCACACGATCGCGCGGGAACATGGTCGAGCCCGCGACCACCGTCGCGGGGGCGACGGCGTTCACGCGGACCAGCGGGGCCAACTCGATCGACAGCTCCCGGGCGAGGTGATTGGCGGCGGCCTTGCTGGCGTCGTACGCAAGGCTGCCGCGCTTCGACACCATGCCGTTGACGCTGGTCGTGAGCACCATGCTGGCGCGGAGCCCCTGGGATCGCAGGATGGGCGCGGCCTCGTCCGCGATGAGGTACGAGCCCATGACGTTGACGTCGAAGGTCTTCTTCCACGCCTCGTCGCTGATGAAGCCGGCGGCGTCGGGCGCGACGTAGATGCCCGCGGTCACGATCAGCATGTCGATCCCGCCGTACGCCATGACGGCGCGGCGGAGCATGGCGCGAACGCTGGCGCGGCTGGTGATGTCGACCTGCGCCGAGATCGCGGGCCCGCACGACGAGACGCCCGATCCCGCGACGCCGATGCCCTCGCCGTGGATCTTCACGAGCTCGGCGGCCGCCGCTTCCGCGTCGCTCATGGAAAGGTCCGCGCAGACGACGTGCGCCCCGTCCTTGGCGACTCGGTGGGCGGCGGCCTTGCCGATGCCGTTGCCAGCGCCGATGATAACCGCGACCTTGCGTCCCATCTCGGGCTCTGGGGGCATGCGTTTGAGCTTCGCCTCTTCGAGCAGCCAGTACTCGATGTCGAAGGCTTCCTGCTCGGGGAGCGCGATGTAGCGGTCGATCGCTTCACTCCCGCGCATGACCTCGACCGCGCAGTTGTAGAACTCGGCCGTCACGCGCGATTCACTCTTGTTCTTGCCCCAGGCGATCATGCCCACGCCCGGGATCAGGATCACGGTGGGATTGGGGTCGCGCATGGCGGGCGAGTCGGGGCGCTTGCAGCGCTGGTAGTACGCCGCGTAGTCCTTGCGGTACTGCGCCAGCCCCGCTTCGAGTGCCGCCTTGAGCTGGTCGATCGTCTGGCCGGGGAGCCAGTCGGCGAGCATGGGGCGGATCTTGGTGCGAAGGAAGTGGTCGGGGCACGAGGTGCCGAGCATTGCCAGGCGGGGCGCGTCGTTGCTGCAGACAAATCGAAGGATGGCTTCGTCGGTCTGCACGGTGCCGATGAAGCGGCGTTCCGCGGAAATCCTGCCGCGTAGCCAGGGAAGAACCTCAGCGAGCAGTTCGTCCCGCTTGTCACCCGCCATCGGGGCGCAGCGCTGGCCGCCGAAGGTCTTGTCGCCCTTATCGCGGGCTTCGATGAACCGTGCGGCCTTCTCGATGAGATCGAGCGTGAGTTCGTAGCAGTCCTTGTCGTCGTCCGCCCAGTTGATCAGGCCGTGCTGCCCAAGGATGACGCCCTTGGCGTTGGGGTGCTTCTCGCAGATGCTCTTCAGGGCCAGGCCGAGGTCAAAGCCCGGACGCTGCCACGGCGTCCAGATCACTTCGTCGCCGAAGACCTCGCGGGTGAGTTCCGCGCCGCGAGCGCACGCCGCGATCGAGATGACGGCGTTCGGGTGCATGTGGTCGACGTGGCGGCGCGGCACAAAGGCATGGAGCGGTGTGTCGATCGACGACGCTCGCGGATTCAGGTTGAACGTGCAGTGCGAATAAGCACCGACCATCTCGTCTTCGATCGTCGTCTTTGGGCCGCGCGTTGGTGCGCTCGCCCAGACGCGCTGGAGCCCCTCCAGCTTGGTCATATACAGAGAGGCAAAGAGGCCCTTGTTGGCGGTGCGAAGGTCGCCGCCGCTGCCCTTCACCCACAGAACCGCGACGGATTCGCCCGTGAGCGGGTCACGCTCTGAAATCTTGGAGGAGGTGTTTCCTCCGCCGGTATTGGTGATGCGTTGGTCGCTCCCCAGGATGTTGGAGCGGTACACGAGGCGTGCCAGTGGATCCAATTTCGAGGCCGCGACGTCGTCCCACGAGTATCGAACATGACGGTATTCTGAAGGCTGCCGTGTCATCGCTCCCCCATCAAACCAGACAAATCACCAACCCGCAACCGGCGCCCGCCGCTCGGCAGATCAGTTTCCAACTCCATGACCTCGCATCGCTTGCCAAGATTACGAGGAAGACCAACAATTTCAAGCACTTTCAGTCAAAATCGGGCATTCATAGCCCGGCAAGGACTCAATCCATGCCGGACCTGGTCCCGAACGGCCTATCCGACGACTCGGTGGAGTGTGCCGACCCCCAGGAAATCGCTTGAATGTCGCTCTGTTCATCACCTGCCTGACCGAACAATTCGCGCCGCGGGCCGGAGTGGCGGCAACGCTGGTGCTGGAGCGGCTGGGCTGTCGCGTTCACTTTCCCGGCGACCAGACCTGCTGCGGGCAACCGATGTTCAACACGGGGCATCACGCGGACGCGGCGGCACTGGCGCGGCGGATGGTCGACATTTTCGAGAGCTTCGACGCCGTCGTCACGCCCTCCGGGTCGTGCGCCGCGATGGTCAAGGTCCACGGGCCGGCGTTGCTGACGGGCGACGCCGAGTACGGCCCGCGCTCGAAGAGACTCTCGGGCAAGACCTTTGAGTTCGTGGAGTTTCTTTCGCGCGTGCTGCGTGTCGACCTGGCCGCGCTTGGTGCTCGCCATGAATCCTCGGCGACGATTCATCCGGCGTGCCATCTGCGCGAGCTTGGCCTCATGGACGAGCCGTCCAAGCTGCTGGCGGGGATCGGGGGGCTTGAGCTGCGCGCGCTCCCCGCGCGCGATGAGTGCTGCGGTTTCGGCGGCGCGTTTTCGGTGAAGCACCCGTCGATCTCCGGCAAGATGGTCGAGAACAAGGTCGCGAACATCGCGTCGACCCGCGGCGACGCGCTGATCTGCAGCGACGCGGGCTGCGCCATGAATATCGAGGGCGCGTGCCGGAAGATGGGCGTTCGCCAGCGGATCATCTCCGCGCCGGAGTTGATTGCCGAAGCGCTCGGCCTTCTGCCCGTGGAGCCCGCGCCATGAACGAGGGGCTGCTGTTTCCTCCGCTCCCCCACCGCATCGAGTCGCGGGCGCCGGCGGCGGCGCGGGACATTCCCCTGCAGCAGTTCGTCCGCCACGCGACGGCGACCAAGGACGCCGGGCGCGTCGACGCGTGCCGGGCCGCCTTCGGGGATCGCTACGACGCTCTTCGGCGGCACGCCGGCGCGATCAAGTCGCACACGCTCGATCATCTGGATTTCTATCTCGAGCAATTCGAGGTCGCGGCGACGCGCGCGGGCGCGGTGGTGCACTGGGCCGCGGACGCCGAGGCCGCGAACCGGATCTGCCTTGACATCGCCCGTCGGGTCAACGCGAAGGTGTGCGTGAAGAGCAAGTCGATGGCGACGGAGGAGATCCGCCTTCTCCCGGCGCTGGAGGCCGCGGGCATCCGGACGATCGAGACCGACCTGGGTGAGTTCATCGTGCAGCTGGACGGGGACGCGCCGTCGCACATCGTGACGCCGATGATCCACAAGAATCGCGCGTCGGTGGCCCGCGCGTTCGTGCGTGATCTTGGGGCGCGGTACACCGAAGACCCCGGGGAACTGACGATGATCGCCCGCTCGCACATGCGCACGCTCTTTGCGCGGGCGGAGCTGGGCATCAGCGGCGGGAACTTCCTCATCGCCCAGAGCGGGAGCCTGGTCATCTGCACCAACGAGGGCAACGCCGACCTGACGACGTCGCTCCCGCCGGTTCATGTCGCGGTGGTCGGCATCGAGAAGCTCATCCCAACCATGGCGCACCTGCCGGTGTTTCTCAAGCTCTTGGCGCGGAGCGCGACGGCCCAGCCGCTGACGGTCTATACGACCTGCATCACGGGCCCGCGGCGCGCCGCCGACGCCGACGGCCCGCGCGAGGTGCACATCATCCTGCTCGACAATGGGCGCACCAAGCTGCTGCGCGAAGAGACGCGCGAGCTGTTGCGTTGCATCCGCTGCGGCGCGTGCCTGAACGCGTGCCCGGTGTACAAGGCGGTGGGCGGGGGGCACGCGTACGGCTCGGTGTACTCGGGCCCGATCGGCGCGGCCATCACGCCGCACCTGAAAGGCGTGCACAACTATCCCGACCTGGCGAGCGCCAGCTCGCTGTGCGGGGCGTGCTTCCACGCGTGCCCGGTGCACATCGACCTGCCCGCGCAGTTGATCGCGCTGCGCGAGGAGGCGGCCCGGGCACACTTGAGCCCGTGGGCCGAGCGGATGACCATGAAGCTCTGGCGATGGATCATGCAGTCGGCGGCGAGGTATCGGATGGCGGCGAGCGTCGCGCGGTTCGTGTTGTCGCGGCTGGACGGCGTGGAAATTCCCTTGCCCGGACCGCTGGGCGCGTGGACTTCGTGCCGGGCCATCCCCAGGCCGGGCGATCTGGACTTCCGAGACTGGTGGAGAAATCGCCCGCATGTGCAGGGCGAGTCGCCGGGGCATCTCTCCCGCCGCGGTGCTTCCGCGCCATCGGGCATGCAACCACGCACGACCAAGAACGGCGGCGGCGGATGAGCGATCGCGACCTCATCCTCTCGCGTGTGCGCGCGGCCCTCGGGCCGAACCGCGGACCGGCCAACGGCACCCCGAGCGTCGAGAGCCGGCTCGCGCGGCTTGTCGATCAGGGCGCGGACGTCAAGGCCCGGTTTCTCGACGCGGCGAATCGCTCGGGGATGAAGGCCGTTCTGGCCCCGAAGGACGCCGTGCGATCGGTGCTTTCGGACGCTTTGCGGAGCGAAGCAGCCAGTCGGGTCCTAATCGACGTGGCGGATCCGAGTCTGCGCGCCATGGGCGCCGAATCGTGCCGGTCACTGGGTCTTTCGACCGAAACCGATCCCGTCGAGCGGGCGATCGACGCGGACCTGGCCATCATCGACGCGACCGCGGGCGTGGGCGAGACTGGCTCGGTTCTTCTGACCAGCCACGATCGGCGTCGCTGCGCATGGATCGTCCCGCCGAAGGCTGTGATTCTCGTGCGATCGACCACGCTCGTGCCCGACCTGGTCGATCTGTGGGCGGAAGCGCCCCCCGGCGCGCTCGGCAGGGCGACAACTCTTCCGGCGGCGATGCTGCTGGTCAGCGGGCCGAGCAAGACCGCGGACATCGAGGGCGTTCTGGTCACCGGCGTGCACGGGCCGGGGACGGTGCACGTGCTGCTGATCGACGAGGAGGCGTGACGGCAACGTCGGGATTACGTCGAGGGTTCGTCCGCGCGTGTCTGGCTCTCGACCTGCTCGACGAATCGCTCCGCGATCCATGCCGCGTCCTGTCCCGACGCCTTGGCACGTTTTCTGGCCACAAGCTCCGCGTGGCTTGTGAAGTAATTCAGGCTGCGCCCGCGGAAGTCCTCGATGGAGCGGAACGATTGCCGTTCCATGAACGCGCGCAGGCCGCGCTGCAGTTCGCTCGCGAGCCCGTATCCATGGATCATGACGCCGGTGCAGACCTGAACGGTCGAGGCGCCGAGCAGGAGGTACTGAGCCGCGTCGGCGCCCGATTCCACGCCGCCCATCGCGCTGATCGAAGCGTTCGGCCCGATCGCACGGGCGATCTCCATGACCATGCGGAGCGCGATGGGTTTGATGGCTCTCCCGGAATATCCGCCCGGAGTGGAGTGGCCATCCACGGTCGGCTCCGGTCGGAGCGTGTCGAGATTGATCCCCATGACGCTGAGCACGGTGTTGATCGCGGAGATGCCGCGGCATCCGCCATCGAGGGCGGCGATCGCCACGTCGGCGATGCTGGTGACGTTCGGCGTCATCTTTGCCCAGACCGGGACGCGCGCGACCTCTCGAACCCAGCCGCACACCTCGCGCAGGAGTTCGGGTGATTGGCCCATGGCCGAGCCCATGCGCCGCTCCGGCAGGCCGTGCGGGCACGAGAGGTTGAGCTCGATGGCGTCGGCCCCGGCGCGCTGCATCCGCTCGACGATCTCGTGCCACGCCGAACGCCGATATTCCTCCATGACCGAGGCGATCAGAACGCGGCCGGGGTACCGGAGCTTCAGAGCGCGGAACTCGTCCTCCCACGCCTCGATGGGGCGATCGCTGATGAGTTCGATGTTTTCCCAGCCCGCGATCTGATCGCCCACGCGCCAGCGCGCATAGCGCGGCGAGACGTTGACGATCTTGGTTGAGTCGAGCACGATGGTCTTGCACACAACGCCGCCCCAGCCCTCGTCGAAGGCACGGGCGATGACGTTGGCGTTGGTGGAGGGTGGGCCGCTGGCGATGATGAACGGGTTGGGGAGTCGCAGGCCGTCGACGTGCACCGAAAGATCGATCATCGACAGTTCTCCGGCGCGCGGTTCGGCGCTCACAGGGCCGCCACTCGCCGCGCGGTTTCGTGAGCGACGAGGTCTTTCATCAGCTTTTCCAGCTCTCCGCTCATGATTTCTCGCACGGTGTATTCCCCGGGCAGTCGCTCGTCGGCGACGATCCCGTCCTTGAACCGATAGGTCCTGATCTTCTCGCTGCGCCCGCCCGTGCCGATCTGGCTGTTGCGGGCCGCGGATCGTTCGGCGGCCTGGCGCGCCCGCTCCGATTCGTACAGCTTGGCCATGAGCAGTCGTCGCGCCCGCTCGCGGTTCTGCTGCTGGCTCTTGGCCTCCATCATTTTGATGATGATGCCGGTCGGCTTGTGGTGGATCTGCCAGGCCGTTTCGACCTTGTTGACATTCTGCCCGCCCGGCCCCTGGGCTCGCGTTGCGAACTCCTCGACCTCGTTGGCCCAGTCGATTTTGACATCCACGTCCTCGGGCTCCGGGAGCGTGGCGACGCTGGCGGTGCTGGTGTGGATGCGTCCCTGTGCCTCGGTCGCGGGCACGCGCTTCACGCTGTGAACGCCCGCCTCGAAGTTCAGCTCGGTCCACACGCCCTCGCCCCGGACGTTCACGGTGGCGCTGCGAACGCCGCCCACGCCCGGCTCGGGGGTGAGCTCCAGGATCTCGAAGCTCCAGCCTCGGCGGGCCGCGTACTTCTGGTACATCTCGAGCAGATCACGGGCCCAGAGCGCGGCCTCGTCGCCGCCGGTGCCCGCGCGAATCTCCATCATGACCGAGCCAACCTTTCCATCGTCGGCGGTGACCAGGCGCGAGGTGGCATCGTTCAGGAGCGCCTCGACCTTGGCGCGGGCGGCGGGGAGTTCCGAGGCCGCCATCGCCGCGAGCTCCGCGTCGCCGGAATTCCGTGCCGCCTCGAGCTCCTTGACCTCCTCCACCGCGGCGTTGTAGGCGCGATAGGCCGCCACCAGCGGCTCAAGGCCGGCTTTTCGGATGGAGAGCTGACGGACCACCTTGTGGTCGGTCACGATGGCGGGATCTTCGAGCTTGGCGCAGACGTCTGCGAATTCTCGCTCGAACTCGCTGAGCTTGGCCACGATCTTTCCGAGTGTTTCCTTGGCGAGGGCCGTCATGTGCCTGAACGATAAGCCCGCGAAATCGTCGCCGCACGATTGAAACCGACGGGCGGCGAACCGGTACTATCTGCTGACCACATTCTCGGGGGAACCAGACCTTGTCAGCCATCGAAATCCGCGGTCTGACGAAAGCCTTCGGTCCGAAGGTGGCCGTCAACAACCTCGACCTCACCGTGCCGCAGGGGAGCCTGTGCGGGTTTATCGGCCCCAACGGCGCGGGCAAGACGACCACGATCCGGATGATCATGTCGATCATCTTTCCCGACTCCGGCGAGTTGCGGGTGCTGGGGAAGCCGTCGGCGATCGAGAGCAAGGATCGCATCGGCTATCTGCCGGAAGAGCGGGGCGTGTATCGGAAGATGAAGGTCGGCGCGTTCCTGAACTACATGGCGAAGCTCAAGGGGATCGACGCCGCGGCGGCGGACAAGAAGGTTCGATCGTGGCTGGAGCGCATGAGCCTCTCGAACGAGTACAAGAAGAAGTGCGAGGAACTCTCCAAGGGCATGCAGCAGAAGGTGCAGTTCATCTCGGCGGTCATGCACGAGCCGGACCTGCTGATTCTCGACGAGGTCTTCAGCGGGCTGGACCCGGTCAATCGCCGCCTGATCCGCGAGCTCATCGACGAGCAGCACAAGGCTGGGCGGACGGTGATCTTCAGCACCCACGCGATGTTCGAGGCCGAGCAGTTGTGCGACCAGATTTTCATGATCCACCGGGGCCACAAGATGCTCGACGGCTCGCTCCAGTCGATTCTCGCGAAGTTCGATCCGCGTTCCGTGCTGGTCGAGCCGGTCAACCCGGCCGATGCCGAGCGATTGTCGTCGCTCCCGGGCGTGGACGCCGTCCAGCCCGCGGGCAAGTCGACGCACGAGGTCCGATTCAGCGACTCGATCGATCCCGCGCAGGCCATGCGATCGATCGTGGACGCCATGGCGGTGCGGCGCGTCGAGGTCAAGCGGGCCACGCTGGAGGACATCTTTATCGACGTGGTGCTGGGACGCTCGGGCGCGGCCCATGCCGACCGTGAAACCATCCGCAACGAGCTGGCCGCCGCCTCCTCGGAGTAAACCATGAACCGCATGTTCGCCGTCGCCTGGCGCGAGTTCGTTTCGGTCGTCTGGACCCGCGGCTTTCTGCTGGGTGTTCTGCTTCCCCCGTTGATGACCGGCATCGCGATCCTGGCCGTGTTCCTGATGAAGAACATGGAGGGCCCGCGCGTCCAGGGGCACGTCGTGATCGTCGACCACTCCGGGGTTGTGGGCGAGGCGGCCGTGCGCCGCCTCCCCGAGGACATGGCCGCCCGCAGCAAGGAGAAGGCCGAGCAGATCAAGAAGATGTCCGAAAAGACGACCGAGGCGCTCAATCTCTCTCCGGAGCAGGCCGCCCAGGCCAGGGCGATGTCGGAGATGCAGGCCAGGCAGGCGCTCCCGACGGCCGACATCCACGCGCGGCTCGGCCAGCCCGACGCCGATCTGGAAAAGCTCAAGGACGAGCTTCGCAATACCGTGATCAGGGCCAAGGGCGAGTCAACGAATCCCGATCCTCTGCTCGCGATTGCGGTGATCCCCAAGGGCGCGACCGAGCCCGACGACAACGGCAAGTTCGGCGTGTTCGATCTCTTCGTCGCCCCCAAGCTCGACATCGAGATCCAGCAGGGGATCGAGCGTTCGATCGGCGACGCCATCGTCGACGCCCGAATCGCGGGCGACTCGCGGATCAAGGCGGCCGGGCTCGACGCCGAGTACCTGCACTCGATGCTCGCGCGCCCCAACATCGACGCCGTCACGATCACCAAGTCCGGCGAGCGGAAATCGATCGGCGAGCTTCAGATGCTGATTCCCATGGGCTTCATGCTCCTGCTCATGGTCTCCGTCATGACCACGGGGCAGTACCTGATGACCACGGTGGTCGAGGAGAAGTCCAGCCGCGTGATGGAAATCTTGCTCTCGGCCGTGTCTCCGATGCAGCTCATGACCGGGAAGATCCTGGGGCACATGGCCGTCGGCGTGCTGATCATCGGCATCTACGGGAGCGTGGGCGTGGGGAGCCTGATCTACTTTGCGCTGACGCAGCTGGTCACGCCGATGACGTTCGTGCTGCTGGTCTGCTATTTCATCTGCGCGGCGGTGACCATGGCCGCGTTCATGGCCGCCATCGGCGCCGCGGTCAACGAGCTGCGCGAGGCGCAGACGCTCATGTCGCCGGTGATGATCATTACGGTCCTGCCGTGGATGATCTGGTTCGTCATCCAGCGGGCGCCCAACTCGCCGCTGGCGACCACGCTCTCGTTCGTCCCGGTGCTGAGCCCCTATGTCATGGTGCTTCGCCTCGGCGGGAGCGAGCCGATCCCGAGCTGGCAACACCCGATCGCGCTCCTGATCGGCGTCGCCACCTCCGTCACGGTCCTCTGGAGCGCCGCCAAGATCTTCCGCATCGGCGTGCTGATGTACGGCAAGCCGCCGAACTTCAAGACACTCGTCCGGTGGGTTCGGATGGCCTGAATCGGATGGATCAGGCCCGCTTCCGACGCGCGGCCAAGACGCCGATCACCCCGATCGCCGGGGCGGCGGGCGCCGGAACGGCGACGAATCGCATCTCGAAAGGGTCGCTGTCGGAATAGCGGCCGGAGGCGTCGGTGAACCTGAACCACATGCTGAACTCGTCACCAACCTGGCCGGCGAAGATGTTGTAGACCGGAAGGACGTGGAAGAACGGGTGTCCGAGATAGATCTCTCCGCCCACCGGAAGCGGGCTCGGGCCACCTCCAAAGACCTGGATTCCATCGTCCTGGGCGAGAAGTGTGGCTCGGATGTCGCTGGACTCGTCGAGCATGAACAGCCCGATCGCCGAATGGTCCGCCGAGAGTGATTCGAACGCGACCTCCGCGGTCGCGAAGCCGTCGATGCCGCTGTAGATCGACGGCATGACCTCGAAGGGCATCGCGTCGTGCGTGTGCATGTGGAGCTTGCCCGCGTCGTCACGGCCGACGGAAAGGATGCTGTGGTCGTGCTGGGCCAGCGCCGGAGTGGACATGAACACGATGGTGGCCGCCGAGGCCGCCACGATCAGCCCGTTCGCGCGGGCACCGATCGAATACCGCATGGGATGTCTCCTCTCTTCTCTTCTTCCCAATGTCGCGCCAACCGCCGAACATTGCAAGGAATTTCCTCGCTCAAATGACGCGAGCGTTGCGGACACGGGCGAGCCCTCGCCCGCCACTGATGGATCGATCGTCCGGATTATGCATCCGCAAGTCCGCTGACAGGTACTCTTTCGCATGATCAATCTGCTGCCCTTCGGTGAGATTCAGGCCGGCGAACTGGAATGGTCGCAGCTCTCAAGCTTCAAGCACCAGTTTTCCCTTCATCAGGGCGGCCGGGCCTTTGCCACGCTCGCATGGCGGAGCGAGTTTGGGACGCTGGCAGTCGCGACGACGGCGTTGGCCGCATGGTCCTTCAAGCGGGTCGGGTTCTGGTCGCCGCGGGTGACGGTTCGGCGTGAAGGCGCGACTGAAGATCTGGCGACGTTCAGGGCGACGGGCTGGACGGGATGCACGGGCGAGCTCAGACTCGAGTCGGGCGAAGTCCTCGCGTTGCAGCGCGAGGGGTTCTGGTCCACGACCTGGAAGTTCTGCGACGCGGCGGGATCGGCGTTGGCGCGGATCGGCGATGTTTCGGGCGTATTCCGTCGGCGGGCGACCGTGACACTCTCCGACAAGAATGATCCGCGTTCGCCGTTGCTTTCATGCCTCTTGTGGTACCTCGCGGTGATGGCGTCTCAGGACGAGGCGGCCGTCGTGGCCGCCACGGGGTGAGACCTGATCGAGAGGCCGCGCGGGCGAGCGGACCTCTTCCCCACTACCATGGCCGCCATGAACCACAGCAGTTGCTTTGGCGTTGTGTTCGTGTGGATGTGCGCCCTGGCGGGCTCGTGCGGCGCGCAGACCGTCGAGCAGATGTGGGCCGAGCGATGCGCCTCTTGCCACGGGGACAAGGCTCAGGGCGCGTCCGCGCCGACGCTGCTGACCAAAGAGAAGCGCGACCTGGCCCTGGTCCGTCCGTTCTTTGAATGCATCATGAACGGACGTGAGGGCCTAGATGACCACGCGTTCGGGCGGGGTGAGAAGGCGCTCAGCGACAGGCAGGCGTACGCGCTCACGGTGCGCATCCGCGAGATGCAGGAGGCGGCGCGATTCGACGCCGGCGAATACCTCAAACCAATCAACGGCGTGTACCACTCGCAGCGTCACGATTTCCGGATGGAGACGGTGATCAAGGATGGGCTGAGCACGCCGTGGGCGATCGAGTTTCTGCCCGACGGTCGCCTGCTCATCACCAACAAGAACGGCAAGCTCATGGTGGCCCGCGGCGAGAAGCTCACGACGGTCGAGGGCACCCCGGGCGTGATTGACGACGGCCAGGGCGGGCTTCTCGACGCCGCTCTCCACCCCGAGTTCGAGCAGAACGGGTGGGTCTATCTGGCTTTTCAGTTCGGCGAGGCGAAGAGGCGCGGGATGACCAAGATCGTGCGCGGGAAGCTCAAGGAGGAGGGAGTTTCGCTGCGCTGGGTCGATGAGCAGACGATCTATGAGGCCAGACCCGAGCACTACATGCCGGCCGGCGGTGTCCACTTCGGCTCGCGCATCGCGTTTCAGAAGCACCCCGACGGGAGATGGTGCGTGTACTTCACGCACGGTGAGCGCGGACGTGCGGAGCTGGCGCAGGACGTCACCCGCCCGAACGGGAAGGTGCATCGCCTCTACGACGACGGAACCGTCCCGGCCGACAATCCGTTCGTGGACAATCCGAAGGCGTATCCGTCCATCTGGAGCTTCGGGCACCGCAACCCCCAGGGCCTGGCCTTCGACCTCGAAGGAAATCTGTGGGACACCGAGCACGGGCCGCGCGGCGGCGACGAACTCAACCGCGTCGAGAGGGGGCGGAACTACGGCTGGCCACTCGTGTCCTTCGGGATCAATTACGACGGAACGCCCTTCCGGAATCCGTGGCCCGAACTGAACGCCGCGAGCGTGGCGGACAGGAACATCGCGATGCCGACGCTCATCTGGCTCCCGTCGATCGCGGCGTGCGGGCTGGATGTATCCACGGGCGGAAGATTCCCCGAATGGAAGGGTGACCTGCTCGCCGGCGGCCTGGCGGGCATGACCCTCCAGCGGGTGCGGGTGCGCGATGGCAGGGTTGTTGAAGTCGAGGAGGTCCTGAAGAACATCGGTCGCGTGCGCGACGTCCGCGTGGCGCCGGACGGAACGGTGTTCCTGGTGATCAACCAGCCGGATATCGTGGTCAGGCTCGTGAACACCTCCGGCACGTAAGCGCCGGGTAGGATTGCTCGTGAACACATCCGCGCCGCGCGAGATCGTTGTCGAGAACCTGCACAAGTCGTTCGGCGCCCACGAGGTGCTGTCGGGCGTCGATCTCACCATCCACCGCGGCGAGCTGGTCGCCATCGTCGGCGGATCGGGGTGCGGCAAGACCGTCCTCCTCAAACACATGACCGCCCACTTCACGCCCGATCAAGGGCGCGTGCTGGTGGCCGATCATGAGTCCGAGGGTTCGCCGCTGCGAAATCTGGCGGAGTTGTCGGAAGAGGAGCTCGATCGGATCCGGGTTCACTGGGCCGTGGTGTACCAGCGGAACGCGCTGCTGACGGGCTCGGTCTACTACAACCTGGCGGTCTGGCCTCGCGAGGTGCTGAATCTGAGCGATGCGGCGATCCGCCCGCGGGCCGAGCGGGCGCTGCGCGACGTGGGGCTCGAGCCCTCGGAGGTGATGTCCAGCGATCGGGATTCGCTCTCGGGAGGGATGGCCAAGCGGGTGGCGATCGCGCGGGCGCTGGTGATGGACCCCGTGCTGGTGTTCTATGACGAACCGACGGCGGGGCTGGACCCCGAGATGTGTGTGCAGGTCCACGACCTCATCGCGGCGACGCACGCGGCGGCCCCGGGCTCGCTGAGGAACGCCGGCATCGACGCCGGTATTCCACGAACGTCCGTCGTCGTGACCCACGACACGGAGCTGCTGCGGCGCCTGCGCCCCCGAATCGTGATGATCCACGCGGGCGTCGTGCGGTTCAGCGGCAGCTTCGATGAGTTCGTGGCCAGCGATGACGATCACATCCGGCCTTATCTGGCTCAGATGGCGTTTCTGCACGCGCGATCCGCCCATGAGTAGGCGCCGACGCTCGACAGAGACTTGGGCACGAGCCGGCCATGATTGAGAAACGTCATGGGAAGGCCGGCGGCCACGCGGCCCTGAGGCTGCGCGAGTTGCTTGCCCAGCTCGACGCGTACCAGACGCCGGAGCTGCTGGGATTCCGGGCGAAACTGCCGGACCTCCGTATGTATGTCAACATCGCGTTCAGTGTGCCGCTGAGCGCGACGACCATCTCCTTCCTTTGGGCGGCGGCGCTCAGGTTGAACTCAGCCAAACCGATCGTGCCCAACAACACGGGTGCATGAACAAGCACCGACCGGACGATCCGGATGCGCTCCCCGGCGCGTGGTTTCGGGGGTCGCGCCGGCGATTCTCCAACGAGCACGCCGCGATGACCCTCCGCCCGGCATCTCCGGGCGTGGAAATCAGACCGCGAACGCGTGAATCTGCGCCGGCCGGCGGCTCGAACATATCGACACCTGTCGATATGATCCGACGGAGATCCCACGCCGACAGCACCAAACCGAGGAACGACCATGAGCACCGTGACCCCTGCCCAACTGATCCAGGCACTCTCTTGGCGCTACGCGACCAAGCAGTTCGATCCCGCCCGCAAGATTTCCGGCGAGATGTGGAAGACGCTCGAGGAGGCGATGACCCTGGCGCCATCGTCTTACGGGCTCCAGCCCTGGGGGTTCGTGGTCGTGACGGACCCCAAGGTCCGCGAGAAGCTGCGGGCGGTCTCATGGAATCAGCCGCAGATCACCGATGCGTCGCACCTGGTTGTGTTCTGCGCCAAGAGCACGTTGACGCGCGGCGATGTTGACCGCTATGTCGAGCGGATCGCGCAGGTCCGCGGCATGTCGCGCGAGGCGCTGGCGGGCTATCGGGACATGATGCTCGGATCGGTCGAAGCGCCCGGCGCCAACCACCTCCACTGGAATCAGCGCCAGGTCTACATCGCCCTGGGCTTCTTCCTGTCGGCCGCGGCGTTGATGGGCATCGATGCCTGCCCGATGGAGGGCTTCGACGCCGACAGGTACGACGAGATACTGGGCCTGCCGTCGCAGGGACTCCGGGCGACCGTGCTCGCGACGGCGGGGTACCGCGCGGCCAGCGATTCCTACGCGTCGCGCAGGAAGGTCCGCTTCGAGGCAAGCGACTTGATCAAGCGGGTTTGAGCCGGGGCGGGGAGCCGCCGGGAAGTGGACGCCCGGCGTGGTGTGAGTTGGCGGGGGCTACTTCGCGCCGATCATCCCGATCATGCGCCCTGTCCGGCCCGCATCGCGACGGTGCGAAAAGTACAGCGAGGGATCGCGCACGGTGCAGCCGCCCACGTGCTCGATATGATCGTGATCAACACCCGTCGCCCGGAGCTGAATCCCGAGGGCGGCACGAAGATCGACCTGCGCCTTTCCATCGGACCTTCGCCACGCGACGATCGGGCGGGCAGGGTTTGCGAGCGGGTCGAGTGCGCCGTCGATGCGGTCACCGAGGCGCCAGCCGGCGGGCAGCTCGCCGACCCGTTCGCGACCGAACGCACGAACGAACTCGTCGAGAACCTCCGGCCCGACCTCGAAGAACTCGGGGCCGATGCACGGTCCGATGGCGGCGGTGATGTCGCCAGCGCCCTCGCTCTTCATCACTCTGGCGGCGTTGAGGAGCACGCCCGCGACCACGCCCCGCCATCCGGCGTGAACGGCCGCCACCACGCCGGCATCGCCCGATGCGAGCAGGATCGGCGCGCAATCCGCGACGCGCACCACGAGCACGCGGGAAGGATCGCGGGTGACCATCGCATCGGCCTTGGTGTCGTTGTGGGTGGGGTGCGACGCTTGCCCTTGGGAGAGCACGTGCACGCTCGCCCCGTGCACCTGAAACACCTGGACGACCTCTCGCCCCGCGGCCCCGATCGCGTGCTGCACCAACGCGAGATTGCGCTCGATGTTGGCGGGCGGATCGCGCTGGTCGCCCTTGAACTCGGCGGGATTGCCGAAATTGAGCGATTCAAAGACCCCGCGTGAGACGCCGCCGAGGCGCGTGGTGAACGCGTGCGGCACGCCGAGGCGCGCGAGCAATGCCGACCGGAGCAATCGCGGTGTCGGGCGCGGCTCGGGGTTCTGGTCACGCATCGACAACTCTACGCGGGAAACTCGCACCGCCCGCCCTTAGGCGAGGATGCGACCAAACTCAGCAGGAGCCGGGCTGGCAATCGCAGGAAGGATCGCCGCAACCCTGGCCCATGTCGGCGGCCGGCGCGGGCGACGCGGCCTTGGCGACGGCGCGGCGGGTCTTCTTCTTGGTTGCCTTTTTCGCGCCGCCCTTCTTCTTGGAGGCGCCCTTCTTCTTCGCGGGCGCTTTCTTGCCGGCCTTCTTCGACGCTTTCTTCTTGCCTTTCTTCTTTGCCATGCATGATCTCCTGGCGCCAACCCGCCCGCAGAACGCGTCGGAGGCGCGATGGTGTATGGCGTGAAATTACCCCAAACGCGGCAACTCGGCAAGTCTCCGCACCTCCCGCCGGAGAACAAGCACCGCTTCTACACTCCGCCCGTGAGCTTCCGAACCACATCCCGATTCGACGTTGTGGTCTGCGATATCGACGGCTGCCTTGCCCCGGAATCGCACGCGCTGATGGACGCAAGCACCTTGCTTTCGATCGCCGCTTTCAACCGGACGGCCGCCCAGCGCCGCGACCGGCCGATCCTCACGCTCTGTTCCGGCCGCCCCCTGCCGTTCGGCGAGGCGTTGGCTCGCCTGCTCGCAAACTCCGTGATGCCAATTATTTGCGAGAATGGCGTGTGGTTGTACGACCCCCGGAGCAACGCCTACCTCCGCGATCCGGCGATCACCGCGGACCATCAGGCGATGGTCGTGGAAGCGTCGCGCTGGGTGGAGCACGAGCTGGGGCCCTTGGGCGTCGTGATCCAGCCGGGGAAGACCTCGTCGATCGCGCTCTACCACGACGACACGGCGTTCCTGCGTGGGCTCGAAGATCGCGTCCGGGCCGCGTTCGAATCCCACGGCTGGGCGTTCCGCGTCTCGATGACCTGGCTCTATATCAACTGCGACCTGGCCCACGTCAGCAAGTCGACGGGCATCGATCGTCTCGTCTCGCTCATGGGCCTGGACCGGTCGCGCCTGGCGGGCATCGGCGACACCCCGGCCGATGTCGCCATCGCCGATCGCGTCGCGTATTTCTGCTGCCCCGCCAACGCGGCCCCGGGCATCAAGCCGCGGGCGAGTTACATCTCGCCCCACGAGGAAGCCAAGGGCGTCCTCGACATTCTTGAGCACCTGACCAATTGAGGCCTCGGGCACTACTGTTTCCCATGCAGCCCGACGACGAAGTCTGCCTGTGCTTCCACGTTTCGCTCCGAAAGATCCGGGCCTATCTCGCGCGGGAAAACCCGCCGGTGGCGTCGCTGATCTCCGAGTGCCTCGGCGCCGGGACGGGGTGCATGTGGTGCGTGCCGTTCCTGAAGCACCTGCACGCGCAGCACGTCAAGGGCCAGATTCCCGATCTCTCGATCTCACCGGAGCGTTACGCCGATGGGCGGCAGGATTACCGAGATACGAACGAGCGCAACGAGTCCATCGTGCGCGACGCCAAGGGCGAAGGCTCGGGCGCCTAGGCCGCGGGTCTCGGTTCGCCCGGGCCTACTTCTTCTCTACGACTTCGACCAGTTCGATCGTGAACACCAGGTCGGTCTTGGGTGGGATATCCGGCGGGGCTCCCTCCTCGCCATAGGCCTCTTTGGCGGGAACCAGCAATCGTCGCACGCCGCCGACCATCATGCCGGGGATGCCCTCGCGCCACCCGGCGATGAGCTGGTCCAGCGGGAACTCGACGGGTTCCCCGCCGCGGGTGGAATCGAACACCCTGCCGTCGGGGAGCGTGCCGTGGTAGTGGACCTTGATGACGCTCCCCGGCAACGCGGTGGCGCCGGTCCCAAAGACCAGATCGGTGGCGACCACACCCGACGGGAACTTGATCGTGGAAAGGGCCGGGAGCTTCTTTCCGCTCGGGGTTTCGTACAACTCGACGCCTGGATCGTTGGTCGCCACGGACGCTCCTTGTGAACTCGAAATCGGCGCCACGGGCTCCCGAGTCGGCCGCGCCGGGCCCGACTGGATTGTGACGCCGCCCGTCTCGGCGTGCGTTCGCATCTCGCGGCCCTCCGATGGGCCGCCACCGGCGCAACCGGCGAGGACGGCGGCCGGCGCGACCCATGTCATGGTCGCGTGACGGAGAATGTTCACGAGTGAACGACGGCTCATGGGTCGCGTCCTGGCCGGGCTCTCGCGTCGCCCGCTCCTACCCCTCGACCAAAACCTTGAATCCGCCGGCGGCCATGCGCTTCATATCGAACGGCATGTCCTTCCCGCTCGGATCGCACTTCAGCCTCTTGTCGGCCATCGCTTTCCCGATCACCCGCTTGCGATCGGCCTTTGATTTGTACAGGATCCACGAGAACAGGACCACCTCGCCGCGCTTGGCCTTCGTCAGCTTCGCGAAGGGGACGCCGAAGCCCGGCTCTGCGTCCTCGAGCGTGCATTCCTTGTAGTCCAGAGCGCCGTGCTCCTTCCAGACCTTGGCTGCCAGCTTGGCGAGCTTCTTGTACGCCGCCATCTTGTTCGCCTTCACAACCAGCACGAAACCATCGACGTATCCCATGGGCGGTCACCTCCGAATGGATCGGCGGATGATACCGCGCAGGGTGTGCGGGTGGGATCGTCCGCCGCCGACGCCCCGTTACACTCATCGGCTCTGAGCGGGCGCTCGTCCCGGGCGTGCCGTCCCGCCCCGGTCCGCGCCACCGCCCGCGCTCTCCCACTACCATCCCTCCATGGCTTCTCCCGACACGCCCGGCGTCCCGGTCATCGCCGTCTCGATCGGCGATCCTGCCGGCATCGGCGCGGAAGTTGTTGTCAAGGCGCTATCACGGCCCGATGTCCGCTCGCTCGCTCAGTTCCGCATCATCGGGACATCCGGCGCGCTCGAGCGAGCCGCCGCCAACGCGAAGATCACGCCCTTCTGGCGCGCGATCGACCGCTCCGCATTCGACGGGAGGACGAATCTCCCGAGCCCGGCGGCCTGGTCGTCCGACAACGTGCTCTTGATCGATCGGTCCGGAGCGCCCTCGATCGAGATGGGCAAGGTCTCCGCCGACGCCGGCCGCCTGTCGTTTGAATTCGTCAACGACGCGATCTCCATGGCGCTCGCCGGAACGCCCGACCCCTGGCACGCCGACGCGATTGTCACCGCGCCGATCTCAAAGGAAGGTTGGAAGCTCGCCGGGCATGGACGGTTTGCGGGGCACACGGAGCTCCTGGCGGAGCGGTGCGGCGTAGACGAGGCCGTCATGCTCTTTCACGCGCCCGCGAACTGCGGGAATGGTCGACGCGAGCTGAATGTCGTCCTCGCTACGATCCACGTCCCTCTGATGCGCGTCGCGAGCCTGCTGACACCCGAGCGGATCGCCCATGCGATCGAGCTCGGCGCCGCCGCGATGCGCACGCTCGGGCATGAATCACCGCGCATCGGAGTCTGCGGCCTCAATCCTCACGCGGGGGAGAACGGCCTGATCGGGGATGAGGATCGACTTATCATCGCGCCCGCGATCGCGCTCGCACGCGTGCGCGGCATCGACGCCCAAGGCCCATTCCCCGCCGACACCATCTACAACGCGGCCCTGAGCGGACGGTTCGACCTCGTGGTCGCCATGTACCACGACCAGGGGCTCATCCCCGTCAAGGTGCTGGCTTGGGATCGTGCCGTGAATGTCACGCTCGGCCTGCCCATCATCCGCACCAGCCCCGACCACGGCACCGCGTTTGATATTTCGGACAAGAACGTGGCCGACCCGGGGAGCATGATCTCCGCGATCGAACTGGCGGCGAGGATGGCGCGACAGCGCGCCGGTGCATCCGGCTGAGGCGGCCCGAAGAAGGCGGGCCGACTCGGCGAGTCGGGCTATCATCCGCACCCGCCCAATCCTGAGCCACACCCACATGTCAGACACGCGCGTTTCATTCGGCGCGAGCGACGCCACACCCGTGAGCCCGCTCCGCGAATTGCTCGCCGTCGCCGGCCCCACCGTCGCGACGATGACGTCGTACACCCTCATGACTTTTTGCGACAAGTGGCTCGTCTCGCGCCTGGGGCCGGAGTTTGTCGGTGCTCAGGGCAACGGGGGCGTGGCGGCGTGGGTGCCGCAGTCCATCGCGGTCGGCTCGCTCAACGTCATCAACTCGTTCGTGGCGCAGAATCTCGGCGCCGGACGTGCCGAGCGCGGACCCGCCTATGCGTGGAACGGGCTGTGGCTCTCCGTCATCTTCTGGGTCGTCGTCCTGCTGCCACTCGCCGGCGCACTCCCGGGCATCTTCGCCTCCACCGGCATGGACCCGCGGCAGGCCGCCTGGGGCGGTGAATACGGGCGAATACTTCTCCTGGGCGGCCTGCTCAATCTCTGGACGCGCGGGCTCTCGCAGTTCTTCTATGGCATGCACCGCGCCCGCGTCGTGATGACCGCGGGCATCGCCGCCAACATCGTCAACCTCTTCACTTCCGCCGTCCTTGTCTTCGGCAACGGCCCTGTGCCGGCGGACCTTGGTCTGTTCGGGCGCGTGTGCGGCGGTGTGGGAACCAGCGTGGGCATCGCGCCCATGGGAATCGCGGGATCAGCCTGGGGCACCGTCATCGCTTCGGGCCTGGAGTTCCTCATCCCGCTGTGCGTGTTCCTCGGCCCGAAGATGAACGCCGCGTACCACACCCGTCGCGCTTGGCGCTGGAGTCTGTCGCACGTCAAGGACATCGGGCGTGTCGGCTGGCCCGCGGGCCTGATGTTCGGCAACGAGATGATCTGCTGGGCCGTGTTCATGGTCTACCTGGTCAGCCACTTCGGGCGTGAGCACGCCTCGGCGGGCTGGATCGCGCATCAGTACATGTCGCTCTCGTTCATGCCCGCCGTGGGAATCTCGGTCGCCTGTCAGGCTGTCGTCGGCAAGCAGATCGGCGCGGGGAGGCCGGACCTGGCGGAGAAGCGCGCGTGGCTCGCGACGCGAATCGCCGTCGTCTACATGGGTGTCTGCGGCCTGCTCTTCGTCGGACTCCGGGCGCACCTGGTGCGGCTCTTCATCGAGGACGGCACTCCGAGCGAGCAGTCGGCCGAACTCGTCCGCCTTGGTTCCATGATGCTGATCGCGACCGCCGCCTTCCAGCTCTTCGACGCGACCGCCATGGTCATGTCCGGCGCCCTCCGCGGCGCGGGGGACACAGTGTTCGCGGGCATCGCCACCGTCATCGCCTCCTGGGCCATCATCGTCGGCGGCGGATTCTTCATGATCCGCGTCTTCCCCAACCTCGAATCGCTCGGGCCCTGGATCGCCGCGGGGGCCTACATATTTACCCTGTGTGCGATCCTGCTTGGTAGGTTCCTGACCGGGAAGTGGAAGTCAATCAGCCTGGTGGCGCCCCCGGTGACCGGCGAGGCTTGAGAGCGGGCGGCAGGCCCCCTAACGTTTCTCCCACGACCGGGCCCGCACGAGGCGGCCGGTCCCTTATAGAGGATGCATCGGATGTCGCATGATCCGCTGGACACGGTGATTGGTGTTGAGGAGTCCGTCCGCCGCGATACCCAGGCGGCCCAGGCCCATGCCTCGGCGGCTCGGAAGCTGCGCAACAGCGGAGACCACGAGGCGTGCATCGCCGAGCTTCGCAAGGCCGTCGCCGCGGATCCCGAGAGCCCCGACAGCCTGTTCATGCTGGGCTATGAACTCGACCGGGTCGGAGAGGAAGAAGAAGCGATCGCGATGTACGAGCAGGCCTGCTCGCAGGTGCCGGCGCCGATCAACGCCCTCATCAATCTGAGCATCCTGTACGAAGACCGCGGCGACTTCGTGCGGTCCGAGCGTTGCCTGCGGCAGGTCCTGGAAACCAATCCGAATCATCCGCGGGCACGCCTGTTCATGAAAGACGTCCAGGCCAGCCGCGAGATGATCGTCGAGGAAGACGAGAACCGCGACACGTTCAAGCGCAAGGCGCTCCTCGACACGCCCGTCACCGACTTTGAGCTCTCGGTTCGGGCGCGAACCTGCCTCAAGAAGATGAACATCCGTTCGCTGGGCGACCTGCTCAGGATCACCGAGGCCGAACTGCTCAGCTACAAGAATTTCGGCGAATCGAGCCTCCAGGAAATCAAGCAGATGCTGACGGCCCGCGGCCTGCGCCTCGGCCAGGGTCTCGAGGACGCCCACCGCGCCGCCCGCCGCGCCCTGCAGGAGCAGTACAAGGGCACCGGTCAGGAGCAGACGCTCGGCAAGCCCGTCACGGACCTCAACCTCTCGGTCCGTGCCCGCAAAGCGCTCCAGTTGCTCAACATCCAGACGCTCGGCGATCTGGCCAGCCACACCGAGGCCGAGCTCATGGGCGTCAAGAACTTCGGCGCGACCTCGCTCAAGGAAATCCGCGAACGACTCCACGAGTTCAATCTCTCCCTCCGCAAGCTCGATTCGTAAGCAGCGCCGGGAGCTCCGCGATCGCGACAATCTCATCCGGCCGGGCCAGCCGCCGGGCTTCTTTACGCCGACTTCATCTTCCAGCCACCCTCCCCGGCGCTTCATCTCCGGCCTGGCGAACTAGACGCTGACGCTGGCTTCCCCGCCTTCGCGATCCGCTGCGTCGGGCTGCGGCGTGCCCCAAGCGCCGTGCCCCTGTTCCCGGATACACTCGCCGCGATGAAGCAACCCGGCGCAATCGCGAAAGCACGCGCGGCCCTCTGGCGCCACGCGTGGCAGTATGCGCTGCTCTCCGGCGTGCTTGTTGTTCTTGCCCTCTTTCTCGTCTATCCGATCTGGCTCACCGTCCGCGGCGGGTTCGCCACCGATGTCACCAGCGGCACCGGCTTCACCCTCGATCATGTTCTCTCGGTCTTCCGCGATCCACGCCTCCTCGACGGCCTGTTCAACTCCGCCAGGGTCGCCCTGACCACCACCACCCTCACGATCCTCATCTCGCTCCCGCTCGCGGTCGTCGGCGCTCGCTTCACGTTTCCGGGAAAGCCCTTCTTCAATGCCGCCATCCTTGTTCCCATGATCATCCCGCCGTTTGTGGGAGCGCTGGGCCTCCGCGCCATCCTGGGGCGCATGGGCGCGCTCAACGCGCTGCTCGGCACCGAATGGGACGTGCTGGGCCAGTCGAAGTTCTGGGGTGTCGTCGTCATCCAGGCCCTCACGCTCTACCCGATCGTGTATCTCAACACCTCCGCCGCATTGGCCAACCTTGACCCCGCGCTCGAAGAGGCCGCGGAGAATCTCGGTGCCGGGTGGTGGCGGCGTTTCTTCAAGGTGACGCTCCCGCTGATCCGCCCGGGCATCTTCGCCGGCGCCACGATCGTGTTCATCTGGAGTTTCACCGAGCTCGGCACGCCGCTCATGCTCGATTACTACGCGGTCACTCCGGTCCAGATCTTCCAGAAGCTCAAGGAGATCGAGGGCTCCGCCACGCCCTATGCCCTGACCGTCGTGATGCTCTCCTGCTCGGTGCTCATGTACCTCCTCGGCAAGACGCTCTTCGGCCGCGCCGGGTACGCCATGTACTCCAAAGCCTCACGCGCCGGCGGCGAGGTCAAGCTCACCGGCTTCCCGGCCTGGATCGCGTTTGCCGGGTTTGCCCTCGTCACCCTCCTTGCCGTGACACCCCACGTCGGGGTCATCCTCACCAGTGTTTCGGCGCCCGGCGCGTGGTACCAATCCGTTTTTCCGAGGAT
>JABLTH010066312.1_pt1 | contig 78164 bp, 72 predicted proteins | sample 7875711 | NCBI WGS metagenome assembly JABLTH01 (sample SAMN14941262, study PRJNA633318) | bioreactor metagenome | isolation source: bioreactor | place: China | collected 2019-03-05 | reverse complement strand
CCCTGACCCCGGCAGCGGGCTCCTGGCCCGGGTGACCCGGGACCAGGTGATCCTCCTGCCCCTGGGGGTCCTGGCCTGGGTCCTGGCCTCGGGGCGGGAGGCGGCCCTGGCCTTCACCCTGGGGGGCCTGACGAGCCTGGCCTTCTGGATCCTCCACCGCCTGATCGTGGCCCGGATGCTCACGCCCAGGGTGCGCCTGCGCTGGTTCTACGGCTTCCTCACCCTGGTAAAACTCGCGTTGATCGCCGTGCTGTTGCATGGGATCATGGACCGTTTGCCCAACCAGGGCGGGCCCCTTGCCTCGGGGCTCGCGCTCTTCGTGGCGGCCATCCTCGTGGAGGCCGCGCGCCTGACCTTCTCGCCCATGAAGCCCGGGGATTGAGTCCATGGAACACCACGCCAGCGAACTCGCGAAATTCCTGACGGACCTGCTCCACCTGTCCCGCCACGCCTGGCCGGGTTTCGCCCACGGCGCCGAGCTGTCGGTCCTCGAGCGCTTCGACCACCTCCTCAACGCCGTCCTTGCGGCGCTGTGCGCCATGGGGGTCACCGGCCTGGTCCGCGCGAAGATGGCCCGGGTGCCCGGCGGCCTCCAGCAGACCCTGGAATTCGTGGTGAACGGCCTGAAGGACCTGGTCCACAGCAACATCCACCACCACCCCGACAAGTACCTGCCCTTCATCGGGACCATGGCCCTGTTCGTGTTCTTCAACAACATGTTCGGCCTCATCCCCTTCCTGAGCCCGGCCACCAGCAACTGGAACGTCACCCTGGGCGCCGCCCTGGTGGTGTTCTGCTACTACAACTTCATGGGCATGAAGGAGCAGGGCTTCCTGAAGTACTGGGGCCACTTCGCCGGGCCCATCTGGTGGCTGGCGCCCCTCATGTTCCCCCTGGAGATCCTGGGCCTCCTCAGCCGCATCCTCAGCCACTCCCTGCGCCTCTTCGGCAACATCGCCGGCGAGCACGTGGTGGCGGGCATCTTCTTCGGCCTGATGCCGGTGCTGCTGCCGGTGCCCCTGATGTTCCTGGGCCTCTTCTTCGGCCTCATCCAGACCTTCGTGTTCACCATGCTCTCGGTGATCTACCTCAGCGGGGCCGTGGCCCACGACCACTGAGGCCTCCGGCCCCGGCCGGCCCGAGACGCATCCCCCTTCCGGCTTCGCGGATTCCGAACCCCCGAGGCCCCTTTCCAAGGAGTCCCCCATGAAGAAGTTCCTCGCCACCGCCTTCCTGTTCACGGTCGCCGTCGCGGCCTTCGCCCAGGGCGCCCCCGAAGCCGCCAACGCCAGCTTCTTCTCCGGCAAGTTCCTGGCCCACTTCTCCCTCGCCATCGCCGCCGCCGGCTGCGGCCTCGGCCAGGGCAAGGCCGTCATGGCCGCCTGCGAGGGCATCGCCCGCAATCCCCAGGCCGCCGGCGACATCCGCACCACGATGATCATCGGCCTGGCCCTCATCGAGGCTCTGGTGATCTACTGCCTCGTGGCCGCCTTCGCCATCAAGTAGGCCAAGGTCCCATCGGGAAGGAAAGGGCGCCTGGATGGGCGCCCTTTTCTTGCCGGGAAGGTCAACCCCGGATTCCGGCCGGCCCGTCCTGGTGGGTTCCAGGACTGCGTGCGTCCTGGTCCTGGCGCGCTATCGCTTGCCCGCGCCTCGATCCGCCTCGGCCCAAGGGCGGCCGAGGCGGATCGAGGTGCCTGTTGAAGGTCAACCCCACTCGGAAAGGGGGAGGCATCCCGTGCCGGATTCGTCCCCCCCCCACTTTCCCCTTGCGCGCCCCGCCCGGGCGCTATCATGAGCCGCCGTTGCCTTCTTTGATGACCCGCCAGCCCACCCCCTTCCCCCTGCCTCCGGAGGTCACCCGCGTGATCCTCGGGGGCGAGAGCCCCCTGGACCTGGAGGGCCTGCGGGTCCACAGCCTGGAGGAGGCCCGGGAGTTCGCCTTCAACTACGGGTTCGACCTGGACATCCTGAGCCAGCGGGCCCACGTGATGCGGGTCTACGAGGACGCCCTGAAGTTCCTCAGCACCGTGCTCCTGGAGGGGCTGGACCTGAAGGTGCCCCGGACCTTCTACGAGCTGGAGGACCCCCTTGACCTGCTCCTGTGGGCCTCGGAGCGGGCGGGCACCGGGGGGCACCGGTCCGAGGAGGCCCGCTGGTCCTGCGTGATCCTGCGGGTGATGCACACCCTCTTCCACGTGGACCACAACGTGAACCTCCGCTTCCTGCCGGAGATCCAGCGGCAGGTCTTCGAGCCCTACGACCGGTACCTGGTGCCCCGGGAGGACGGCGGCTGGCTGCTCAAGGGGGCCTACGAGGTGCCCCTGGTGGCCGCGGAGCGCAAGCAGAACAAGGACCGCACCTCCATGCTCCTCAAGATGCTCCACAAGCCCGAGAACGTGGCGGAGACCATCTACGACCAGATCGGGATCCGCCTGGTGGCCGAGGACCACCTCGGGGTGCTGGAGGCCATCCGCTTCCTCCTGGACCACCACATCATCATGGCCACCGCCATCAAGCCCTCCCGGTCCCGGAACCGGATGATCGACCTGGTGGCCCTGGAGGCCTGGATGGAGGGCCTGCCCCCCGCCTTCGAGCTGGCCCACATGGGCCCGGAGGAGCGCCGGAGGCTCTCGGACTCCCTCTCCCTCCGCGTCCGGGAGGCCGAGCCCGAGAACCCCCACATGAGCCAGGACTACTCGGCGGTCCAGTTCACCGCCCGGACCCTGGTCCGGCTGCCCAGCCCCGCCAGCGGGGTCCTGGCCCTCCTCCAGAAGCGGGCCCAGGACCTGGGGGACCCGGGGCTGGCCGCCCGCCTTGGAATTCCCGAGTTGATCCAGGCCCAGGAAGAGTTTACGTTCTTCTTCGCACACGAAGTTCAAATCATGGAGCGAACCGGGTTCCAAAGCTCGCAGTCGGGGCCAGCCTCCCACGCGGAGTACAAGCAGCGGCAGCGATCGGCGGCGCGACGGCGCGTCTTACGGGGCATACTGAGGGAGGAGGCACCATGCTGAACATCCAGACCCGCCAGGAGGGCAGCGCCTCGGTCGTGACCATCCAGGGCAAGGTCAACTTCGAGGTGACCGCCCAGCTCCGGGACGTCATCCGCGACACGGTGGCCAGCGCCCAGCCCAAGCTCCTCGTGATCAACCTGGAGGGCGTGAGCTTCATCGACAGCTCCGGCCTCGGGCTCCTGGTGGCCGCCCGGAACAGCGTGGACAAGAGCAGCGGCAAGCTGCACCTGTGCTGCCTCCCCGCCCAGGTGAAGAAGACCTTCGACCAGACCAACCTCACGAACTACTTCTCCATCTTCGCCACGGAGCAGGACGCCCTGCGCGGCGCGTGACGCGCAGCCCAGGGGCGCTGGCAGCGCCGAAGGCGCCGAGATGCCTGGCGCGGGAGAGGGAATGACCAAGGGCGTTGTGCTGGTGGTGGACGACGAGGCCCCGATCCGGGACATCCTCGGGTTCTACCTCAAGCGGGCGGGCTTCCACGTCCTGATGGCGGAGAACGGGCGGAAGGCCCTGGAGGAGATGGACAAGGTCCAGCCGGACCTCATCATCTCCGACCTGCGCATGCCGGAGGTGTCCGGGGACGAGTTCTGCCGGACGGTGAAGGGGAACCCGGCGACCCGTGACATCTACTTCGTCCTGGTCTCCGCCCTCGACGGAAGCGTGAACAAGATCAGCGGCCTGAACCTGGGCGCCGACGACATGATCAGCAAGCCCTTCCACGCCCAGGAGGTGATGGCCAAGGTGGAAAGCGCCTTCCGCATCATCGCCATGCAGAAGGAGATCAAGCGCCAGAACGCGGAGCTGACCCGCTTCCAGGACCGCATGAACGCCGAGCTCTCCCTGGCGGCCAACCTCCAGATGGGCCTGCTGCCCGCCCTGCCGGGCCGCGCGCCGGGCATCCGCTACACCCACCGCTACCTCCCTGCGGACGGCATCGGCGGGGACATCTACGCCATCACGCCCCTGCCTGACGGCACCGCGGCCCTCATGATCGCCGACGTGAGCGGCCACGGGGTGACCGCGGCCCTCATCAGCGCCATGGTGAAGACCTCCTTCGAGAGCCACGTGCGCCTCGGCGGCGGCCCCCTGGACTGGGCCAAGGGGATGAACCGGGACATCACCCTGAACACCCTGCCCGAGCAGTTCGCCACCGCCCTGGTGGCCCAGCTCGATCCGAGGAAGAACAGCATCTGCTACGTGGTGGCGGGCCACACCGCGCCGATGCGGATCCAGGGCGGGATCGCCGGGGGCCTGCGCCGCCCGGAGCTCCTCCCCGGCAAGGGCTTCATGCTGGGCATCGACGAGCACCTGCCCTTCACCGAGCAGTGCGCCCCGTATGAAATCGGTGACCGATTCGTCTTCTACACCGACGGCCTGGTGGAGGTGGAGCGGGTGGACCGGACCTTCCTCGCGGAGGAGGGCCTGGTTCGGCTCTCCAGCGAGCTGCCCGAGGACCCCGACGCCGCCGCGGGCCAGCTGGTGCGCCAGGCCCAGGAATACAATGCCCCGAACACCTTCGGGGACGACGTCACCCTCGTGGTCCTCGACCGGCTGGCCTGAGGGCCGCCCCGCGGCCTATTCAAGCTCGGCCAGGGTCCGGGCGATGCCATCCTCCAGGGGCGTGAAGGCCCGGGCGTAGCCGGCGGCCCGCAGGGTCCGCAGGTCGGCCTGGGTGAAGCTCTGGTACTTCCCCTTCAGGGCGTCGGGGAAGGGGATGTACTCGATGCTCCCGCGGCCGAGGTGGCGGATGAGGGCCTGGGCGATGGCGTTGAAGCTCCTCGCCTCCCCGGTGCCGGCGTTGAAGACGCCCTTCGCCATGCCGCCCAGGGCGAAGTGCAGGTTGAGGTCCACGATGTCGCCGACGAACACGAAGTCCCGCACCTGCTCGCCGTCCCCGTAGCCGTCGCAGCCCGCGAAGAGCTTGCAGCTCCCGGTCTCCCTCAGCTGCCTCAGGAGCTGGTGGAGGACGCTCATCATCCTTCCCTTGTGGTGCTCCCGGGGGCCGTAGACGTTGAAGTAGCGCAGTCCCACCACCGGCGTCTCGATGTGGGGCATGAGGCTGCGCACGTGCTGGTCGAAGAGGAGCTTCGAGTAGCCGTAGACGTTCAGGGGGCGCTCGTTGCGGGGCTCGGGGGCGAAGTCCCGGCTGCCGCCGTAGGTGGCCGCGCTGCTCGCGTAGACCATGGGCACCTTGTGGAGCAGCGCCCAGTGGAGCAGCGCCTTCGAGTCCCCGAAGTTGTTCTCCATCATGTAGGCGCCGTCGGCCTCCATGGTGTCGGAGCAGGCGCCGTTGTGGAGGATCGCCGTGGGGGTGAAGCCGAGCCGGCCCGCGTCCACCCGGGTCCGGAACTCCTTCTTGTCCATGTAGTCGGCGATGGTGAGGTCGGCGAGGTTCCGGTACTTCTCCCCCCGCATGTGGTCCACCACCAGGATGTCCGTGTGGCCGCGCCGGTTGAGCTCCCTCACGACGTTGCTGCCCACGAACCCCGCGCCGCCGGTGACGATGAACATGTCCGCTCCCTTCCCTCCAGCCTAGCGGGCCTTGGGCATCGGCCAGCGCACTTCCGGCCGGTCCCCGGGGCCCGCGCGCGCCGGACCTGGCGGCCTCAGCCGATGGGCTCCTCCCCCGCGGGCTCCCCCCGGCCGAAGAGCCGGGGCCCGACTTCCGCGAACAGGGCGGCGGCCAGGAGCACCCCGGCCCCGGCCCACTGGGTCCCGCTGAGGCGGTCCCGCACCCCGGGCACCAGGCCGCTCACCGCGAGCAGGGTGGCCCACAGGGGCTCGAGGCTGAAGAGGACCCCGGCCTCCGTGGCCCCGAGCTGGGCCTGGAAGCGGGCCTGGAGCCAGAAGGCGAAGGTGGTGGCCAGAAGGCCCAGGAAGCCCAGGGCCACCCAGACCGCGCCCCGGTCGAGCCCCCGCCCCCCGCGGAATCCGTAGGTCTCCGGGAAGGCCAGGGCGACGAGGGCCGACACGGCCCCCACGAAGGCCACCTGCACCAGGGCCAGCACCCAGGGGTTCGCCCGGCGGGCGTAGTGGGCCGTGAGCACGATGTGCACCCCCACCAGCATCGCGTTCAGGAGGGTGAAGGTGTCCCCCCGGGGATGCCAGCCCCCGAAGCTCTCACCCGGCTTGAACACCAGGAGGGCGAGGCCCAGGAAGGCCACCAGGGCCGCGGCCCCGTGCACCGGGCGCAGGCGGTCCCCGGCGGCAAGGGCCACCATGGGGGTGAAGATCACGTAGAGCCCGGTGATGAAGGCGTTCTTGGTGGTGGTGGTGAACCTCAGGCCGTCGGTCTGGAGCCAGAAGAGGGCCGCCAGGACCACGCCCAGCACCAGCCCGTCCCGGAGGTCCTGGCGCCGCCAGGGCACGCCGATGGCCAGGGCCACCGCCAGGAGGGCGGCGGAGCCCAGGGCGAAGCGCAGGGTCAGGAGGGCGCCGACCGAAAGGCCAGCGTCCAGGAGGAATCGCGTGGCGGGGAAGGCGCAGCCCCAGGTGGCCGCGGCGAAGGCGACCGCGACGGCGGCGGTGGCGTGGGACGCCTTGGCGGGGGTCAAACCGGACGGGGGCGGGGGATCAGCGGAGGACGGCGGCCACCCGCACGGCGACCTTCGGCATGTCCGGGTCGTCCGTGAGGAACACGACGGTCTCGTTGTAGGTCCCGGCCTTCGCGGAGGCGGCGAAGACGATGGACACCCCGTGCTCCGGGGCGCTGGCGGGGCTCAGGCCCGTGACCTTGAGCAGGGGGCTGGTGGGGGCGGTGCCGGTGATGCGGAAGGCCTTGCCCTCCGTGTGGCGGAGCTTCAGGGGAGCGCTCAGCTCCTTGCCCACGCCCTCCACCCAGGCGATGCGCTCGGGGCTGCTGGCGATGACGGGCTTGAGTTCCCACTGCACGCTGATGGAGAGGACAGGGACCTGCTGGCTGGTGGTGCGCACCGTGAGCCAGTCGGCGCCGCGGAGCTGGCCCTCGGGCACCTTCCTGCCGTCGAGGGTGATGTCCAGGATGGCGTCGTTGCCGTCCTGGCGCTGGGCCCAGGACAGGTAGGGCGCGCCGGGGGCGCTGACGTCCGTGACCTTCACGGGCTGGCCGTTGCCGCTCTCCAGGCGCAGGGAGCTCTTGCGGGGGGTGGCGCGGGGGACGTCGGGGAAGAAGACGCCGCCGGGCTTGGCCATGACCTCCTGCACCACGTCCGCCTCGAAGGTGAGGGTGAACATGGGGTTCTTCGGATCGTTGGACGTCACCGTCACCGACTTCCGCACCACGCCCCGCTGCCCCTTGGGATCGAAGGTGGCCTCCACCTCGGAGGTCTCGCCCGGCGCGAGGGACCACTTGCCCACCACCGTGGAGGTGCATCCGCAGCTCGCGTTCAGGTTGGTGATGTTCAGGGTGCCTTTGCCCGTGTTGGTCACCTTGAATTTGTGGGTGACCTTCTTGTCCGGCCCGATGCGGCCGAAGTCGTGGTGGGGCTTGTCGAAGCTGATAGCGGGGGCCTCCTGGGCGGCCAGGGGGGACAGGAGGGCGGGCACGGCGATGAGAAGGGCACGGCGCATGGAAACCTCGCAATCCAACAGTCTAGCGGCCCTGGGCGCACGGTGGGCCCGGCCGGGGCCGCAGGGGCCTATCCCACCAGTGCCGCCAGGGCCGCCCAGGCTTCCTCCGGGGAGATTCCGGCGAGGCAGGGCTGGCCCGGCACGAAGCAGGTCCGGGATTCGCAGGGGGCGCAGGGCACGCCCTCCCGGCGAAGGATCCGCACCCTGGGCCCCCGGGGCCCCGAGGCCTCCCCCGGGGTGGGGCCGAAGAGGGCCAGGATGGGGGTCCCGCAGGCGGCGGCGAGGTGGCTGAGGCCCGAATCGTTCCCCACGGCGCCCCGCGCGCCCCGGAGCCACGCGGCGGCTTCCTTCAGGCTCGTCCGGCCGCTGAGGTCCAGCCCTTCGGATCCGGCCACCCCGGCGCACAGGGCTGCCTCCCCCGGGCTGCCCAGCACCGCCACGGCGAAACCCTTGGACCGGGCCTTGAGGAGGAGGGCCCGCCAGTGGGCGGCGGGCCAGGCCTTGGAGGGCCAGGCGCTGCCGGGCATCAGGCAGAGCAGGGGCTCCCGGGGCAGGTCCACCGCCAGTCCCGGATCGTAGTCGGAGAAGGGCAGGGTCCGGGCCTCGGGCCAGCGCGTCCGCAGCACCGCCAGGTAGCGGTCCAGGAAGTGGCCGGGGGCCGACCAGAAGGGGCCGCTGTGGGTGTTGAAGGGGCCCTGCAGGCTCTCGTCCACGCCGATGCGCTCGGGCACCCGGGCCAGCCAGGCCGCCAGGGCGGGGCGCAGGGACTTGGGGAAGTGGATGCTGCGGGCGGCCCGGTGGGCGCGGAGGGTGCGGGCGAGGGCGAGGACGCCCGGCTTGTTCGGCTCCATCACCACCGCGTCGGCGAGGGCGTGCCCCTCCACCAGGGAGATGGTGGCGGCGGGGCCCCAGGCCACCAGGGGGCCGATCCCCATCTGCCGGAGCAGGCGCAGGACCGAGAGTTGCATCACGGCGTCCCCCACGAAACGCGGGAAGCGGACCCAGGTGGCGCCGTCGGGGATCGCGTTCAACGCAGGCGCTCCAGGTGGGGCAGCAGGGCCTCGGGATCCAGGCGGTCCATGCCGCCCTCGAGGTCGGCCTCCGGCTCCGGATACTGCAGCACTTGCACCCGCGCGCCCAGGGGCGTCCAGCGGCTGGGCCCGCGGTTGGGGGTGCGGCCCAGCAGCGCCAGGACCGGCAGGCCCAGGGCGGCCGCGATCTGGGTGGGGCCGGTGCTGGGGCCCAGGAAGGCGTCGCAGGCGGCGAGGCGGCCCAGCAGGCGGCGGAGGTCGGCGGGCGGGAGGGCGGAATCCTCCGGAGGGGCGACCACCACGGGGTTCCACCCGGCGCCGCGCACCACGGGCAGGGCCCGGGCCCACCAGGCGGCGGAGGGGTAGGCGGAGCTGCCGCTGCTGCGGGTGGCGACGGCGAGGCGCGGCCGGGGCACGGCGGTGAGATCGGCCTCCCCGGCGCTCCGCTCGGCCTCCGTCACCACCAGCCCCGGCGGCGTGGGCCAGCCTCCGGACCAGCCCCAGGGCTCCAGGAAGTCCAGCACGTTGTCCGCCTCGTGGCGGCCGCTGTGGGTGCGCCCCTTCCAGAGCAGGTGGGTGGCCGCGCGGATCTGGGCGAGGCCCCGGGCCCGGGCGACGCGGACGGGGACGCCGGCGTCCCGGGCGGCGAGGGTCACCGCCGCGTCCCGGTGAAAGAGGTTCAGCACGGCGTCGAAGCCGCCCTCGCGCATCAGGGCGCGCAGCTCGCCGTCGCCGGCGCGCAGGTGCACGCCCGCCACCCCCGGAAGGTGCTCGAGCAGGGGCGCGGCGTAGGGCTTCACCAGCCAGTGCACCTCGGCGCGGGGATCCCGGCTCAGGATCCGCGCCTGCACGGGCAGGGAGATCACGAGGTCCCCCAGGGCGTCCGTGCGGCTGAGGAGGAAGCGCATCCCCCATCGTTTCCGCCCGCGGAGGCCCCGTCAACGCGGGGCCCGCCGGGCTTGGGGAGCCCCTGGCCTTTGCCCCATACTGGAGGCCTTCCACCTGAAAGACCCATGCCGCCTTCCCCCGCCAAACGTGTGCTCGTCGTCGAGGACGAGGAGAGCTTCCGCGAGATCCTCCAGATCGGCCTCGCCGGGGAGGGCTTCGACCCCCATCCCGCCGCCGGGGTGAAGGAGGCCCAGCGCAGCCTCGCCTCACTACCCTTCGACGCGGTTGTGTCCGACCTCAAGCTGAAGGACGGCAGCGGCATCGAGCTGCTGGCCTGGATGAAGGAGCAGGGGATGAAGGCGCCGGTGGTCATCATGACCGCCTACGCCACCACGGAGACCACGGTGCAGGCCCTGAACCTGGGCGCCGTGGACTTTCTCACCAAGGCGCGCAACGACCTGGCCGAGCTCACCAAGGTGCTGAAAGGCCTCTTCGTGGAGAGCCTGGCGCCGGAACCCGCGGAGCCGGGGGGCGGCACGGACCTGGTGGGCGTGGGCGAGACGATCCGCCGGGTGCAGGCCCTGGTGGGCAAGGTGGCCCGGGCGGACACCACGGTGCTGGTGACGGGCGAGAGCGGCACGGGCAAGGAGATCGTGGCCCGCCTCATCCACCGCTACTCGGACCGGGCCTCGGGGCCCTTCCTGCCGGTGAACTGCGGCGCCCTGCCGGAGAACCTGCTGGAGTCGGAACTCTTCGGCTACGAGAAGGGGGCCTTCACCGGGGCCACCGCCACCAAGCGGGGGCTCTTCGAGGAGGCCTCCGGAGGCTTCCTTTTCCTGGACGAGATCGGCGAGATGCCGCTGCCCCTGCAGGTGAAGCTGCTGCGCGTGCTCCAGGAGCGACGGGTGCGCCGGGTGGGCGGCACCGAGGAGCAGCCCGCGGACGTGAGGGTCATCGGCGCCACGAACCGCAACCTGCGCGACCTCGTGGACAAGGGGAAGTTCCGGGAGGACCTCTACTACCGGCTCAACATCCTCCACATCGAACTGCCGCCCCTGCGGGAGCGCCGGGAGGACCTGCCGGTGCTGGCGGAGCACTTCCTGCGCCGCTTTTGCCTGAAACTGGGACGGCCCTCCATGGCCTTCAGCGCCGAGGCGATGGCGGTGCTCCAGGCCTACCGCTTCCCGGGCAACGTCCGGGAGCTGGAGAACCTGGTGGAGCGCTGTGTGGCGCTGAACGCGGGCGGTCCCATCGGCCCCGAGCTCTTCCCGGAGTCGGTGGTGCGGGAGGCCCGCGCCGCCGCCGCCGCCGAATGCGCCCCCGAGGCCGGGCCCGCCTGGCGCATCCCCGCCGAGGGCTTCGACCTGGAGGCCTGGCTGAACGCCCTGCGGGGCCATTTCCTCAAGGCCGCCCTGGCGGAGACCGGCGGCAACAAGACCAAGGCCAGCAAGCGCCTCGGCATGAGCTTCCGGGCCTACCGCTACTGGGCCTCCCACCTCGGCGGGCTGGACAGCCTGCCGGAGCGGTGCCCCCGGCCCGAGGATTTCCCGGCCAGGGAGCAGGCGGAGGGCGGGGAGGAGGGGGAGTAGGGCCGATTCCCGGCCCCTGCCGCCGCCTGGACCGGCATGAATCCTTGTCACCTCGCCCATCTATGGCACACTGAAGTGCTTGGGTGCCCATTGATCCGGAGCCCAAGGCTCCCCTCATCCAAGAGATCCGCCATGACCAAGAACCGCCGGGCCCAGAAGGGCTTCTCGCTGATGGAACTCCTCATCGCGCTGATGATCATCGGCGTGATCGCCACGCTGGGGATCCGCGCCCTCAAGGGCAATACCGGCAAAGCCCGCTACATCAAAGCGAACGACACGATCCGCCTCATGGCAGAAGGCCTCGAGCAGCACTACCTGGCCAATGGGAAGTACCCCGAAGGTGCCACGTGGGAATCCCTGGTCGGTGCCGAGTCTGTTCTGGTGAAGAAGAACTACATCCCCTCGAACCTTCCGGTGAACGATCCCTGGGGCGTCCCCTATGAGGCCCAGGTCACTCGCGGCAACTACATCCTGAAGTGCGCTGGGGATCCCGATGACCAGGAGGAGCGCGGCCCGATCACGCGCGAACCCGGCAAGCAGACCGGCGGGCCGGGTGCTGGAGGCGAGAGCAAGGGCGGCGCTGCCCCCGCCCCCGCAGGAGCCCCCGCCAAGTGATCCACCGCGCCCAGCTCCCCGCGGAGGGCCTGCGGCTCTCCGGCACCCTGGCCCTCCTGCCCCTGGAGGGCGAGGACGCCGTGCGGGACATGGACTGGCAGGTCTTCGTGCTGCCCAGCGACACGAGCCTGGGGGACACCTTTTTCGATGTGAAGGGGAAGGGGGTGCTGGACTGCACCTGCTCCCGCTGCAACGAGCCCTTCGACCTGCCGCTCTCCGTTTCGAGCCAGTTCCTGGGCAGCCAGGATGCCGACCTCGCCGCCCGTGGCGCCCACACCCTGGGCAGCCAGGACCTGGACGTGGTCTTCATGCCCGAGGACGAGATCGACGAGGAGGCCCTGGTGAAGGAGCAGTTCCAGCTCCAGGTCCCCATGCACCCCTTGTGCAGGGAGGGCTGCCTCGGCCTCTGCCCCCAGTGCGGCAAGAACTGGAACAAGGGCAAGTGCTCCTGCAATCCTGAAGCCCGGAAGGAGCCCTCGGCCCTCGCCAAGGCCCTGAGCGGGCTCAAGCTCGACCTCGGATCCTGAACCCCGAGATTCCAACCCCGAACCCGAACCCCTGACCCGACGGAGACCGCCATGCCGAATCCCAAGCGCCGCCACTCCAAGGCCCGCCGCGACCGCCGCCGCACCCACGACAGCCTCGAGGCCCTCAGCGCCTCCACCTGCCCCAACTGCGGCGTCGCCAAGCTGCCCCACCGGGTCTGCCCTTCCTGCGGCTTCTACCGCGGCAAGAAGGCCGTCCACGTCGCCGCGGTCTAAGGACCGCGCTTGGCTTCAGTCCGGATCGCGCTGGACGTGATGGGGGGCGACCACGCCCCCCGGTCCACCCTTGACGGCGCGAAGCAGGCCCTGGATTCCTGGCCGGACCTCGTCCTCCTGCTCTGCGGGGACGAGGCCCGGCTGAAGGCGTTGCTGCCCCAGCACGGCCTCGAGGGTTTCCTCGGATCCCGGATCGAGCTCCTCCACGCCCCCTCGGTGGTGACCATGGAGGACAAGGGCACCGCCGTGCTGAAGGAGAAGAAGGACAGCTCCATGCGCGTGGCCGCCCAGGCCGTGCGCGAGGGCCGGGCCCACGGCGTGGTCAGCATGGGACACACCGGCGCGGCCATGGTGGCCTCCAGCATGGTCATCGGCCGCCTGGAGGGCGTGGACCGCCCCGGCCTCGCCAGCGTCATGCCCAACAAGGCCGGCCGGCTCACGGTGCTCATCGACGTGGGCTCCAACGTGGACTGCAGGGCCGAGCACATCGCCCAGTTCGCGGTGATGGGCGCGGTCTACGCGGAGCAGGTGCTGGGGATCGCGAACCCCAAGGTGGGCGTGCTGAGCGTGGGCGAGGAGGAGACCAAGGGCACCGAGGTGACCCGGGAGACCGCCGCCCTCCTGCGGACACTGCCCCTGAACTTCGCGGGCAACGCCGAGGGGCGCGACATCTGGAACGGCAACTTCGACGTCATCGCCTGCGACGGCTTCGTGGGCAACGTGGTGCTCAAGTCCAGCGAGGCCCTGGCCGGGGCCATCGTGGCGGGCATCCGGGAGGCCCTCACCAGCTCCATGACCGCCAAGCTCGGGGCGCTGATGGTGAAGCCCGGCCTCAAGCAGTTCTTCCGCAAGCTGGACTACCGGGAATACGGCGGCCTGCCCCTGCTGGGCATCAAGGGCGTGAGCGTCATCGGCCACGGCAGCAGCGACGCCAAGGCCGTGAAGAACGGCATCGGCGCGGCCCTGCGGACCTACGAGGGCCGGGTGAGCGAGCGGATCTCCGCGGGCATCGCCGGGCTGCTCCCCAAGGACTAGGCCGGCCGCGGAAGGCCGTGGCGCGGGCGCGCCGGCTCCGCGATCATGAATCTTCGTTCTTTCTCGAGGTGATCCGTGAGCAAGGTCGCGTGGCTGTTCCCCGGGCAGGGTTCCCAGGCGGTGGGCATGGGCATGGCGCTGGCGGAGGCCGAGCCGGTGGCCCGGGGGGTCCTGGAGGACGCCGACGCGGCCCTGGGCTTCCCGCTCTCGAGGCTGATGGCGGAGGGCCCCGAGGAGACGCTGAAGCTCACGGAGCACACCCAGCCCGCCATCCTCACCCACAGCACCATGGTGGTGCGGGCCTACGCCGACCGGCTTCCCAGGCCCGACTTCGCCGCGGGCCACAGCCTGGGGGAGTACTCGGCCCTGGTGGGCATCGGGGCCCTGACCTTCCACGAGGCGGTGGCCACCGTCCGCGAGCGGGGCCGCGCCATGCAGGTGGCGGTGCCCGTGGGCGTGGGCGCGATGGCGGCGCTCCTCGGGATGTCGGCCGATGATGTCGCGGCGGCCTGCGAGGAGGGTTCGAGGCAGAGCGGCAAGGTCGCCGTGCCCGCGAACTTCAACGGCCCCGGCCAGATCGTCATCGCGGGCCACGCCGAGGCGGTGGATGCCGCCATGGAGGCCGCCAAGGCCCGGGGCGGCCGGAAGATGATGAAGCTCCCCGTGAGCGCGCCCTTCCACTCGCCCCTCATGGAGCCTGCGAAGGAGGCCATGTCGCCGATCCTCGCGGGACTGCACCTCCGCGCGCCCCTCTGCCCCCTGGTGAACAACGTGGACGCCGCCGTGGTGAGCGAGCCCGAGGCCCTCCGCGACGGCCTCCTCCGCCAGATCCCCGGCGCCGTGCGATGGGAAGGCATCATGGACGTGCTCCTGAAGGAGGGCGTGACCACCTTCCTCGAACTCGGCCCCGGCAAGGTGCTCAGCGGGCTGGCCAAGCGCCAGGCCAAGGAGATGGGCATCGAGATCAAGGCGATCTCGATCAGCGGGCCGGAGGACCTGGGGCAGCTGGGGTGAGCGAAAAGGAGCGCCTGGTCCTGCCGGCCCCTTGGGTTCGGGGCCACTGGGAGGTCGGCTTCCGGGGCCTCCTGATGTTCCTGCTGATGCTCTTCCTCATGGCTGTGGCCACAGATGGTTTCAAAATTCGCCCGGGGCGTCCCGTCTGGCAGGAGGCCATCACGTTGGGCGTGCTCGTCCTGCTAGGCCTCGGCATGATCTGGTCGGACTGCCACCGGCCCGGAGGATGGGAGTTCGAGTTGAGGGAGGATCGCCTCCACATCCGGGAGCTCCTGGGGGTGCTTTACACGCGGAGGCTCAGGGTCCTGCGCGAGCAGGAAGTTTCAGCCGAGGACCTCTGCTACCTCGAATCCCAGCACGGTGTGATCCTGAAGGCACCCTCGTTCCATCGGGACCTGATTCTGCCGAAAGAGCAGGCCCAGGAATTGATCTCATGGCTGCAGGAGCAGGGAGTCCAGCGCTTCAGCCTCGCCGAGGCATCCCGATGAGCGCGGTATACCAAATGCCCACCAGCCGCCGGAAGGCGGTGCTGGCCATCTTGGGCGCCATGATCCTGCCCGCTTGGATGGCTTGGAATTCCTTTCCAGGATTGAAGTGGCACCCGGCCACCTTCACGTGGTGGTCATGGTTGCCCCTGGTGCCAAGCCTGGTCTTCCTGGCCTATGGGATCAAAGCCGCTTTCAATGCCTCGAAGCCCGCGCGTTTCGAGCTCGAGGGACGGCGGCTCACGATCCATGCCGGGCACGGGATTCCGGATTTCTCCGGACTGACGAAACCCTTCGCGAAGGACGCAAGTCTCACGCTGGATCTCTCGGAGGTCCACCTTGAATGGGCCGGGTCCACGCTAAACCTTCGCACGCGGGAGCATGGGACCTTGCCCCTCGGCTCTGGTGATGCCGCCAAGCCCCTCGCCGACTGGCTCGCTGCCAACGGCCATCCGCCAGTGAAGGCCTACTGATCCCATCCCGGTTGCTCCCTCGCCTGCTCCGGCGTTAGCCTGTCCGACCCTCCCGGAGCCCGCCATGACCGAGCCCACCTTCGCCCCCGTCGGGGCCTTCTGCTGGACTTCCCTCATCACCCAGGACCTGGCGGCCTCGAAGGCCTTCTTCGCGTCACTGCTGGGCTGGACCGCGGAGGACCAGGCCGGCATGGAGGGCGTGTCCACCAACTTCAAGCTCGGCGGGATCGATGTAGCCGGGGGCATGGCCCACACGCCGGAGGTGGGGCCGCCGGCCTTCCACTGCTACGTTCAGGTCGAGGACGTGGAGGCGGCGGTCGCGAAGGCCCAGGGCCTCGGCGGCACCCTGCTGGCGGGGCCCTTCCCGGCCGGGGGCCTGGGCCGCATGGCCTTCATCCAGGACCCCACCGGCGGGATCTTCGCCGTCTGGCAGGCCCTCTCCCACCGGGGCTCTGGCGTCTTCGACCAGCCCGGCGCCCCCTGCTGGACGGAACTGGCCACCACCGACCTCCCCAAGGCCGAGGCCTTCTACACCGCCCTGTTCGGCTGGACGATCAAGCACGGTGAAGGCGGCGGCATGGTCTACGACGAGTTCAGCCTCGGGGAGAAGCCTCTGGGCGGGATGTACACGCCGAACTGGCCCGGCTCGGAAGCCATCCCGTCCAACTGGTCGCCCTATTTCTGGGTGGAGGACGTGGACGCCAAGGCGGAGCAGGCCAAGGCCCTGGGCGGCACGGTGCTGAACGGGCCCATGGACATCCCGGGCACCGGCCGCTTCGTGGTGCTGCAGGAGCCCGGGGGCGCCGTGTTCAACCTCTTCCAGCCCTCCGGGCCGGTGTGAACGGTCCCCGGCGTGCCGCCGTCCTGCTTCTCGCCGCCGTGACGGCCGCCGCCAATCCCTCGCCCGCACGCCTCAAGGCCGCGGAGGTGCGCGTGCGCACCCTGGCCGGCACAGCCTCGGTGCCCTTCCCCCTGCAGCGGGTCGAGCTGAGGGTCTTCAAGGTCGCCCACCGGCTGGAGCTGTGGGCCTCGGGGAAGCTGGTGAAGGCCTATCCCATCGGCCTCGGCGCCGAGCCCGAGCTCGACAAGGAGCGGGAGGGCGACCACCGCACGCCGGAGGGGCGCCTCTACGTCTGCACCCGGAACCTCGTCTCGAAGTTCCACCTCTTCCTGGGCCTCAGCTACCCGGACCCCGACGACGCGGCCCGCGGCCTGCGGGAGCGGCTTATCACGAAGGCCCAGCACGACGCCATCCTCGACGCCCACCGCCGCAGGGCGCGGCCCCCCTGGGACACGCCCCTCGGCGGCACCGTGGGCATCCACGGGCATGGATCCGGCAGCGACTGGACCTGGGGCTGCGTGGCGCTGGAGGACGAGGCCATCGAGGAGCTGTGGGCAGCCTGCCCTCTGGGGACGCCGGTGGTGATCGGGAAGTAGCCCTTCCGTTCCCGTTCGTCCCGGACGGATGAGCCTTCCGAAGCTCAAGAGAACCTCGAACCGACGGGATGATCTGCCTTTCAAGGAGCACCACGATCCACGAGGGCCGCGCCCTTTGCGGCGCTCGCGGATCGCGGTGCCAGAGCGCGAAGCGCTCAAGGGGGGCCGTTCCGGGCGGGGTGGGTTGGGCTTGCCTCGTGGCTCCGCTGCCGGGCTGATGGGGAGGGCGGCGGCTCGTGGCGATTTCGCCCGGCCATTTCGGCCTTGACGCTTCGCGTCTGGCACCTTCCCGAAATTGCAGTCGCCAAGGGCGCGACTGCAATTTCAGAAAGGTGCTCGTTTTAAAACCTTCCATCGGCCGCTCACCGATCCGCGTTCGGGTTGGCCCCCTTCGTCTCGGCTCCCGCTCCGGCGAATCCCCACTTCGGCCTGACGCTCCTCGCCCCCATGGGCGCATCCTGGACGAGGAGATTCCATGCTCTTCCAGATGCCCCCGCCGCCCGCCCAGGCTCCCAGCGCCCGTCCCTCGCCGCCCCCGATCCAGGCCGCGGCCCCCGCCCAGTCCTCCCCGGACCGCGACCTCACGTTCCAGGGCTTCAACGCCCACCCCCTCAGGGCCAGCGTGCGGGCGGCCCAGGGCCATCCCTATTTCGCCGTGATGGTGGCGGGAAGCGGGCCCACGGACCGGAACTGGTCGAACCCGCTCCTGCCCGCGAGCTACGGCGGGCGGGACTTCGCGGCCTGGCTGGCGAAGCAGGGGATCGGCAGCCTGCGCTACGACAAGCGCTTCATCGGCTCGAAGGACCCCGCCCTGGACATCTCCCTGGACGCCCAGGTGGGCGACCTCAGGGCCGCCCTCGCCGCGGCCCGGGCCCTGCCCGAGGCCAAAGGCCGGAAGCTCCTGCTCGTGGGCCACAGCGAAGGCGCCCTCCTCTCGCTGCTCGCATGGAACGGGGCGGATGCCCTGCTTCTCCTGGAGCCCCCCGCCCAGAGCATGGCGAAGACCATCCAGGCCCAGCTGAAGCTCCAGCTCCCGGCGGACACCGCGAAGGCCAACCTGGACCACATGGACGCCGTCTTCGCCGCCATCCGCGCAGGCCTGCCCACCCCCGCGGCCGGGAAGGACGTCTACCCCGCCCTGGAACGCCTGGGGAGGAGCCTCATGGCCAAGGAGTCCCTGGGCTTCGTGAAGGCCACCCTCGACCTGGATCCCCTGGCCATGGCTTCCCGCGTGGCGGTGCCCTGCCTGCTGGCGTGGGGGGAGAAGGACGTGCAGACCTGGAAGCCCGAGGCCTTACCGCCGGGCTTCAGGGTGCCCGTGGTGGAGATCCCGGACGCCAACCACCTCCTCAAGCGCGAGCCCCGGCCCCGGGCGGCTCTCAACGGCGCCAACGCCGTGTCCGCCTACGGCGACGACACGCCCCTGGCGGACCTCGCCCCCCTGGGGACCTGGCTGGACGCCCTGCGCTGAGGAACCTCTCGGGCGGCGGTGCCATGCTGGAACTGAACCCTGGAGGTCCCATGCTCCCCATCCTCTTCGCCGCCCCCGCCCTTGTCCTGCTCCAGGCCGATCCCCAGGCCAGCGCTTGGGCCGACGCCGTCGCCACCCTCGAGGCCAAGCTGAAGGCCCAGCCCGGCATCGGCGCGGTCGTGCTGGTGGAGCGCCTGGAGGCCCGCACCGTGCGGATCCGCGTCAAGTCCATCGGCGCGGGGTTCAAGCAGGTGGAGGCCCAGCCCCGGGACGTGGGCGGCGCCTACGACATCAAGGCCAGCACGCCCCAGATGATGGACAGCTTCGAGACCACCACCCTCATCCCCGCCGAGGCGGGCTCCCTCACCGTCTTCATCCACGGGGAGATGTTCGCCCCGAAGGTGGTGGTGCCCATCCCCAAGGCCGGCGCCAAGGCCGAGCCGGCCTACATCCTCATGGGCGTGCGGACGAAGTAGCCGCCTAGCGCGGCGGCGCGTCCTTCGGGGCGGGGCGCAGGTCCAGGTCCTGGAAGTCGTAGCTGAAGTCGGTCCCCGGGGAGACCGGCTTCATGCGGATCCGCTCCACCTTCGCGCCGGCGTCCAGCTGGAAGGTGACGAAGGCGTCGGCGTCCAGGGAGCGGTCGGGCCAGCGCGCCACGAAGGTGTCGTGCTGCCATTGCTCCAGGTCCGCCTCCAGGGCCCGGGTGTGGGTGAAGCGGATCCGCAGGCGGCCCTCCTTCGCCTCCACCACCACGTCGCCGTACCAGGGATCCCGGTAGCGTCCCGCGTAGCCGTCCAGCTTCAGGGAGGGCTTCGTGGCGGCGTCCCGGGCCGTCGCGGCCTTCGCCACCGCCTCGGCCTCCTTGGCCTTCCGCTCCTTCCAGGCCTGGAGGTAGGCCGCGGCCCAGTCCTTCGGGGGCGCCCCCAGGAGCTGGTCGAGGACCGCGTAGGTGATGGCGCTGAAGGCCGGGCCCGCCTCCTGGTTCGTGAGCACCACCACCGCCGCCTTCTCGTCGGGCAGGAGGGTGACCCGGGTGACCATGCCCGGCAGCCCGCCGGTGTGCCAGACCATCCTGCGGCCCCGGTAGTCCTGCACCTGGAGCCCCAGGGCATAGGCCGACATGGTGGTGCGCAGCTCCTTCAGCCCCGCAGGCGGGGCCGCGGTGGGGAGGAGCACCAGGGGCCGCTCCAGCTCCGCGGCGGTGGCCTCGCCGTAGAGCCGCTTCCCTCCGCCCAGGTCGCCCCGGTCGAGGAGGATGCGGACCCAGGCGGCCATGTCCTCCGCGGAGGAGACGAGGGCCGCCGCCGGGGCGTTGTTGTCCAGGGACTCGTGGGCGCGGACCGTGAGGCGCCCCTCGGCCTTCGCGTGGGGCATGGCCAGGTCCTCCGAGGCCGGCACCTTCATGACGCTGGTCCCCGTGCGGGACAGGCCCGCGGGCTTCAGGATCCGGGCCTGGATGAAGGCGTCCCAGGGCATGCCCGAGACGTGGCGGATCAGCTCGCCGGCCACGCTGTAGAGGATGTTGTCGTAGGCGTAGGCGCTCCGGAAGCTCGTGGCCAGGGGGACGTGGCGCAGGCGTTCCACCACCTGGGCCTCCGTGAGGTCCGAGGGCGGGAAGTACATCAGGTCGCCGGCCCCGAGGCCCAGGCCGCTGCGGTGGCAGAAGAGGTCCCGGACGCGCATCTCGCGGGTCACGTAGGGGTCGCTCATCTGGAAGCCGGGCAGGCGGTCCACCACCCGGTCGTCCCAGGCCAGCCGCCCCTCCTCCACCAGCAGGCCCACGGCGAGGGCGGTGAAGACCTTGGTGTTGGAGGCGATGCCGAAGAGGGTGCGGGGGGTCACCGGCGCGGGGTCGCCAAGCTTGCGCACGCCGTAGCCCTTGAGGTGGACCACCTTCCCGTCCTTCACCACGGCCACGGCGATGCCGGGGACCTCGAAGTCCTTCCGCACGCGCTCCACCACGGCGTCCACGGCGGGGCCCAGGGGGGCCTGGGCGGGCAGGACGGCGCAGGCGCCCAGGAGGAGGGAGAGGGGAAGGGTTCGCATGGGCGCCTCGGGGGACCAGCCCATGGTAGCGGCTGCCCGCCGGAGCCTACTCCAGCTTCGAGGGATAGGCCGGCAGGCTCTCGTTCCCCTCCGCGTCCACGGTGGCCAGGGCGAAGACCTCGTTGTCAGGGACCACGTCCTTCAGGACCAGGCGCTCGCCCTTCGGGAGGCGCTGCACCCGCTGCCAGTGGAGGGCGTCGGCGCGGCGCCGGTAGAGGACCAGGCCCGCGATGCGGGGATCCGGCGGCAGGGTCCAGCGCAGCTTCGTGTCGGGGCTGACGGCGCCGCCGAGCACCAGGTCCCGGGGCGGGGCAGGGGCGTGGGACAGCTCCCCGTAGGCCGCGGCCAGGGCCCGGCCCAGCTTGGCGGCGTAGGCCGCGTCGAAGTGGGCCAGGCTGTCTCCGTAGGCCCGGCCGTCCACGGTGCGGACGTCCTGGTGCTGGCGGTCGTAGTGCTCGTGGGTCTCGCTGAGGCGGATGGCCGGGAAGCCCTCCCGGCTGAAGCTGGTGTGGTCCGAGCCCCGGGCGATGCGGTCCCGGCGCAGCATGAGCCAGAGGTCCAGGTTCTCCACGTAGCGCTCGGCCACGCGCTTCACATAGCGGGCCCAGGCCCGGGCCGGGCCGTCGTTCTCGCCCCCAACGGCCTCCCGCAGGCGCTTCTGGGCCTCGGTCTCGCCTGCGGGAACCCCCTCGCTGAAGAGGCGCGCGGTGACATTGTCCTTCACGCCGTCCTGGCCCTCGGTGTTGCCGGCGATGTCCACGCTCACCATGGCCAGGACGTGGACCCCCTCGGCCCTGAGGCGCTTCGCCAGGTGCGCGGAGCCGAGCAGCCCCTGCTCCTCCCCGGCCACGGCCACGAAGTAGATCGACACCGCGGGCTTCGCAGCGGCCATCACCCGCGCCAGCTCCAGCGCCAGGGCCGTGCCGCTGCCGTCGTCCACGGCCCCGGGGGCGTCCGAGGCGGCGTCCAGGGGGTCGCTGGCGCGGCTGTCGTAGTGCCCGGTGAGCACCAGGGCCTCCCTGGCCCGGCCTGGATCCGTGCCCGGGAGCACCGCGCCGACGTTGACCAGTTCCACGGCCTTCGGGACGCGGGGCCCCGGCTCCGCGGTGAAGCGGTCCTCGAAGGGCTGCAGGCGGGAGCCGGGGAGCTTCCCGAGGGCGGCGAACTCCGAGGCGAGCCAGCGCCGGGCCGCGCCGACGCCCCGGGTCTCCGAGGCCGTGTCCGAGAGGGTGTGGCGGGTGCCGAAGGACACGAGCCGGGCCACCGTGGCCTGGAGCCGCGCCGGATCCACCCCGGCGGCCAGGGCCTCCACCCGCGGATCGCGGGCGGACTGGGCGGCGAGGGGCGCGAGGGCGAGGGCGGCGGCCGGGAGCAGGACGGGGACGCGCATGGGACCTCCCGGAGCCATTGTAGGCCGGCCGCCCCCTACTTCTTGGATGCGGGCGGGGCCGTGGCCTGCACCGCGACGATGCGGTCCTTGATCTTGTCGTACACGGCGTAGGGGATCACGTCGTGGGTGATGAGGTGGGCCTTCGTGAGGTAGGGCCGGCCCGCGATGATCTTGTCCGCCAGGGCGGCGGTGACCTCGGGGAGCTTCATCAGGGCCTCCTTCGAGGCGCCGTTCAGGTCGGTCCTGGGCCCCTTGTACTTCGGTTCCAGCTTCTTGCGCTGCTTGAGCATCTGGCTCCGCACGTTGGACTGGGCGGCGACTTCGGGCTTGAGGGCGGCCTTGGAGGCGTCCGGGGCCTTGGGCGCGGCCTTCGGCGCGGCCTGTGCGGACTTCTTCGAGGCCGGTTTGGCCGGCTTCGCCTCGGTCTGGGGGGCCGCCTGGACCCCGGCCGGGGCGGCGGGCTTGGCACCGGTCTCGGGCGCCTGGCGGGCGGGGGCCGGCGCCCCAGCGGCGAGGGCCAGGGCGAGCAGGATGGACGGGACGGGGGAATGCCGCATGGAAGCCTCCGGACTCCAGCTTAGGGGAGGCCGGGCCCGGGAGGGTCACAAGGCCCCCCTGACGCAGGAAGCCCGGGCGCGGGGCCCGGGCTTCCTGGTGTCAGTCTCCGCGTCCGGCGGGGCCGGAGCGGGAGGGGGACGTCACTTGAATTCCATGTGGACCTTGTAGGTGTCCGCGATCTTCCCGGCCGAGTGGCACAGGAAGCACTGCTCGTTGTTGATGAGGGCGCCGGTCTGGGCGTTCATCACGCTGGCACGGGACACGTAGAAGGAGCCGCCGTTGGCCTTCATGTGGCTGAGGGCCATCGGGGTGTCGTGGCAGTTGGAGCAGGCCGCGACGTAGGGGGAGCTCACGAGGGTGGTCGGAGCCGCCGCCGTGGTGGCGCCCGTGTTGGCGTTGTAGGAGAAGCCGCTGCCGTAGACGGCGCCCGCGGTCACGAAGGGGGACCAGTAGGTGGTGCCGCCGTCGCTGACGGGCTCGTTGCCGGTGATGATCACGGGCACGGGGTTGGGCACGGTGCCGGTGGCCACGGTGGTCCAGTTCAGGTTCGGCAGCTCGCCCGCGTTGCTGGCGATCTCGAAGTTGTAGGAGCCGGGGACGTGGCAGGCTTCGCAGTTGTTCAGGATGCTGGGATAGGTGATGGTCCAGTACTTGTTGCCGGCGCCGGACTCCCAGGAGAACTTGTTGACCCGCTTGCCCGCGCCGTGGAGGGCGTGGACGAAGTCCTTGGTGTTCACGCCCCAGCCGGCGTTGACGCGCTGGCCGTTGTGGCAGAACTCGCAGGTCTGGGCGTCATTGCGCTGGCCGGCGTGGTAGGTCTTGGCGGTGAAGACGCCCAGGGCGCCGTGGCAGTCGTTGCACTTCGCGGTGGTGACGATGGTGCGCCGCGTCGTGGTGGCCTGGACGGTGTCGAAGCCCGCGGGCAGGGTGCCGCTGACCATCTTCCAGACGTTGGGGGCCGGCACGGAGAGGCCGCCCTGGCCGGTGCCCGGGGTGTTCGGGACGCGCGGAGTGTAGGGGAAGCCCGGCACGTTGGTCTGGGTCAGGGGCTGGGTCGAGGAGAGGCCGTAGGTGTAGCCGATGCCCGCGGTCAGCATGCCTGCGGTGGTCGGGATGACCGCGTCAGTGAAGGTCAGGGTGTAGTAGCCGGTGCCGTCGGGGCCCGCGAGGGTGGCCTTGGCGGAAGCCGCCAGGTTGCCGCCGTTCACGTCCTTGCCGTCGCCCCGCCAGATGTTCTTCAGGTAGGTGCTGATGGTGGCGTTCCAGTCGGCCGGGTAGGTGATGCCGTCATAGGGCACCGTGAAGGCGACGTAGATGCTGGGGCCGCCCACGAAGCCGTCCATCATCTCGGACTTGGCGGGGTAGCTGTTGAACACCACCGGGGAGCCGTCCTTGATGAACCGGAACTTGATGGTGGGCTTGCCGTTGACGAAGGTGAAGCTGTTGAGGTCCCAGGTCACCTTGCTGGCGCCGGCGGGCAGGTTGTTGGTGAAGGCCGCCACGTAGGACGCATTGGTGTTGTTGTTGGTGCCGCCCACGGCCCAGGCGTTCTTCGCGTTCGGGGGCAGGATGGGGATGTGGTAGGTCTTGATGGACGCTTCGTCGTGGCACTGCTTGCACTGCTGGTCGTTGAAGGCCGGTCCGCCCTGGTGGTGCTCGCCGGTCTCCCACTTGATGGCGTCGTGGCAGCCGCCGCAGGCGAAGCGGTTGGGCTTCTTGAACCAGTTGTCGCCCTGGGGCGTGGCGGTGGAGGCCGTGTGGCACTTCACGCAGTTCCGGTGGTCCTGGGGGTAGGTGATCTCGTTGAAGAAGACATTGGCGTAGTTGTAGCCCGTCTTGGTCAGCTCCTCGCCCATGTGGAGGCGGTGGATGAAGCCGGGCATGTCGGCGATGGCGTGGCCCTGGATCTTCCGCTGGCCCGCGACCGGGTCATAGCCCGTGGGGGTCGTGGCGGCCTCGGCGTAGCCGTACTTCCGCTGGTCGTTGTGGCACATCACGCAGTAGCGGGTGTCCTGGCGGCCGGAGCCGTGGAACTCGAACTTGGCGTGGCAGGTGAAGCAGGTGCTCACCTGGGTGATCTCGCGCTGCTCATTGGCGGAGGTCACCGCGGCGCCGGTGGCCGGGATGAAGTCGAAGAGGGCGTTGGCCGGGAACTTGATGGCCTTGGACACCACGCCGCTGTTGGACCCGTCGGCGGTGTTGGTGCCGGTGTTGCGGGCGGTGCCGCCCACGAACAGCGTCACCCGGTGGGTGAGGTTCGGCTCGTAGGTGACGTCGTCCAGGTCCGCCTTCACGTTGTTGCCCGTGTAGGTGTAGGCGTCGAGCTGGGCCTTGGTCTGGCTGATGTCGCGGCGGAAGGTGTAGCGGTAGGTGCCGTCGCCGTTGTCCACCAGGGTGCCGATGTTGTCGGTGCTGGGGCGTCCGGGGACCCAGACGTTCGGCGCGGCCGCCGTCGGGTTGCCCGTCACGATGTAGCTCACCCAGCGGCTCGGGGTGTTGTCCGTGGCGGGGATCAGCTTGGCGATGCTGAAGGCCATGTTGGCGTAGCTGGCGTACTGGTTCGCGGAGGTCTTCGTGGTGAAGCCCAGGCCCTTGACCGGCACGTTCTTGCTGTCGGTGACCTTGAAGTTCACCACCGGGGTGCCGCTCACCGTGACGCTGGTGATGGTGCCCTTCAGGGTGAGGTCCGCCCACTCCTCGGGGGTGTAGGTGGCGGCGTCGATGGCGAAGGTGGCGCCATTGGTGCCGTTCGTGCCGTTGGAGCCGTTGGTGCCGTTGGCACCGGCCGGACCTGTCTGACCCGTCGCGCCGCGGCAGCTGATGAGAAGGAAGGCGGCGGCCGCGGTTGCAACCAACCCGGCAAGCACCTTCAGAGGTTTGCGACGCATGGGTTCTCCTCCTTCGGTTGGTTTGTTAGGGGTTTCGTGGCGCTCGCTCATTCGAAGCTCCGGCCATGGCACAGGGTGTTGTTGAAGCAGCCCGGCACGGTTCCGGCCGGCGCGGGGGGATTGGGCTTGAGGCGCGAGTTGGCGCCGTTGGTGTGGCACTTGGCGCACTCGGGGGCGTTCCCGGCGTCCGTCATGGCGTGGCCCGGGGTGGAGAGGGAGGTCCCGATCCAGGGCGCGCTCGGGTGGGGCGCGCGGGTGTGGCAGCTCTTGCAGGAGACCGCCAGGCCGTTGTCATAGGTGGAGCCGTGGCACTTCGCGCAGTAGGCGAAGCCGCCGTGGGCGGACGGGGCCAGCTGGGCGCCGAGGCGGCCGTGCTGGGAGGGCGCGGCCCAGCCGGCGGTGTGGGTCGGGCCGCTCGGGTGGCAGCTGAAGCAGCTGACGCCGGAGATCCCGCCCGCGGCGGCCTTGTCCGTCACGGAGCCGTGGCAGGTCTTGCAGGAGTCCTGGTTCTTGATGAACTCGGACCAGTGGACGTTGACCCAGTTGGCCGGGTGCTGGCCCTGGTCGCTGAACTTCGGAGCCTGGTCGTTGGCCGTGGTGCAGGCGCCCATGAAGAGGGCGAGCAGGGCGGCCAGCGCGAGGCGGCCCAGCAGGGTGGCTTTGCGCATCGTGATCCTGGTTGTCATGTCGGCCCCCTACCTGTGGCAAGCCGTGCATTTTTCGTTGTTGGCGCGCCCGTGGCAGCGGTAGCAGCCGGACGGGTCCATCTTTCCGTCCAGGCGGTGCAGGGCGAGGTAGTTCGGGCGGTGGGGCATGTCGCGGTCGGGGCGGTTGCCCCACTTGGCGGCCGGCGTCATGGGCACCTTCCCGCCATGGCAGTCGGAGCAGAAGGACTGGCTGTGGCAGGTGGCGCAGGTGCCGGCGCCCTGGTTGGCCTGGAACCGGTGGTTCTTGACGAAGGCGTCCGTGTGGTCGAGGGACGCGTAGGTCCGGTAGCCGCCCTTCATGGTCTCGTCGCCGTGGCAGCTGGAGCAGGCCGGGCGCCCGGGGCCGAGGGCCTCGGGGTGGGAGGCGGCCCAGCTGGTCTCGGGGGAGAGGACCGAGCAGGCCGTCAGGAGGGCCATGAGGAACGCCATGGCGAGGGAGAGGAGGATCCTTCCGCGCGTCATTTCCCGCCTCCCTTCTTGCCCGACATGAACCGGTACTCGGCCCGCAGAAGGCCGCGGACCTCACTCTTGTTGAGGGGGTTGGCGCCGTAGCTCAGGTCGCCGGAGAACTTGAAGTTCGCCGTGGCCTGCCATCCCAGGGACCCGATCACCTCGAAGACGGTGGATCTGCCGGCGAGGTAGGGGTTCTTCTTGTCGTCGTAGGAGTGGAAGATGCCGTCCAGGCTGGCGGAGAGCTTGCCGCGCTCGGCCATGGCCCAGGCCCGCACCTCGTGGTGGGAGAACCCGTAGGCGAGGGTGGTGGCGTCGCCCACGCGGGCGTCGGAGGCGCTCACCCGGTGGTAGCCGAAGCCGGTCTGGACTTTCTGCTTCTCGAGGTTCCAGCGCAGCTCGGCGCCGTAGCGGTTGGCGTCGCCGTAGGTCTCGCGGTTCGTGTGGCGGTAGTCCGCCACCACCTCGACCGGGCCGCCGGCGCCGTAGGCGAAGCTGCCGCCCCAGGCCTTGAACTTGTCCTTCTCGGACTGGCGGAAGAGGTTGGGCAGGTTGCTGCCGGCGAAGAACGCGTAGTAGTTCCGCTCGGTGAAGGTCCCCGTGAAGCTCATCTTGCCGGAGAACCTCACCGTGGCGGCGTAGTCGTGCTCGGCGATCTTGGAGGGCTTGTTCGCCTTGGTCGCGGCCGTCTCGGTGTGGTCGGCCACGTCCAGCACGGTGCGGCCCACCAGGTCGAAGGACGCGTGGGGGGCGATGCGGAGGTCGAACCCCACCTGCTCGCGGGTGTAGTCGGTGCTGGAGGGGATCGGCAGGTCCTTGGCCGGCTTGGTGCCGTCCATGAGGTAGGACACGCCCACCTCGCCGAACTTCGGGATCCGCAGGCCCAGCCGGGCGCCGACGATCACGTCCCGCTGGAACTCGTAGTCCTTGTTCGAGACGTAGTCGCGGACCTTGTAGAGCACGGGGCGGCCGCCGAAGGCGGACACCGTGAAGCCGTTGCGCAGGTCGGCGCTCAGGCTGACGCCATCCACCTGCTCGATGGCCACGCCCTGGTTCACGGTGAACCGGCCGGCCTTGATCTCGGCGTTGGCCTCCTTGAACCGGTAGCTGATGTAGCCGTAGGCGAGGTCGCCGTCGGACTTCTTGTCCCGGGGCAGGGAGGCGTCGGCGAGGTCCGCGCGGCCCCACCCGAAGAGGTGGAGGGAGATCTCGTCCCGGTAGAGGTTGGTGGCGTCGAGGGCGAGGAACTGGGTCACGGGGACGAAGTTCGCCTTGTCAAAGCCTGGCGTGTCCTGCTTCCACATTTGGGCGAAGGTGGTGCTGGTGAGGCTGAAGTCCTGCGACCAGCCCGGCGCGGCGGCCAGGGCGGCCAGGAGCCATGCCCGGGTCCGGAGCATCATGGCGCGCCTCCGCTCGTGACCCGGCCCAGGGGCTCGGCCAGCATGACCAGGAATCCCTTGCGCATGCGGTACCTCCGTAGTGTGAGTGGGAAGGGCGTGGGGGGCGTCCGGCCTTGCTGGACGGCCTGGGGCGGCGAAGGGGCCCATCGGGGAACTACGGGTGGGACGCCTGGGACTGCTCCGGGACTTCTCCTGGGGGGGAGGTGAAACCCTTTCGGGGGTCACGGCACCATAGTGGACCTCCAGGACCTTAAACCCGAGTGGTCTTAGTCACAACACCCGGATGGGTCTCAAACCAATCCGAACCCTTGCTGCCATTGGCTTTTACGGGATCAAGGCCCTGTGATCCAAATCTCAAAGGCCCTCCGTCCCCGGGTAGGGGCCCTTGCCGATCCGCTGGATCCTGGCCGGGCCGCGCGGGGCGCAGGCCCGCACCGGGCCCGGCGGCCCTTGATTTCAGATCAACCAATCCCTTCCAGGAACAGCGTCAGGGCCGTCGCGTATGGACGAAGACCCCCGCGGATGCTGGATTCCCAGGCATCGCCTCAAAGCCGGCGGGCCGACCTGGCGGCAGGGATCTCAGACCTCCGCGACCGTAACCGCCCAGGCGATCAGCTCCCGCGGGATGAGGGCGGGCCAGTAGGCCACGATCTCCTGGGCCTTGGGGCGCCCGCCGGCGAAGCCGGTGACGCCCGCGGGGCCCGCGGTGACCAGCGGCGCGAGCTCGCGGCCGAAGCGCTCCACCTTGCGCTTGTCCGGGTCCTTCACGCTGAGGCGCAGCACGATCTCCGCAGGATCCGCGGGCGGCGCTGCGATGCCCTCGTGCACGGTGCTGGCGCCGAGGAACTCCGCGTCGGTGTGTTCGTACGCGCACCCGGCGGCCTCCAGGCGCTTCCACACGATGTCCGCGCAGAGCCTCGCCTTCTCCAGCGCCCGGGGGCCGCTGAGGGTGAGCTGCCCCGTGGCCTTGTAGCCCTTCAGGTAGCTGCCGCTCACCTTGAGGAAGGGCGTCTTGGGGCGGCCCTGGATGCCGCTCACGGCCACGCGGTCCGGCCCCTCCTGGCGGAGCCGGATGGTGGTGAAGTCCGCCACCACGTCGGGGGTGATGTAGTTCTGCGGGTCCCCCATCTCGTACACCAGCTGCTCGCTCACCGTGTCCACGGTGACCATGCCGCCGCTGCCCTCGGGCTTGGTGATGACGAAGGTCCCGTCCTCGCTCACCTCGGCGATGGGGTAACCCACGTTCCAGAGGTCGGGCACCTCCCACCAGCGGGAGAAGTTGCCGCCCGTGGACTGGGCGCCGCATTCGAGGATGTGCCCGGCCACCGTCCCCGCCGCGAGGCGGTCCCAGTCGTCGGCCTTCCAGCCGAACTCGTGGATCAGGGGCGCCAGGGTGAGGCCGGGGTCCGTGCAGCGGCCCGTGAGCACGATGTCCGCGCCGGTGGCGAGCGCGTCCACCATGGCCTGGGTCTCCATGTAGACGTTGGCGCTGATGATCTCGAGGTCCCGGTCGAAGAGGCCCTCGCCGGTGTCCATGTTGGCGAGCTTGAGGCCCGCGGCCTTGAACTCGGGGAGGCGCTCCAGCACGTCGTCCCCCGTGACAGTGGCGATCTTCAGCCCTTGCACGCCGAGCTTCTTGGCGACGTCCAGGATGGCCGTGCGGCAGGCTTCCGGGTTCACGCCCCCGGCATTGGCGATGACGCGGATGCCCTTGGCCTTGATCATGGGGAGCGTGCGCGCCATGAGGTCCACGAAGTCCGTGGCGTAGCCCAGGGCCGGATTCTTCCGCTTCTGCTTCTGCATGATCGAGAGCGTGACCTCGGCCAGGTAGTCGAGGTTCAGGTAGTCGATGCGGCCGTACTCGATGAGGCGCACGGGGGCGTCGACGCTGTCCCCCCAGAAACCCTGGCCATTGGCGATGCGGATGGTCTTCGGCATGGTCGCTCCAACCCTCCGATTCTACGGGGCACTGGTCCAGGGTCGAGGTTGGAAAGTGGTCCAGGCCAGGGAAGGCCGTGGATCCTAGGCTGGGGGCACCTTCCCAGGAGCTTCCATGCGCGTCCTCCCCTCCCTCGCCCTCGGCCTCCTCGCCGTCCCGGTCCTCAGCGCCCAGGCCGTTCCCGCCGGGAACCTCGTGGTCATGCGCCGGAACCAGGTCTACGGGAGCGCCAACTACTACTGGTACCAGCTCCAGAACGGCGGCTACGCCCAGTCCTTCCCCGTGAGCAGCCCCCTCACGGTCCCGGCCGGCCAGAAGTTCGTCGTCACCGGCATCCGCTACGCCTTCAACGGCCAGTACGGCGTGGACCTGAGCCTCGGCACCACGAGCGCGGGGGTGCTCATCGCCCACTACCAGCGCATGGTGCGGACGCCCGTCCAGGGGACCCAGGCCCTCCTGGAGGGCTCCGAGACTTTCGCCACGGGCATCGCCTTCCCCGCGGGTTCCCAGGTGGAGCTGAAGGTCACGAAGGTGAACGCCGGAAGCTCCGACACCGTGGTGAACGCCTACCTCTACGGCTACTTCGAGTAGGGCCGCCGGCGGTTCCGGAGGGAACCGTCACAGCTATGTCAAAGCCGTCCAGCCCTTCCGTCCGGCCAGTCCCTGGTGCGGTTCGGAAGGGCGTCCGGCCTTGATTGGCGGGCACGGGCGCCTGGGCGACAATGGAAGCATCCACAGGTTGGATTTCCATTGGAGCGACCCATGAACCGAACCGACGTCCGACGATGGGGCCTGTCCGCCCTCCTCGCCCCGGCCCTCCTCCTCGCGCCCCTGGCCTGCGACAAGAAGCCCCAGGAGGACAAGCAGGTCCAGACCCTGGCGGCCAAGGCCAACGAGGCCCAGGCCCTCCAGCAGCAGATCCAGACCGCCGCCCAGGCCCAGGCCAAGGCCGCCGAGGCCGCCAAGGTCCCGGACGCGAAGCCGAACCCCGAGACCCTGCAGCTCAGCCCCGAGCAGAAGGCCCTCCTCGAGAAGCGCCTCAAGGAGGAGAAGGGCACAAGCACCGGCGACCTCCTGCAGGTGATCCTCGACAAGGACGCCGAGATCGCCGTCCTGAACAAGAAGCTGTCGGGCGTGCGCGCCCTGCTGCCCCGCCCCGAGGTGGCCAAGGAGGGCGACAACCACTACGCCCTGGCGATGCGCTTCCTGCGCAAGCGCGGCGTGGGGGAGGAGCAGGCCAAGGAGCTGATCAGCAAGACCCACATCCTGGAGGAGCTGAAGCCGGGCTGGGAGGTCTACCACTTCTTTGTGAACGGCAAGTACGGCACCTACGTGGCCCAGGGCAAGGCCGACATCAGCCCCACCGAGGCCACCAAGCAGGCCCGCCTGAAGCTCGAAGGCGAGCGCGACGACGCCAAGAAGATGGCCGAGGAGCTGCAGGTGAAGGTGGACGGCCTCATCGCCACCAAGGCCAAGATCGAGGCCGACATCGACGCCCTGCGGGTGGAGAAGACGGGCCTCATGGAGCAGGTCAACGGGCTGTCGACCCTTTCGGCCCAGCAGAAGGCCAAGCTGAATTCCATGCACTACCTCGTGGGCGACCGCAAGAAGCTCGAGGACGAAGGCGTCATCGTGGTGCCCATCTTCGCCAAGGACCGCATGGGCCCGAACGCCAAGGCCGCGCGCTTCGACCGGGACCTGCTGCTGGACGGCGACGCGGTGATCACCATCAAGGCCGCCGACCTCGGCATGGCCAAGATCGGCAAGGTCAACGTGGTGCCGGGCTCCCTGGTCAAGGACGAGCACTACAGCCTCACCTACAGCGAGGACCGCAGCATGGCCACGGTGAAGATCCTGGACCTCGAGCGGGTGCGCAACGACCGGGTGGCCTTCGCGGTCTCCCAGTAGGGTCGCGGCCGGACAGGAACGCGAAGGGCGCCCCGGGGGCGCCCTTCGTGCGTCCGTGGCGCAGGAGGCTCAGCCGCCGTTGAGGATGCGGCCCACGCCGCCGAGCACGGAGCCCTCCTCCTGGCGGTGGCGGGTGGCGGCCAGCACGCGGTCCGCCATGCGCGAGAAGGGGAGGCTCTGGAGCCAGACCCGGCCGGGGCCGGTGAGGGTCGCGTAGAACAGGCCTTCGCCGCCGAAGAGGGCGCTCTTCACGCCGCGCACGAGCTGGATGTCGTACTTGACCGAGGGCTGCAGACCCACGAGGCAGCCCGTGTCCACCCGGAGGGTCTCCCCCGGCGCGAGGTCCCGCTCCACGACCATGCCGCCGGCGTGGATGAAGACCAGCCCGTCGCCGGTGAGGCGCTGGAGGATGAATCCCTCGCCGCCAAAGAGCCCCGCGCCGAAGCGGCGGGTGAGGGCGATGCCGAGGGCGACGCCCTTGGCGCCCGCCAGGAAGCTGTCCTTCTGGCAGATCAGCTCGCCGCCGAGCTGGCCCAGGTCCAGGGGCACGATGCGGCCGGGGTAGGGGGCCGCGAAGGCCACGGTCTGGCGCTGCTTCGCCTCGTTGTGGAAGACGGTGGTGAAGAGGTTCTCCCCGGTGAGGAGGCGCTTGCCGGCCCCGAGGAGGGCGCCCATGAAGCCCTGGTCCTGGCCGGAGCCGTCCCCGAAGACCGTGTCCACGCCGATGCCGGGGTCCATGTACATCATGCCGCCGGGTTCCGCGATGGCCGCCTCGCCTGGGTCCAGGGTGATCTCCACGAACTGCAGGTCCTCGCCGTGGATCCTGAAGTCGATCTCGTCCATGAGTGCCATTCAGCACCTCCTGGGGCAGGATACGGGCGCGAGGGCTTTCGGTTATCCAGATAATCCGAAGTCAAAGCTTCGGCATTCTCGAATCCTGGCCGGCTTCGAAGTGGTGGGCGACCCCGGCGGCGTAGTAGGCGAGCAGCGCCTCGCGGCCCGGGACCGCGCGCAGCGCCCCGTCCCGTTCCTGGAGGATTCCCCGGTGGAGGAGGATGCGCAACCCCATGGCCGAGGCGCGCTCGGGGCTGCCCTTGGAGAGGTGGGCCGGAAGGCCGCGGGCCCGGGCGAGGTCCAGCGCCCGCAAGCAGGCGGCCTCCACCTCGGCGCGCGGGGGCGCCTCCGAGGCGAGGCTCTGGAAGGACCACGCGACGAGTCCCACGGGGGTCACGGGGACCTGGGCCCGCACGGCCTCCATGAGGCGGTCCGCCAGCCGGGCGAGGTGGCCCTTGCGCTCCTCCCAGGGCAGGTCGGGGAAGCCCGCGGGAAGATGGCCCGCGGCCCGGACCGGCGCCCCGAAGTTGGCCACGGCGTAGCCCATGCGGTGGAAGCGCCCGGTGGCGCCGCGGAAGGCCAGGCCCAGCACCCAGATGGCCGTGCGCCGGATCGACCTTCCACGGCCCGCGCGGGGCCGGCCGTCCTGGGGCGCCTCCCCGCGGGAGGCCTCCTCGGTAAGGCTCACGTCCTCGAGGACGCGGTCGTAGTTGATGCCCACGGGGATGAACACCACGTCGGCCTCCGCGCGGGCCATGTAGTCCAGGAGGCCGAGCTTGGGCGGCAGGAGGGCGCCATCCCGGGTGAGGCCGCCCTCCAGGAAGACGCCCTGGGTGATGCCCGCCTCCACCGCCCGCTGGACATAGCGCTCCAGGACCTTGTGGTAGAGCGGGTCCCGGAAGCGGCGGCGGATGAAGAAGGATCCGAAGCTCTTGAAGATGCGGTCCAGGGGCCAGACCCGCGCCCACTCCCCCACGGCGTAGGAGATGGCCACGCGGTTGGCGAGGAGGAAGGCCACCAGCACGTAGTCCGCGTTGCTGCGGTGGTTCATGACGTAGATCACCGAAGCCGACCGGGGGATCTGGTTCAATTCAGCGTCGGCGCTGCGCCCCACGCGCACCCGGTACAGGCCGCGCAGCAGGGCCCCGGCCACCTTCCTCCCGTAGCGGTAGGTGGTGAGCAGCTTGAAGGCAGGGATGATCTCCTCCAGGTACTCGTTCGCATCCGCCCACAGGGCCTCCTCCGGACGCCCCGACGCCGATGCCTGGGAGGCCACGAAGGCCGCCAGCGCGGGGTCCTCCAGCAGCTCGGCCTTGAGCTTCTGCTTGCGGGTGAGGGTGACCGGGTTGAGCCTCACGCCGAGCTCCCTGCGGGTCCGGACCGCGAGGCGGAAGAAGAAGCGCCTGAGCCACCGGCGGGCCGCCCGGACGGCGGCCAGGGCGGCCAGCAGGCCCGCGAGGATCCAGGCCCAGGTCGGAGGGGAAGGCATGGCCGCATCCTGGCGTCCCAGCGGCGCGGCTGGCAAGGGCTCTTAGCGCTTGCCACCTCCCGGTTCCCCAATAAACTGCAGCCACCCTTCGGCGCGCTCTCGCTCCCAGCTCTCCCACGGAGGATCCCATGACGGGCATTGCACCTTCCGGACCCCGGGCCGCGGCCCTGGTCGGTCCATACCTCAGCGGCAAGACTTCCCTCCTGGAGGCGCTCCTCCTCCAGTGCGGCGCGATCCCGAAGAAGGGCTCCGTGAAGGAGCACAACACCGTGGGCGACAGCTCGGCCGAGGCGAAGGCCCGGGGCATGAGCGTTGAGCTCAGCGTCGCCACCACCTCCTACATGAACGAGAGCTGGACCTTCATCGACTGCCCGGGCTCCGTGGAGTTCACCCAGGACGCGCTGAACGCCCTCCTGGTGGTGGACGTCGCGGTGGTGGTGGCCGAGCCCGAGCCGAACAAGGCGCCGACCGTGGCGCCCATCCTGCAATTCCTCGACGAGCGGCAGATCCCGCACGTCCTCTTCATCAACAAGGTGGACGCCGGCGGCGACGCGAAGATCGCCGAGACCCTCGCGGCCCTGCAGGCCGTCAGCTCCCGGCCCCTGATCCTGCGGGAGATCCCCCTCAAGGAGAACGGCGTCATCACCGGCTTCGTGGACCTCGTGAGCGAGCACGCCTACGGCTACAAGGGCCACGAGGACGCCGACCTGATGCAGCTCCCCGAGAGCGCGCTGCCCGAGGAGCACGCCGCCCGCCAGGAGATGCTGGAGCACCTCGCGGACTTCGACGACCACCTCATGGAGGAGCTGCTGGGCGACATCAACCCGCCCGCCGAGGAGATCAGCGAGAACCTCCGGAAGGACCTGGAGCAGGACCTCATCGTGCCCGTCTTCTTCGGCAGCGCCGAGGGCGACCACGGCATCAAGCGCCTCCTGCAGGCCCTGCGGGACGAGGCCCCGGAGGTCTCCGCCACTGCCGAGCGCGTCGGCATCCCGGCGGGCAATGACGCCCTGGCGCAGATCTTCAAGACCGTCCACGCCCCCCACGTGGGCAAGCAGAGCCTGGCCCGCGTGTGGCGCGGCGAGATCGCCGACGGCACCACCCTCAACGGCGTGCGCCTCAACGGAATCCTCAAGCTCATGGGCTCCAAGCAGGAGAAGGTGGGCAAGGCCTCCGCGGGCGAGGTCGTCTCCCTCGGGCGCCTGGAGGGCATCGGCACCGGCCAGACCGTGAGCACCAACAAGGCCCCCGAGCTGCCCTGGCCGGGGCCGCTCCAGCCCTTCACCTGCTTCGCCCTGAAGGTCAGCAAGATGGGCGACGACGTGAAGCTCTCGGGCGCCCTGCAGAAGATGTGCGAGGAGGACCCCAGCCTGAGCGTGGAGCAGAACATCGACACCCACGAACAGCTCCTCTGGGGCCAGGGGGAGATCCACCTGAAGAACGCGCTGGAACGGCTGAAGTCGCGGTTCCAGCTCGAGGTGAAGGCCGAGCGTCCCCAGGTGCCCTACAAGGAGACCATCCGGAAGCCCCACAACCAGCACGGCCGCTACAAGCACCAGACCGGCGGCCACGGCGCCTTCGGCGACGTGTACCTGGACCTCAAGCCCCTGCCCCGGGGCTCGGGCTACCAGTTCAGCGAGACCATCGTCGGCGGCGTGGTGCCCCGCCAGTTCTTCAGCTCCGTGGACAACGGGGTAAAGGACTACCTCAAGCAGGGCCCCCTGGGCTTCCCGGTGGTGGACATCGCCGTGACCCTCACCAACGGCAGCTACCACACGATGGACAGCAGCGACATGGCCTTCAAGGCCGCCGCCCGCATCGCCATGACCGAGGGCATGCCCCACTGCGGGCCGGTGCTCCTCGAGCCCATCGTGGCGGTGGAGATCAGCGTGCCCAGCGAGCACACCGCCAAGGCCCAGCGCCTGGTCACGGGCCGCCGCGGCGGGCAGATCCTCGGCTTCGACGCCAAGCCCAACTGGAAGGGCTGGGACGTGGTGAACGCCTACCTGCCCCAGAGCGAGATGCACGATCTCATCGTCGAGCTGCGCTCCCTCACCATGGGCGTGGGCACCTTCACCTGGCGCTTCGACCACCTCCAGGAGATGGAGGGCCGCGAGGCCGACGCGGTGGTCAAGGCCCGGAAGGCGGCGCTGGAAGCGAAGTAGCCCCTTCCCCCAAGCGAAGGGCCCCGGGATCTCCCGGGGCCCTTCAATTGCGGCGTCCGGGGGTCACTGGGCGTTCATCAGGCGCAGGCCGAGGGTCGTGGCGAGGCAGACCAGGGTTCCGATCCAGGCCTGGGCGGGCTTCAGGCGCAGCAGGTGCCGCAGGGCGAGGAAGGTGAGCACGTAGACGCCGATGAAGAAGGGGTCCACGTGCCGCAGCAGGGCGCCGAGCTTCGGCTGCTCGATGGGCAGGTAGTACCCGAGGGAGGTCGGCAGGAGCTTGTCGGGGGTGCGGCCGCCCACCGCCGTGGTCAGGCAGATCAGGCCGATGATCAGCTGCTGGGGCACGAGCACCAGGTTCGGCACCACCGCGGCGCTGAGGGACTGGACGAAAGTGGGCTCGCCCTCCTCGGAGCCCGAGCGGCCCAGGAGGAAGAAGAGCAGCGCCGGGACGACCGTGCCGAGGCCGAGGAAGAAGACGGTGATCACCGGCATGGCGTAGGGCATGATCCGCGCCTGCATCTCGATGATCTTGTCGTACTGCTCGGCCGGGACCTTCGGATTGGCCTCCAGGGCGGGGCGGATCATGGCGTCCCAGTCCACGCGGAAGCCCCAGACGGTCACCACCGCGATGGCGCAGATGCCCACGAGGACCAGGGCAGGCACCCAGGAGGGCGCGGCCCTCAGCTTCTGGAACAGGGCCACGGGCTCGGTGAAGATCCCCGCGAGCTGGGCGCCGAGCCCAGGAGCCTGCGGCTTGGGCGCATTGCCGCCTCCGTACAGTTCGGCTTCGGGCGGGGTGTAGGGCTGGTCGGTCATGGGAGCCTCCATGGCCTCGAGGATGCCCGAAGCCAAGGACCGCCCTCGCGCCCGCCGGGAAGCGAAGGGAATCGATCGGCGAACGGGCGTCCCGTTCCGGCCAACGGCGGGGGAGCGGGGCCCCGGCGGGCGCAGCCAGCCAGGGGGGCTTCCGGCTCAGATCCTCGCCATCAGCTCCAGCTGGAGCAGCCGCATGAAGTCCTGGGCGTTGGTCACGACCCCGAAGGCCTGGTGGGTTCCCCGGTCCTTCAGCTTGCTCACCAGGAATTCGGTCTGGTCCACGCAGATGGTGGTGATCTCGTGGTACTTCCCGTCGGGCTTGAGGCAGAAGGTGGGCAGCATGTTGCCGGTGGCGATGCTGTGCAGGGCCGTGGCCACCATGACCACCATCGTGGCCTTCGCCGTGTGCTCCCGCATGGCGGCCTGCGCCTCGAGGGCGTCGGTGATGGTCTCGGGCAGGGGCCCGTCGTCCCGGATGGAGCCCGCCAGCACGAAGGGCGTTCCGGTGGCCACGCAGGCGTACATGATGCCGTCCTTCACCCGGCCGGATTCCACCAGGGGCGCGATGCCGCCGGCCTTCTTGATCTCGTTGATGGCCCGCATGTGGTAGGCGTGGCCGCCCACCTCCGGCGTGCCGTCCTTCTTCATGCCCAGGGTCGAGCCGAACAGCGCCGCCTCCACGTCGTGGACGCCCACGGCGTTGCCCGTGAACACGCAGTGGGCGAAGCCGTGCTTGATGAGCCACTCCATGGCCTCGCGGCCCCGGGCGTGGACCAGGGCGGGGCCGATGACCCACAGGATGTGGCCCTGGTCCCCGCGGTTCTCCATGAACTGCTTGAAGATCGCCTCGTAGTTCACGGGCTTCTCGCGGCTCACCTCCGAGCTCATGAACCCGAAGGTCTCGTCGGCGGTCTCGTCCGGCTCGTCCTGGAAGCCCTTGTCCCACACCAGCACGCCCTCGCTGCCGTCCTCCGCCGTGGCCACGGCCACGAGGTCGCCGGCCTTCACCAGGCGGAACTCCTTCGTCGCCAGCCGCTGGGCCGCCGGATCCCACACCAGGTGCGAGTCCATGCGCGGCATCTCCGGCATCCGCCACTGGCCGGCGATCTTCACGTAGGTGGGGAAGTTCGTGGTGCTCATGAAGCCGTCGGGGAGCGTGGTGTCCTTCGGGGCGGGCTCGAAGCGGCAGTCCGGGGCGGCGTCCAGGCCGAGGGCCGAGAAGTCGGGATGGCGGTAGGTCATGGGGGCTCCGCGGACGAAACGCCCATTCTACGGGCATCCCGCCGGGTTCCCAAACGAGGAAGGGCGCCCGTTAGGGCGCCCTTCCAGCCGGACCGCGGGGGATCAGGGCTCCGCGAGCACAGCCTCCAGCTGGTCCACGGCCCAGTCCACCTGCTCCTTGGTGATCACCAGGGGCGGCGCGAGGCGGATGGTGTCCACGTGGGTGTCCTTGCAGAGCATCCCGCGGTCCTTGAGGCGGTAGCAGTACTTCCGGGCGCCGCCGGCCTCGGGCACGAGGTCCACGCCCGCCCAGAGGCCCCGGCAGCGCACGCCCTTCACCCGGGGCGAGGCCAGGCCCTGCAGCCGGTAGGCCAGGTGGGCGCCCAGCTCCGCCGCGCGCTCCACGAGCCGCTCATCCCGCAGCACGTCCAGGGCCGCGCTGGCCACGGCGCAGGCCAGGGGGTTCCCGCCGTAGGTGGAGCCGTGGATGCCCGGGGTGAAGACGTTCATGACGGGGTCGTTGGCGAGGAAGGCGCTGACCGGGTAGAGGCCGCCGGAGAGGGCCTTGCCGATGGTGATGGCGTCGGGCCGGATGCCCTCGTGCTCGAAGGCGAAGAGCTTCCCGGTCCGGCCCAGGCCCGACTGGATCTCGTCGAGGACGAGCAGGATGCCGTGCTTGTCCGCGAGGTCCCGCAGGCCCTTGAGGAAGCCCGCGGGCGGGATGAGGACGCCGGCCTCGCCCTGGATGGGTTCCATGAAGATGGCGGCGGTGTTGGGGTTGATGGCGGCCTCGACGGCGGCCAGGTCGCCGTAGGGGACGAGGCGGAAGCCGGGGGTGAAGGGGCCGAAGCGGCTGGTGCTGTCGGGGTCGGTGCTGAAGCCCACGATGGTCGTGGTGCGGCCGTGGAAGTTCCCTTCCGCCACGATGATCTCGGCCTTGGGGTACTCGATGCCCTTCACGTCGTAGGCCCACTTGCGCATGGCCTTGATCGCCGTCTCCACGGCCTCGGCGCCGCTGTTCATGAGGAGGGCCTTGTCGAAGCCCGTGAGCCTGCAGAGCTTCTCCAGCAGGGGCGGGAACTGGTCGTTGCGGAAGGCGCGGCTGGTGAGCGCCAGGCGCTGGGCCTGGGCCATGAGGGCCTGGACGATGCGGGGGTGGTTGTGGCCCTGGTTCACGGCGGAGTAGGCCGCCAGGAAGTCCATGTAGCGCTTGCCGTCCACGTCCCACAGGTGGACGCCCTCCCCGCGCTCGGCCACCACGTCCAGCGGATGGTAGTTGTGGGCCCCGTAGCGGGATTCCAGCTCGATGAGGGCCTGGGCGGAGGCGGTTCCGGTGGTCATGGCGGCTCCTGGGGCGGGGGAAGCCCGGGCGGCAGGGCAGCCGCCGGATCCCGCATGAAAGAAATCCTACAAGGTCCGGCGCCCTTCGGGGGCCCATCCCGTGACGGGCCTCACATCCCCCTTGCATGGAAATGCTTTTCTGGGCCGCGCAGACAACGAAAAAATTATTTCGAATTCCCGCGGACCGGGACGCCCACCCGCGCCAGAAGCAGCGCCGACAGGAGGCCCAGGCCCCCCATGGCGGTCCAGAGGATCGCGGCGCCCACGCGGTCCAGCACCCAGGTGCCCAGCCAGGGCCCGAAGGCGAAGGCCAAGCCGATGCCGAGGCCCCAGACGCCCATGTACTCGCCCCGCCGGCCGGGGGGCGACACGTGGGCCACGTAGTCCGAAAAGGCCGGGAGCAGCATCATCTCGCCGAAGGTCCAGGCCACCACGGTGGCGAGGACCCCCGCCTTCGTGTGCAGCACCGCCAGGGCCCCGAAGCCCACGGCGTAGAGGACCGAGCCCAGGGCGAAGGTGCGCCGGTGGGGCCAGTGGGACGTGGCGAGGTTGAGCTGGACCTCGATGGCCACGATCAGCAGGGTGTTCACGGTGAAGAGGAGCCCGTAGAAGGACTCGGGGTGCCCCAGGTCGCGGACCAGGAAGACCGGCAGCGGGCCCTCGTGCTGGAAGAACACCACCAGCACCGGCAGGGCCGCCAGGATGAAGGCCAGGAAGGCCCGGTCCCCCCAGGCCCGGCGTCCCTCGCCCTCCGCCCCCTCGGCCTCGTGGCCGCGCCGGGTCTCCCGGACCCTCACGAAGGCGAGGATCACCGCCGCCGACAGGAGGCTGGTGAGGCCGTCGAGCCAGAACAGCGCCCTGAAGGAATGCACGGCGAGGAAGCCGCCCACGGCGGGGCCCACGCTCATTCCCAGGTTGATGGCCAGCCGGTTGAGGGCGAAGACGGCCTTGCGCCGCTCCACGGGGGCGAGGTCCGTGAGGATCGCCATGCTGGCGGGGCGGAAGGCCTCCCCGGCGAAGGACCAGGCCACCGTGAGGGCGAGCACCGCGGGCCAGGACCGCAGCAGGGGGAGGGCGAGGAGCAGGGCCCCGGAGACGGCCAGGCTGAGCACCATCACCCGCAGATAGCCGAGGCGGTCCGCGAGCCAGCCCCCCACCGGCGCCGCTGCCATGGCCGCCAGCCCGTAGGCCAGGAAGGCCTGGCCCGCCTGGGCCGCCGGCAGGCCCAGGCCCTTGGTGAGGTAGAGCACCAGGAAGGGCAGGGCCATGGTGCCCGCCCGGTTCAGCAGCGTGGCGCCCGAAAGGATCCAGACCGGCGCGGGCAGGCCCTCCAGCCCCTTCCAGGGCGAGGCGGCGCGGCGGAGCAGCGGGGCAAGTCCCATCCGCGAGTGTGGCACGGACGGGAGGGCCCGCCGAAGCGTTCCGACGGAGTGTCAGCCCCGGGGCGCGGACCTAGCCTTTCCCCCTCGCCTGCTCGCGCCCGCTGCGGCACCACTCGCTCCAGCTGCCGACGTAGAGGGCCGGGGCCTCGCCTTCGGGCCCGCGGAATCCGGCGAGTTCCAGGGCGAGGAGGGTGTGGCAGGCGGTGACGCCGCTGCCGCAGTGGACCACGAGGTGGTCGGGGCGGAGCCCGGCGGTGAGGGGCGCGTAGAGGGCCCTCAGGTCCCCGGGGGCCTTGTACCGCCCGTCCGGGCCGAGGTTCTCGGTCCAGGGCAGGTTCACCGCGCCGGGGATGTGGCCCGCCACGGGGTCGAAGGGCTCCGCCTCCCCCAGGAAGCGCTCGGCGCTGCGCACGTCCAGCACCTTCCAGTCCGGGTGCGTCGCGAGCCTGGCCACGATGTCGATCTCGGCGATGGTGCTGTGCCAGCGGGCCGCGGGGTAGGGCTCGGCGGCCTCCACCTGGGGCTCCTCCGCCGTGGGGGCGATCCCGGCCTCCAGGGCCGCGGCGAGGCCGCCGTCCAGCACCTGCACGGAGGGCAGCCCGAGGGAGCGCAGCATCCACCAGGCCCGGGCGGCGGCGTTGCCCCCACCCGCCGCGTCGTAGACCACCACGCGGTCGCCGGGCCCGATGCCCCAGGCTCCCACCGTGGCGCAGAAGTCCCGCAGGGACGGCAGCGGGTGGCGGCCGCCCTTCGCGGGATCGTGGTCCGGCCGGGAGGCGGTGCTGAGGTGGCGTTCGGGATCGGCGTGGCGGGCGCCGGGCAGGTGGCCCTCCTCGTAGGCCGCGCGGGGGCGCGCGTCCAGGAGGATCACGGAGTCCAGGGCGTCCCGGAGGTCGGCGGCGGAGCAGAGGGGCGAGGCCATGCCACCATGGTGCCCCATGTCCCTCGACCCCACGACCGTGCTCGCCTTCCTCGCCGGGCTGCTGCCGATCCTGGGCTTCATCCTGTTCTACAGCAGCACCTTCCGCGCGGCCTTCCTCGGCATGCTCGAGCTAGGGATCCGCCGCGTCCGGGCGGCCTTCCACCCCCGGCCCGCCCTCCTCTGGATCGCCTGGGCCCGGCAGGCCCGCTACGGCTTCCTGGCCCGGGCCTTCGTCGCCCAGGCCGTGAAGACCGGGGACCCCGAGGGCCTCCTGGAGCAAGGGCTTCTGTATCTGGAGGGCGGCCTCGGCGCGGCGGGGCGCGAGGGCGCGGTGGCCTGGTTCCGCCGGGCCGCGGAGGCGGGCCAGCCCGATGCCATGTACTGGCTCGCCCAGGCCATGCTGTGGGGCGACGCGGGCCTGCCCGACCGGCCGGGCGCCCTGGCCTGGATGCGCCGGGGCGCGGAGGCGGGCTCCGGAGCCTGCATGGCCCGGCTGGCGGAGGAACTGCGCGGCTCGGGCACGGCGGAGGGCGCCGAGGAGGCCCAGCGGTGGGACTCCCGGCGGAATGCCGCCGGACTGGACCGGGAGCCCCGCCACTCCGCCGCCCGCGCAGGCGCGGGGAGCACCCGGCCGGCGCGGGGGCGCGGGGGCAGGGACACCCTCGACGAGCGCTTCCTCGACCGGATGGTGGAGCTGTCGAAACGGCCCTGGTTCCAGCGCGGCTTCTGGGCCCTGGCCGCCCTGGCGCTCCTGCTCTCGGCGCTGACCTTCATCGTCATACCCGCGTGGATCATCTACACCTTCGCCACCTCCCTCGCGGCGCCGGGGCTGGCCCGGTCGGCGCCCCTGTGGCTGTCCACTGGGCTGCTGCTGGGCCTCGCCGGCCTCGCCCTCTGGCTCTGGCGGGAGGTGCGCAACCCGAAGCAGGACGCCGGCACCCGCCGCCTCCTGACGCAGGCCGGTGAGGGGGATCCCCGGGCCGCCTTCGACCTGGCCCAGGCCTACCGGCGGGGCAGCCTGGGCCTGCCCAAGGACGCCCTCGAGGCCCGGGTCTGGCTTGCCCGCGCCGCCGAGGCGGGACACCTTCCCGCCATGCTCGACCTTTCGGCCATGCTGGAAAGCGGTGAAGGCGGCCTCCCGGACCGGGCCCAGGCCAGGATCTGGCTACAGCGGGCGGCGGAAGCGGGGAGTGCCGAGGCGGGGCGTCGGCTCGACGGCGGAATCGCGCCTAAAAAATAGTCATATTCCATCCCAGCCCCGGTGGACGGCAGGGCGGAGCGGCTCGTCAAGACCCCGCGAGCGCTCCGTGGAAGCGGCGCCTCGGTGCGCGGGAGGGGCTCCGCGGGCCAGCCTCGAGGCACCCCGCGGCCCTGGCGGACGTGAATCGCGGAAATGCTCGTGTTCGGCCTTGCGAACACGTTCGTCATGGATTGAAGTAGGCGAGGAACAGCAGGCCGAATACGAACACGCCCACGATCCAGGCACTGGCATACGGACGATCCCGCCGGGGCAGCGCGCCACTGGTCATGGATGCAGTCTACTATTCAGGTGAGGTGCGACCAATCCTTCGACGGCATGCACCAGTCGTTCCGCCTCCGCCTCCGCCCCCAGCACTGGATGCGCCCCCTCCACCGCGTCCCCGATCCCCAGAAAGGGCACGCCGGCCTCGGAGGCGGCCTCCCGGTCGTGGGGGCGGTCGCCGACGTAGAGGTGGGGGCCGGCGCAGCCCTCGAGGGCTTTCCGGATCAGCCCGGCGCGGCTGAGGCCGGGCAGGCTGCCCAGGCGCGGGACGCGGGGGTCGATGCCCAGGCGCGCGGCCTTGAAGGCGAGCGTCCGCGGCGTGTTGCCGCTCACGAGCCAGACTTGGTGGCCGCGGTCCACGAGGCGGTGCAGGCCCTCGACGATGCCCTCGAAGCGCACGGGATCCTGCACCTCGGGATGGAAGGCGGCCTCGAAGCGGGCGAGGCAGGCGGCCTCGAAGGCGAGGTAGGCCTCCTCCGCCAAGCCCCCGCCGAAGCGCAGGCGGTGCAGCTCGTCCACGATCTCCCAGTCCGTGCTGCCGGCGCAGGCCCTCAGCTCCTCCCGCGTGGGCGCCGCGCCCCAGAGCTCCCCGAGGGCCTCCCGCAGCAGCGCGTACCCGCCGCCGAAGGTGCCGAGGGTGCCGTCCAGGTCGAAGCAGAGGGGCATCCCCGCATCCTGCCATGGCATCCTGGCCCATGCTTCCCCCCCGGCTCCGCGCGCCTGCCCTCCTCTGCCTCGCGCCAGCCCTCCTGGGCGCCGGGGAGCCCGGGGACGCCGCGCCCGCCAAGGCCCGGCCCCTCGCCCGCACGGGCCTGCGCTACCGCATCCTCCTCAAGCTCAAGGGCGAGCCCGCCATCGAGGCCACCTTCGTCCTCATCCCCACGCCGCCCACCCAGTCCGTGAACAAGGTGAAGAAGCGCCGGCTGGGGGGTTGGCGGCTGGAGGCGGAGCGGGGGGAAGGCACGCCCTACGCCCAGGCGCCCCTCCTGGCCCGGGCCGAGCGGCTCCTCTACTTCTCGGGGCCCTCCCCGGAGACGGCCCCGGAATCCTACGCCCTGCGCTTCCAGGGGCGCGCCTGCCCGGTGTGGCGGGTGGCGGTGCCCAGCGGCGTGAAGGCCATCGCCTACCTCGTGGAGATCTCGAAGGGGTCCCTGGTGCTCTGCGACCTCAGCGCCCGTTTCGACCGCGGGGACGTGGAGAGTGTGGAGCTGCACCTCGAGGCCGTGAACCTGCCCAGCCACACCGCGCCCCCGGCCAACGGGACCTCCCTCCTGTCCACCCTCCAGCGCTGGGCCGCGGGGGAGGCGGAGCCCCTGGAACTGCCGGGCCCCGAGGCCGAGGACCTGTCCGGGCCGGACGGGGGCGGGCTCAGCGGTCCGGCATGAAGGTGGCGGTGCGCTGGTTGGTGTAGGACACCCCGAAGCCCGAGGCGGTCTCCTCCACCGAGCGGCTCAGCACCAGCAGCCGGTCCCCGGCCAGGGCGAAGCGCCGCTCCTCCTGGATGCTGCCCCGGAAGCTGATGAAGAAGCGGCTGCCGCTGTAGACGGCCTGGTAGCTCAGGGCGAGGGGCGCCCCGTCGTCGGTGATCCAGACCTTTGCGTTGACCTCGAGCTTCTTGAGGTAGCGGCGCTGGCTCTGGGCCAGGGGCGGGTCCACCTTGATGACCAGCATGCGGGCGGGCCGCCCGCTCCACGCCTCCCGCCGCTCCTCCACCAGGGTCGCCTTGTCCAGGTAGCGCGCGAGGGACTCCGCGTGATTGAGCAGCTCCGCGGCGTCCAGGGGGTCCGCCTCCCGGAGCCCCGCGCGGTGGGGCGAGGTGCGCTCCGGATCCCGGGCCTGGGCCCGGGCCTCCGAGGCGGCCTTCTGCAGGTCGTCCCGCGCAAAGGTCATGCGCAGCCCCTGGGGGCCGTCCTCCACTTTCATCGACGCGTGCCCCCGGGTGACCACCGGCTTGCGGTCCTCGGTGGTCTGGCGGGTGGTCCTCAGCTCGAGGACGCCCTTCACCGCCTCCGTCCCGGGCATGCGGGCCAGGGCGGCCTTCAGGTCCGCGAGGCCGTCGGCATGGAGGGCGGCGGCGGCAAGCCCGGCGAGAAGGAGGGATCGGTGAAGGTGCATGGGGGAAGCATGGCAAGCCTGCCCGCGCCGGGGAACCGTCAAGGCGGCCCGCCCTGGCCGCGAGGGCCGGCCTGCCAACCCTGCAAGGCCGGCCGTCGTGGTCCCTGGGGGACCGCGGGGAATGGGCGGCCGAGGTGGCGCGGGCGCCGATCCGGGACCTCGCAGGCGCGGGTCCGCAGCGTCCTACCGCGGCTCGCCTGGATCGGAATGCCGGTTCGGCCGGAATCCCGCGGCCAGGGCTCGGTCCTGATGCCGGGGCGGGAGGATCCCCTGCCTCCGGCGCGAGGGCGCGTGATAGCCTCCTCGCAATCCACTTCGCAACCAGGATCGCTCCGATGATCTCGCTGCCGGAATTCGTCCGATTCCTCCTGAAGACCCTGCGGGACCACCAGATGTACGGTCCCAAGCACATGCATTTCCTGCGCAGCCTCTCCCAGCTCCAGGAGGGCTACGTCGACTACCTTGGTCCGCGGACAAGAGCCCAGATCGCGTCCCGCAACGGCCGCATCTTCGTGGACAAAGTGGCGGAGGACCGCCAGAACCTCCAGATCAAAGCGCTCGCATCCCTCCTGGAGGACCGCCAGATCCACGCCATCCTCTTCGGCGCCGGGGCGACCGAGGCCGAATTGCAGGCCCTTTGCGCGATGCTCAGCCTCACGCCGGTCCAGCTCCACGAGGCGGGCGGGCCGCGGCAGTACCTGCTGGACCGTGGCGTGGGGCACATCCAGGTCCTGGCGACCCGCCTGGAGGAGGTCACCGAGGCGGGCGAGGTGCTTGCGAGCCTCCTGGAGACCATCCTTCCGGCGCCGGGGGCCGCGGCCGGCAAGGGCGGAGGGGCGGGGCTCGGCGCGGGCGAGGCCTCCGCGCCCGGCCATGGACCCACCGGCGGGACTGGCGCAGGGGCCGAACCCGGGACCGGCGCCCTGGAAGCCTTCGAGTCCCTGGCGCGGACGAAGCGCTACCTCCTTTCGGTGGCCGGGAGCGGGGCCGTGCCTGCCGACTTGGCGGGCCTCGGCGCCTACCTGCAGGAGGCAGGCCTGGACCGGGAAGGCGCCCAGGCCGGAACCCAGAGCGTCCTCGCCACGACCCTAGGGAGCCTGGATGCCGAGCAGCGGCTCAGCCTGATGATGGGGGGCGCCTCGGCGGGTTCGGAACCGCTGCGGAAATTCTTCGGGCGGATGGTTGGCAATCATGGGGCCGAGAGCCTCGCGGACCTCTACCGCCGCGGGGCCCTGGGCGCGGAGGACCTGGCCGAGGCCGCCGGGGAACTGGCCCGGCTCAGCCCCAACCCCGCGCAGTGGGCCAACACGCTCATCGATGCCCTGCGGAAGGAGGGCCTGTCCGAGGCCCAGCTCCAGGAACTGCTCGAAATCCTGAACTGGGAGTCGCTGTCCCTGGAGGAAAAGCTGTCGCGGCTGCTGGAGGGCCAAAAGATCTTCGAGATGCCCGTGGCCAAGGTGCTGGCGTTCCTGCGCGAGCTGCTGGAAGCGGGGCGCAACCGCGAGTTCCTCCAGGTGCTCCACCAGTTTGCAACCGGCCTCGCCTTCCCCAACGTGGCCCGGAGGGGCAAGGTGGCCTCGGCCTTCGAGGCCATCTCGGACTGGGTGGACATCCCTGGCATGGACCCCTCCCTGATCCAGGCGCTCATGGAAATCCTGGCCCGGGCCTACGGCCGGGAGAAGGACCCCGGAGTCCACTCCAATTTCAGCCATGCGGTGGAGCACCTGCTCTGGTTCTGGGTGGAGCAGGGCAGCCCCCAGCGCGCGGAAGCCATGTTCGCCGACCTCCAGGACACCGTGACGGAACTCAGCATTCCCGCCCCATGGAAAGAAGAGGCCACACAGGCCCTCCTCGCCAGGCTGGGCACGCCGGAGCGCCTGGACAAGGTGTTGAAGCAGCTCTTCTACCTTGACCGGGAGGCCGCGGCGGTGCAGGTGCATCCATACCTCCGGATGCTGGGTCCCGCCGCGGCGGCCCAGCTCGTGGAACGGTTGGAGGCAGAGAAGGACCGGATCCGCCGCGGCCGCCTGCTCGAAGCCCTGAAGAGCTGCGGCTCCATCGCCGAGGCGCCCTTGCTGGAGTCCCTCAAGTCCGCCGAATGGTTCGTGGTGCGCAATGCGCTGGTGGTGCTCGGCGAAGTGTCCAGCGTCGACCGGCTGCCTGAAATCCTCGGCGCGCTCAAGCACCGCGACGCCCGCGTGGTCCGAGCCGCCGTGCGCGCCGCGGGACGGGTAGGCGGACGCCAGTCGGAGGCTCCGCTCGTCGCGATGCTGCCTTCGGCCGAGCCCGCCACTCAGCTGGAAATCCTCTTCGTCCTGGGCGAGCTGAAGGCCAAGGGCGCCGTGAATGCCGTAGCCGGGCTGGCGCGTCTGAAGGGCAAGCTCAAGCCGGGCCAGGACAAAGTGCGCGACAAGGCGGTCGAGACGCTGGGGGCCCTCGGGTCCGCCGCCGCGATCCCCGTCCTGGAAGGCCTGCTGGCACGCAAGAAGGGGATCTTCAGCGAGTCCAGGGAACCCGCGGAGCTGCGCATCCTGGCCTTCCGCGCCCTCCTCTCCCTCGGCCTGCCGGAAGGGCGGCAGTCCGCGGAGAGATTGCTGGAGCTTGAACCCGCCGGACCCGAGCATGAGGCCTTCCAAGCGGCCCTTTACCCGGCCTGAGCCTTCCGGCCCCGCCCCGGACTTGGGAGGCGGCCCGCCGTCTCGCTAAGCTGGGGGATTCGGAGGCGCCATGCCCTTCAAGGACGAATGCGGAGTCTTCGGCGTGTCGGAACTGCCGGAGGCCTCGCGCCAGACCTACCTTGGGCTCTACGCCCTCCAGCACCGGGGGCAGGAGGCGGCGGGCATCTGCTCCCGGGACGGCGGCGCCCTGCACCTCCACAAGGCCCAGGGCTACGTGGCGGACATCTTCACCCAGCCGGTGCTGGACGGCCTGCCCGGGGAGGCCGCCATCGGCCACACCCGCTACAGCACCACCGGCGGCAACGTGGCCTCCGCGGCCCACCCCTTCCTGATCCACGGGCGCTTCGGCCAGATCGCCCTGTGCCACAACGGCAACCTCACCAACACCCAGGCCCTGCGCGACCGCCTGATCGCCGAGGGGCACACCTTCACCAGCCCCAGCGACAGCGAGGTGATCCTCGCCCTCATCAACCGCGCCGACGCCGGCACGGTGGAGGACGCGGTGGTGGAGGCCCTGAAGCTGTGCGAAGGCGCCTTCTCCCTGCTCATCCTCACCGAGGACGCCCTCTTCGCCGCCCGCGACCCCCGCGGCTTCCGGCCCCTGGCCCTGGGGCGCCTCGGGGAGGGCTGGGCCTTCTCCTCCGAGACCTGCGCCTTCGACCTGGTGGGCGCCGCGTACCTGCGCGAGGTGGAGCCCGGGGAGCTCGTGGTGGTGCGCGGACGGGATCTCGCATCGCGCTACCCGCGGGAGCGCGTGGCGCCGAAACCCTGCGTCTTCGAGCACGTCTACTTCGCCCGTCCCGACTCCAACGTCTTCAGCCGCAGCGTCATGGCCTCCCGCCGGGAGATGGGGCGCCTGCTGGCGAAGCGCCACCCCGTGGCCGCGGACCTCGTGGTGCCCGTGCCCGACAGCGGCGTGAGCGCGGCCCTGGGCTACGCCGAGGCCAGCGGCATCCCCTTCGACTTCGGCATGATCCGCAACCACTACGTGGGCCGCACCTTCATCGAGCCCTCCCAGTCCATCCGCTCCTTCGGTGTGAAGGTGAAGCTGAACCCGGTGCGGGACCTGCTGGACGGCAAGAGCGTCGTGCTGGTGGACGACTCCATCGTCCGGGGCACCACGTCCCGCAAGATCGTGCAGATGGTGCGCGCCGCCGGGGCGAAGGAGGTGCACATGCGCATCTCCAGCCCGCCCACCACCCACAGCTGCTTCTACGGCATCGACACGCCGAGCCGGGAGCAGCTCATCGCCAGCTCCCGGGACAACGAGGCCATCCGCGCCTTCATCGAGGCGGACAGCCTGGGCTACCTCACCCTCGGGGACCTGGAGGCCGCGGTGCAGGACGGGCAGGACGGCCGTGGCTTCTGCTACGCCTGCTTCACCGGGGACTACCCGGTGGCGCCGGACGGCAAGGGCTTCTGCTAGGAGGCCGGGGCCTCAGGGATCCACGCGGGCGGTGGACCGTCCTTCCGCGGCGAAGGGATGGCCCATGGCCTGTCCTTTCAGGTCCACGGACTCGGACACCACCACGAGGCGGTCGTGGTGCTTCTGGTAGCGGCGCTGGATCTGCAGCCTCATGTCCATGGACACGATCAGCATCGCCCGCACCTTCATGTCCAGGTCCCGCCGCCACGCCAGGGGGAGCCCGTCGGCGCCCACCCACACCGTGCATTCGCTGACGGCGCGCTTCAGGTGCCTGCGGGCCTCCTCGTCCAGGTCGGGGTCCACGGCGAGGCGGAGCCGCCGCGCGGGCTTGCCGTCGAAGGCCTCCGCCCGCTCCTCCAGCAGCTTCGCGCCCTCCAGCTCCTGGAGCAGGTCCTCGTGGGGCCGCACCCAGCTGGTGCCCTCGTCCCGGACCTTGGACCGGGCCTTCTGCGCCTTCCGGGGCCGGCCCTGGGCGGCCGCGCCGCCGGGGCCGTCCGTGGCGGTGAAGGTCTCCTCGTAGGCGTTCCGCTTCCCCTCCTCCTCGTCCCAGCCCCGCTGCACCACGGTGAGCTTCACCGGCTCCCGGGCCGGCAGGCCACGGAGGGCGGCGCGGAGGTCCGAGAGGGCGTCGGCATGGAGGAGGGTCGAGGCGGCGAGGAGGCAGGCGAGGATGCGCATGGGGTGGCTCCGGGATGCCTACGGCCGAGGCCCCGGCCCGTTGAGGCCGCCCCGGGCCCTAGAATGGACCCATGTCCGCCACCGGCCCTTCCGGCCCCCTCCAGTCCCGCTTCGAGGACGGCCTCCGGTTCCTGGCGGCCGCCTACGCCCTGCGGGAGGACCGCCGCAACCCCTCCGCCGGCATCACCTCGGCCTGCGACGCCCTCGCCTGCTTCATGGAGATCCTCGAGGCCGCCGCCCGGCGCCACCTGCCGGATCCCGAGGGCCGGGTGAAGGTGCTCCGGGCCCAGTGCGAAGGGCTGCTGGCCCCGGACCAGGATCCGGCCGCCGCCTTCGACCACGCCCTGGAGGCTGCGGGCCTCGCCCGGGACGTGGCAGCCTCCCTGCTGCCCAGGCTCCTGGAGCCAGGCCCCCGCGCCTAGCGCCAGCGCCGCCAGCCCAGGGGAACCGCGCCGGGGGCGCGGTTCCCGCCCGGATGGGTGGACTCCCAGGGCAGGGTGGCGGCCAGGGGCGGGGCAGGGGACGCGCCGGCGGCCGAGCCCTCGAAGCGCCGGGCGATGATCCAGGCCACGGTGAGGCGAAGCACTTCCTGGGTCTCCGTCTCCAGGGGCGGGAGGCTGTCCCACACCTCCACCAGGGCGCCCGGGACCTCCTTCGAGTCCGGTGCCGGGGAAGGCTTCCAGGGGTTCAGCAGGGGCACCCCCCGGTTCTTCTCCCGGGCCATCCACCCCTGGAAGGCCTCGGAGGCCGCCTGGAACCGGGACGGCTCGTCGGGGGGACGCAGGAGCGCCGGCGGGGGCGTCGGGGGGAGCATGACCTCCGGTGCGGCCGGGGCCCGGCCGGTTCCCTGCCTGGTTCAGTAGCCCCAGCCAAGGGGGAACAGCGGCGCCACGGTGAAGCCGCCGGGATGGGTCTGCTCCCAGGAGGCGGTGCTGAGGTGGACGGGCTGCAGGGCAGGCACGAAGGCCGAGCCCCGGAAGCGGTTCGCGACAAGCCACTCCCGGAATTCCCGGAGGGTCTGCTCCCGCTCGGTCTCGAGGCCGCGGCCCTCGCCGCGCACCTCCACCACGGCGCCGGGCTCCTGCCGGGGCTTGGCCTGGGCCGACGCGGGGACGGGCTTCGCCTTCACCGGGAGGCGCAGGGACTTCTGGAAGCGGAGCGCCGGGGGCGGGGGCTTCAAGGCCTGGAAGGGCTCGGCGGCGGGAAGCGCGAGGGCGAGGAGGGGGAGCAGGATCGGGAGCATGGGACCTCCCCGGGATCTGTCGGCTCCAGGATAGGCTCGAGCCATGCGCGTCGCCATCCTCGGCCCCACGGCCTCCGGCAAGTCCGCCCTCGCGGTGGCGGCGGCCCGGCGGGCGGATGCCGTCGTGGTGAACGGGGACCCCTACCAGGCCCTGCGCGGCCTCGCCATCGGCACAGGCCAGCCTCCCCCGGAGGAGCGGGGCGGCGTGGTCCACGAGGGCTACGGCGTCCTGTCCCTGGACGAGCGGCCCAATCCCTCCGCCTTCGGCGCCCTGGTGCGGCGCTGGCTGGAGCCCCTCGATCGCGCGGTGCTGGTGACGGGCTCGGGCCTCTACCTCCGGGGCATCTGGAACCAGCTGTCGGAGCTTCCAGAGGTCCCTGAGGCCATCGTGGCGAAGGTGCGCGCCCTGGGCGCGGCCCTGGGGGCGCCCGCCCTCCACCGCTACCTCGCGGCGGTGGACCCCGACCGCGCCGCGGACCTGCATCCCAACGACGGCGCCCGGATCCAGCGGGCCCTGGCCCTGCACCTCGCCACGGGGCGCCGGCCCTCGGACCTCCTCACCGGCGTGGCGCCGCCCCCGCCGGGCTGGCGGGTCCTGCTGGTCCTGCCCTCCCGGGAGCGGCAGCGGGAACGGGTGGCGGCGCGGGTGGCGGCCCAGCTGGCCGGCGGCTGGCGGGAGTAGGCGCGCCGCCTCCTGGCGGAAGGCCACGAAGGCGACCTGAGGGCCCTGCGTCCCCTGGGCTACGACGCGCTGATGGATCCGGCCCTTCCGGACGACGCCGCCGAGGCCCGCATCGTCCAGGCCACCCAGGCCTACGCGAAGCGCCAGTCCACCTGGTTCCGCAACCAGTTCCCCGGGGCTCCGGCCTGGGATCCCGACGGGGAGCCCCTCGACGCCGCCTTCGACAGGCTGGGCCTGTGAGCCCGGCGGCGCGGGTCTTCGAGGGCACGACCTCCCTGGTGCTGCGCCGGGGCGATGGGTGGGCCTGGGTCGGACTGGAGTCCACCGACGGCCTGCACCGGCTGACGATGGCCACCCTGGAGGCCCTGGACCGCCTCCTGGCGGACCTGCGCTTCGCCGGCGCCCGCCGCCTGGTCCTCTCCGGCGCGCCCTGGATGGAGGGCCGGCCCTGCCACTTCAGCGCGGGCGCCGACCTCCACGAGGTGCTCGCCCTCGACGGGGCCTCCGCGGATCCCTTCGCCCGCCGGGGCCAGCGGGTCATGGACCACCTGGTCTGGCGGGGCTGGCGCACGCTGACGGTGCTGAGCGGCGCGGCCATGGGGGGCGGCTGCGACCTCGCCCTGCACGGCCAGGAGCGCTGGGCGGTGGAGGGGCTGCGCCTCAAGCATCCGGCGGCCCGGCACGGCATCCTCACGGGCTTCGGCGGGACGGTGCGCCTGCCCCAGGTGCTGGGCGCGGCGGGGGCGGCCAGGCTCTTCCGCGACCTGGAGACCTGGGACGAGGCCCGGGCCCTCGAGGCGGGCGCGGCGCACCGCATCCTCCCCGCCGGCGAGGTGCGGGTGGCGGTGGAGGGCTGGCTGGGATTCAGCTAGCGCCGGGCGAAGGCGGGCCCGGCGAGGGCCACGGCGAAGATCCCGACGTAGCAGAGGCAGCAGAGCAGCAGCGGCGTGTAGGCCGCGACGATGCCCCGCCAGCGGTCGGTGCGGTGCAGGCGCGCCAGGGCCATGCCCAGGAAGGCCGGGCCGCCGAGCACCACGAGGATGTTGGCCAGGGGCACGAGGTAGAAGAGGAAGAAGAAGGCCAGGTAGTAGCCGTGGAGGCGCAGGGTCTGGTGGAGGCCGCGGCCGTTCCGGTGGCCGCCCCACAGCCAGAGCAGGGCGTGGTTGACGGCGCCGCCCAGGTAGAACCCCGCCAGGGTGCTGACGGGCATCATGACCGCGTAGAAGACCCCCATGCCCGCGAAGAAGAGGGCGGGCGGCCCGTGCTTGTCCTGGGCGGCGGTGAGGCTCCCGAACACACCCATGAAGAGCCCCATCACCACCATCATCGCGGTGATGGGCAGGCTGAGGAGCAGCGTGAAGCGCAGGGGCGCGCCCAGGCCCTCCGTCACCGGGACCCGCGCCACCATCCCCCAGGGATCCGAGAAGAGCAGCTTGAACATGCCTCCCACCCGCCGCCAGAAGCCGGGCTCCGCCTCCACGTCCTCGAAGGGCACCGGATGCAGGTCCTCCGCGGCGGCGCAGGGATCCCGCTCCAGCGGGGCTTCGGGGGGCGCGTAGGGGTTGGAGGGGAAGTCGTCGATCATGGGGAGGTCCAGGAAGCCGCGGCGGGGCTCGAGGCGCGCCGTCCGGGCAAATCGCTGGCAACGCTGGGCGGAACCCGAAGTCTACCAGCCGACCCTATACTGTCCCCTTCGGACCCACGCTTGAGCGACACCCTTCAGACCTTCGGTTCCTACCGGCTTCTCGAACCCCTGGGCGAGGGGGCCATGGGATCGGTGTGGCGGGCGCTGGACCTGCGCCTCGAGCGGGTGGTGGCGCTGAAGCTGCTGAAGGACGCGGACGAGGCGCGGCGGCGGGCCCTGGTCATCGAGGCTAAGACGGCCTGCCAGCTCCACCACCCCAACATCGCCACGATCTTCGAGGCCGGCGAGGTGGACGGCACGCCCTTCATCGCCATGGAGTTCGTGGAGGGCCGCACCCTGCGGGCCTTCGTCCAGGAGCGCAACAGCCCGGAGTGGCTCATGCGCGTCGCCCGCCAGGCCTGCGGCGCCCTCGGCCACGCCCACCTGAAGGGCATCGTCCACCGGGACATCAAGCCCGAGAACCTGGTGATCACCCCCGAGGGCACCCTCAAGATCCTGGACTTCGGCATCGCGCGCCGGCACGGGGGGGATGCCGCCTCGAACCCGGCCTCCGGCGCCACGGCGGGAGGTATCCCCATCAGCCATCACGCCACCCTGGTGGAGCGCACGGCCCCGGGCTACAGCCAGGGCACGCCGGCCTACATGAGCCCCGAGCAGGCCAACGGCTACGAGGTGGGCCCGGCCTCGGACCAGTTCTCCCTCGGCGTCGTGCTCCACGAGCTGGCCACCGGCCACCATCCCTTCCTGCGGAGCAGCCTCGTCGAGACCCTCTTCGCGGTGGTGAAGGACGACCCGGCGCCCCTGTCCGAGGCCCGGCCGGACCTGCCTCCGGGCCTCGTCTCGGCGGTGCACCGCCTCCTCGCCAAGGCCCCCGCGGACCGCTTCCCGAGCCTGCAGGACGCCCTCCAGGCCCTGGACTCCCCCGAAGCCATGCCCACAGTCCGGACGCCCTCCCTGCCGCCCCCGCCCAGGGCCAGCTGGGGGCGCATCGCCGCCTTCGGAGGCGCCGTGGCCCTCCTGGCCGCGGGCGGGATGTACCTCGTGCTCCGCAAGCCCGCCAGCGGCCTCGCCGCCGCCCGGGCCGCCGCCGGGACCGACTTCGTGAAGGGCCGCCGGGCGGTGGCCGTCCTGCCCCTGGAGCAGCTCGTCCCGGACGCCGAGAAGGCCTGGATCAGCGCCAGCTTCGCCGACGCCATGGCCAGCAGCCTTGTGGCCCGGGACGACGTGATGGTGGTGGACCGGGCCCGGGTGCAGGAGGCCATCAAGGCCCTGGGCGGGGCGCCGGGGCTGCCCTCCCCCAGCGTCTCGGACCTCGGCCGGGCCCTCAAGGTGGACCAGCTCGTGACCGGGACCTTCCTCATCGTCGGGGACCGGGTGCGCCTCAGCGTGCGGGTGCTGGAATCCAGCAGCGGCGCCCTGGTGCAGCAGTTCAACGTGGAGCGCCCCCTGGCGCAGCTCCTGGAGATGGAGGACGAGCTGCGGGCCCGGCTGCCGAAGGAGATGGGCCTGGGGGCCGGCGCCAACCTCCAGTCCCGGGCCCACGACCCCCGGACCCGGGAGGCCTTCGCCCGGGGGGACGCCTACCTCACCCAGGGCAACCTGGACGCCTTCCTCCAGGCGAAGCGCTACTTCGAGGAGGCCCTGAAGCTCGAGGCGGACTACGCCCCGGCCCATGCCGGGCTGGCCTGGGCCCTCTCGGAGATGGCCAGCGACCGCTCGCTCTCGCTGGGGCGCTTCGCCGAGGCCCAGGCCATGTTCAAGGAGGCCGAGGCCCATGCGCGCAAGTCCATCGCCCTCGATCCGGCCTACCCCCAGGCCTACCGGGCCCTCTCAGCCATCCTCCTCCGCTCCGGGAACATCGAGGGGGCCTCCCAGGCCGCCCTCACCGCCATCCGCCTGGACCCCGGGAACAGCCTGGCCTACAACGTGCTGGGCGACGCCTTCGCGGGCCTCGACGGCGAGGAGAACCACGCCGCCTCGGGCCGCTACTTCGAGAAGGCCATCCAGCTCGACCCCAACAGCTGGCAGGCCCACCACCGCTACGCCGTCCTCCTCCAGAACGACGGGCGCCTCGCGGAGGCGGTGGACCACGCGCGGCGGGCCATCGCCCTCAAGCCCACCGCCGAGTACGTCTACGTCACCGGCGCCGACGCGCTCTACTGGAGCGGACGGGACGCCGAGGCCGAGGCCATGGTGAAGTCCGGGCTTGAACTCATCCCGAACTCCAACGTGCTGCGCAGCCTCCTGGCCTACGGGGCCGCCTTGCGTGGGGAGACGGCCCTGGTGGACCAGCTCTCCGACTCCCTCAAGGGCGCCTGGGCCCCCGAGCACAGCAGCACGGTCCTGATGCAGGGCCTCGCCCTGGCCTCCCGCCGGGACCTCGCCGGCGCCGCCGCGTTCTACGTCCCCTACGCCCAGCGCCAGGCGGGCGTGGACTGGACGAAGAAGCTCCACAACGAGCGCCGGGTCATGAGCGTGAACCTGTACTTCATGGCGCGGACCCTGGCCCGCCTGGGCGGCAAGGCGGAGGCCGAGTCCCTGCTCGCCCTCGCCGACCGGCTGCACCCCGGCAAGCGCCGGGTCGCCGCCCAGGATCCCGCCTTCAAGGGCTGAGGCCTCAGGCCCCGGAGGCCCGGGCCGCGGCGATGAGGTCCTGGATGCGCGTCCGCACCTCCTGGAGCAGGGCGTCCCGCTCGGGGAAGCGGGCGGGATCCACCGGCGCGCCGAAGCGCACCGCGTAGCGCCCCGGCCGCACGCCGCGGGCCCCCGGGGGAAGGGTCTGGAAGCCGCCGACGGTGGCCAGGGGCACGATGGGCACGCCGGCCTCCATCGCCAGGTTGAAACCGCCCTTCTTGAAGGGCAGCAGTTCGCCGGTGCGGGTGCGGGTGCCCTCGGGGAAGATGACCACGTTCCGCCCGCCGCGCACCTTGCGGGCGGCCTCCCGGATGCTGGCGATGGCCCGGTCGTGGTTGCCGCGGTCGATCCAGATCACCCCGGCGCACATCGCCGCCCAGCCCACGAAGGGGATGTACTTCACCTCCTTCTTAGCGATGTAGACCGCCGGGACCGGGATGGCCCCGATCAGCAGGGGCGGGTCCAGCTGGCTCTCGTGGTTGCTCATGAAGATCACCGGCTGCCGGCCCGAGCGGATGTCCTCCGGCAGAGACTCCCAGCCGCTGACCTCGCAGGAGATGCCGCACACCGCGAACATCTGGCGCGCCCACCAGGGCCCGACGGTGAAGAAGGCCCGGCGCGGACCCAGGAAGGGCGCCGCCAGGAGGATCCCCACCACGATCCCCATGACCGAGATCACCGCCCACACCAGGGTGAAGAAGCCCCACAGGGGGTTGTTCCTCCAGTTCGCCACGCAGCCTCCGCTGTGCTATCCAACTTATCAGCGCGAGGCCCGGACCTGCCTCCCGCCCCGGGACGCCCCATGAGCACCGCCACGACCCTCAGCCCCACCGACCGCATCCTCGCCGACCACGAGGCCCGCAAGGACGCCGCAGGCATCACCTGGTTCACCGCCGGGGACCTGAGGCGCCTGGGCATCGACACGGCCCTGATGAGCTGCATGCAGAACGTCCAGCACACCCTGCGCATGCGCCGGAGCGGCCACGTGGTGGAGACCCAGGGCCGGACCGACGCCTTCTCCATCCAGGACGCCCACTAGCGCCCTTCGGGCCTCCGGGCTACTGGATGCGGGCCAGCAGGCGGGCGGCGTCCCCGTCGCCCACCTGGCCGTCCCCGTCCAAGTCCACCGCCGGGTCGTAGGCCCCCTGGCCGGTGGCGCTGCCCCAGGCCACGGCCAGCCGGGCCAGGTCCAGCACATCCACGCGGCCGCTGGCGTCCGCATCCGCGGTCCGCCAGACCTTCACGGCGCGGATGGCGGTGTTCGAGGGGTTCCCCGCTTCCGCCGCCACCACGTGGAAGGTGCCGGCGCCGGCGGGGGCGGTGTAGAGGCCCGAGGCGGTGATGGCGCCGCCCGCCGCGCCCTCCTGGATGCTCCAGGCCACCGCGGCGGTGGGGACGCCGCCCAGGGTGGCGGCGAACTGCACCGTGCCTCCCGTGTCCGGCTCCGGGGCCTCGGGGGTCACCTGCAGGGCGGCCGCGGCTAGGCTCAGCTCCCAGAGACCCCGCCCCCAGGTGGCGACCCGCAGGAACTGCCGGGCGGGGTCCACGTAGAGGTCCCGGACGCCCACCAGGGGCAGGCCGGAACCGTAGCGCGCCCAGGTGGCGCCCCCGTCGGCGCTGCGGTAGAGGCCGAGGTCGGTGCCCGCGAAGAGCTCGTTGCGGTCCCAGGGGGCGTTCTGCACCACCCACACAGGGATCCCGTAGGGGAAGCCGTTGGCGGGGGAATCGAGGGCGGTCCAGGTCTGGCCGCGGTTGGCGCTCTTCCAGAGGTGGTTGGCGGACGCGCTCAGGGCCGACGAGGCGATGTAGAGGGTGTTGGCGTCCGTGGTGTCGAACCAGGCGCTGCTGAGCACACCCCCGGCGTTGGGCAGGTTGCCCAGCACGGTCCAGGAGGCGCCGCCGTTGGCCGTGGCGTAGCCCGGGACGGTGCCGGTGACGATGCAGAGGGCGCCTGGCTCCGTGCGGGAGGCCGCCAGGTTGCGGATGATGTGGGCGGCGTTGTAGCCGTTCATGGGCACCGCGGTCCAGGTGAGGCCGAAGTCCGCGCTCTTCCACACTCCGGTGCGCCCCGGGGTGTAGACCGTGTTCCCGGTGGGGTCCGCGCCGCCCAGCACGAGCCGGGAGAGGAAGGGCCAGACCGTGCTGTTCCCCGGGGTAGGCAGGCCCGCCTGGGAGAGGGCCCAGGTGGCGCCGCCGTTGGAGGAGCGGAAGGTGAAGTTGAACTGCTCCACCCCGAGCATCAGGTTGCCGTCCAGGGGGTGGATCACGGTGCCGAAGCCGTCCCCGGCGAGGCTGTCCCCGTTGGCCTGCACCGCCTCGGGGAAGAAGCCGCTGGCGGCGAGGCCCTGGCCCTCGTCCTGCCGGACGATGATCCCGTTGTCCTGCAGGCCCGCGGTGATGCGCCAGCGCGCGTCCGGAGGCGTGGCGGCCGGAGTGGAGCCCAGGTGGTAGATGAGCTGGGTGGCCAGGCCCTTGTTGCGCCGGTGGTCCAGGAAGGCCGGATCGCTGGGCACCCGGACGTCCCAGGGGGCGCTGGGGATGGGCGACCGGTCGGGCTGGCGGAGGATGCCCAGGCCGCCGTCGCTGCCGAGGAACAGCGTCTTGGGCCCCGCCTTCGCCCAGGCGGTCACGTGCAGGTCCGCGTGGCTGTAGACCCGGGTGAACCCGGCCCAGTGGGTGACCTGCTCCCAGGAGGCGCCGCCGTTCTGCGTGCGGTAGAGGGCGAGGTTGGCCCCCACGAAGACCTTCTGGGGATCCGCGGGGTCCACCGCGAGGCCCTGGTTGTAGGTGCCCTGGCCGCCGTCGTAGGGCATGTCGGGGCTGCCGGGGTTGGTGGGGTCGCCGTTCCAGCCGCTGCCCTGGAAGAGGCCGCCGGCCTGGGTGGGGGCGGCCACGAAGGTCCAGGTGCGGCCCTTGTCGTCGCTCCGCAGCAGCCCGCGGGCTAGGTTCCCCCCGGTGTTGCAGACGCCCCAGACGCGGGTGCTGCTGGCGGGGGAGACCTCCACGGAGATGCGGGTCGGACCCAGGGACGTGACGGAGGCGTCCAGGGAGGCCGCCGACCAGGTCGCGCCCTGGTCGGCGCTCCAGTAGATCTGGCCGTTGCGGGTGCAGACGAGGTCCGAGGCGGTGACGGCCCGGAGGGACCACACGCTGCCCCCGGCGGCGCCGGAGAGCAGGACGCTGGCGAAGGTGGCGCCGCCGTCGGTGCTGCGCCACAGGCCCGCGTTGGTGCCCACCAGGACCACGCCGGCGTTGAGGGCCAGGATGTCCAGGGTCCGGGTGGACGATCCCAGGAGGACCCCGGCATTCCAGGTGGCCCCGGCGTCGCGGCTGACGTAGAAGCCCCGGGAGTCCGTGCCGTGGGGATCGCCCATGCCGGCGTAGATCGTCGCAGGGTCCGCGGGATTGAGGGCCAGGGCCCCGATGCTCAGGTTCCCGGCGGCGCTGCTGGAGGGCAGGGCGTCCCCCAGGGACTCCCAGGTCCAGTCCCCCGGGAGGTCGGGGTCGGCATTGGCGCAGCGGAAGATGCCCGACTGGGTGGCCAGGTAGAGGATCTTCGGATCGCCGGGATGGGGCGCGAGGGCGGTGATGCGGCCGCCGTCGGTGTCCGGCGCGATGCGCAGCACGGTCTGGTGCAGGGGGCCGAGGTTGCGCCACGCGGGCGCTGCGGCCGCGGTGGGGGCCGCGCCCCGGAAGAGGCCGCGCCCCTGCGCCACCTCCCGGGCGGCGGCCCGGGCCTTGAAGTCGAGGTAGTCCACCGTGGGCCGTCCCCCGCTCCAGGCCAGCCAGGCCTCCTCCCGCTGGGCGGCGTGGTCCGGGCCCTCCCGCCCGGGCTGCTGGGCCGTCGCCGCCGCGGCAGCGGCCAGGAGGAGGCTAAGGGCGGGGCGGCGGGCCATGGGCGTTCCTGGAAAGCCCCAGTCTAGGCCCTCCGGGGCCCTGGAGCCCCCGGGGCCGGCCGGTACACTGCAGGGTCCCGGGCCGCCGGGACGAGGAGGAGGAATCCATGGCCGAACCGATGCTCATCGCCAAGGCCGGGGACCGGGAGCTGGTCCTCCATCCCCGCATGGCCAACCGCCACGGCCTCGTCGCCGGCGCCACGGGCACGGGCAAGACCGTCACCCTCCGGGTGATGGCGGAGCACTTCAGCCGCCTCGGCGTGCCGGTTTTCCTGGCCGACATCAAGGGCGACCTCAGCGGCATGGCGAAGGCCGGCGAGGCCAATCCCAAGCTGGAGGAGCGCAGGGCGCTGCTGAAGCTCGACGCCCTCGCCTTCGAGGCCAGCCCCGTGGCCTTCTGGGACGTCTTCGGCGAGCAGGGCCACCCCGTGCGCGCCACCATCAGCGAGATGGGGCCGCTCCTCCTGGCCCGGCTGCTGAACCTCAACGAGACCCAGGAGGGCGTGCTGGCCATGGCCTTCCGCATCGCCGACGACAACGGCCTGCTGCTGCTGGACCTCAAGGACCTCCGCAGCATGGTCCAGTTCGTGGGGGACCACGCGGCGGAATTCAAGACCCAGTACGGGAACGTCTCGCCGGCCTCCGTGGGCGCCATCCAGCGCGCGCTGCTGGCCCTGGAGGAGCAGGGCGGCGACACCTTCTTCGGCGAGCCCGCCCTCAACCTCGAGGACCTGATGCAGACCGACCCCGCGGGCAAGGGCATCGTCAACATCCTCGCGGCGGACAAGCTCATCGCCGCGCCCAAGGTCTACGCCACCTTCCTCCTCTGGCTGCTCAGCGAGCTGTTCGAGGCCCTTCCGGAAGTCGGCGACCTAGAGAAGCCCAAGCTCGTCTTCTTCTTCGACGAGGCGCACCTGCTCTTCGAGGACGCGCCGGACGCGCTGCTCTCGAAGATCGAGCAGGTGGTGCGGCTGGTGAGGTCCAAGGGCGTGGGCGTCTACTTCTGCACCCAGAACCCCCTGGACGTTCCCGACAAGGTGCTGGGCCAGCTCGGCAACCGCGTCCAGCACGCCCTGCGGGCCTTCACGCCCCGGGACCAGAAGGCCGTGAAGGCCGCCGCGGAGACCTTCCGGGCCAATGCCGGTGTGGACGTGGAGGAGGCCATCACCCAGCTCGCCGTGGGCGAGGCCCTGGTGAGCTTCCTCGATGAAAAGGGCACGCCGGTGCCGGTGGAACGGGCCTTCGTGATGCCCCCCCGCAGCGCCTTCCCGCCCCTGGACGCGGGGGCCCGCAAGGCCGTGATGGCCCAGTCCCTGGTGGCGGGGGTCTACGAGAAGGCCGTGGACCGGGAGAGCGCGTTCGAGCTGCTCAAGGCCAAGGCGGAGGCTTCCGCCCGGCAGGCCGAGGAGGCCAAGGTCCAGGCCGAGCAGGAGAAGGCGCAGCAGGCCGAGGAGAAGGGGAACGGGCGCATGGGCTTCCTGGAGGCCTTCGGCAAGAGCGCCGTCCGGGCGGCGGGGTCCGCCATCGGCCGCCAGGTGGTCCGGGGCGTCCTGGGCGGCCTCCTCGGCGGGGGGCGCAAGAAGGGCGGGCTCTTCGGGTAGGAAGTGGTCCAGGGGGGAATCGGGAAACCGGATCATCCCCCTCCGGGACGGGAGTGGGACAACGGGACGGTCACCCCGGAGTCCCCATGCTCGACCCCGCCCGCATCCTGGCCATCCTGGAGGCCGCCCGCCGGGGCGCGCCCCGCTTCGGTTCCGAGGCCCACGGCTTCCGGCTGGCGCCCCCCCTGGCCGAGGAGCGTCTGCAGGAGATCGAGGCCACCCTGGGCGCGCCCCTGCCGGAGGACTACCGCGCCTTCCTGGCCACGGTGGGCGCCCACGGGGCCGGCCCCGGCTACGGCCTCGTGAACCTGGACCATCCCGCCCAGTGGGACGGCCCCGCCCGGGACCCCTTCATCGCCCCCGAGACCTGCGTGCTCACCACCGTCGACGGGGAGCGCATCGAGGGCCACTCGAACTTCACCCCCCACCGCGAGGGCATGGTCCTCCTGGCGGACCACGGCTGCTGCAAGCTCAGCCTCCTCGTGGTCCACGGCGACGACGCGGGGGCGGTGTACGCGGACCTCGCCACCCTCGGCAAGGGCCTGCAGCGCACCCACGCCTCCTTCACGGACTGGTACGGCGCCTGGCTCGAGGACGTGGCCGCAGGCCGGGAATCGGCCTTCCTCGGGGACCCGCCCCTCTGCGCGACGCCGGACGCCCTGTCCAACTACTTCCGGTCCTGGGCGGAGCAGGCCAAGGGGGACCCCTCCGCGCAGCTCTCCCCCGGGGACGTGCGGGAGGCCCTGGGCGGCATCGGCGCGGGCGGCATCACCAGCGGCACCGGGGAGGACCGCTTCTTCGCAGAACAGGCGGTGCGGGTCTGCGCCTCCTGCCGGGGCCTCCTGGACAACCTGATCCGGCAGGGGCTGGACCCGGCCGCCGTCGGGGCCGGTGAGGCCCCGCGGCCGGAGCGCGAAGGCCCCGCCCCCAGCGAACCGGAGGCGGTTCCCGGCTGCCCCATCGCCCGGCTTTCGGACTACGTCGCCTTCCTCCGGGAGGTCCAGGGCGGCGACATGGTGGGGGCCCTGGCCCGGCGCGGCCTCGCCATGAACGACTACGGCGCGGTGGCCATGGCCTGGTCCCAGGCGATGATGCGCGATCCCCAGCTCATGGCGGCCTACGCCGCCAAGATGGGGGGCTGAGGGCCGCGTGGAGCTTCAGCCCTTGCGGAGCCGGAGGGCGTTGAGCACCACCGTCAGGGAGCTGAGCCCCATGGCGGCCCCGGCCAGCATCGCGCCGCCGAAGCGCTCCAGGGTCCCCGTGGCCGCCAGCGGAATGAGGATCAGGTTGTACCCGAAGGCCCAGGCCAGGTTCTGCCGCACCACGGCGCGGGTGCGGCGGGCCAGGGCCAGCCCGGACAGCAGGGGGTCGAGGCCGGGGCGAAGCAGGTTGAGGGGCGCGGCCGCCTGGGCGGCCTCGAGGCCGGCCATGGCGAGGCCGGCATCCGCCTGGGCGAGGGCGGCGGTGTCGTTCACGCCGTCGCCGACGAAGCCCACCACCCGGCCCTCCGCCTGCAGGGCCTGGACCCGCGCCCGCTTCGCGGACGGCGAGGCCCCGCCGAGGAAGGCCCCGAGGCCGAGGGCTCCCGCCAGGCGGCCGGCGGCTTCCGGCGTGTCGCCGCTCCAGAGGTGGAGCCGGAGCCCCAGGGCCTTGAGGGACGCCACCAGGGCGCCGGCCTCGGGGCGTGGCGTGTCCGCCAGGTGGAAGCGTCCGACGAGGATCCCGCCCTCCGTCAGGCCGACCACGGTGCCCTCGGCGTCGGGCCAGTCGAGGCCGGTCCCCAGGAAGGCCGCATTCCCGAGCCGGTAGTCGCGCCCGGCGATGCGGCCGCTGACGCCTCCGCCCACATGGGCCGTGAAGCCCTCCACGGGTTCCAGCTCGAGCCCTTCGCCCGCGGCGCGGAAGGCCCGCGCGACCGGATGCTCGGAGCCCTGCTCGAGGGCCGCCGCGAGGGCCAGGACCCGAAGGGCCCGGTCGCCGTCCGCGGGACGGACCTCCTGGAGGGCCGGCCGGCCCTCGGTGAGGGTGCCGGTCTTGTCGAAGGCGAGGTCGGTCAGGTCCGCCAGCCGCTCGAAGGCCTCGGCGTCCCTCACCAGCAGGCCCTTGCGGGCCGCGGTCCCCAGGGCCGTGGCGAGGGCCACGGGGGTGGCCAGGCCGAGGGCGCAGGGGCAGGCGATGACCAGGAGGGTGACCGCCGGGCGCCAGGCCTCGGCGATGGAGCCCGTCACGAGGATCCAGACGGCGAAGGTGCCCAGGGAGAGGAGGAGGATGGCCGGCACGAAGATGCGGCTGATGCGGTCGGCCAGGGCCTGGACGCGGCCGCGGGAGGCCTGGGCCTCGGCGACCTGGGACGCCAGCGTCGCGAGCCAGCTCCCGGCCCCCACGGCCTCCACCCGGAGGTCGAGGGAACCGCCGTGCACGAGGGCGCCCGCGAGGACGCGGTCCCCCGGCCGGCGCAGCACCGGCAGGGGCTCGCCGGTGAGCTGGGCCTCCTCCACCTCCGCCTGGCCGCGGACGACGGTGCCGTCCGCGGGGATCTTGGCGCCGGGCCGCACCCGGACCAGGTCGCCGGCGGCGAGGCTGGAGACGGGCACGTCGGTCTCCGAGCCGTCCGCCTCGAGGCGGTCGGCGCGGGCCGGGGCGAGCTTCATGAGGGCCCGCAGGCTGTCGGCCGCCTTGCCCTTGGCCCGGATCTCCAGCCACTTGCCGAGGAGCAGGAAGGCCACGAGCATGCCGGCGGTCTCGAAGGAGAGGTGGTGCGCGCCCGACCAGCCTTCCACGAAGCCGAAGGCCCAGGCCGTGCCGGAGCCCAGGGCCACGAGGGTGTCCATGCTGGTCTCGCCCTGCCGGAGGAGGCGGAAGGCGCGCAGGAAGAAGGCGCCGCCGGCCCCGAAGACCGCCAGGCCGGAGAGGAGGGCCTGCAGCCGCCAGTCGAGGTGGAGGCCCAGGCCCGGGATCATGGGGGCCATCAGGGGCAGGGACAGGACCCAGGCCGCGAGGGCCTTGGCCCCGGCGCGGCGGGCCTCCCGGTCCTCGTCGCGGTCGCCGCGCTCGAGCACCAGGGTGTACCCGCGCTTCGCCACCGCCTCGGCCAGGCGTTCCGCGGGCAGCCCCGGGGCGTGGGCCACCGTGGCCTCGTTGAGGGCCAGGTTCACGGCGACGGATGCCACGCCGGGGACCGAGGCCAGGGCCTTCTCGACCCTGAACACGCAGGAGGCGCAGGTCATGCCCTCCACGGGAAAGGTTTGGGTTTCCATGGCAGGCCTTTCTCGGCCCGCCGGCGGGGCCGGCGGGGGATTTGGGGGAGGGGGGGAGGTCAGGCCTTCGTCGCGGGGTAGCCTTCCGCGGCCAGGGCCTCGAGGATCGCGGGGAGCTGCGCCTCGTCCGCGGAAAGGGTCACCTTCCGGGCCTTGAGGTCGAGGCCGGGCTTCGGCACGCCCGCCGCCGCCAGGGTCCTGGTGATGACCATGGCGCAATGGCCGCAGGTCATGTCGGGGACGGAAAGGGTGATTTCAACGGTGTTCATGGGTCCTCCACGGGATGGGCGGCATCCCGCCGCCATCCAGGAAGACGGAAGGGGAGGCCGGACCTTACGGGTGCGCGGGGTGGCCGGGCCCCTTGCCGCAGCGGCAGTCGAGGCACCCGTGGACCGCGCAGGTCCGGCAGGTCTGCTCCACCTTCGCCCGCAGGGCCTTGCGGGCGCGGTGCAGCCGGACCCCGAGGGCGTTGGGCGTGATGCCGAGCTCATGGGCCAGCTCCTTGGGGGCGCGGGCCTCCAGATCCACCGCCCGGATGAGGCCGGCGTCCCCGTCCCCGAGGGTGGGGAGCAGGGCGCCGATGCAGGCGCAGGCCACCCGCTCCAGTTCCTCGGGTTCCTCCGCCTCGGGGGCCTCCAGCCGGTGCCGCTCGGTGGCCCGCGCTTCGGCGGCGCGGCTGCGGGCCTGGTCCACCAGGGCGTTGCGGAGCATCTGGTAGAACCAGGCCACGGCGCTTTCCCGGCTCCTTGGCTGGGCGCCGGTCTGGAGCGCCTTCAGGAGGGAGGTCTGCACCAGGTCCTCCGCCGCCTCCCGGCTGCGGGTGCGGGGGATGAGGAAGCGCACGAAGCGCTCCCGGGCCTCCAGGAGGGCCTGGACGGTCTGGTCCGCGGAAGGGTCATGGGCCGTCAAGCGTTTACCTCGCGGCGAAGGAGGGCGGGACCTCCAGGGGGCCCGGATGCTTCACGCCGCACCGCGGGCAGGCCGCGCTTTCGGGCCGGTCCGGCACGGGATCCACGCCGCCGTCGGTGAGGGGGGAGCAGCGGATCAGGCGCATCGCGGTCAGCACGCCGCCCTTGAGGGTGCCGTGGGTCCGGATGGCGCCCAGGCCGTAGTGGCTGCAGCTCGGGTGGAACTTGCAGGCGCCGCCGAGGATCGGGCTCAGGGTGAGCTGGTAGGCGCGGATGGCGGCCCGGGCCACCCAGGCCGAGGGCTGGAAGCGCACGGGCAGCAGCGCCTCCACGCAGAGGTAGGCGAAGAGCACGAGGAAGGGATGGTCCAGGGCCCACAGCTTCCACGCGGGGAGGGGCAAGGGCGCGGGCATGGGCGTGGGATCCGCCTCAGGCACCGGCGGTCTCGAGTTCCTGCTTGTACTTCCGGGCCTCCTCCAGGAAGGCGGGCACCAGGTCCTCCTCCTTCACCTTCCGGATGAGTTCGCCCTTGCGGTAGATCAAGCCCTCCCCGGCGCCGCCGGCCACGCCCAGGTCCGCGTCCTTGGCCTCGCCAGGGCCGTTCACCACGCAGCCCATGACGGCATAGGTGATCCCCTCGTGGTTGATGGCCTTGAGCCCGGCCTCGATCTCGTTGGCCACCCGGTTGAGGTCGATCTGCACCCGGCCGCAGCTGGGGCAGCTCACCATGCGGATGCCGCCTTCGCGGAGCGCCAGGGCCCGGAGCATCTCGTGGCCCACCCGGCACTCCTCCTCGCCGTCGCCGGTCAGCGAGACGCGGATGGTGTCCCCGATGCCCTCGCCCAGCAGGATGCCCATGCCGAGGCTGGAGCGGATGGTGCCGCCGAAGGGCGTGCCGGCCTCCGTCACGCCGAGGTGGAAGGGGTAGTCCACCTGCTTCGCCAGCAGCCGGTAGGCCTGCACGGTGCGGATCACGTCGCTCGCCTTGAGGCTGATCTTGGTGTTGTGGAAGCCTTCCTTCTCCAGGAGCTCCAGATGGCGCAGGGCGCTCTCCACCATGGCCTCCGGGGTCGCCGTCCCGAACTTCTCCAGCAGGTCCTTCTCCAGGCTGCCGCCGTTGACGCCGATGCGGATGGGGATGCCCTTCTCGCCGGCCTTGTCCACCACGGCGCGCACGCGGTCCTGGCCGCCGATGTTGCCGGGATTGATGCGCAGGCAGGCGGCGCCGCCGTCCGCGGCCACCAGGGCCAGCCGGTAGTCGAAGTGGATGTCGGCCACCACCGGGATCGGGGAGCGGGCCGTGATCTCGTGGAAGACCTCCCCGGCCTTCTTGGTGGGCACGCTGACCCGGACGATCTCGCAGCCTGCGTTGGCGTAGCTGTAGATCTGGGCGACGGTGGCCTCCACGTCCCGGGTGTCGGTCTTGGTCATGCTCTGGACGGTGATGGGGGCGTCCCCGCCCACGGGAACCTTGCCCACCATGATCTGGCGGGTCTTCCGCCGGGGGGACAGGGGCTGGAGCTGATCGGACATGTCGCCTCGCGCGGCCCGGGGGCCGGAAGCTCCAGTCTATCGCGCCTCCGGGCTCAGCCCTGGCCCAGTTCCTGGTCCACCTGGATGGCGGCGGTGGTCTCCCCCGGGCTGGCCTCCCCCAGGTCCAGGATCTCGCCCCGGGCGTAGGGCTTGGTGGCGTAGCCGTCCAGGTCCTGGAGCTTCCGGAGGATGGTGCAGGCGTGGTCCAGGCTGTCCCGCAGGGCCCGGGCCTGCTGGAGGTTCACCGTGCCGCCGCCGTCCACCAGGAGGTCCGCGAGGATCCTGGCAGTGGCCAAGGGCTGGGCCAGTTCGTGGGCGGCGCCGCCGGCGACTTCAAGGAGGGTGCGCTGCCGGGCCTCGTTCACCAGGGCCAGCTCCTGCCGGCACAGGCGGACCATCAGCTTCAGCTTGGCCAGGAGCTCCTGGAAACCGTAGGGCTTGGTCAGGTAGTCCAGGCCCCCGGCCTCCAGGCCCCGCGCCACCCACTCATCCCCCACCCGGAGGGCGCTGAGGAAGATGACCGGCGTGCGGGCGTTGGCGGGGAGGTCCCGGAGGCGGCGGCAGAGCTCGACCCCGTCGGTCCCGGGCAGGCTCACGTCCAGGAGGACCCCTTCGAAGGTCTGCCGGGCCGCGTAGGCGAGGGCCTCCTCGGGACTGGCGGCGAGGGTGAGGACGAAGGGATGGCCCCGCAACTCCAGGGACAGCACCCGCAGGTTGTCCGGCTGGTCGTCCACCACGAGGATGTGGCCGGGGGCCCCCAGGGTGGGTTCGAAGGTCTTCGGCATCGTCTCGATCGCGGGAGTCGGGGTTGAACTGGCAGCATAGCGGCGGAAACCCGTGCGTGCTTTTGCCTTGCGCCCGCCGGTTGATACACTCCCCGGAACAACCTCCGAGGCCCCCATGAAAATGACCACCCGCACCCACAACGACGTGACCATCCTCTATCCCGAGGGCAAGATCACCCTGGGGGATGGCGACCAGGAGCTGGGCGAGGCCGTCCGCACCGCCCTGGAGCAGGGTGGCCGCAAGGTCCTGATCAACTTCTCCAAGGTGAGCTACCTGGATTCCTCGGGCGTCGGCGAGCTGGTGGGCTGCTACACCAGCATCAAGAACAAGGGCGGCGAGCTGAAGATCTGCGGCATGAACAGCCGAATCTTCAGCCTCATCACCATGACCAGCCTCCACTCCGTCTTCGACGTGAAGGACACCGAGGAGGAGTCTCTCGCCGCCTTCTGAGCGGGACGGTGGCCGCTGACGCCCCGTTCCGGAGGGCCGCCCGTGGCTTGGCCCGGGGGGCCTTCCTGCTTGCGGCCCCGGTTCCTGCCGGGGCCCAGGCCCCTCCCCACCCTCCGGCCCAGAGCGCCCTGGCCCTGGCCTTCGTAGGAGGGACGCAGGACGACCAGGCCTTCGCCCGCGCGGCGGCAGGGGCGGTGAAGGACGCCGCGGGCCTCGACGCGGCGCTCATGGCGATCCGCGCCACGGACCGGTTCCGGGAGGTGGCGCTGGCGGCTCCGCCTTCGGCCTCCGGTCCGGCCCGCGTCCGCCTCGATCCCTGGCCCGCGCTGGCGGGCTGGACGCTCCAGGACGACGGCGCGGGGGAGCCTCCGGGCGCCCGCAAGCTCTTCCCCGACCTGCGGCGGGGCATCCGCGCCGGGGAAGCCCGCCGCCGAGGCTGGCAGTCCCGGGCCGAGGAGCTGCTCCGCGCCTCGGGGTTCCCCTCGGCCCAGGTCGAAGTCGCCCCGCAGGAGGGCGGGGCCAGCCTGGCGATCCGGATCCGGCGCGGAACGCCGGCCCGGGTCCGCCTCCTGGAATTCGCCGGCTCCGCGGGACCCTACGGCGAGGCGGCCCTGTGGCGCCTGGCGGGCGCGGAGCCCGGCCGGACCCTCTGGACCCTCGCCTTCCGCCGGGAGGCCCTGGCCCGCCTGCGGAAACGCTTCCTGAAGGACCACCGCTACGAGTGGCGGGCCGACTTCGACTTCCGCGAGGATGGCTCCCTGCGGATGTCCGTGGATCCCGGTCCGGTGGTGGAGCTCAAGGCCGAAGGCGCCTCCCTGGGGTTCGGCGGGATCAACGAGCTCGCGCCCCTCGCCCGGGCGGAGCGCTACGGCCCGGAATTGCTGGACGAGGGGGACCGGCGCATCTTCCGGTTCCTTCGCAACCAGGGCTTCCTCGATCCCGAGGTCTCCCACCGCCGGGACGTGCTGGCGGGCACCCCCGAGCGTCCTGAGCGGGTGCGCATCACGTACACCGCGCGGCCGGGCCCGAAGGTGGTCCTCGCGGGGCTCCGCTTCGAGGGTAACGAGTCGGTGGCCGAGCGGGAGCTCCTGGAAGCCGCGGCCCTGCCCCGGGGATTCCGCGGCTGGGGCGCCCCGAAGGCGAGCCCCGACCTGATCCAGGCCCTGGAGGACCGCATCCGAGCTTTCTATCTGAGGCGGGGCTTCAGCGAAGCGAGGGTCCGCCGGGCGGTGCCGGTCCGGGAGGCGGGCCGATGGGTGGAGACCTTCTCCATCCGGGAAGGCGTCCGGCGGGAGCTCGTGGAGGTCCGCCTCACCCTTCCCTCGGGCAGCCCTTACGACGCCTGGGCCTTCGCCGAGGATCTGCTGCCCGTGGTGGGGGACCGCCCCCCCAGGATCCGAGCCCTCGAACCCGCCGGCGGATCCGCCCGCGTGTACGAAGGCGACCGCCCCCCCACCGCGGGGCGGCGGGCGAGGATCACCCTCGAGCCGGGCGGTCCGGAGGAGACGGTCATCGTCTTGCGCCCGGACCGGCCGCTGCCCTATGTGAAGGGGGACCTCGTCCAGGCCGTGGCGTCCATGCGGGCCCGGCAGTCCGCCCTCGGCGTCCTCCGTCCCCGGGAGGACCTGACCTTCGACGAATCCGGCGATGCCCTCACCATCCGCCTCCGCATCCCGGACCTTCCCCGAGGCGCCGTGCGGCGCCTGGTGGTCCAGGGCAGCGACCGGACCCGGGCCCGGGCGGTCCTGCGGGAGGCCATGCTGGAGCCCGGCGTCCCCAACTCCCCCGAGGGCCTCGGCCGGGCCCAGGCGCGCATCGCGAACCTCGGCGCCTTCCAGCGGGTGGACCTCGAGGCGCTGCCGGGCGCGGAGGACGGCAGCCTCGCCCTGCGACTCACGGAGCGGAGCCCCTGGGTCTTCAGCCACTCCTTCGGCTACGACCGGAGCCAGGGCTACCACATCGGCACGGGCGTCCAGCGGCTGAACGTCGGCGGCATGGGCCGGAGCGTGGACTTCGGGATCCGGGCGGGGGACGCCACCCTCAACAGCGAAGCCCTCCGGAAAGCCTTCCCCACCGGGGAGTTCTCCCGTTCGGTGGACGCCTACACCCTGGGCTACAGCGATCCCCGCTTCGAGCCGGCGGGGCTGGACCGCTGGGTCCCCCAGCGGACGCAGTACCGCGCGGAGGCCGCGTACCTCGTGGAGCGGCAGTCGGTCTACGAGGTTCGGCGGCGCCGGGTGGTCAACACCTTCGACTGGCGCGTGGGCGAGCAGAAGGTGTTCCAGCTCGGCCACCGCTACGAGCGGGCCGAGGTGGAGAGCCGCATCGAGCCGAAGGCCTCCATCGCGGAGGAATTCCAGGCGCTCCTTGCCCAGGCCGCGAAGATCCCCGACGGGAAGGTCATCATCTCGGCGCCTTTCCTCCGGTTCGTGCGGGACACCCGGGACAGCCCCTTCGATCCCACCCGCGGCACCTTCCTCTACGCGCACCTGGACCTGGCCAATCAGGTCTTCGGCACCAGCTCGAACAGCAGTTTCGTGCGGCTGGACCTCCGCCACCAATGGAACTGGCCGGTGGGGTACAACGCGTCCCGGGGCGTGGTGGCCCTGGGCCTGCGCCTGGGGGTCGCGAACCCCACCGCCGCCAGCGCGGAGAACTTCCCCATCTCCGAGCGCTTCTTCGCGGGCGGCCCCTTCACCCACCGGGGCGTGGAGCCCGACTCCCTAGGCCCCCGGGGCAGCGTGCCCCTCCTGGATCCCGCCACCGGGGACTTCAAGCTCAGCCCTGACGGCGCGAACCGGCAGTACGAGTTGATCCCCCTCGGCGGCCAGGGCCTCGCCCTCGTCAATCTGGAGTACCGCTTCCCGGTCTACGCCTCCTGGCTCTGGGCCGAGGTCTTCCTCGACTCCGGGCAGGTCTACGCCTCCCTCCGCCAGAAGCGCGACCGCCTGGCGGGCTCGCCGCCGCCCTATCCGCCCTTCAGGACATCCCTGGGGGCCGGGGTGATCCTCAAGTTCGGCCTGCCCATCAAGATCGAGTACGCCGCGGACGTGAAGCGCATCTTCGGGAAGCCGCGCACCAAGGACGAGAAGGACACGGAACTCCACGGCGTGCTGGTGAGCGCGGGCTTCCAGTTCTGACCGGCGCTGCCGTTCGCAGGGGCCGCACGACCGTTGGCCCAGGCCGCGGTGGGGACGGGCGGAATTGTAGGAAATCGCTCGTACCGCGTTGGTTAGGGGCGCGCGTATACTGAACGGATGCCCGGGGCGTGCCCCGGGCTTTGCTTCCCACGCCGTCGAGGTCCCCATGCGCCGACCCTCCCTCGCCCGTTCCGCCGCCGCCGCGTCGGTTCCCTTCGCCCTCGTGGCCTGGCTGGTGGCCGCCGCCCCGGCGGGTCCGGGCCCCCGGACTTCCGCCGCGCCCAGGGCGCCTCGGGAGGAAGCCCAGGAGCTGAATGCCCGTGAGCAAGGGCGTCGCCCTGCCGGGCAGACCCCCAGGATGCTCGAGCGGGAGGAGCTCGAGGCGCAGGAAGGCCCGGACCGGGCCGACCTCAGGCGCGACGCCGCCCGGGTCTGGTTCGGCGGCGATCCGGGCCCCGAGGAACTGGACGCCCGCAACGCCCTGGCGGCGCGGGAACTGGAGACCTGGGCCCACCAGATCCCCGGCGCTCCCGTGGGATCCCGCGCCCTGCCGCTCCCGGCGGGCACGGCCACCTGGCGCAGCCTCGGGCCCCGCACCCAGAACAGCAACGGCGGATACGGCACCGATGGTGTCGATGTGGACAGCGGCCGCCCCACGGCGATCCTCACCCACCCCACCAACGCGCAGATCATCTACCTCGCCACCAGCGGCGGCGGCATCTTCAAGTGCACGAACGCGGCCCTGAACGGGAGCGCCACCTCCTGGACCTGGACCCCGGTCTCCGACAGCCTTCCCGCCACCAGCAGCAGCGGCAACGTCTCGGCCGGGGCCCTGGGCATGGGCCTCGCGGACGGCACGGGCAACACCATCTACGCCGGCATGGGGGACAAGTTCGACGCCGAGGGCCGGGGCTTCTTCAGGAGCACCAACGGCGGAAGCACCTGGACCGCCGCCAGCGGCATTGGCAACCAGACCCGCTCCTACGACATGCTCGTCCTGCCCCAGGCCGCCTACCCGGGCGCGACCGGGGATGTCATCTACTGGGCCACCAACGACGGGCTGAAGCGCTCCATCAACGGCGGCTCATCCTTCACCAACGCCGCCACCGTGGGAAGCGGCGCGGCCTGGACCGTGAAGGCCATGGGAGGTTCCACCCAGAACCTCGTCTGCTCCATCCAGGGCGGCGCCGGCACCGGCATCTACTATTCCTCCGATGCCGGCCAGACCTGGACGGCGGCCACCATCAGCGGGGCCGTCGGCACCATCGGCCGCATCACCGTGTCCACGACCCCCGCCAGCGGCACCACGGCCTACGCCATCTACGAGGACACCGGCTCGGGCCGCATCGCCCGCGGCGTCCTCGTCTCCACGGACGCCGGCCACACCTGGACCTTCCGCGCCCCCACCAACGGCAATGCCACAGGCTCGGGGCTCTTCCAGACCAATGTGGGCGGGCTCAGCAGCGATGGCGGGCAGGGGTTCTACAACCACATGCTGGCCACCAGCCCCGCGGACGCCAACACGATCTTCGTCGCGGCGAACCTGGCCCTCTACCGCTCCACGGACGGCGGCCTCACCTACGGGCAGATGACCCACTGGTACGGCGGCAACCGTCCCTACGCCCACGCGGACTTCCACGCGGCCACCTGGTCGCAGACCGGCGCCACCGCCCTCTTCGTGGCGAACGACGGCGGCCTCACGGTCTTCCCCGACCCCTTCCGCGCCAGCATCCCCACCACGAGCCTCGACACCACCTTCTCCGACACGCGCAGGAACTACGGGCTTCCGACGCACCTGATCTACAACATCGGGTCCACCATCGCCACCGCCCACGCCGACGACAAGTACCGCGTCATCGCCGGCCTGCAGGACAACGGCACCCGCGTCCGGATCGGCAGCGGCGCGGCCCTGGACACGAGCGTCATCTACGACGAGCCCCTGGGCGGCGATGGCTTCGGATGCCACATCCACGCCACCGACGGGAACCTGATGATGGGGACCTCCTACTACGCGGTGGTCTACAAGAGCACCGACGGCGGGACCAACTTCAGCCTCTCCTTCAACGGCAACGACACGGGCATCTTCTATTCGAAGGTGGCGCCGGGGATGGCGGACGCCACCGGCAACACCATGTACACCTTCACCAGCTCGGCGGTGCAGAAGAGCACCAACTACGGCGGGTCCTGGGCACCCCTGGCCGCCAGCCCGGGCAGCGGCATCCGGAACGTCAACACAGCCAAGACCAACGCCAATGTCATCGGCGTGACCCGCAACTCCGGCAACGCCACCATCTCCACGGACGGCGGCGCTACCTGGACGAACTACAGCGCCTCGGCCTTCCCGAACAACCTTGTCAACACCTTCAACTACATCTGGTTCGACACCAACGACGCCAACACGGTCTATGTCGCCAGCGCCGGCGCGGGCATCACCAGCAACCACCTCTGGAAGAAGGTGGGCGCGGGGGCCTGGACCGCCATCGACAGCGGCACCGGCTTCCCCACGGGCATCCCGGTGCACGTCATCCAGAACGACCCCCAGAACAGCAGCATCCTCCTGGCGGGCACCGATTTCGGCGTCTACCGCTCCACGGACGGCGGCGCGACCTGGGCCCGCTACGGCCAGGGCATGCCCCTGGTGGCGGTGCGGGACCTCTACCTCGCCCCCGACGGCTCCTACGTCCGCGCCGCGACCTTCGGCCGGGGCGTGTGGCAGCTGGACGCCGGGGCGACCCTCACGGTCAACATCACCGCGCCGGCCTCCCCGGTGACCCTCGTGAAGGGCGCCACCCAGAACTACACCGCGAACGTCACGAACTTCACCAGCAGCTCCACGGTGAACTGGACCGTGGCCGCGGGCGGCGGGTCCTTCTCCCCCGCCAGCACCACCAACGGCGCGCCGACCACCGCCTTCACCGCGGGCACCACCGCCGGGACCTTCGCCATCAAGGCCACGGCCGCGGAGGACGGATCCGGGAACACCTTCGCCACCCAGAACGTGACCGTCGTGGATCCCACGTCGGTGACCGTCACGGTCAGCCCCTCGACCTCGACGGTGCTCGCGGGGGCCACCCAGGCCTTCTCGGCCACGGTCGCCCCGGTGACCAACACCGCGGTCACCTGGAGCATCTCCCCGGCGGTGGGCAGCATCAACGCCGGCACGGGGCTCTACACCGCCCCCGCGACCCCGCCCGCCATCACCCAGACCGTGACCGTCACCGCCACGAGCAGCGCCGCACCCACCCGCACGGGGACCGCCACGGTGACCGTGCCCGCCGTCGGCGTGGCCATCAGCCCGACGGCGCCCTCGGTGCCGGTGAACGGGACCCAGCAGTTCACCGCCACGGTCACCGGGTCCACCAACACCGCGGTCACCTGGTCCGTGCAGTCCGGCGGGGGCACCGTGAGCGGCAGCGGCCTCTACACGGCCCCCGGCGCCGCCGGCTCCGCGGTGGTCCGCGCCACCAGCGTGGCCGACAACACCAAGTTCGCCGAGGCGACCGTCACCATCACGCCCCTGCAGGTGACCGTCACGGTCTCGCCCTCCAGCACCACCGTTGCCGCGGGGGGCACCAAGCAGTTCACGGCCACCGTGGCCAACGCCGCCAACACGTCGGTGACCTGGAGCGTCCAGGAGGGCGCCGCCGGCGGGTCCGTGAATTCGAGCGGGCTCTACACGGCGCCCGCCACGCCGGGCACCTACCACGTGATCGCCACCAGCGTGCAGGACCCCACCAAGAGCGGCTCCGCCACGGTGACCGTCCAGCCGCCCGTCACGATCTCCATCACGCCCACGGAGGCCTGGGTCCAGCCCAACGGCACGCGGACCTTCACCGCGACGGCGTCCACCGGCGGCGTGAACTACTTCGTCGTCCAGGGCTCCGCGGGAGGCTCCATCACCTCCGCCGGCGTCTATACCGCCCCCGCGACGCCGGGCGACTACCAGGTCCGCGCCTCCGCGCAGGCGGACGGCACCAAGACCGCCACCGCGCTGGTCCACGTCCAGCCCCTGGTGGTCACGGTGCTCCCCGCCGCCGCCACCCTCCAGACCGGGACCACCCTCCAGCTTTCGGCCACCGTCACCGGCAATCCCAACACCACCGTGACCTGGTCGGTGGTCGAGGGGGCCGCCGGCGGCTCCGTGGACGGCTCGGGCCTTTACACCGCCCCGGCCTCGCCCGGCACCTACCACGTCCGGGCGGCCAGCGCGGTGGATCCCACGAAGTTCGCCGAGGCCACCCTGACCGTGCAGACCGCGCCGGTGCTCACGGTGACCGTGGCCCCCGCCACCGCCACCCTGGCCTTCCTCGCCACCCAGACCTTCACGGCCACCGTCGCCAACGGTGCCCCCGGGGTCACCTGGAGCGTGGATGAGGCCGGCGGCGGGACGGTGAACGCCGCCACCGGAGCCTACACGGCCCCCGCCGTGGCAGGGGTGTTCCACGTGCGCGCCACCAGCACCGCCGATCCCACGAAGTCGGGCCTCGCCACCGTCACGGTGGTCTCCCCCGTGACCACCTTCACCGTGGCGCCCACCACGGCGACCGTGCTCACCGGCGCGACAGTGCAGCTCACGGGTACGGTGAACGTCGGCACGGTGAACTGGGCCGCCCCCGCGGGCAGCCTCAGCGCCACCTCCGGCGCCTCGGTGACCTTCACCGCCCCGGCCACTCCGGGCACGGTGATCGTGACCGCCACCGCCTCCGCCGACGCGTCCAAGTCCCTCCCGGTGACCATCCGGGTCAAGACCAAGGACCAGGACGCCGACGGCAAGGTCGACGTGGTGGACCTCGCCCTCATCACCCGCTACTACGGCACCAGCAATGCCGACGCCGACCTCAACGGCGACGGCATCGTCGACGACGCCGACATCGCCATCTTCCTGAACGGCTTCTGAGGAGACGGACCATGAATCGCACCCAGCGCCTCGCCTACGGACTCGTCCCCTCCCTCCTCGCCGGCCTCCTGGCCTGCGGGGGCGGCGGCGGGGGCGGCGGCTCCACCACCACGAACCCGCCGCCGAAGACCGTCGCGGACCGCCTCGACTACACCAATCCCTCGGGGGGCTCCTTCCTCCTTGTGAAGGACACGACCCTGTCCACCTCCAGCCACCTGGTGCTGAACCTCCTGGGCCCGGCGGGGTCCTCCGCCACCGGCGTGGGCTTCATCCTCAGTGCGGACACCACCAAGGTCACCTGGACCAAGCCGACGGGCACCGACACCGTGCTCGCCCGCAGCGGCCTCTTCGACCTGGGCACCACGACGCCCCAGCTCGTGGTGGGCAAGAACACCGGCGACCAGCTCCAGGTGGCCTTCTACCAGAAGGGCACCACCAAGCCGCCGGTGACCTTCACGTCCACCAGCGTCCTGGCCTCGGTCGCCCTCGACCTGAAGAGCAGCATTCCCGTGGGCACCGTGGTGTCCATCAGCGCCGTCTCCGGGAAGGCCGTCCTCAGCCAGGGGAGCGCCGCCCCCCAGGCCATCGCCATCGCCACGGGCACCCTCGTCGCGAACTGAGGCCCTGGCCTCCCCAGCAGCCGCGCCCCCGGCCAAGGCCGGGGGCGCGATGTTTTCAGAAGGCCTTGCCCGAGCCGGCCTGGACCTGCACCCAGGCCGCGATCCGGTCCATCCAGGCCTCGAAGTCATGGCCGCCCCCGGGGTCCACGTCCCGGGGCACGGAGGGCGGCAGCGCCGCGAGGCTGGGGCCCAGGGGAACGACGGCGTCCTGGGCGCCCTGGAGCGCGGCGAGGCGGCCTGCCGCGGCCCGGGCGGCGAGGACCTCCGGCGGCAGCCGGTGCCAGGGGCTGGCCACCGCGAGGGCCAGGCGCCCCGGCGCGAAGGCCGCCAGCAGGCCGCCGAAGCTGAACCCCACCACCAGGTCCGGCACGCGCCCCGCCAGATGGTCCTGCACCTCGGCCAACGCGGACTTGAACAGGGCCTCGTCCACCTCCGACGGGACGGCCCGGTGGACCGACGGCACCGTGGGCCGGAGGTATTCGGTCCCCTCCCAGCCCAGCCCCCGGAGGCGCGCCTCCAGGACCCGGACCGAACCGGCACCGCTGCCGCCGAGGCCGTGGAGGAGGAGGATCGTGGAGGGGCCGGCCATGTTCCGAGCCTAGCCTGCGCCGGAGGGAGTCGGGATCACGGGACGGG
>JABLTH010002707.1_pt1 | contig 78724 bp, 63 predicted proteins | sample 7875711 | NCBI WGS metagenome assembly JABLTH01 (sample SAMN14941262, study PRJNA633318) | bioreactor metagenome | isolation source: bioreactor | place: China | collected 2019-03-05 | reverse complement strand
GCCGTCGTACGTGTACATCGTGACAAAGGTGTTGTTGTCGGCGATGGCGTTGTCGCTGGGGGTCAGGTCGGTGACCACGGTCTCCAGCCGGTTGGAGGCGTCGTAGGTGTAGCGCACACGGGTGCTGAGCACGCTGGCGGTGCCGGCACCGTTGTCCACGCGGGTTTCGACGCGCAGCAGGTTGCTGGTCTTGCCCACCGTGGTGTCATAGACCAGGGTGATGGTTTCGTTGCGGCTGGAGGTGCCGGTGACGTTCTGGTTTTGGACCTGCGTTAGCAGACTGCCGGTGTAGGTGTACAGGGTCTTGTTGCCGGACTTGTCGGCCACCTGAATGAGCTGGCCCAGGTTGTTGTAGGTCTGCACGCTCTGGCTGGCGCCGTCGGTCCAGGTCCACGCCAGGGTGGCGCCCGAGCCGGTGTATTTGATGCTGTCTTGTTCGGCGCCGCCTTCGTTGGCGAGGTAGGCCAGCTTGGCGGCGTTCCAGGTGTAGGTGAACTCCGTGCCGTCGGCGGCCACGCGTTTGACGGTACTGCCCACCGCACCCAGGGTGCCGCTGACCAGCGCCACGTTTTGCACCAGACCGAGACGCCAGTTGTCGTTGTTGTCGCCGTCGATCAGGCCCTGGCTGTTGTAGGTGCGGCTCAGGCTGATGCCGTTGCCACTGCCGATGACGAGTTCGTCGCGCCGCTGGATGATGAGGTTGCCCGTGGCCGCGTTGACCGAGACCTGGCTGCCATCCTTGCCAAAACCGGCATTGCCCATCACTCCCCGCGACCCCAACAGCGCCGCCGAGCTGCCCGACAGACCCAGACCCGATCCAATGACCACTGCACTCATGTATGTCTCCTGTTATTCCGACACCCGAACACCTCATTCAGATGGAACGCATTCCATCTTCGAGCCAAAAAAAACGCCTGCCGCACCGGCAGACGCCTTGCTTCTTCCTTATCTTTATCCAGAGATTTTTGAATTTGTTTAGCCCGGTTTACAAATGCATACACAAACCAGGGTAATCACCTACAAATCGAATCGCCTGGGACAGCGATCGACTGCGTGGTCAGCGGTGAGCGCACGACTGCTATGCTGCCCCCATGACCGCATCACCCGCTCTCACCCGCTGCCACGGCCTCGACGCTCTTGAATTGACCGCACCCGACGGTGCCCGGGCCACGGTGCTGCTGCACGGCGGGCACGTGTTGTCCTGGGTGCCGGCGGGCGGCACAGAACAGCTGTACCTGTCACCTCGTTCTGCCTTTGCCCCGGGTCAGGCGGTGCGCGGCGGTGTGCCGGTGATCTTTCCGCAGTTCAGCGCGCGCGGGCCACTGCCGCGCCACGGCTTCGCGCGCACCCGGCTGTGGCAGTGGGTGCGCACCGAAGACAACGACCGCGAAGCCGTGGCCGTGCTGCGCCTGAGCGACGACGATGCCACCCGCGCTCTGTGGCCCCACGCCTTCACGCTGGAGCTGACGGTACGCCTGCACGGCAACGAACTGAGCCTGCAACTGGCTTGTCACAACCAGGGGGAGGAGGCCTTCGGTTTCACCGCCGCCTTGCACACGTACCTCCAGGTCGCCCGCCTGGCAGCGGTGGAAGTCCGGGGACTTTCGGGTTTGTCCTATTGGGACGCCGTGGACGACACCCTGAAGATCGACCCCGCGGCGACGCTGCAGCCGCACGGTGACGTTGACCGCATCTACCAGGACGTCCGGAGCGAATTGCTGCTGCGCGAAGCCGGCGTCGCCGGGGATCGCACTTTGCGCCTCCGCCAGGACGGTTTCGAGGACGTGGTGGTCTGGAACCCGGGACCTCACAAATGCGCGGCCCTGTCGGACATGCCCGCCGACGGTTACGAGCACATGCTGTGCGTCGAGGCGGCTCGCGTCGCCCGCCCCGCACAGCTTGCGCCCGGTGCGAGCTGGGCGGGCACGCAGTACCTGGCCCTGATCTAAGGGGAAACTCTAGGGTCCGTCTGGTACGCTAGTGGACTTATTTTCTCCTCGCATTGGTACACTAGTGGACTTCCATCAGGCCACACTCCGGGCCACTGCTCAACTTTCTTGATTGGGAACACCATGCATCAGGGAGCGCTCCAGACGGCGAATGCGGCACGGGATCTGATCGAGATCGTTGCCCCGCTGTCCGGGGTGCTGGTGCCGCTGGAATCGGTGCCCGATCCGGCCTTTGCCCGGAAGCTCGTGGGTGACGGCATTTCCCTGGACCCCACTTCGAATGAACTGCTGGCACCCGTCGCAGGCACGGTGAGCCAGTTGCATCGAGCACACCACGCCCTGACCCTCACCACCGACGCCGGGCTGGACGTGCTGCTGCACATCGGCATCGACACGGTCACGCTCCAGGGCGAGGGCTTCACGGCGCTGGTGCGCCAGGGGGACCGCGTCGTCATCGGCCAGCCCCTGATCCGCTTCGACCTGGACCGTGTGGCCTGCACGGCGCCCAGCCTGCTGACCCAGATGCTGGTAACCAACGTCGACCGGGTGGCCCGCTTCCTGCCCGCCAGCGGCCTGGCCGTGGCAGGCCAAACCGTGGTCTTGACCCTGGAGGTGTCCCGACCGGTTTCCTCCCCGCACGTCCATGCGGGCGACGAAGACATCGGCCACGCCGTGCGCTTGCCCAATGCCAGCGGACTGCATGCGCGCCCGGCCGCCATGCTGGTGGCACTGGCCAAGAAGTTCAAATCCGACATCCGCCTGCTGCGTGGCGCGGACGAGGCCAACGCCAAATCGGTCGTGGCCATCATGGGACTGGGCACCCAGCAAGGCGACCCGATTCGCGTCAAGGCCCACGGCCCGGACGCCGCCGAGGCGGTGCGCCAGCTCTCCGAACTGCTCGCGGCCGGTTGCGGCGAACGCACCGAAGACGCTCCAACCAGCACGGCGAGCGCGGCCCAGGCCGTGCCCGCGACTCGCGCCACACCCGCATCCGGCAACGAACTGGTGGGCGTGTCGGCCTCCCCCGGACTGGCCGTCGGGCGCATCCTGCAGTACCGCCAACAGACTATCGACGTGGCCGAAACCGGGGGCACGCCGGCCCACGAACGCAACCGGCTCGACACGGCCCTGCACGACGCGCGCACGCAGATCGGCGCGCTCAAAGCCCAGCCCGGCGACCCCGCGAAGGCCAAGATCCTGGAAGCCCACCAGGAATTGCTGGAGGACCCGGATCTCGTGGACCTGGCCATCGAGGGCATCGGCCAGGGCAAGAGCGCGGGCTTTGCCTGGCGCGCGGCCTTCACCCAATACGCCCGCCGCCTGGAATCGCTCGAAGGCGCGCACAACGCCTTGCTGCGCGAACGCGGCAACGACATCCGCGACGTGGGCCGGCGCGTGCTGGCCTTGCTGGCTGGTGTGCAGTCGTCGCAACCCGAACTGCCTGCGGAAACCATCCTGGTGGCCGAGGAACTGTCGCCCTCCGACACCGCTTCATTTGATCGCAGCAAGCTGCTGGGTTTTTGCACCACCACCGGGGGCGCGACCAGCCACGTGGCCATCCTGGCCCGCTCCTTTGGTCTGCCCGCCGTGTGCGGCATCGACGAAGCCGCGCTGGCCCTGGAAGACGGCACACAGGTGGTGCTGGACGGCTCGCGGGGCGTGCTGCACCGCAACCCGAACGACCACGAAGTCGCCCAGGCCCGCGAGAGCGTCGCCCGCCATGCTGCCCAGCGCGAACTGGAAAAGGCCGGCGCCCATGGACCCGCCATCACCACCGACGGTCACCGCGTGGAAGTGGTGGCCAACGTGCGCAACGCCCAGGATGCGCGCGACGGCGTGGCCCACGGCGCCGAAGGTGTGGGCCTGCTGCGCTCGGAATTCCTGTTTGACGACCGCGACACCGCGCCCGACGAGCCCGAACAGGCCGCCGCCTACACCGCCGTCGCCCAGGCTGTGGGGCCGCAACGCACGCTGGTGGTGCGCACCCTGGACGTGGGCGGCGACAAACCCCTGCCCTACCTGCCGCTGCCGCGCGAGGACAACCCCTTCCTCGGGTTGCGCGGCGTGCGCGTCAGCCTGGACCAGCCCGACCTGTTCCGCGTGCAATTGCGCGCCATCCTGCGCGCCGCGCCGCTGGCCCGGCTGCACGTCATGTTCCCCATGATCGCCACGCTCGAAGAGCTGCGCGAGGCCAAGGCCATCCTCGCCCAGGAGCAGGCCGCCCTGGGTGTGACCGCGCCGGTGCAGGTGGGCCTGATGATCGAAGTGCCCTCGGCCGCGGTGATGGCCGCGCAGTTCGCGCGCGAGGCCGATTTCTTCTCCATCGGCACCAACGATCTGACGCAATACACCCTGGCCATGGACCGAGGCCACCCCAAGCTCGCGCGCAAGGCCGACGGGCTGCACCCTTCCGTGCTGAAGATGATCGCCCTCACCTGCCAAGGCGCGCGCGCGCACGGCAAGTGGGTGGGCGTGTGCGGCGGCCTGGCCTCCGACCCCATGGCCGTGCCGGTGCTCATCGGCCTGGGCGTGCACGAATTGTCGGCCTCGGTGCCGGCCATTCCCGCCATCAAGGCCCTGATCAAGCGCCTCTCGCTCACCGAATGCCAGGCACTGGCGCGGGAAGTGCTCGAGCTGGGCACGGCCGCCGAGGTGCGCGCCCGACTCGCCGCCTTCGCCGATTGACCGCCACCGACCCCAGGAGTCCCCACCATGTTCAACAGTGCGTTCGCAGGCCTGCAGAAGATCGGCAAGGCACTGACCCGTTCGCCATCGGATGAACCTGCGGCGCCCGGCGCCGGCCAGGTCTTGACGAGCGTGGATGTCGGCGCCTTGCGGACTTGCCTGGGCGGCCCCGGCAATGTGCTGGAACTCACCGTGGTGGCGGGCACACGCCTGCGCGCGAGGTTGGCGGACACGACGCGGTTCGACGCCGTGTCCGCCGGAGAATTGGGCGTGGTGGCGGTGGCCCAGGCGGCACCAGATGTACTGCATCTGATCGTGGGCGACCGGGCGGCGCAGTGGGGCCAGGCGATTCAGTTGGGATGAGCGGCACCGGCCGCAGGACCACTCCTGCGTGGTCCCTGTGACGTACGTTTTTGCAAGTGTTCGAAGAGGAGACAAGTCGTGAATATTCTGGGTTACCTACAAAAAATCGGCCGGGCCCTCATGGTGCCCGTGGCGACCCTGCCGGCCGCCGCCATCATGATGGGCATTGGCTACTGGATCGACCCCAACGGCTGGGGCTCGGGTAGCGCCACCGCGGCCTTCCTGATCAAGGCGGGCGCGGCCATCATCGACAACATGGCCGTTCTGTTCGCGGTGGGCGTGGCCTACGGCATGTCCAAGGACAAGGATGGCGCGGCCGCGTTGGCCGGCCTCGTGGGTTATTACGTGCTGACGACGCTGCTGTCGCCCGGTGCGGTGGCGCAGATCCAGGGCATTGCACTGGACCAGGTGCCCAAGGCCTTCGGCAAGATCAACAACCAGTTCATCGGCATCCTGACGGGTGTGGTCGCCGCTGAGCTGTACAACCGATTCAGCCACGTGGAGTTGCACAAGGCGCTGGCCTTCTTCAGCGGACGCCGCCTCGTGCCCATCGTGACCTCGTTCGCCATGATCGTGGTGGCCTTCGCGCTGATGGCGGTCTGGCCCTTGATTTACAACGGACTGGTCGCCTTCGGTCTGAGCATCAAGGACCTGGGCGCCACCGGGGCCGGCATCTACGCCTTCTTCAACCGCCTGCTCATCCCCGTCGGTCTGCACCACGCGCTGAACTCGGTGTTCTGGTTTGACGTGGCCGGCATCAACGACATCCCCAACTTCCTGGGTGGCGCCAAGTCGCTGGCCGAAGGCAAGGCCATCGTCGGCGTCACCGGCATCTACCAGGCCGGCTTCTTCCCGATCATGATGTTCGGCCTGCCCGGCGCGGCGCTGGCGATCTACCACACGGCCAAGCCCGAGAACAAGGCACGCGTGGCCTCCATCATGATCGCGGCGGGCTTCGCCTCGTTCTTCACCGGCGTGACCGAGCCGCTGGAGTTTTCGTTCATGTTCGTGGCGCCCGTGCTGTACGGGCTGCACGCACTGCTCACGGGCGTGTCTGTCTACATCGCGGCCAGCCTGCAGTGGATTGCCGGCTTCGGCTTCAGCGCCGGCCTGGTGGACATGGTGCTGTCCTCGCGCAACCCCCTGGCCAAGAGCTGGTACATGCTCATCGTCCAGGGCCTGGCGTTCTTCGCCATCTACTACTTCGGCTTTCGCGCGGCCATCGCGGCGCTGAACCTGAAGACACCGGGACGGGAAGACGATGAAGCCGGTTCCGCCGCACCCGCCGCCGCGCCAGCAGCCTCAGGTGATACGACCGGACTGGCGCGAGCCTATGTGGACGTGATCGGCGGCGCCGGCAACGTGGTGAACGTGGACGCCTGCATCACCCGCTTGCGCCTGACCCTCAAGGAGGTGGACAAGGTGAATGCCGCCACGGCCAAGGCCCTGGGCGCCAGCGGCGTCATCAAGTTGAACCAGCAGAATGTGCAGATCGTGGTCGGCCCCAAGGCTGAACTCATCGCCGCGGCCATGCGCGCGCAACTGGGCGGCAACATCGCCGGCGCGGCAACGGCACCGGCGACGCCGACGCTCGCACCTGTGGCGGTCGCGTCCGCCAATGAGGTCGTCCTGTACGCCCCCATGACCGGCGAGGCGGTGGCCCTGGACAGCGTGCCCGACGCGGCGTTTGCCAGCAAGGCCGTGGGCGAGGGCATGGCCATTCGCCCCACAGGCAAGCTGGTGGTCGCCCCGTGCGACGGCAAGCTGGCCAATGTCTTCAGCACCAACCACGCGTTCTCCCTGGTCACGGATACGGGTGCCGAAATCATCGTGCACGTGGGCATCGAGACCGTCAAACTCGGCGGCAAGGGCTTCAAGCGCCTGGCGCAACCGGGGGGGCACATCAAGGCCGGCGACCCCGTGTTGGAGCTGGACCTGGATTACCTGGCCACCAACGCCGTCTCCCTGCTCAGTCCCGTGGTGCTGTCCAACGCTGACGAGTTTGCGCCGCTGGAACCGCTGGGCAACGGACCGGTCGAAGCTGGCAAGACGGCGCTGTTCGCCTTGCGCAAACGCTAAGGAGCCGGCCATGCAACGCTGGATCTCCCCGGTGTGGAAGTCACTGGCCACGCTGTGGCTAGGCGCCGCCTCCCTCATGGCCCTGGCGGCGAGTGAGAAGCCTGCGACGGTGCCGCTACGGCTGGAGTGGGAAGTCCAGCGCAACGTGTTCACGCCCGAGCAGCCCGACGGGCGCTCTCTGGCAAGCTTCACGCTGACCAACCTGGGCGACAAGCCGCTGCCCGCCCAAGGCTGGGCGCTGTACTTCAACTGCGTGGCGGGCGTGGAACTCAAGGGCCTCGTAGGGCCCTTTGTCATGGACCGGGTCAGTGGCACCTGGTACCGCCTGCGACCCACGGCTGCCGCCGTGGCGCTGGGCCAGGGACAATCGACGCGCCTGTCCTTCTTCCACCCGGAAATCATGGTCAAGACGGCCAAAGGCCCCACCGGGCCCTATGTGGTGTTTGACGATGCACCCAAAGTGGGCTACCGCGTGCAGGACTACGTCATCGCGCCCTTCACCCGTGCCGAACAATGGAATCATGGCCCCAAGGACCCGATGCCGTTGATCACCCCGCAGGAGGTGTTCCGGCGCAACGCAAACATCCAGAGCCTGCCCGACGATGCCCTGCCGCCGGTGTTTCCCACGCCCGTGCAATTCGAACGCCGCGCCGGCACGTTGCGCTGGACCAGCCTGCCGCGTGTCGAGGGTGCGCCGGCCTTGCGCCAGGAAGTGGCGTTCCTGCAAGCGGCGCTCAAGCCCTACTTCGCCGTCGCCACCCCCAACGCCAAGGCCCCGGCCATCCGCTTGGCCGTGGCGCCCGTGGCGGGCCAGTCCTCGCCCGAGGCGTATGAACTGACCGTGGACGCTGCCCAGGGCGTCACCCTGACCGGCAACACCGCCGCCGGCGTGGCGCGCGGCCTGCAGTCGCTGCGCGACCTGTTGCCTGTGGCACCCCAACCGCAGCAAGGCGTGAGCTTGGCTGCGCTGCGCATCGTGGATGCGCCCCGGTTTGCCTACCGGGGATTCCAGATGGACGTGGCACGCAACTTCCAGCCCAAGGCCGCCGTACTGCGCCTGCTGGATCTGATGGCCCGCTACAAGCTCAACAAGTTCCATTTCCACCTGACCGATGACGAAGGCTGGCGCCTCGAAATTCCCGGTCTGCCCGAATTGACCCAGGTCGGCGCACGGCGTGGCCACACACTCGATTCGCTGGAGCACCTGCAACCGGCCTACGGCTCGGGGCCGGACGTGCGCGACCCGTATGGCAGCGGTTTCTACACCCGGGCCGACTACATCGAGATCCTGAAGTACGCCGCCGCGCGCCACATCGAGGTCATCCCCGAAATCGAAATGCCGGGCCACGCCCGTGCCGCCGTGAAGGCCATGGAAAGCCGCTTTCGCCGCCTTGAAAAGACCGGCGACAAGGAAGCGCGCCGCTACCTGCTGAGCGACCTGGACGACAAGTCGGAGTACCGCTCGCCCCAGCTCTACACCGACCATGTGATGAATCCCGGCCTGCCTTCGACCTACGCCTTCGTCGACCACGTGCTGGACGAAGTCGCCGCCCTGCACAAGCAGGCGGGCGTGGCGCTGCGCACCATCCATGTCGGCGCGGACGAACTGCCACGCGGCGCCTGGGAAAAGTCCCCCGCCACCGGTGCCCTGATGCAGCGAGAAAAGCTCGCCTCCCGGGCCGAGGTGTGGAACTACTTCTATGACCACGTGGACCGCACCTTGCGCCGGCTCGGGCTGGTGGCCTCGGGCTGGGAAGAACTGGGCACGCGCAACACCCAGTTGCGCGGTGAAGGCCGGACCATCCCCAACCCGGCCTTCGTCCAGCGCGGTTTTCGCCTGTACGTGTGGAACAACCTGGACGACTCGGAAGACTTGGCCTATCGCCTGGCCAACGCCGGCTACGACACCATCCTCGCACCGGCCACGAACCTGTACTTCGACATGGCTCACAACAAGAACCCGGACGAGCCCGGCGTGAACTGGGCCGCCTACACCGATCTGGACGCGGTGTTCGACTTCGTGCCGCTGGACTTCGTGCGCAAGTCGCCCACGGACGCCACGCCCAAGCCCCATCGCGAAGGCCTGACCGACTACGGCAAGACCCATGTACTCGGCCTGGAAGGCACGCTGTTCTCCGAGACCGTGCGCAGCGCGGCCACGCTGGACTACCTCCTCATGCCGCGCCTGCTGGGTCTGGCGCACCGCGCCTGGGCCGCGGACCCGGCCTGGGCGCGCGAAACCGACCCGACCAAGGCGCAGCGCCTGCACGACGCCGACTGGTCGGTGTTCGTGCACCAGTTGGGCCGACGCGTACTGCCCAAGCTGGACGTGGAACTGCCCGGCGTGCTCTACCGCATCCCGCCGCCGGGCCTGTCCGTCGTAGGCGGCCAGGTGCACGCCAACCACCAGTTCCCCGGCTTCACCCTGCGCTACACCGTGGATGGCAGCGAGCCCACCGCCGCCAGCCCCGTGCTCACCGGTCCGTTGGCCGCGCGCGGGGTGATTCGAGCGGCAGCGTTCACACCCAACGGGCGCGCCAGCCAAGTGGCTCGCATCGCCAACCCCTGAGTGGAAGAGCCCCGTATGAGCCCCAACGAGGTTTTCCAGTTCAGACCCAACCCGAAGGACAGCTCGCCGCTGTACCTGCAACTGGCGCGCAAGCTGGGCCAGAGCATCCGGGATGGGCGCTACAAGCCGGACGAGGCCCTGCCTTCGGAGCGGGTACTGGCCGAGCGGCTGGACGTGTCACGCGTGACCGCACGCGCGGCCATCGACCAGTTGGTGGAGCAGGGGTTGGTCATCCGGCGGCGCGGCTCGGGCAACTACATCGCGCCGCGGGTCGAGCAGCCCTTGTCGCAACTGACCAGCTTCTCGGAGGAGCTGCGCCGACGCGGCTACACCCCTTCCTCGCGCTGGCTGGAACGCAGCGTGGTGCTGGCAAAGACCGACGAACAACTGAGCCTGGGCCTGTCCCCTGGCGAAAAGGTTGCAAGACTGGAACGCCTGCGCCTGGCCGATGAAGTGGTCATGGCCTACGAGGTCAGCGTGCTGCCGCAGCACGTGTTGCCCGATCCCAAGGCGGTGGCGGGCTCGCTGTACGAGTACCTGAGCCACACCGGCCAGGCCCCGGTGCGCGCCCTGCAGCACATCCGCGCCCTGAACGCGCAACCCCGGCTGGCCGAAAAACTGGGCATCCCAGACCGCCAGGCTGTGCTGTTCATCACCCGCATCGGTTACCTCGCTTCCGGCCAGGCCGTGGAACTGACGCACTCGTACTGCCGCAGCGACTACTACGACTTCATCGCCGAAATGCGGCGCGACGCCTGACCTGGCCACCCCCTCTGGTAGCAAACCGGCCTTTGATGCGCGGATGCCGCATCAACCCACGCTTTCTAGGGAGGGTTTCCCCCAGTACCGTGTAAATGGAGTTGCAAATCGACTCAATTGGTAGCATAGTGGCCTCACTTGCTGAGGATCTGGCGCGTCACCCCCGCGCGCCAACCATCCCCATCAGGAACCGTCTTCCGCAAGCTAACGCGGCACCGGGTCGATGACCCGGTAGAAAGCCGCACCCGCAAATTTGGTTCAATCGTCAAAAAAGGAAAGTATGAAGCTCAGTCGCACCCCCATTGCGTCAGCCGCGGCACTCGCCCTGTTGGGCGCCGTCGCGTTCCCGTCTCAAGCCCAGCAAGCCGAACAGCTGCAAACCGTGGTCGTGACCGGCATCCGTGGCAGTATCGAAAGCTCGATCGCCGTCAAGAAGAACTCCGACTCCATCGTGGAAGCGGTCACCGCGGAAGATCTTGGCAAGCTGCCCGATCTGAGCATTGCGGAGTCGCTTGCCCGCCTGCCCGGCTTAGCCGCGCAACGTGTGAACGGCAACGCTCAAGTGCTGTCCATCCGCGGCATGTCGCCCAAGTATGGCGTGACGCTGCTCAATGGCCGCGAAATGGTCAGCAGCGGCTCTGACCGTTCCGTGGAATTCGATCAGTTCCCGGCCGAACTCATGAGCGGCGCCACCGTGTACAAGACACCGGACGCCTCATTGGGCGCCCAGGGCCTGTCCGGCACCGTGAACATGACCACGGTCCGCCCCCTGGACTTCAAGGGTCGCCAAGGTAACGTGAACGTACGCGGCGAGTCCAACTCGAACGGCGAGCAAATCCCCGGCCTGAGCAGCAAGGGCAATCGCATCAGCCTGTCCTACGTGGACCAGTTCGCCGACCGCACCATTGGCGTGGCCTTGGGCTTTGCGCACCTGGACAGCCCGGAACAGCAACAACACTACGCCAACTGGTGGTGGGCCAATACCGCCAATGAGAAGTCCTACCCCCCAGACTGGTGCGGCGGCGACTGCGGTCTCAAAGGCGTGGCGCGCGACGCCGTGTCCCTGCAGGGCTTTGAAGCCACCGCCTTTTCCACCAACCAGAAGCGTGATGGCGTGATGGGCGTGCTGGAGTTCAAGCCCAACAAGAACCTGCACACCGTGCTGGACCTGTATTACTCCAACTTCAGCAAGAAGTTCGTGGGCCGTGAATTCCAGGGCGAGATGAACACCTGGAATGGCGTGACCTACACCAACCCCGTGTACGGCAACTTCGGTGGCGAAAAAGTTACCGTCGGTGGTGCCATCGACAATATCTCCGGCAAGCTGCTGTCGCGCAGCAACAAGCGCGACGACACCATTTCCGCCATCGGCCTGAACAATGAACTGAAGGTCGGCGCATGGACCACCGTGGCCGACCTGAGCTACTCCAAGGCCGATCGTAACGAGACGACCGCGGAAATGTATGCCGGCTCGTCGGTGCCGTCCGGCTTCAGCAGCACCCACATTGCGATGTCCGACGTCTCCCAGTTCGTGCCTACGATCAACTGGGCCGACCCGGCTGTGATGAAGCTCCAGCAGTTCTGGGGACAAATGGGCGCTGCCCGCATCTTCAAGGTCACCGACGAGATGAAGAGCCTGCGTCTGGGCGCGAAGCGTGACCTGGACTGGGGTCCGATCAATCATTTCGAGGGTGGGGTGAACTATTCCCAGCGCACCAAGGACTACAGCGCCGTCAAGGAGGCCTATGACCTCAAGAGCGGCGCGACCAGCCTTGACTTCCCCAATGGCGTCCTGATGTCTCCGGCGACGCTGGGCTTTGGCGCCATTCCGGCCGTGGCCAACTTTGACGTGCAGACCCTGCTCAACACCGGTTTGTTCAGCTCTCGTCCGGACGACCTGAGCAGCGCTCCCGACCGTGTGTGGGGTGTGACCGAGAAGGTCACCACCGCGTTCGCCAAGCTGGGCCTGGACTTCCATGCCGGCATCCCGGTTCGGGGCAACGTCGGCCTGCAGGTGGTGCATGCCAGCCAGACTGGCTCTGGCCTCGCCTGGATCGACAACGGAACCCAAGCGGTCAGCGGCGGCAAATCCTACACCGATGTACTGCCCAGCGTGAACCTGGTGGGTGACCTTGGGTCGAACACGCTGCTGCGCTTTGGTGCTGCAAAGGTAATGGCCCGCCCCAACATGGAGGACATGCGCGCAGGGGTTTCCGGCATCAGCCGCTCCACCACCGGCAAGGGCGAATGGTCGGCCACCGGCGGCAACCCCAACCTGGATCCTTGGCGCGCCAACGCCGTCGACCTGTCCCTGGAGAAGTACTTTGGCAAGCGCAGCTACATCTCGGCGGCGGCCTTCTACAAGGAGCTCAAGTCGACTGTGTACAAGCAGACGATTTCCAACTACGACTTCACTGGTTATCCCGACCCGCTGAAGGGCGACCCGCGTTACCCTATCGTCACCTACAAGGGCAGCCTGAACGCCATGGCCAACGGTCAGGGCGGCAACATCCACGGCGGCGAGTTGAGCGTGGCAGTAGACGGCGCACAGTTCAGCCCGGCGTTGGATGGATTTGGCGTCATCGCTTCCCTGTCTTCCACGGCCAGCAACATGCACCAGGGCAACGACCTGAACAACCCGCTGGAAGGTCTGTCCGGCACGGTCAACAGCCTGGTGGTGTACTACGAAAAGAACGGCTTCCAGACCCGTCTGGCCCAGCGCTCGCGCTCGCGCTACATGGCGGCGGTGCGCAATGCCTGGGGTGACACGTCCTACACCACGATCGAGCCCGAGCGCGTGGTGGACTTCCAGGTTGGTTACGGCTTTGAGTCCGGCACCTACAAGGGTCTGTCCATCCTGCTACAGGTCAACAACGTGACGAACGAGCCCTACCGCACCATGATGACGGTGGACTCGAACAGCGGCAAGGTGCCCAACCTGCTGTACCCCGGCACGTATGACCGCTACGGTCGTCAGTACCTGCTCGGCGTGAACTACAAGTTCTAAGTCTGGGCATCACAGGTCCCCGTTTCGCGGCGCGAAACGGGGACCTGATTCATTTTGGACACCATGAAATCCATCCAACTCCTGGCCAGCCTCGCTCTGGCATGCGCCTTCACGGGACCGAGCCTGGCGGCCGATGCCCCCCAAGACTGGCCCAACCTCGCCGCCTACCGCGGTGCCAACGCCAAGCTCGGCGCGCCCGCCAAGGGGGAAGAGCGCATCGTGCTCATGGGCGACTCGATCACCGAGTTCTGGGCCAAGTCGCTGCTGAAAAAATCGTACGTCAACCGTGGCATCAGCGGGCAGACCACGCCGCAGATGCTGCTGCGCTTTCGCTCCGACGTGATCGACCTCCAACCCAGCGTGGTGGTAATCCTGGCGGGCACCAACGACATCGCGGGCAATACCGGCCCGGCCACCCTGGATATGATTCAGGGCAACATCGCGTCCATGGCCGAACTGGCGCGCGCGCATGGCATCAAAGTGGTGCTGGGCTCCGTGCTGCCGGCCTCCAGCTTCTACTGGAACCCGGCCATCAAACCGGCGGACAAGATCGTCGCCCTCAACGCGTGGATCCGCGATTTCGCGCAACGCAATCGCTTCGTCTACATCGACTACTACTCGCCCATGGTGGACGAGCACAAGGGCCTCAAGCGCGCGTATTCCGGTGATGGTGTGCACCCCAACGAAGCCGGCTACCAGGTCATGGCGAAGTTGCTTGAACAGGCCCTCGCCGCGGCCGCCGCACCATGAACGCCCTGCCCCCGCGCTCCCAGGCCATCGACGTGCTGCGGGGCCTGACCCTGGCGCTGATGATCGTGGTCAACATGTCCATCAGCGACACGCTGTCCTACGCGCCGCTGCTGCACGCCGTGTGGCACGGCCTGACCTTGACCGACCTGGTGTTCCCCACCTTCCTGTTCGTGGTGGGCACGGCCCTGAGCTTCACCCTGGAAAAGTACCAGGGCCTGGGCGACGCGGCGGTGTGGAAGAAGGTGCTCCAGCGCTCGGCCCTGATCTTCCTGTGCGGCTATCTGCTGTACTGGTTCCCGTTTTTTGCCTTCGACCAGGCCGGCGAGCTGAGTCTGCTGCCGCTGGCCAACACCCGCATTCTGGGTGTGCTGCAACGCATTGCGCTGTGCTACGGCTGCGCGGTGCTGATCCTGCACTACGGCAAGGCCCGTGGCGCGCTCGTCTTCAGCGTTGGCGCCCTGCTGGCCTACTGGTGGATCATGGTCAGCTTTGGCGACCTCACGCTCACCGGCAACGCCGCCCTCAAGCTGGACCGGTTGGTGCTGGGCGAGTCCCACATGTACCGGGGCGAAGGCATCCCCTTCGACCCGGAAGGCCTGCTGGGCACGCTGCCCTCCATCGTGAACGTGCTGGCCGGGTACTTGGCCGGGCGCTTCGTGCGCGAACGTGGCGCCCAGTACGAAACCATCGCCAAGCTGATGATGGTGGGTGCCGTGTGCGTGGTGCTCGCGCTGAGCTGGAGCGCCGTGTTCCCGCTCAACAAGAAGCTGTGGACCAGTTCCTACGTGCTCTGCGCCGTGGGCATCGACCTGTGCGTGCTGGCTCTGCTGGTGTATGTGATCGACCTGCGCGGTCGGCGCGGCTGGACCTACTTCTTCGAGGTCTTTGGCAAGAACACCCTGTTCATCTACCTGCTGGCCGAGGTGGCCATGAGCGTGCTGTGGCTGGCCCATGTGGGCAAGCTCGCCCTGTTCGACTGGATCTACCAGAACGGCTTCCAGGGGTGGGCGGGCGACAAGAACGGCTCCCTGCTGTTTGCCCTGGTGTTCATGCTGGCCTGCTGGTGCGTGGGCTATGTCATGGACAGGAAACGCATCTACATCAAACTCTAGGCCCCGGCATTCCTTGGCAACATGATCGACTATCTCATCGGCGTTGATGGCGGCGGCAGCGGCACGCGGGTACGTGTCGCGCGCGCCGATGGCGTCGAGCTGGCGCAGGGGCGCGGCGGCCCCTCGGGCCTCGGCCTGGGGTTGACCAACGCCTGGAACGCGATTGACGCGGCCATTGCGCACGCTTTTGCCAGCGCCGGCCTGGCGCGCCCCCCGAACGGTGCTGTGGCCCTGGGCCTGGGGCTGGCAGGCGTGCACAACCCGCAGTGGGCGGCGGACTTTCGCGCGGCCCACCCGGGTTATGGCGTCATCGTCGTCGAAACCGATTCCTACACCACCTTGCTGGGCGCCCACCAGGGCCGCCCCGGCGCGGTAGTGGCCGTGGGCACCGGCAGCGTGGGCATCGTGCTGCAACCCGACGGCCAACGCCGCGAGGTGGGCGGCTGGGGTTTCCCATCCGGGGACGAAGGCAGCGGCGCCTGGCTGGGCCTGAGCGCCATGGGCCACGCCCAGCAGGCCCTGGATGGCCGCCAGCCCGACACCGCTTTCACGCAGGCCGTGCGCGCCGCCTGTGGTGGCACACGCCACGCCCTGTTTGCCTGGCTGGCGCAGGCCAACCAAACGCGTTACGCCGAGCTGGCCCCCATCGTGCTGGCGCATGCCGCGACGGATGAGGTGGCGCGCCGCCTGCTGGGCGAAGCCGGCCAACAGATTGAGCGCATGGCCCATGCGCTCGACCCCATGGGTCAGTTGCCATTGGCACTGTGTGGTGGTCTCGCCCAGCCCCTGCGCGAACATCTGCCCACCACCTTGCAGGCCCGCTGCACGCCACCGCTGGGCGATGCGTGCGCCGGAGCCCTGCACCTGCTCGCACAACACCAAAGACAGGGGACAGAACAATGAAAACACCGACGGAGCCGCGGGCATGAGCGCGGCGCTACAAGGCAACATCCTCACACCCGACGGCTGGGTGCACGGGGAGCTGCGCTACAGCGACCATATCGACGCCATCCACGGCCAGCCCGTGGACCCGGCGGGCAATGACGATCTCTGCATCATCCCCGGCTTCATCGACCTGCACGTGCACGGTGGGGGCGGCCGCGACGTGATGGAAGGCACCGACGCCGCGCACGTGATTGCCCGGCTGCACGCGCGCCACGGCACCACCAGCCTGCTGGCCACCACCATGACAGCACCGCCCGAGGAAATCGACGCGGCGCTCAAGGCCGTGGGCGAGGCCTGCAAGCAGCGCCTGCGCGGCTCGGCCCGCGTGCTGGGCGTGCATCTGGAAGGCCCGTACATCAACGCCGCGCGGCTCGGCGCGCAACCGGACTTTGCACGCGCCGCCACGCTGGCCGAAGTGCAGCACCTGGCCAGCTATGCGCCCATGCGGCTCATCACCGTGGCCCCCGAGATCGAAGGCCATCTGGACCTGGTACGGGCTCTGAGCGAAGCCGGCATGCGCGTGCAGATCGGCCACACACAGGGCACCTACGACGACGGCGTGGCCGCGCTGCGCCACGGCGCGCGGGGCTTCACCCACCTGTTCAACGCCATGACCGGGCTGCACCACCGCGAACCCGGCATGGTGGGTGCGGCACTGGCCCACGCCCAGTACGCGGAACTCATCCCCGACCTGCTGCACGTGCACCCCGGCGCCATCAAGGTCGCGCTGCGCGCCATCCCCCACCTGTATTGCGTGACCGACTCCACCCCTGCCACCGGCATGCCCGATGGCGAGTACATGCTGGGCCGCCAACGCGTGCACAAATGCATGGGCGGCGTGCGCCTGGCCGACGGCACCCTGGCCGGCAGCACCCTCACCATGGACCAGGCGCTGCGCAACCTCGTGGGCCTGGGGCTGGATCTGGCCGAGGCCTCGCGGCGCACGGCCAGCCACGCCGCCGATTTTCTGGGCCTGTCCGACCGTGGACGCCTGCAGGCCGGTGCCTGGGCCGACATCGTGGTGCTGGACCGCCAATTGCAACTGAACCGAGTCTTTGTTGAAGGAGAAGAGATTGACCTCGCGCATGCTGAATGAAGCCCGGGAAGCGTCGGCCGTGGTGGCCCGCGCCCTGGCGGCCGACCGTGACACCCTGGCCGCCCTGGGCACCGCCCTGCGCGCCGACCCGCCCAGCGGCATCCTCACCGTGGCGCGCGGCAGCTCCGACCACGCCGCCAGCTACATGGCCTATTTGCTCATGGCCCGTCTGGGCCGGCTGGTGACCTCGCTGCCGATGTCGCTGGTCACGCTCTACGGGTCACACCTGCAGTGCCAGGGCCTGCTGTCGCTGGCGTTCTCGCAGTCCGGGCAAAGCCCCGACCTGGTGGCGCCGCAACGCTTCATCCGTGCCGGTGGCGGGCGCACCGTGGCCATCGTCAACGACGCGGCCTCGCCCCTGGCCGAAGCCGCGCAGTGGGTGCTGCCCCTGCACGCCGGCGCCGAGACCAGCGTGGCTGCCACCAAGAGCTACATCGCCCAGCTCGTGGCCGGCGCGCGCTTCGTGGCCCATTGGCAGGACGACGCCGAGCTGCTGGCCGCCATCGACCAATTGCCCGCCACCCTGGAACACGCCGCCTGGCTGGACTGGCAGCCGCTGGTGAACGCCCTGGTGGGCGCGGACAAGCTGTTTGTGATCGGCCGTGGCCTGAGCCTGCCCATTGCCATGGAAGCCGCGCTCAAGTTCAAGGAGGTCTGTGGCATCCAGGCCGAGGCCTTCTCGGGCGCCGAAGTCAAGCACGGCCCCATGGCGCTGATCGACCAGGGCTACCCGCTGCTGATCTTCGCGCCACGCGGCCCGGCCCAGTCCGGCCTGCTCACCCTGGCCAAGGAAATGCGCCAACGCGGTGCCCGCGTGCTGCTGGCCGCACCCGCCGGCACCCCCGGCGCCGAGCTGCCCTTGGCCATGGCCGCGCACGAAGACCTGGACCCCATCGCCGCCGTGCAAAGCTTCTACCCCGCCGTCGAAGCCCTCGCCCGCGCCCGCGGCCTGGACCCCGATACGCCCAGGCATCTGAGCAAGGTGACGAGGACGCATTGAGGGGGTGCGCCTCTCTTGAATGCGATACAGTTTGGCATCGATATTCCTCGCTCGCCGGTTGCATTTGAGCTCCATACCGGCGGACATTCCAAGGGGAATGCCGACCTCGTTTCCACTTATTACCATGAAATGTCGGGGCAAAAGGAAGGCAGCGTGAGCAAGCCTGAGATTTATGTCAGCACTGACGTGGAAGCCGATGGCCCAATTCCAGGGCCACGGTTACAACTTCAACCACACGCCTGTTCATAGGCGGCGAGATAAATCGTTCTGAAATCTCTCAGTAGCTCGGCGGCTGCATCAGTTGTGGCTACTTGGTAGCCGCTCTTGTTGATGGCGATGATCACAGATTGATCGCCACCACTGGCGGCATTGATCCCTTGATTGATGGCGGCCAGACACTCAAAGTGGTAATTCTCGTCGTCTGCACTCACAGAGACCATGAGGTCCACTGCTTCCTCCAGTGTTTGCTGATTGACAGTTGCAGCGAAAAGCTGTTGAAGGTCTTCTCGCCAGCGATTGGGATGTGGATTCATGGGCGTCTCCTCAAGGTTTCGGATGTGCAGAATGAACTAGGTAGCCGCCGTAGCCATCCGGAATTAGTATCAAGTTCACATTCGGCATCGTACGGGTAATCGGCACAATCGGACCACCCGGGGTGGCAATTTCAAAACCTCGACCCAAATTGCCTAAACCAGGATTCCATTCAAACGCATGCGGAACACCTGCCCGAGGAGATGAGCCCAGCCACGCATTGATGTCCTGCCGACGTGCTGCAAGAGTCTCGGCTATGGCGACTTCCATTTGAGCTCTGTCGTTAAATGCCGTTCGCAAACCCGCCCGGCCAGTGTTGTGTAGCTCTAGGATGACTCGATTCCTTATGTACCGGTCGGAAACATCGGAACCATGTTTTGCAAGTGGATGAGTGGGCTCGCTCAATCGACCATCGGCTCTACGAACTTGCCAACCCTCTGTCGCGGACAGCCCCCCAGGCTGAGACAACGGGCTAAATGGATCTGGTAGTCCACGCGGCTTGTTTGCAAGACGGCTCGCCACCGGTGCTCTTGCGGTTAGCGTTTGCTTATACACGCCGGTAGTCGCCCCAGCAAGCTGCTCCAGTGCGCCAACGGTGCCAAGCAACGCATCTTGCGTCTGCTGATTTGCTCCCAAAAAGCGGCCCGCAACCGAAAAGGCCGAGCCAATGGGCGAAATCAACATCTTGTCGATGCGCGCCATCTCCGGGGTCGGTTGCGGGAACAACCTCTCGTAGAGTGCCTCTCGCGCCTGTCAGGATGCTTCAAAGGTCACATGCTTCCAGGCATCGCTGTACTCGCCAGCCGCCAAGGCGTTTCCAATTTCGTCAAAGCGTCTGTACGTGCCCGCGCTCACCTTCTGATCGTTGATAGCCTGGAAAGTCGGTGCAACAGAATCGACCGCGGAGTTGTCACCCACCCCGCTAACCTCCACGACATATCGCCCGTCCCGCTGCCGGTAGTACTCCAGAGAACCGGGGTTGTTCGAGTACAGCCCAATTTCATACGGTGAATCGCGCGTATCGGTGGGAACCTGTCCCGCCATGTTCAACACACGCGCAAGTTGCTCCTGTCGCATGGATTCCACATCGGCATCACTGATCCCTTGGCCCGATGAGTCGCCGCCTGTGCTAGCAAGACCGCCTTCTGCAGGGTTGGCTGTGCCAGCCCCAGTGAGTACACGCCACGTCACTCGACCGCGGTCGCTCTCAACGACGCCACTGGCGTCCGCCAACAGCACATCGCTGGTCCGATCCACCGGTCGGGGATTGCCGAAAGCGCCCAGCAGTTGGTCATACGCCGCGGCGCGCTCATCCCAACGTGGCTGGTTCTTTTGAATGAACTCGCCCAGCACGTCCACCTGCTGACTCCCCCGCCCCATCTCCTCCACAAACGCGTTCCCCAACGCATTGCCAAAGGCATCCGTGGCAATCTGCGTTGCATTGATGCGCCCACCCTTCATGGCTGCTACCGTCAACCCGGACGCGAGCCCGGTCAGACTGGCGCGGGCGAACTGGGCGCCTGCGTGACCCAGGCTACTGAAGGCGCCGGATGCGTTCAACTCCGCTCTCACGGCTTGCCCAACATAGCTGCCTGCTGCCGCGGCCGCCACCCCCCTCCAACTGAAGTGCTCCTGCAGGTGCGTTGCCACGCCAATGCCTTGCGTCAACGCATTAGCCACTGCCGCGCGGGCCACGATATTGGCCGTCGCTGATGCCCCTTGCCACAGAATGTTGGATGGCAAGGCGCTGTTGAGCCCTGCAGAAATGCCAGCGCCCAAGGCTGCCAGCCCCACTTGCTTCCAACTGAACTCCTCTTGCACGCCCAGGCCGATGCCCACCCCCTGGCTGACGATGGAGCCCACGGCCGATGCCGCCGCCATGGTTCCGATCACCCCCATAGTCGACAGACTGCCAAAGGCTGCGGCTCCGACAGCGCCGCCAGCGAGTCCGCTTGTCATTACACCCAGCCCAGCCTGAGCAATACCCGTCAATCCCGCGCTGGCGAACGTGCCCGCCGGTGCGGCCAGCGCCCCAGCCGTGAGCACCGTAGCCACCACGGCCACGATGACCACCAGCAACTGCCCCAGCACGCCGCAGCCGCCACCCCCGGACTTGGCCGGCGGGTTGGGCATGTGCGGGGTCATGTCGCCCACAACCTGGGATTGGTCGAAGGGCTTGAAGGTGCTGGCGTTGTTGGCCGAACCCATGTGGGTGGGCAGGCGCAGGATCTGGCCGGCTTGCAGGTCCTGGTTGCCGGTCAGTCCATTGGCGTCTGCTATCAGGTACCACAGGGCGCTGTCGCCGTAGACGGCCTGGGCGATACCTTGCAGGGTATCGCCGCTGTTCACGCCGTAGCTGCCGGGGGTGGTGGCCGGGGTGTTGGGGCTGATGCTTTGGGTGCCGAAGTTGAAGTCGGCCACGGTGACGTAGTGGGGGTTGCCGTTGGCGTCGCGGGGTTGTTTGTCGTCGATGGCCTGGCCGTAGCGGCCCAGGACCTGGCCGTTGGCGATGAGCAGGCGCTGGCGGTTCAGGGGGCTGGCGGCCTGGGTGGCTTGCAACACCTGGCCGCTGGCGTCGTTGACGAAGTCGCGGCTGTTGGCGGCAAGCTTCTGGTCCTCGATGTGGGTGAGGTGGCCGTTGGCGTCATAGGTGTTGGTGGTGGCGCCGGGCAGGAAGACTTCGTGGTTGTTGTTGTCGCGGCTGACACTCTGGATAGCGCCCACGAGGTAGCTGTCGCGTTTGTCGTACTGGTAGGTGTAGGTGTTGGTGTAGGGGGTGCCGTCGCGGTTGATCAACTGGTAGGAGTTGATGTTGCCGGCGGCGTCGTAGTTGTTGTAGCGGATGTCGTAGGCGTCCTTGTAGCCACCGGTGTCGGCGGGTTTGGCCACCCGCTGGTACAGCAGGCGGCCGTTGGCGTCATAGGTGTTGGTGTGTTTTTCTGAGCCGTTGCCGGGCAGGGGGGTGCCTTGGGGGTCGGTCTGTCCGGCGCTGTTGGGGCTGGTGCCGTAAGCCACGCGCAGGTAGTCCAGGGGCAGCGCGCTGCTGGGGCCGCTTTGGATGACGCGGCTGGCGCCGTCGTACAGCCTCAGATCGAGTTGCACGCCGTCGCGTTCGATGGTGCGCAGGCGGTTCAGGTCGTCGTAGGTGTAGTCCTCGCGGACTTCGCCCGCGACGCCTTTGTAGGTGAGGCTGGTGCCATAGATGGGCACGGAGTCGCCGTTGTCCCAGCCGTAGACGGTGTAGCCGACGATGGAGGGCGCGCCCGTGGTGACCTGGACCTGGGTGCCCCAGTGGGTGTCGCTGGTGCGGTTGCCCAGGGTGTCGTAGGTGAGCTTGTGGCCCTGGGTGCCCAGGGTGCCGGCCGCGTCCACCGCGTCCACCACGGTCTGGCGGTTCATCTCGTCGTACAGGAAGTAGCGGGTGACGTCGTGGCTGGTTTCCGATGTGCCGCTGCCCGAGGTGATGACGTGGGTGGTGATCTTGCTGCGGTTGCCAACCTTGTCGTATTCGATGTCGATCGTGGCGCTGGCGTCGCGCACCCACTGCAAGCGGCCCTGGGCGTCGTAGCCGAGCTGGTTGTCCTGGTAGACGGTGCCGTTTTGCACGGTCTTCTCGCGGATGCGATGGCCGGCGGCGTCGTAGGCGTAGGTGGTGATCTGGTTCAGGCTGGCGTCGGTGATTCGCGTGAGCTGGCCCGAGATGTCGTAGGTGTAGGTCAGGTTTTGGCCTGCGACGCCGGCGCCGGTGACGCTGGTGCGCCCGGTGCTGGTCTGGCGGGTGAGGTGGCCGGCAGCGTCGTAGCCGTAGGTGGTGGTGACGCCGCCCAGGTCGCTGTGGCTCGCCAGCCGCCCGGCCTGGTAGTCCCAGGTGCTGGTGTTGCCGTTGGCGTCGGTCTCGGCCACTTTGTTGCCTTGGGCGTCGTAGGCGTAGTGCGTGGTCTGGCCCAGGGGCTGGATGACCTGGATGAGGTTGCCGCGCAGGTCGTGGCGGTAGCGGATGGCGTCGCCGTTGCCGTCGGTGGTCTTGAGCTTGCGCCCGGCCTCGTCCCACTCGGTGCGCTCGACAATGGCCCGCCGGGTGGGCGTGGCCGCGAGGTTGTGGTCGCCATCGGTGGTGTACACGTTGACCTCGGGGCGCACGGTGGCCGTGAGGCGGCCGAGCCGGTCGTATTCGTAGGTGGTGAGGTGGCCCAGCGTGTCCATGGTCCGCGCCTTCTCGCCAAAGGCGTTGTAGTCGTGGCGCACCACGCCCGTGTCGGCATGGATTTCCTGCACGAGCTGGCCGGCTTCGTCATAAACCTGCTGGTTCACGTGATCCAGCGCGTCGCGCACGGCCAGTTGATGGCCCAGGGCGTCGTAGTAGTAGCGGGTGGTGTCGGCCCCGATGACCTTGCCGTCCACGTCGGCCACGGGCAGGCTGCGGCTGATCAGGCGGTCGCTGAAGTCGTAGCGGTTGGTGGTGACCTAGTTCGCCGCGCGCGGATCGCTGGTGGTGAGCACGTTGCCCCAGCGGTCCAGGGTCTGGCGCTGCAGGGGTTGCAACGTGCGGGTGTAGCTGTTGACCTCGGTGCTCAGGACCAGCCGGCCGTCGCCAGCGGGCTGCGGCTGGCTGACCAGTTGCGCATGCGCGGCCGTTGTGTCGATGGCGCTGTAGCTGGGGCCCGTGCCACCCGTGCCACCCGTGCCACCCGTACCACCCGTGCCGCCCGTGCCGCCCGTGCCACCTGTACCACCTGTGCCGCCCGTGGAGTCGCCGGGCACGTAGTCCTGGGAGTTGGCGGAAAAGGTCGAGGTGTAGCCATTGACCACGTTCGGTGTGGGCACGGTAGTGACGTGCAGGCTGTTCATCGCATACGGCTGACTGGCGCCGGCATGGGTGAAGAGCACCCGGATGTCGTAGTCCACGCCGACGTTGGCCGCACCGGTGAACTGAGCTTCCTCCACCCATTGGTGGGTGACCGAATTGCCGGCGTCGTCCACGGCGGGCGTGCCCGATTGAAAGCCCAGCGGGGTCCAGGCGCCGCCGTTGCGGCTGTACTCAACACTCACGGCATCGGGGCCGGAGGCAGTGTCCGCGGGCTTGTCCCACTGAAGAATTCCCGCGTAGTTGGGCGCGGGTCCATAGGTCGTCGCGACCGGGAACCAGTCCAGCACCAGGGGTGTGCCCTCAACCGCTGCGCCGCTGGCAAGAGCGGCCGGCGCCGGAGTTGACGCCGGCGTCGCAAGGGCGGCATTGGCGGCCGGCGTCAGGGTGATGGTGATCTGTGCCTTGGCCAGCAAATATGGGCTGATCTGGCCGGCCTGGGTCCATAGCAGTTCCAGGTCGTAACTGCCCGCGGCCAGCCTGAACATCTCCACACCGTCGTAGCCGTTGCCCTGGGCGTCGATGTTGAGCGTCTGCCAAGCTGGGTCGGGCTGGATTGCATCGGGCGTGGGACGCAGGCGCAACTGCTGCTGCACGTTGGCGCCCGGGCTGAGCCAGCCCAAGACGCTGAGACTGGGAACCCCGGGCCGGGCAAAACCCATGGCGATGTCGGGGGCTGGGTCGGCGACGGCACCGGAGCCAGGGTCCACGGGCAGCAAGCTGACGCTTGGGTTCAGAACGTTGTAGTTGATGCTGCCCTCGGGCGGTGGCGTGCCGCCGCCCGAGGAGCTGCTTGCGGTGATGCTGATCTGAGCCGTGGCGTGAGCGTAGGGATCGGTCTGGCCAGCGTGTGTCCAAAGCAATTCCAGTTCATAGTTGCCCGCGGGCTGGACCGAAAGGTCCACGCCGCTGTAGCCGCCGGCGCCCTGGCTGCTGACCGTGAACTCCTGCCACGCCGGATCGGGTTGGTCCGCACTGGGCGCAGGACGCAAGCGCAGGGTTTGCGCCACGCCGGACGCGGGGCTTTGCCAGGCATAGATGCCGGCGCCAACCAAGCCCGGCTGGGCAAAACCCATGGGGACCGCGATGGCGGCAGTGGTGGGGACGTTAGGCGTCAGTGTGCCGGCGGCGGTCTGGCGCCAGATGTCGCCAGGCACCAGGCTGGCGACACGGTATTCGTACCTGACGTTGTCCAGGGGACGGCCCAAGGTGGGGTTGACGGCGAGCAGGTCGGCACGCAGGGCGTCGCCAAAATCCACCAGCGGGATGGAAATCCAGGCGGTGTCGCCGGCGCCCACGGGACGCACCTCCAGGTGCAACTGGATGCTGGGGTCGCTGGGCTTGGCCACGACGACGGCGTTGCGAGGAGGGCTGACATTGTTTTCGGTCTGCTCCAGCAACTTTTGCCAGACGCCGTGGGCGTCTTTCTTGTATACGCGCACAGCATGGAGGCCGCTGATGCCACCTTCCAGACCATCGTCCGCGCCGGTTGAGGAATCGTTCCAGGCCAACGTCATGCCGCCGGCGGCCTGGTCGGCCGTGACGATGCGGGTCACCGATTGGACGGTGTTCGATGGTTCGATCGCGGGGGCGAGGCCGCCCCGCGCCGGCACGATCACCGACGGGAGGTAGTCCAGCTCGACCTTGATGTCGCCGCTGCCCAGCTCGGCCAGACTGCTCCAGATGAGATTCACGCTGTTCGAGCCCGACCAGTAGGGCAATGCCTCGGCCTCGGGGTCCCCATAGCTGTTGCCTGGGGGGGAGTAGTAGTGATGGGGGTAAGTGGGTTGGGCGGAGGCGAGCAGCCCCCAGCCCAGGGCGGCAAAGCGCTGGCCGACGCCGTCCTGGGTTTCGCTGCTTTGGGGCAGCCATTGTTCCACCAGCCGTCCCAGGGCGTCGTAGCGCATGTTGACGCGGTTCACGTCGCTTCGGGCCGCCGCGAACTCGGGGCCGCTGACCGTCCGCAGATCGACATTGCCATTGGCCGCGCCGGCACTGGTGATTTGCGCGCTGAGGTGGCCCTGCAGGTCGTAGAGCATGATCTTGGCCACGCCATCGCGCCCGCTGCGCCAGACGCGGCCGGCGGTGTCGTAGTGGGAGTACTCCAGGAGCTGGCCGTTGACGCTCTTGCTTTCGCTTTCGCCGAAAGCGTTGTAGGTCCAGGCGGTTCGCACGAGTTCGGTCGGGGCCGGATCAAGCTGCACGGCCCCATCACCGCCGCCATCGAGCACGGCGTTGGAGCCCGGCTCCAGCATGGCCACCAGATGGCCCAGGGCGTCGTACCGGTAGGCGCGGAACAGGGTGGCGATGCCGCTGGCCTGGCCCTGGTCGGACACGGCCTGCCATTCCTTGGCCAGGCGGCCCGCGGCGTCGTAGGAGCTGTAATGGTTGACGCCCTGCGCGTCCTGGGTCTGTACGAGGTGGCCAAGGCTGTCGTAGCGGCTTAGGGTGATGCGGTCGTGCTCAGGATCGTCGCCGGTAGCGAGGGCGGAGCCGGCCTGCGCACCCTTGGCGAATTCGGTCCTGCGCAGCACGTTGCCCAAGGCGTCGCGCTCGAACCGGGTGAGCGGGGTCAGGCGGGTACCGTCCACGGCCGAGGTCCGGGTGGGCGCGGTCACGGCCAGCACACGACCGAGCGCGTCGTAATGACTGGTGGTAACGCCACCCAGCGCGTCCGTGGTGCTGGTGAGGTTGCCCACGTGGTCGTAGTCGTAGTGGGTGACGACGGGGTCAGGCTGGCCTTCGTAGCGAAAATCAAGCGTCTTGCGATTGGCCTGGTCGTAACGGCTGCCGGTGTGGCGGTCCTGCGCGCTGGTTTCACCCGCCGGGGGTGTGCTGTCGTGGGTGTCGGGATCCCAGTGGTCCAGGGAATTGGCGTATTCCAGCCGGTCCACCAGGTTGCCCGCGGCATCGAAACCCTGGCGGGTCAGATAGCCCAGTGCGTCCACGGTGGCAATCCGCTGGCCCAGCAGGTTGTAGAAATGGCGGGTGACGTTCCAGGTGTCGGTGGCAGGGTTCTTGAGCTCGGCGACTCGGGTCAGGTCGCCAAAGGCGTTGTAGCCGTTGCGCGTGGTCTTGCCCGCATAAAAATACTCCCGCCCGGGCTGGGCATCGGCATCGAAGTTGAAGGCGTGGGGCTCCAGCACCTGCGACACGCGGCCGAGCTTGTCGTAATCGGTACTGAGAACGCGCGCGCCGCTGGCCGTCGCGTTGCCAAGCTGGGCGGCGTCCAGGCCCTGGAGGACGGGATCGCCCAGGGTGATGGCGTGGACAAAGCGCGCCAGGTTGAGCACCTGGCCCCAGGTGTCGCGGGTGTAACCGGTGACGTAGCCCATGGCGTCGACGTCATAGCGCACCTGTCCCAGCTTGTCGTAGATCTTGTAGCTCCAGTGGTCCGCCGTGTCCTTGCTGGCCACGGCGTTGCCCAGGGTGTCGTAGTAGGTTTCGCTGGTAAGCAACTGGCCAGCGGTTTCCACGCGGGCGGCCAAACCACCCGCGCCCTGGCTGCCCAGGCCCAGCGGGCCTCTGGCGGCGTCGTACACGCCGGTCGCGGGATGAACAGTCTTGATCTGGCGCCCGAGAGCGTCGTATTCGTAGCGGGTGGTGCGCTGCTCGGGCCGGCCCAGGGCTTCGGTGCGCGCGCTCAGGTTGCCCAGCGCGTCGTATTCCAGCGCGGTAGTGACCGAGGCCAGGCCCGACCGGCCGGGATCGACGACCAGCCCCGCGCCCGATTCCGTAACGATGCTGAGCAGCACCTGCGGGGAGATCTCCCGCACCAGCCGGCCAGCACCGTCGTAGGCGTAGTTCCAGGTGTCTCGGTTCTTGTTGGTAAAGCTGGTCTTGCGCCCAATGCCGTCGTAACCGAAGCTTTCAACGTGGCCCAGCGCATCCCGGCTCACGCTCAGGCGTCCGGCGGCGTCGTATTCAAAGGTGGCCGAGCGGTCCTGGGTGGGGTTGGCGATGGCGGCGACGGCCTGGGCGATATCGCTCGCGCTCAGATCCACGGGTGTGGCGTATTGCACGGTGGCGCTGACGTGGCCTTCCCCGTCGTAGCTGTTGTGAGCGACGTAGCCCATGGCGTCGATGCTGTAGCTGAGTCGGTTGGCGCCGTCATAAACGCGGCGCTCGATGCGGTCGTCGGCCGAGGCCACCACCCGGCGTTGCAGCTCGGACGCGTCGGCGCCGGCGGACAGGGTGGATATGTCCAGGGTCTGGGCGTACTGGTGAATTTGCACCACGTTGCCTGCTGCGTCGTACCCGTTCTGGGTCACAGCCCCGAGGGCATCGACGCTGAATGCCAGGCGCCCGGCCGCGTCGTAGGCTTGGTGACTGACGCGGTTGTCCGCCGCGCCCACTTGCTCGCGCACCGAGTAGCCGACGCTGGCGGAGGTGTAGGTGTCGGCGCGCGCGGGCGTCGGCAAGCGCTGGGCGAAACTGACGCGCCTAGCCAGGTTGCCGTCGCGGTCGTAGCTGAATTGCGTGACGCTGCCCAGGGCGTCGATGGCGAATTCCTGGCGGTTCGCGGCGTCGTAGGCGAAGGCGCTGACGCGGTCTTCCAGCACGTCTGGCACGCTGCTGAGCGGCGCGCCGGACGCTACCGGGGTGGCGTACTGAATCAGTTTGATGACGTTGCCCACCTTGTCGTACATCCGCCGCGTGACGGAGCCGGTGCCGTCCGCGCTGTATGTGGCACGGTTGAGCGCGTCGTACTCGGTCCGTTGGCGCTGGTCGTGCGCGGCGTCGGACACGGGCGTGGGAATAGTGCCCGGCAGCCAGGCGCCGGCGCCGGCCATGGGGACGCGGTTGGCGTGGGCCACGCGCTCGGTGACGTTACCGTTGGCGTCATAGGCGTAGGTGACCACCTCGCCCAGGGCGTTGACGGTGGCGCTCAGGCGTCCGTCCTTGTCGTACACGCGGTGGTCCACCTGGTCGCTCGCCCGGTTGGCGCCCGGGTTGGCACTCAGCGCGGCGCGCACCTCGTCGGCCGTGGGTGCGGCACTCAGACGGGCAACGTCGATGTGCGTGGCATGGCGCGTGGTTTTGACGACGCGGTTCTGCGCGTCGTAACTGAGCTCTTGCACGCCGCCCATGGCGTCCACGGTGAACACCAGGCGGTCATTGGCGTCGTAGCTGTAGCGTGTGACGTTTTGGTTGGCGTCGGTGACGCGCACCACGTTGCCGTTCTTGTCGTACTCGTAGCCGCGCGTGAGGTTCAGACCCGCCGGGTCGACTTGCTCGCGGGTGCGCCGCCCGAGCTGGTCGTAGCTGTAGCGGGTGACCGTGCCCGCCTGGGTCACGGTCAGGGTCTTGCCGCGCCCATCGTAGTCGTAGGCCGTGACCAGGTTCAGCCCCGAGGGGTCCACCGTGCGCTTGCGCAGTTGGCCCTTGCGATCGTATTCCAGCGCGGTCACGGTCCCGTTCGGGTCGGTGATGCTGATTTGCCGGCCGAGAGCATCGTAGCCGTAGCGGGTGACGAGGTTCAGTCCCCGCGGGTCCACGGTGCGGGTGAGCACCCGGTTGGCGGCGTCGTAGCTCAAATCCACGTTGTTGCCATTGGCGTCCACGGTGCGCGACAGGCGTCCCGCACCGTCATAGATGTTTTGCGTTCTGACTGAACCGCCTCGTGCGTCGGTGTAAGTACTGTAGGTCGGATTTCCATTCGCGTCGTACTGGAAATACTGGACATTGCCGCGCCCGTCCTGGATGTACTCGACCTGCCCGAACACGTTGTACGAGGTGGTTACAGAGACGTCTTCCGGCGTCGTCACGGTCACCGCCCGGCCCGAGGCTGCATGGGAGTACCGCGTCGTGTGGCCCAGCGCGTCCGTCTCGGACAGGACGCGGCCAAAGGCGTCGTAGCTGCTGGTGCGCGCCGGGTTGATGGCATCCTGAGTGGTGACCACACGGCCCAGGCGGTCGTAGCTCTGCGTGCGCACGTTGTGATTGGCGTCGGTGCTGCTTGTCAGTCGCCCGAAGGCGTCATGGGTTGCAGTGGTGACGGCATCGATGCCCCCCACGTCCTGCACGCTCCGAACCGCGAGTCCACGCCGGTCCACCTGCGTGCTTTGCTCGACGGTGTGGGTGGCGTCAATGGTCTGCGCGCGCCCGGTTTCGTCGCCGAAGGCGTTGTAGTGAAAGCCGGTGGCGTAGCCCTGGGCGTCGGTCCGGGTGGCGAGCGCGCCGGTCAGGTTGTAGGCGAAGCCCGTGACACTGTCGATGGAGACATTCTTGATGGCCGCGATGGCCTGGAGCAGGGCCGCATTGACCAGACCCCCGTTCAGCCCCGCCGTGTTCATGCGCGTGGCGTAGGCCACGGTGGCGCTGAGTTGCCCAAAGTTGTCGTACCGGTTTTCGGTGACTTCACCCAGGGCGTTGACCGTGTGCGTCAGGTGTCCGTCGGCGTCGTAGTAGAACAGGGTCTTGTTCTTGCTGGCGTCCGTGGTGCTGGTGCGCCTGCCGGCGGCGTCGTAGGTGTGGACCACGGCGTGTTGGGCCCACACCGCTTCCACCATGGCCTCATATCCCGGTTGGTACCGGAGTTGATCCGCCGCCTGACTGTTTTCTCCGTCGAGTTCGGCGATGACGCGTCCCTGCGCGTCGTATCGGAACCTGCGCAAGCTACTTGTTTGGTAGTATCCCGGCATCTGCGTCGGAGCGCTCGCCCTGGCTTCGACAAGATTGCCTAGCGCGTCGTAGGTGTACTCCTTGTCCACACCGTCGAACGACGACTCGCGGGTGAGGCGCCCCGCACGGTCATATCCCCTGCTGGTGGAACGGTAACCGAGGTAATCACTCAGTTGGTCCAGTTCGGCCACGGTGGTTCTATCGCTGATGCCCGTTGCAACCGATGCGTCGAGTTTTTGGGCATAGCGCCTGACCTGGATCAGGGTACCCAATGCCGCGTGATAGTAGTTTTTCGTGAGGTAGCCTTCGGCGTCGATTTCCCAAGCGACCTGCCCCTTGCCGTTGTACAGCCAGTGGGTCGTGATGTCATTCACTGGGTTGGCGAGCGGACGCAGTTGATCCAGACTGCCGGTGGCGCGTAACGTAGCATCGGTCTGCGTAGCGTAGGCGGTTTGCGCGACGCGCTCGCCAGCGCCGTTGTAACGGTTCTCGACGAGATAGCCTTCGGCATCCAGCGTGGCCGACAGCAGCCCATCGGCGTCGTAGAAATTGCGGGTACTGCGGTCATCGGCCGAGGACGGGCTGACGACGATGTCGTCTGCGGTGGGTGACGCGCCCAGGCGCGACGTGTCCATGGTCTGGGCATAACGTTTGCTGTCCACGAGGCGCGAAGCGCCGTCGTAGCGGAACTCGGTGGCCGCGCCCCTGGCGTCGACCTGCCAGATCAGGCGGTCAGCGGCGTCGTAAACCCGCCAGCTCTTGCGGTCCTCGGGATGGGCCGCCGGTCGGATGTCCCGCAGACGCGGGTTGGCCGGTAACCCGTCGGGGTTGACCAGCAGCGCCATGTTCACCGGGTTGGCGTAGGCAATGGTCTGGGTGATCTGATCGTCCTTGTTGTACACATATTCGCTCACGCTGCCGCTGCCATCCACGTCGGCCACCTTGCGCCCGGCTTCGTCGTACAACACCCAGGTGCGAACCCCGGTCGGCTCCTGCGTCATGCTAAGACGGTTGTCGGGGTCGTAAAAATATCGGGTGGTGCCCAGATCGGCGGCCTGCGCGCTGCTTTGCTGAATGCTGGTCAGACGACCCGCGCGGTCAAAGCTGCTGGTCGTGACGAGTCGGTCACCCAGCGTGACCGTGGTTTGACCCTGGGCATCGTTGTAGCGGATCACCTTTTTGGCGCTATCCGAGCTCGTTTCGGTGAGCACGCGCCCCAGACCGTCGTAGGTGTACTGTGTTGAGCTCCAATCAGTGGGTCTGCTGGTCATCAGCAGGCGTCCGCTCGGATCGTAGAAGTACAAAGTATCGGATTTGGAGCCGTCCACATTGACGCCATTGCCCAAGCTGTCCACGACGCCGTAGCTGGCCGTGTACCGCAGTTGGCCTCGCGTGTCGTAGTCGGCAATCGCCAGCCTCGTCAAGCTCAGGTCCTGCAGCCGGGTCCAGTTCACCAGGGTGTCCAGTGCCGGCACATCGCGTCGCCCCAGCCGACTCAGATCGTACACCGCAGCGGCATATTGGATGGTGCGAACCCGTTGGCCAAAGGCATCGTACCGGTATTCGGTCACGCGGCCCTGTGGACTCAGCACAAAACGCAGTTCGCGCTTGCCCTGGGTGTCGTAAACGTAGCGTGTGGTCAACGGCAAACCAGGCTTGGCGGGTCCGGCACCGTCGGGGTCGGGCACCAGGTAGCGCGATTCGGTGAGCATCTGGTTGCGCTCATCGAAGCTGCGCTTGGTCGTGTTGCCCGCCGAGTCGCGCCACAGCACCTGATTGCCGTTCTCGTCGTACTGCATGTCCTGAGCGTGGCCCATGCCGTCGATCACCCGCGTCAGATTGCCGTTCTCGTCGTAGCGAAAGCGGGTGGTTGCGAAGATGCCATTCACCGCCGGGGGCTTGATGTAGCGCAGTTGGCCTGCGTCGTCGTACCCGAACTCGGTCACGCGCCCGAGAGCGTCTGTTTGGGTGGTGGTGCGGTTGAATACGTCGTAGGCAAAGCGCAGGGTCTGGGTCAGACCATCCGTCACGGATGCCACGCGCCACTCCCCTGCGACCCGAACGTAGCTGAAACCCAGGCTGGTGCCATCGCTTTGCGTGACACTGGCCACCCGTTTACTGCTTCCATCGTAGGTGTAGAGGGTCAGGTAGGTGTTGTTGTCGGCAACGCTGTTGTCCTGCGGGGTCAAATCCACAGCGACACTGGAAAGGCGACTGCTGAGGTCGTAGCCATAGCGCACGCGGGTCAGGGTCTTGCCGTCGGCGACGGTGCGAACCTGGCTCAGGTTGTTGCCGGAATAGTCGAAATAGGTGGCGTCGCCGTTGGGCGTTGTAATGCTTTGGATGTTGCCGTTGCGGTCGTAGGCAAACCGAATGACGTTGCCGGCTGCGTCGGTGAGCGTCAGAAGCCGCCCTGTGCCGCGGTCGTACCGCTCGATGGCTCCGGTGTCGCCGTCGGTCCACTCGTACTGGCGGTCCAACTTGCGAATCTGGTCGTAGGCACCTGCGCCCTCGGTGCTCACGTAGGCCCCCCTGGCGTGGTCCCACTGGTAGGTCGCTTGGGCTCCGTCCCTGTCCGTGCGGGTCAGGGTGTCGCCATGGCGGGTGATTTGGCTGGGGACGAATCCGGGATTCCAGTTGTCGCCGTTGTCGTCGTCGAAAAAGCCTTGGCTGTTGTAGGTACGCAGCGCCGTCGCCGCAAACCCACGTCCCATCAGGATGTCGTCCCGGTCCTGCAGGACCAGGTTGCCGGTGGCAACGTTCACGTAGGCCCGTTCGCCATTGCGCCCCTGGGTGGCTTGCCCCAACACGCCACGCTGACCCAAAGTGGACAAGGATGAAAGACCCAGGCCCAGGCCGTTGCCGCCAATGATTGCAACCATGTCGCTCTATTCCCCAAAACGTTTGCCGCAGATGCGCCATGCCTGATGGACTCGGCACGACATGAATTCGAGGCAGCGAATTGGACAAAGCCCAAGCAACGTGCCCCGTACTGTTACTTATCCCCGGATTTCAGGAAATGTTTAGCGGCCGCTCGGTAGTAAGCTGGATTTGCGACCCATCCGAGGTCAACTGGCACACGATTGGGAAGTCGCGATGCTTTGCAAATCAACAAGTTACGAAACGCGACACATGTAACACGGTGTCACAAATATATTTTTGACCCGACAATTTAGTCGGGAATATTTTCAATTGCACAAACGGGAATTTGTGTTTTTCCAACACCGACGATCAAAAGGTTATTGGCGCTTGACCACTGGCGTGGTACCGATGACCGTCTCCAGCAACAACCCGAGTTCAGGGTCCTGGACAAGGGTCTTGAGCACTTCGTCCACCAGCTCCTGGAAGCGGGCTTCGTTCACGAGGTGGTCGCCCAGACCGGAGATGAGTATTTGCTCGATGAAAGCGCGCTTGAGCAGGAGGGTGTTTTGGATGCCTGCGTTGCGCAAGGTGTCCAGACGTGCCGATACCACCTTGTTCAGGTCTTTCTTGCCAGAGCGCGACGCGCGCCCGCCGCGCAAGCGTGCGCTCGGTGCCACGCTGGATTTCTCCTTGCCGGCGCGAGACATCAGCTGCTGCCTCAGCAGCAGCACCACCTGATTCAGACGGGAAACCGAGTCGGTCTGCATGGGGAGGACGATCGATCAGTGCCTAGTGTGATGCGTGGGATCGACAGCGTCGTCGGATTCCTGATCCTGTGGAGCGTTGGCCTGGTAGCCGCTGATGAGCAGGTGAGTGGAACCGTCACCCGCAGCAGCCTCCTGATTGCTCTGGATCAGCTCCAGTGTACGGTCCACGAGCAACTGCATGTCGTTGTTCAGGTGCAGGTTTTCGGTGTTGGCCGCTATACCCTCACGCAACCACTGGACGGTGTCGGCAAACCGATCCTCCATGAGCGCTTCGCAGCCGTTCTTGAAGCATTTCAGGTAGTGGGTGTCGGGCAAGGCCGCCAATGGTCCCCAAGCGAGTCGCGCCCCTTCCGCGTCACCACTGGTAAAGCGTAGGGAACCGAGCTGAAAACGCGCAATCTCGAAGTTGGGGTCGAGCTGCACAGCGTATTCAAGCTGACTCAGGGCCTGCGTGTATTGCTGCTGACCCGCCAGCACCGAGCCCAGCAGGAAACGCAGACGCGCATCCGCCGGGTACTGGCGTACGCCTTCATTCAGCGCTCTCCATGCTTCGTCATGGCGTTCCTGCGAAAACAATTGCAGCACTTGGACCAGAACGGTATCAGGGGTTTCGGTGGTTGGATTCATGGTGGTGGAGGCCGCTAGGCCGTGGAGGTAAAGGTATCGGAATGGGCCAGTTGGTCACGCAATTGCGCGAGGCCCTGCTTGTGGATCTGTGACACGCGCCCCTTGGACAAGTCCATCAGAATCGCGATCTGCTCGAAGTCCAGGCCCTGAAAGTAATGATAGGCGAGGATCTTGCGCTGGCTTTCTGGTAGGGCGTCCACCTGTTGCTGCAGGGATTCGCGGGCTTGCTTCCAGGCCAGGGTTTGGTAACCGGATTCGCTGGTGCGTGGCGGCGCCTCCGGGTCGGCGTAGATGTTGCTGTCTTCCAGCATGAAGCCGATGGCCAGCCCCATGGACACCGCCGCCAGCGCCTCGACGATGCTCTCGCGCGTGGAGGTCGGCAGCACACCCTGCGGCCGCAGGGACTCCAGCCGTTGCGCGCGGCTGCGGCCGCGGGCAGCAACCTGCTGCTGCACCTCGCTGTAAGTCTCGACCGCGTTCATGACCGCACCCTGCACGCGGTACGCGGCGTAGGTGGTGAATTCGGCGCCCTGCGTGGGATCGAAGCGTTCCATGGCCTGCATCAGCCCGATGCAGGCCGCCTGGTACACGTCCGCCAGCTCAACTTGGGTGATGCTGTGCAGGCGCAAGGTGCGCACCGCCGTGCGGCGCGCGAAGGGCAGGTAGCGCAGAAACAGTGCTTCCCGGGCTTCCTGCGAGGCATCCGTGCGAAAGACCGCCCAGAGTTCGGCGTCGGACAGTACCGGCTCCCCCGCGCTGGCGAGTGCCGATGCTTCCTCCGCAGTCTGGACGTCCTGCAGGTTCATTTGAAGCTGCCAACCACGCCCCGCAACACCAGGCTCCAGCCATCGATCAGCACGAACATCAGGATCTTGATGGGCAATGCAATCGTGGTGGGTGGCACCATCATCATGCCCAGCGCCAGCAGCACGCTGGAGATGACGAGATCGATCACAAGGAACGGAAGAAAAATGACGAATCCAATCTGGAAGGCCACCCGCAGCTCGTTGATGACGAAGGCGGGGATCAATTCGAAGATACCCACTTCCGATGCCGTGGCCGGCACGGGTCGGCCAGCGATCTCGTAGATCAACGCCAAATCGGCGGGCCGCGTGTTGCGCGACATGAAGGCCTTGATGGGCTCGGAGGCCTTGGTCACGGCCTCGTCCACGCCAATGCGGTTCGCGGCAAACGGTTGCCACGCCTCACGGTAGGCGGTGTTGATGGTGGGCTGCATGACAAACAGGGTCATGAACAGGGCCAGGCTCACCAGGACCACGTTGGGCGGCGTCTCCGGCATGCCAATGGCGTGGCGCAGCATGGACAGCACGATGGCAATGCGGATGAAAGCCGTCACGGACACGACGATGGCCGGCAGCAAGGACAGGGCTGTAAGGCCCACCACGATCTTGATGGTGTCGGACACACCGCCCTGCGACCCGCCGGCCCTGGACGATGCGCCCATCAAACCGGAGACGGTGATCTCGACCGGGGGTGACTTGGCTGCCGCCGGGGTGGCCGGAGTCGGCGTGGCCGCGCTGGCGGCCAGTACCAAGGTGGAGCCCAGCAGCCCGAACAGCAGGGCCAATCTAGCGAACAGTTTCAACATGGGTAGGCGCGTCTCGTGACGCTTGGGTTTCGAGAACATCCGGCGCATCGGGCAGGCGTCGGGTGGCAGCCACGGTGGCAAATCCCGGGCCCAGTACCAACAGTACTTCGCTGCCGGCAAACTGGACCGCCACCAGCGAGGTGCGGTTCCCCAGGGGGCGCACCTCCAGGACATCGATGCGCTGGGTGGCCTTGCCCTTGCGGCCCAGGCCCATGCCCTGGCGTGACATGAAGTAGACGACGGCCACGCCCAGCGCCACGCTGACCAGCAGCGACAGGATCACGCGAGCGTAGTCAATCTCCATGGCTCGCGGGCTCAGGCGTTGAACTGGCTGACTTCGGTCACCCTGAAGCCCAGTGAATCCCCCACAGCGACCAATTCGCCATGGGCCACCACCTCGCCGTCCAGCATCAACTCCATGGGCTCGTTCACGAGCCGCGCGAACTTGACCACCGACCCGCTCTTGAGGGCCATGAGCTCGTCGACAGTGACTTCGGTCTCGCCTACACGGATGTGCAGTGCGACCTTGACGTTCTTCAGCAGATCAAGGCGTCGCTGCAACAGCGGCTTTCCCTTGCCTTGCGGCTCCTGCAATTCGTTCAGCGCGATCGGGGCGACGGGGGTCGTCGGTTCCATGCCAGTTTCCCTTTCAGTTTTCGAATATTTCCATCGCCAGCGCCTGGCCACGTCGGCCGGGGTAGGACTTCAGCTTGATGTCGGGGTGGCCCGGAACCCGGACCTCGAAAGCGCTGTCCAACGGCTGATCCAAAGTGATCACGTTGCCCGGCGTCAATTTCAGGAACTCCGTGACCGGCATCTCAAACGCTTGCGAGCACACGCTCAGGCGCACGGGCGCGCGGCCCAGGCTGGCGGGCAGCCTGACCATGCCCAGCCGCCGGGACGCAGAGCGCAGCGGAAGCAGCCAGCGCGCGAGCACGCCGCGCGGCAGGTACAGCACAACGTCTGTCGCAGCGAGCGCGAGTCGCAGTTTGACGCCGTCAAACCCCCATTGGTCCGACGCCAGAACGTCCAATGCGACTGGCGTCAGATCAGGTGCGGCAGGCAAATCGAGCAGGCGGGCCACAAAGTCGCACAAGGCATTGCGCCCCAGCGCTGCGAGCACGTCATTCAGGCGCGTGTCGGCCAAGAGCTTGTCCCCTTCGAGGACGCACCGGCGACCGACACCCAGCACGCCGTCATGGGGTAGCCACGCCAGAGTGGTCGCAGTTGCCGCCAGCAGCGTGCCGTCCGCTGCGGCCGGAATCTCCACGCCGAAAGCACCCGCGCTGCACGCCTGCAGTGATAGCTCGGGACGCTGCGCACTGGCCAGCCAGCCTTGGGCCCACGCGGCCAGCACTGGCTCAAACCGGGCACGCAGCGCGGCCAGATCAGCGTCTCCCAAAGGACGAAGTGTTTGCTCCTGGGTCAACGCTGACTCCTGAGTTCAAATACGTGACCCAGCATTTCGTTGGCCGTGGAAATGATCTGCGAGGAGGCCTGAAAACCACGCTGCACCAGGATGAGGTCGCCAAATTCGTCAGACAGGTTGACGTTGGAGCCTTCCAGCGACTTGGTCTTGACTTCGCCCAGGCCGTTCTGGCCGGAGTGGCCGTAGATAGGTGTGCCCCCGCCAGCGTAGAGGTATTGCCCGCCGCCGAGCTCCTCCAAGTCCTGCAGGTTGTCGAAATCCGCCACGACGATGTCCCCCAGCGTCGTCTTCTGACCGTTGGTATAGGTGATCTCCAGTTTGCCATCGGCCGTGCCGGTGACGCTGGCGATGCTGCCCATGCCATGGCCGTCGGCCGGCGTGAAAGTGACGGTGGAGGTACTGCCCGAGCTATTGCCAGTACATGTGGAGAAGTCAAAACTGACGGTCGAGGTGCTCCCCCCCACAGCCGCGATATCGACCGACAGTTTGGCCGTGGCTGCGTCCGCGACGCCCGCGGGAGCGTTGCGCGAGAAGGAGATCTTGCCTGATTTGAGAACGTTGCCCTTGTCGTCCTTGATCGTGACCTCCTTCTCGTTCATCGTGCCGGCCGCATTCTGCGTGGTGGCTGCGGCAATCGTCACGCTCAGGACGTGGGTGCCACCGAGGTTGTCGATCACGTTGACGCTCTGGATCACCTGATCGGTCGTCATCGACGGGTCGACGGACATGTTGCCCGCGAACTTCACCACCGTGGACGCCTTCGGTTGACTGACTTCCTGGCCCTGGGTTGTGGCACCCGTGATCTTGCCCTTGTCGTTCCGAATCTGCAGCTGCGACTTGGTTCCCGACTGCACGATGTTGCCGTCCTTCAACTCAAACTGCCCGGTGCGCACGTAGATCTTCTGGCCATTCGCATCGGTCAGCATGAAAAACCCACGACCATTGAGCGCGAGGTCCAGGTCACCGGAGGTACTCTTTAGGTCGCCCGGCTTGAAGTTCAGCAAGGTACTTCCATAGCTCACTCCGGTGCCGAACTGCTGGTAGTTACCCGAGCGCAGCGCGCCCTGCGCGAACGAGCCAGGCCCCACCAGGTCCGAAAAGCTGCTGGTTTTCGCTTTGAAGCCCAGCGTGTTCATGTTGGCCACGTTGTTGCTGATGGTCTTCAGGCCACTGGAATAGGCGTGCATGCCTGCGATACCGATGTTGATTGAATCCAGCATGATGGTTCCTTTGATCAGAGATGGTGAAAGTCAGGGGTTGCGAACCAGGATGATCCTGTCCGGGGTGATGTTGGGCAGCACGGTGCTGCCCGACGTGATGCTGAATTGAGGCGTTCCGCCCTGGAAGGTGACCGACGTCACTACGCCAATCGCGCTGCCCGTGTCGGTGGCGACCTCCACCTGCTTGCCCAGCAGGCTGATGACTTGAGTGGCGGATTGCACGGCCAACAGACTGTCCACTTTGTCCGTGAGCTGGCGCGACTGCTCCAGCGATGTCATCTGCGCCAACTGTGTCACGAACTGGGCACTGTCCACCGGCTTGAGTGGATCCTGGTAGGTCAATTGCGCGAGCACGATTTTCAGAAACGAATCCAGATTGATGCCGTTGAGACCGGACGATGCGGCGGCGCTGCTGATTGCTGAGGTTGCCATGATTACTCCTGTGTCAAACCTGCCAACGTTGGGTTGAAAAATGGGTTGCCGTTGTAGTGAAGACGCGCCAGGCGGCAGCCATGTCGGGCGACCTCGTGCTCAATGGCCCTGCGTACCGCCGGGGTCCATTCGTGCGCGCGCAAGGTTGCCCAGATGGCGACGGCCACGCCGCCCTGGGCGCTGGTGACAGCGACGGAAGTACCTGCCACGCCGGGAGGCCGAGTGGGCAGGAACTGGGTTCCGTGAGACCCGACGCCCGCGTTCATTTCGTCGACCGTTTCCCCCGGTGCCGCCGCCGGATTGAATTGCCACCTCAGCACCTGCCCCACACTCGGATCCTGCACAAGACGCAACCCCTGGCTCACACCCGCACCCACGGCGGCTTCGCCACTCGTGGTGAGTCTGGATGGCACCTCCACCAAGGAGGCAGAACCAGACAGCGGTGCCTGCCCCCGTGAGGAGGCCGATGCCTGCCTCGGGACGAGGGCGTCGTCCGACGGATTCATTGCGACCGTGCCCGTTGTCGAGGCGTGAGCGGGCAGCCCCTGGGGAGAGCGGCGACCGGCTCGCGCACGACCCGCAGGCACATGGTCCACATCCACCCGCTCGTCAGACTGCATCCCGGTTTGCTCCGTGGCCGCCAACTGAGGAGTCGACGTTGGCGTGCCCTGCCTGGCTGGCTCGCCACCCCGCACGCTGTCCTGGCGAGAACCGTCACCAAGCGGTGGCCCGCTGGACTCGGGCCTGTCAACCGCATCCTGGCCGGGCGAAACGCTGGGCGCGAGCGTGCTCACCCTGGCGACCTCGAACGCGCGCCCCCAGTTGCCTTCGAGCTGCCGTAGCGTCGCCAGAAAGGAGCCGCGACCGACACCGTTGTGGGCCGCCACGACGGGATGTCGGCTCTCGGCCGCACGGCCCAAGGCGTCAGGCAAGGAAGTTAAAGCTGCCATGGCTGCTCCGTTGTCGCGCGACAAATGCGTCCTCTCCTGCGTGCTCCGCCTGCTGCTTGAGCGCACGCGACAACTTGCCCTTGCTCTTGCGGTACTCCTTTTTGATGATCTCATGCCCCGCGGTCGCCTGCAGCAGCTGTTCGCGCGCCAGCGACAGTTCGTCCGACAAAGTGAGATGCTCCTCCTCGATAGCGCGCGACTGCCTTTGCGCGGCATGCACGCTGGCCACGCCGCTGCGATACACGACGGGATCAAACGTAGGCATGGCATGGAGCAAGGCATTCAGGCTCGACGTCTGCAACTGCTCGACTTGCCTGGCCCGACTGAGCCTCTGCTGCAAGCGGTCCGCCTGCTGATCGAGATCGGTCACCTTGGAGCGGGCGCTGTCGCAGTCCAGACCCTTGAGCGCTTCCACGATCCCCAGCACCGCCACCTTTCTTCGCTTGTTACGCACTGTCGCCTCCCACGATTTGGGCCAGGGCCTGCACACCTGCCGCCCGGCTGCACTTGTTCACCAAGTCTTGCGCCACATGCTTCACGAGCTGTCCGTGCAATGCAATGGCGCGGTCAATCTCCGCCGAGTTCCCGCTCTTGTAGGCACCTGTCTCGATCAGGATGCGCGACTTCTCATACTGCGCCATGGCCGCCACCGCCGCATGCGCGGCCTGTACTTCCGCAGGGGTCGCCACCGCGCTCATCAGGCGGCTGATACTGCGCGTGACATCGATCGCGGGGTAACGCCCCTGCTCGGCCAGTTCGCGCGACAGCATCAGGTGCCCATCGAGCAGCGAGCGCATGACCTCGGACAGCGGATCCTCGATGTCGTCGGACTCCGACAGCACACTGAACACGCCAGTGATGGCGCCGCCGCCCTCGGTCGCGCCGCAGCGCTCCACCACCTTGGGCAGGGCTGCAAACACCGACGGTGTGTAGGCCCGGGTGGTGGGTGGCTCGCCAATGGCCAAACCAATTTCGCGCAGCGCCATGGCGTAGCGGGTGATGGAGTCCATGACGAACAACACATGGCGCGACTGCTCGCGGAAATACTCCGCCAAGACCAGGGCGAAGTGCACGGCGCGCACGCGCAGCACCGCAGGCTGATCGGAGGTGGAGGCCACCAGGATGGTCTTGCCGCGATCCACCTCGGACACGTTGTTGCGCCAGAATTCGGCCGCTTCGCGCCCCCGTTCCCCGACAAGGCAGATCACCTTCACGTCGCTGACAACATTGCGCGAAATGGCGTTGACCAGGGTTGTCTTGCCCACACCGCTGCCGGCGAACACGCCAATGCGCTGACCCGTAGCCAAAGTAAGGAGGGAGTCGATCGCACGCACACCGGTCTCCACCACCCCGAGCTTCGCGCCGCGCTGCATGGGAGGCGTGATCACGCCGTGCAGGCTGCGCGCCACTTGACCCTGCACGCTCGCGCCACCATCCAGGGGCCGACCCAGACCATCCACTGCCCGGCCCAGGAACTCGTCTCCCACCCACACGGCGCTGGACTTGAGTTCGACCTGCACGCGGTCGCCCACACGCACACCATCGGTGGCGCCGAAAGGCATGAGCACGATGGACTCGGTTGTCGCACTCACTGCCTCGGTCATGAGCACGCGACCATCGCTGCACGCCACTTGGCACACCGTACCGATCGCCACGTTGGGCCCGTTGGCTTCGATAAAGCCGGGAAGCACACGCGTGACAAAACCCACGTGCCGAACGAAGTCGGCATTCTTCAGGCGTTGCACGAAGGGGTGCTGGTCAAGCGATGGCATCTTGGTCCGTGATCTTCGAAAAATGCGCGCGGATCAGTTCCAGGTGGGTATCGATGCCCGCATCCACCCGACCCAGCTTCAACTCGAACACGCAGGCACCCGCAGCCAATTGGGCGTCCGGCACGAACTGCACGCAGTCACCGTGGCGTGCCTGCAGCGTGGGCACCAGATCGGCGTGTTCGCGCAGGTCGCGCTCAGACAGGCGAACTCGCAGTACGCTCGCATCGGACAGTTGGGACATCTGCTGTCCCACGATGTCCCGCAACAATGCCACCCGCGCTTCGTCGCAACCCAGCACGCGCTCCAGGGTGACGCGCGCCAGCTCCACCGCCAGGTGCTCGGCTTGGGCGAGGGTGTGCTCAAGTTGCTCCAAGGATTGGGCAATACCCGTCTGCAACTTCTCCAGCCACTGTTCTTGCGCGGACTGCACGGACTTGGCCCCGTCGGCAAATCCTTCCTGGTAGGCCTTCTCTGCCGCGGCCTCGGCCGCCTGCTTGCGCGCCTGCGCCACACGCTCAGCCACCAGCGCCTGCGCCTCGGCCTGCGTCAACAGCGGCTCGGCAACCGTCACGGGCGCTGGCGCGGGGGCGCCGCCCGGCGTCCCCGACATCGTACCCGAGCCGATACCCGACGGGCGCAGCGCCGGCGCACCTGCGACGGGACGTGCCCGCCCGATGGGACGCGCCTCCAATGGTTCTGGCGCCAGATCCGTTAGACGTGTGACCATGATCTGATCCAATTTCCCAGGACGTTCCACAGGGACGCCGACCGCGGGATTTGCTCGGTGCGTGGTCGAACGCCTGCATCCGGTACTTCGCGGACAAACGGTCCCGCCAGAAGGAGGGTCCGCAGTTGCACACTCGCGCACGACAGACGCCGATCGGGTAGGTCCGACAGCAGGGTTCGCAGTTTGGTCACGCGCTCGGTCGACAACCCGTCGATCAACCGGTCGCGTTCCTCGGCCGCAAGGTCGGCCAGCACGGTGGCGGTCACTCCCACGGGCATGGCTTCAAGATCCAGGCGTGCCACCGCCTGCTGTGCTTCGGATGTCGCCTGCGATCTGGCCTGTGTCTGCAGCGCGGCCGTGAAACCACTTGGCGCCACCGCGCCTGTCAGCTGCTCGCGCAGAGCCCGTGCCTGCGCCACGGGCAAAGCCCGGAAAATGGCCTCCTGGTCCGCGGCACCGAGCCGTGCCACCTCGGCCAATAGCGTCTGCAATGCCCCGCCGGAAACGGTGCCGATGCTCATGCCCGGGCCCCCACGCCCTTCCACCTCGTTCGGGGCACTGCCGCGAGTGGCGGTCTTCGCAACTTGGGTCACCCCGATCATGGTCATGGACCCACCGCCTTTTCCTGCAGCAGTTCGGACAGGCGGCGCACCATGCGTGAGCGCTCCTCGTCGCTCAATGTCGTCGCGCCGGAGGTAGGACTGACCCGCCGCACCTGGGCATGCCAGAACCAGCCAATGACACCGATAAGTACGGCTATCAACAACCCCAGCGCCAAGGCCTCCGAGCCAACGGTGCTGCCCTGCTTGCCCGCAGAGGCCGACAGCAGGCGTTGCGCTGGCGTGGCCTCGGTACCAGGCGTTGCCGAGGCTGGCGAGGTCATTGCCTTGACCGATTGCGCGTCGGGCGGTGCCACCGACGTGGCCTCCGTATTGAAGATGGCGATGTTGTCCCCGCGCTCGCTCACCAACCCGATGGAGCTCGCGACCAGGGCCTTGAACCGCTCCAGGTCCGCCTTGTCCACGCGCCCTTCGACCAGTGCGCCCACATGGATGCGGCGGATGGCGCCCGGTGCCACGGTGGTTTCCTCCACACGCCGCTGCGAGTTGCGCCTGGACACCGCGGCCGCGGCGGGTTCCGCCTTGGAGGCCGCAGTGGCCGCATGGTCCACACTGGCGCCCCGATCGTCGGGGGATGTGCGGGCATCGGCAGCGCTTGCTGCACGCTCAGCGGTGCCGCTGGACGAGGTGGACTCGTTGAGCAGCTTGGTCTGGTCGAAGTTCAGCGTCAGGTCCACCGTGACCTGCGTGCGGCCGGCGCCGAAGATCTTGTCCGCGTGCGCCAGGATGCGGCGCACGTAATGCTCTTCCAGCTCGAACTTCTGCTCCATGCGGGGATCGGTGCTCAGTCCGGAGGCATCGGACGCTACCGCCGGGCCCGTCTGGGCCGACTGGTTCACCACCGCCACATCGGACAGCTCCAGATCGGGCACGGCCGCCGCCACCAGGCGCTGGATGCTGCGCACCGTGGCCTTGTCCAACGCGCCAGGCGTCTTGGGCGCTATCGCCACCGAGGCCTTGGGCTTGGAGCCGGCACGGCGCAGGTAGCCACTGTCGGGCAAAGTCAGGTGCACGCGCGCGCTTTCCACCGATTCCAAGCTCATGATGGTGCGCGCCAGCTCGCCCTGCAAGGCGCGCTGGTAGTTCACCTTTTGCGCAAACTCGGTCAGGCCCAGGTCGGCGTTGTTGAACAACTCGAAGCCCACCGTGCCCGACAGTGGCAGATCCTTGCCCAGCACCTTCACCCGTGCGCTGTGCACCTGCGATTCCGGTACCAGGATGGTGCCGCCACCCGCGTCCAGCCGGTACTTGATCTTCTGCTTGTCCAGCTCAGCCGTGATGGTGGCCGCGTCCTGCGGGCGCAGGTTGCGAAACAGGGTCTGGTAGGACGGCATCGCCACCCAGTACACCCCCCAGGCAAACAGCCCGCCCAGCACGAGCAACAGCCCGACAAACACGCCCTTCTTCACCGAAGAAGATTCATTCCAGATATTCAACAACAGGTTCATATATCACTTACCAGGTTCGGTCGCACGCACACATCCATACCGGGTGCGGGTCAAATCTGCATGCGCATCAGTTCCTGAAAACCTTCAATGGCCTTGTTGCGGATCTGCAGGGCCAACTGCAGATTCATCTTGGCCTCCTCCATCGCCAGGATGGCCTGGTGCGGCGGGATGGCCTCGCCCGCCGCGACCGAGGCGAGCGTGGCGTCGGCCACATTGAGCGACTGGTTCACCTTGTCCAGGCCCTGCAGCAGCATGGATTCAAACGAAGCCTGCGGCTCGCTGACCGGGGAGAACTTCAGGGTGGGCGCGAGACTGATGGCCTCGATCGCGGGAATGGCGGGGGACGTCATTACTTGGCTCCTATTTCCATGGCACGCTGGAACATCGTGCGCGCGCGGGTGAACGCGACCAGGTTGGCCTCGTACACGCGGTTGGCGGCGATCATGCTGGTCATCTCGCGCACATGGTCAATGTTGGGATACGACACGAAGCCCGAGGCATCCGCGTGGGGATGGGCGGGGTCATGCACCCGCTTGGGCGCCACCTTGGACTCTTCCAGCCCGAGCACTTGCACGCCCGCGGCCTGCACGCCGAACCCGGACGTGTTCGGCGTGCCCGTGGGCGCCACCAGCTGCGAGAACTTCGGGCCGGACACCAGCATCTTGGCCGTGTAGGGGGTTCCGTCCGGTGTACGCGTGGTGTTGAGATTGGCCAGGTTGGCGGCAATCACCTCGACGCGCTGCCACTCGACATCCATGCCCGAACGGGCGATTGCAAAGACCGGATGCGTCATGCGCCCCTCCCGTCGCTGAAGGCCAGCTTGGCCGTGGACAGGCGCCGGTCCAGCATGGCCACCAGCAACTGGTAGCTCATGCTGGTCTCGGACAGGCTGGCCACTTCCTGGTCGATGCGCACGCGCTCCCCTGCGGGACCCTGAACCGACTCGCGCGTGAACTGCGTGATGGGCGACTGGCGCACGCTCTGCACGTCGCCCGTGGCCATGGCGCGGCGCAGCGCGGACTCGAAGCTCACGTCCGAGGCCACGAACCCTTCGGAATTGGCGTTGGCGATGTTGTTGGCGGTGACGGTCTGTCGCAGCAACAAACCATCCAATGCCTTGATCGCGGCTAATGCGGTGATATCCACAAACGGTCTCCTGGTTATTGAACAATGAGTTCGGCGTGCAAGGCGCCAGCGGTTTTGACGGCCTGCAAGATGGCAATCATGTCGCGCGTGCTGACCCGCATGCGGGCCAGCGCCTGCACCAGATCGGCCACGGTGGTATTGGGGAACACGGCCGTGCCGGCGCCATTGCCCTCGCTGGCGCTCAGACGGGTGTTGGTGATGACCAGGCTGCGCACGCCGGAGCCCGTCACGCCGATCAGCCCCGGTTGCGAGGCGCTAACTTCAGCCGTGACGGCCACCTTCAGGTCCCCATGCGAAATGGCGACGGTGGAGACTTTCACGTCCCCGCCCGCCACGACGGTGCCGGTCTTTTCGTTGACAACCACGGTGGCATGCTGATCCGGGGTGACCTTCAGGCCTTCGATGCGCGACATGAAGCGGTTCAGGCTGCCCGATTGCGCCGGATCGGTCTTGATGCGCACGGCCGCGGCGCCGTCAGCCACGGCCACGTGGGCGCCCAAACCCTGGTTGATCTTGTCGGCCACGCGCTCGGCGGTGGTCACGTCCGGGTTCTTGAGCACGAACACGAGTTCATTCGCGGCCGCCCCCAGATCGGGCTTGACCGCCACTTCCACCGTGCCCCCCTCGCTCACCACGCCAGCGGTGGTGTGGTTCTTTTGCGCGAGGTTGCCATTCGCGTCGTAGCGGTAGCCCCCCACTGTCACGGCCCCTTGGGCCAGGGCATAGACGACCTTGTCAGGCCCATACAGCGGCGTCATCACGAGCGCGCCACCGGCCAGGCTGCGCGCGTCACCCACCGAGGTGACGGACACGTCCATCTTGTCGCCCACATAGGCGGACGCCGGCAGGGTGGCGGTGACGATCACCGCCGCCACATTGCGGCTTTCCAGTTCATCCGCCCCGACCTGAAGGTCGAACTGTCCGAGCACATTGGCCAGCGCCTGGCGCGAGGAGCGATTGCGGCTGGAGTCACCCGTGCCCGCCAGCCCGGTGACGATGCCGTAGCCGGTGAGCATGTTGTCGCGCCACCCGAGGAAACGACCCATGTCCTTGAGGCGGACCTCCTGCGCGCCAACAGGCAGCGCGAACATCCATCCCAGCGCCAGTACAGCGGCAAAGCGTTTCATGCAGTTGTTCATCAGAGCCCCAACCATGTCCAGATACGGGAGATCAGCCCAGGCCTGGACTTCTCAGTCAGCACGCCATCGCCGACATATTCGATCTTGGCGTCCGCCAGACGGCTGGACAGCGCGGTGTTGTTCTCGGCGATGTCCGCACGCCGCAGGCGGCCGGACAGGCGGATATTGGTCTTCTCACCGTGCACGTCGATGGCTTGCGCTCCCTTGACCAGCAGGTCCCCATTGGCCAGCACTTCCTGTACGGCCACCGTGAGCTGCGCCACCAGGCGGCCGGTCCGCTGCACGCTGCCACGCCCGGCAAAACCGTCGGCCAGCTGGACATTGCCCCCTTGCTGGCGACCGCTGCTGGTTGAGCCCATGCCCACGCTCAGACCCGTGTTCTTGTCGGTGCTGGTATCCGTGGAGTTGGATGCATCCGAGTTTTCGAACACCACGATGGTCACCAGGTCACCTACCTTGAGGGCGCGCCGATCTGCCGTGAGCGCGGAGAAGCTCTGGGGCTTGTACAGGTCCGCGGCCCATGTGGCATGGGCCAGCAGCAGACCGCCCAACCCGAGCGCCATGAAACGTCTTGACAACTTCATCGAATCAACTCCCAAGTTCCTTCGGCAGCAGGGCGGATGACCGCCAGGCCACCGTTCTCGAAATAGGCCCAGGCGTTGCGGCCCGCCGCAGCGTCCGACGCCAGATGTGCCTGGCGCGACACCTGCACCGGACCCACGCGGCTGGTCAACTGCACCGCGTCGTGCGCACGCGCCTGAGCCAGCAGCGGCGTCTGTTCGGCCGGCACGAGCTCACCCGCGGACAAATCACTCGCCACGCGCACCACATGGGCCGTGGCGTCATAGCTGGCGCGGTGGGCCACCGGCGTGGCCGATCGCACGGCCAGCACGTCGCTGGTACGCAGCGCCTGGCCCCGCGCCACGGGATGCCGAAGTTGCAGGGCCGCAAAGCCTTGCGCCGCGGTGGCATTCAGGTGCAGCGTCGTGGCCCGCACAGCGTCCACGTACACGCCCACCCGCACGGCCAGTGGCGCCTCGACTGACGCGCCCTGGGCCACATCGGTGCGCAGACTGACCTCGCCTACGGGCACACACAGGGCGGGCGGCGCCTGCAGCAGACGTACGGCGCAGGAGCGCCCCATGGAGGGCGGGCAACTGCGCGGTTCAGACTGCTCGATACCAGCAGACAGTTGGTCCGGACCGAGGTTTTGGCCAGCCACCTGGATGCGCACGCGGGCATCGGTCAAGCGCCCTGGGTGGACGGCGAACACGCCCGGCAACTGCTGAACGATGCGCCGAGCCGCCTCCTTGTGCGACAGGCTCAGGTCGGCGCAGGACTGCACCGGCACAAGGCGGATCTGGGCGAGCTTGTCGGACAGCTCGCTCTGGTGCCCGGCAACGGGTCGAACCACATCGGCGGCCGTCACCCACGCACCGCGGACCTGTACCTCGGACTGGAAGTCCAGGGGCAACTGGCCCGTGGACACCACACCGGCCAGGACCATCGCGCTCACGCCCAAAGTGCTCATCAGATCGGCTTCCCCGGGTTCAGCGCTTCAAGCCGTTGGTCATGCCCATGAGCTCATCGGCGGCCTGGATCACGCGGGCGTTGGCGCCGTAGGAACGCTGGATCCACAGCAGGGACACCATTTCCTCGGTGATGTTCACGTTGGAGCCTTCGATATAGCCCTGCGCAATGGAGCCCAGTCCCTGCTCCGCCGGGCGGCCGCGCACGACATCCGTCTGGTTCTCGCGCAGCTTGAACACGCCGTCACCCAGAGCCTCCAGGGCGGAGGCGGTTTGCGCGGACACCAGCTCCAACTGCCCGATCTGCCGGGGCGTGGTGCTGCCCCCCACGGTCGCGAAAACGCGACCACGCTCGTCGATCAACACGGATTGCGTGCGCTGCGGCAGGGCGGACACGCCCTTGAGCGGAGTGCCCTGCGGTGCCGTGAGCAGGCCATCGCGGTTGACCTTGATCGTGCCACCGCGCCACAACAGCGTTTCACCGTTCTGGCCCAGCAACTCCACGAAGCCGCTGCCCCGGATGGCAATGTCCATGGCGCCATCGGTCTTCTTGTAGTCGCCTGGCGTCAACACCTTGGGCAAGTCCATGACGGACACGCCCAGGCCCGGGCTGGAGGGACGCGCCAGCGCCTCGGCGTTAGGGGTGCCCTCGGGGTTCGCCGGTGGCGTCACCAACTCGGCAAACACGACCGAGCTGCGCTTGAAGGCGTTCGTGTTCAGGTTGGCGAGGTTGTTGGACACAATGTCCAGCGCCGATTGCTGCGCCCGAAGCCCGGTGGCGCCGATGTAAAAGCTGTTGTTCATTACTGTCCTTCTCCTATTCTGCGAATGGCGCGGTCCATCATGTCGTCTTGCGACTGCACGATGCGTTGCCCGAACTCGAAGCGTTTCATCGCTTCCATCAACTGAACCATTTCCGTGCTGCTGGTGACGTTGGACGCCTCCAGGAATCCCTGGCGGACCGAGGACGCAGTCGCGGCGACGGGCAGCTGGCCCAAGGCGTCGAAGCCACTGCCCCCCATGCGCTGCAGGCCGGCCTTGTTGGAAAAATCCCAGACACGGACCCGGCCTATGGCGTGGTCTGCGTCCAACACCGTGCCGTCGCGCTCGACGCGCAACTTGTCGGTCTTGGCCACGATGTCACCCCCCTCGCCCTGTAGCGCCATGCCCTGGGCATTCACCAGACGCCCGCTCTCGTCGCGCCGAAACGCACCGGAGCGGGTATACAGGACCTGGGTGCCGGAACGCACCTCGAAGAAGCCCGAGCCCACGATGGCCAGGTGATTGACGTTGCCGGTTTCCATCAGCGGCCCCTGCGCGAAGTCGGTTGCCACCGCGCTCACCGCCGCCGGGGCGAGATGGCCGTTGGCGGAACCCGCCGCCAGTGTCGAGAGGCTGTTGGCGAACGGCGCGGATGTCAGCAGTCCGCGCTTGAAGCCGTGGCTGGAAGCATTCACGAGGTTGTTGCTGATCATTTCGACCCGAGCCGATTCGGCGCGCAACGCCTCCACCGCCGTCTGATAGGGAACAGGCATCAACGAACTCCTTTCTGGTGCCCCGACACGCGACACCGAGATGGAGCAGCGATGCGGCGGGGTGGACGCATGAAGTTGACAGTCACCATGTGTTCCTCCCTTGCGCCGCTCATGCCGCCGAGGCCGGCTTGTCCATCGGAACCGAAACCACGCCGAACGACTTCAGGTCGATCGACGTGGGCACCTCGGACACCGCCAGCACGGCCAGGCGCGGCACGGCGCGACGCGTAAACGACTTGATATGGCGTCGCAACTCCGGGCTGCACAGCAGCACGGGCGACCGGTTGTTGCGCATCATGTTTTCGGCGAAGGTAAGCAGTTTTTTCAGAAGCTGCTCGGCCAGGCGCGGATCCAGCACGAAGGCACCCGTGCCGTCGCTGGACTGGACGCTGTGCGCGATGGTGGACTCCAGCGTGGGATCCATGGTCAGCACCGCAAGCGCCTCCTGGTTGCCGCGCAGGCTCTGACAGATGGGCAGACCCAGCTTTTGCCGCACCAGCTCCGTCAACACGGCCGGGTCTTTTTGGCCGCGCCCGGCGTCGGCCAGCGTCTCCACGATCAGATCGAGGTTGCGGATGCTGACGTGCTCGGTCAGTAGATTTTGCAGAATGCGCTGCACATCCGAAACGGCCAGCACGTTGGGCACCAGCTCTTCCACGAGCCCCGGCTGACGGCTGCGCACGCCATCGAGCAGGCGCACGGTTTCGGCTCGCGTCAGCAGTTGCGAGGAGTTGACCCTCAGGGTTTCGGTGAGGTGCGTGACCAGCACCGTCATGGCATCGACCAGGGTGTAGCCGCCTTGGCGCGCCGCATCACGCTCCGTTTCGGCAATCCATACGCCGGGCAAGCCGAACGCCGGATCCTTGGTGACCGTGCCGCGCAGGGGCGGCATGTTGGCGGAGGTGTGGATAGCCAGCGTCTGGTCCGGATGGATCGTGCCACGCCCGAAGCGACTGCCTGCGATCAGAATTTCGTAGTCGTTGGGCGCCAGCTTGGCCGAGTCGTGGAACACGACGGAGGGCACCACCATGCCGAAGTCCTCGGTGTGCTGCTTGCGAAACACCCCCACGCGTTCGGCCAATGCCGCCTCGACGTTGCCCCAGGCGTTGATCAGCGCCTGGCCCAGGGTCACCTCCACGGGCAGCAGGGGCCTGACTTCGGACTCCTTGGCCTGTTCCGCCGCGGCCTGCGTGGCTTCCTCTTCGGTCTTTTGCTCCGGATGGCGCTTGCGCACGAAGAGGTAGACACCGATCACCAGCAACACCAGGATGGAAAATGGCCACATGGGCATTCCCGGCAACAGCATCAAGCCGGTGAGCGCCACCAACACGATGAGTTGCACGCGCGGGAACTGCACCAACTGCTTCATGATTTCGGAGCTGAGCTCGCGGTCGGACGCGGAGCGGGTCACGATGATGCCGGTGGCCACCGCGATCACCAGCGCCGGCACCTGGGTCACGATGCCGTCGCCGATGGTCAGCAGCGTGAACGTGCGCAGCGACTCGTCCCAGCGCATGCCCATCTGGGTAGCCCCGATGATCAGCCCGCCCAGGATGTTGACCAGCAGGATGATGATGCCGGCGATGGCGTCGCCCTTGACGAACTTGCTGGCGCCGTCCATGGCCCCATAGAAGGAGGCTTCCTTTTCCAGGCCTTTGCGCCGCGCCTTGGCTTCGTCCTGGTCAATCAGCCCCATGTTCAGGTCGGCGTCAATGCTCATCTGCTGGCCCGGCATGGCGTCGAGCACGAAACGCGCTGCCACTTCGGACACGCGCTGCGCACCGTTGGTCACCACCACGTATTGCACGATGATCAGGATCAGGAACACGATCAGACCGATGACGAAGTTGCCCTGCACCACGAAGGAGCCCACCGCGGCGATCACCTGCCCCGCCTCGGCACCCGACAGGATCAGGCGCGTGGCGGCCACGTTGAGCGACAGGCGAAACAGCGTCGCCACCAGCAACAGCGAGGGAAAGGTGGAGAAGTCCACGGGCCGCGGTACGTAGAACGTGAGCAAGAGGATCGTCAGCGCGAACGCGAAGTTCGTCAGGATCAGCAGGTCCAGCAGGGCCGAGGGAATGGGCGTGAACAGGATCAGCAGGATGGACACGACCATGAAGACCAATACCAGATCGGTCCCCTTGCCCAGAACCTTTCCGAATGCGTTCATCTTCCTAGCTCACGGCAGCCTGGGGCTTGTTCTTGCGTAACGCCAGGTAGATCCTGGCCGTCTCTGTGAACAGCTCTTCCGGCAATTGCTGATTCATGGGCACCCGAAAGAACAGGCGCCGCGCCAATTTGGGGCTTTCCACCACCGGCACCGAGTACACAAACGCCAGGCGCTTGAGTCGCAGAGCGAAGTCGCCGGCCCCCTTGGCCACCGGCATCGGGGCGTTCATGGTCTTCTGGTCGTACTTGAGTGCAACGGCGTAGTGCGTGGGGTTGGTCACGAGCACATCGGCACCGCGCACGGCGCGTAGCGATCTGGCCTTCTTGAGCATTTCGAGCTGAAACTTCTTGCGCTGCTGCTTGATGCGTGGATCGCCCTCGCGATTGCGGGACTCCTCGCGCACTTCGCGCCGGCTCATCATCATCTGGCGACCAAACTGCCAGCGCACGAACATCACGTCAATCGCCGCGAACACGGCCATGGACGCTGCCAGCCAGAACAGCAGGCGGATGCCATGCTGCTGCATAAGTCCGATGGACTGCAACGCGTCCGGGTTTGTGGCCAGCACGTGCTGAGAGGCGTCGCGTATCACGAAGTAGGCGCAGGCCACGTACAGCACCAGTTTCAGGCAGCTCTTGACCGTCTCAAAGATCGTCTGCACGGAAAACAGGCGCTTGATGACGTTCATGGGGTTGATGCGGTTGAGGTCGGGCTTCAACCCTTCGGGTGCGAACAGAAAGCCAATTTGGATCAGGATGGACAGCACGGCAGCGCCCAACAGCACGAACATCAGCGGCAACACAGTCTGCAGCCCTTGGGCCAACAGCGACGTCGTCCACATAGACAGCTCCGTGCTACCTGGCGCCAGGCTCGGCGCTTGGGCGATGGCCTTTTGCATCATGCGGGCCAGCCGCTCGCCAAGCGCCCCGCCGTTGGACCACAGGTACACCGCAGCCGCTCCCAGCACGGCAAAGGTCGTCAGGTCCTGACCACGCGCGACCGACCCTTTCTTGCGGGCCTGCTCCAGCTTGTACTGGGTGGCCTGCTCGGACCGACTTTGTTCCTGCTCAGCCATTTATGCCAATACCTTTTGAACGAAGCCGAAGCCCGTTTCCAGGCTGCGCAAGATGAGGGGTGCCAACATGCCAGCGGCCAGGGCCAGCACCAGCAGCAGCACAATGCTCTTGACCTGCAGGCTGATCATGAGGATGTTCATCTGCGGCAAGGCCCTTGAAATCACCGCCAACGCGATGTCCGTCAGGAACAGGACCACCATGGAAGCGCCCGCCGCAGCCACGCCCAGCAGGAACATGGCGCTGGTCTGAGCGATGAACAGTTCCGGGTTCAAGGTCGTGGCCAACATGCCCACCGGAACGGCGGCCAGGGTGACACCCATGAGGCGCAACAAGTCGTGGTGCCCATTCGTGGCGAAGAACACCGAACCCGCGACGAAGGCGAACATCGTGCCCACCATGGGCGTCTGACGCTTGGTCGCCGGATCGATCACCAGCGCCAGGGACAAGCCGGCCTGAGTGTCCAGGATGCGCCCCGTGACGAAGAAGGCGCCGAAGGCCGACTGCAAAGCAAACGCGAGGGCCGCACCGATCACCAGTTCCCCAGCCAGGCCGATCAACAACGGCCCGGTCTCGAAGCGGGCCAGTTCCGGCGCCACCTTGGCCAAGGGTGCCAGCGCCGCCGCCAGTGCCAGGATGACCGCAGCGCGCACCGACTTGGGCATGTTGAGCATGGCAAAGGGATTGGCGAACGCGAAGACCGGCATCAAGCGGGCCGTGAGGAGGATCACGGCAATCATCCACTCTGATGGCAGGGTCACGCGCATTGCTTGCCACCTACGAGATATTGGGGATGCTGCGGTACAGACTGGTGGCGAAGGACGTCAGCCGATTCAGCATCCAGGGGCCCAATACCAGGAACACCACAAAAACCATGATTAGTTTAGGGACAAACGTCAGGGTCATTTCCTGCAACTGAGTGACCACTTGGAAGATGCCAATCAATACCCCTACGATTAGGGTGGAAAAGAGGATCGGTGCCGAAATCAGGAACGAAGTCCAGAGCAGCTGGGTCACCAATTGCAGGGATTGGTCGGTTGTCATTTCCAAATATCAACATTAAGCGTAATGCGCGCACTCAGAGAAGAATGTGGTTATATCGGTGATATTGTCATGGAAAGGTTTCCAAATGCACTCGGTGTTTCCCCCGAGCAATGTAACATAATGTAACTATTTGTCGCTGTGTGTGAAGTCTTCGAACGCCCCACCGGGCTACCCGTCGCGGGCAACCGCACGGTGCATCAGGGCACACTACCCACGGGGTGTGTCTCCAGCGCCGCAAAGACGGCGAGCCTGAGCTGTTCGGGAGATATCGGCTTGCTGATGCAGTGGACCCCTGGGGGAAACCCGTCCGACCCGACGGACGTCTCGCTGAAACTGGTGACCAGCAGTCGCGCAAATGCCGGCCCCTTGAGGGGAGTTGAGGTCGTGGAGCCGACGCTGCTCCCGCCCCTGACCCGGCAATGCTGGTCCAGCTGAGAAAAGACTTCCGTGCCCAGGCTGCCGTCTCGCAAGTGCTGTGCCGAGATGACCAGATCGGGCGCGACCCAATCCCTCAGACCCGTGACCAGATCACGGCCATCGTTGGCGGTACGGACGGCGCAACCCCAGGTCTCCAGGATCAGCCGCACGGCCTTCAACACCGCCAGATCGTCGTCCACCATCAGCACCCTCAGACCCTGCAACCTGGACCGCAGCCGCGGCTGGGTACGCTCGCCCCGCAACCATCCGGGCACCGCCACCTTGAAAACGCTGCCCTTTCCGGGACGCGACCTCACCGTCACCTCTCCGTCCAGCAAGCGCGCCAACCGCTGCACGGTCGCCAAGCCCAGGCCGAGCCCCGGCTCGGAATCCGCACTGCGAGCGCGCACCGATCCGTCATTGATGCGGTAGAACTCCTCGAAGACGTGTTCCATGTGCTCTTCGGAGATACCCACCCCCGTGTCCCATATCTCGACGGATACATACCGGCCGACATGTCGCGCGGCCACCAGCACGCCACCGTGTGACGTGTACCGTAGCGCATTGCTCACCAGATTGTTGACGATTCGGACCAGCATGTTGCGGTCTGAGTAGACCCAGTACGGAGTCGGCCGCACCCTGAAGGTCAACCCGTGATTTTGCGCCACCACCCGAAAGCTCCCCACCACGTCATCGAACAGGCCCTGCAGGGGAAAGCTCTGCAAGGTCGGCTTCACCACGCCGGAGTCCATCCGGGTGAGCTCCAGCAGTTCCTGCAGGAGCCCGTCCAGCGAGGACGCGCAGTGACTCATCATCTGCAGCCGTTCCAACCGTGAAGGGTTCGTCTCGCTGGCCTTGAGCCCGTCGCACAGCAGCGTCAAGGCATACAGCGGCTGACGCAGGTCATGGCTGGCGGACGCCAGGAAGCGCGTCTTCCCGCGGTTTGCCGCCTCCAGCGCCTTGTTCTTGCGCACCAGTGCCTGTGTGGCCTCGTCAATGCTCAACTCCATCGTATGCCGCGCATTCAGCAAAGTGGTGGCGGCGGTGTTGAAGCCACGTTGCAAGGCACCAATCTCCGCTTCGTCCGTCACCGGAACCAGGACATCGAACGATCCGTGTCCCAATCGTTCGATGGCACGGGCCAGCGTCACCACCGGGGAGCCTACGCGGCGCGCCGCCCACCACGCCATCAGGCCGGCGGCAGCCACGCTGGCCAGAATCGCGAACAGAGCCGTGACAAAGTGCTCTCGTTCAACCCTGGATACGTCGTCCAGACTCACCTCCAGTGTGACCGATCCCACCGTCGCCGCCGGATTGTTCGGGTCCGACACCGCACGCCGGACCTCCAGACATGCAGTGGTTTCGCGTCGCGTTCCGCCGCCCAGTCGTGCAACGATTTCGCCGTCGGCCGACTCCACCTGAATGGTGTTGATCTTGCCGCCCTGAACGGAAGCCGCAATGCGGTTCAGCGTGACACGGTCGTAGTCCCTCAGCGGAACAAAAAGGAGCGTGGCCACCTGTGTCGCCAGCAGTTCGGCGTCGTTGGCCGTGGTTCGGTTCAGCTCGGCCAGATGGAGCCGCGTCAAGAGCACGACCAGCACGAGCGACGTGACCACGGCTGGCAGCACCGCCAGCAACGCCAATCGCTTGATCAGCGGCAACTGGCGCCACAAGCTCACCAGTCTCCGGTCTGCAGCCGCCAGCGCGACGGTGGGGAGGTTGTCTGGCTGGCGTTGCAGCGGAGTGGGCTTCCGGTGTTTCATGACTGAACTATCATTGACGCGCCCACCGGAAAATGCAAGGCGGGCTGGCGGGTCAACACGACACTGCTGGCCGGAGAACTTCTCCGCTTGAAACGAAGCCACTGTTTTCTGGCTGCACGTGACCATCCATATGCCATCATGAACTCGTTTCTTCGATCCGGGACCTTCACAGCGTCAATGCCGTCGGGCTCGCGCCGCCAATTGCTGGCGGGAACGGGGTTGGGGTTGGTCATGCTGGTTGCGCACGGCACGCCCCTGGCGGCTCCCGGCGGCAAGACACCCCTTCGCTTTGGCGTACTGCCCATTGGCGGCCCCAAGGAGTCCGTGGAAGATTGGCGCCCCGTTCTGCTGGATATGGCGCGCCACGTCGGACGCGAGGTTGAGGGCCTGGCCGTGAGTTCGTACGACGGCATGCAGCACTTGATGGAACAGCGCCGCGTGGACGTGGCCTTCATGTCCGGCACGCTGGCGGTCAAGGGGGTCACGCAATTCGACATGCAGGTCGTAGCCCAGTTGGCACGCCGGGACGGATCGTCGGGCTACCGCTCGGTGCTGATCGTGCAGGACAAGGGCCCCATCGCAACCGTGCAGGACTTGCTCAACGTTCCGGGGAAATGGCGCTTCGCACGCGGCGAGGATCTCTCGGTATCGGGTTATCTGGTACCGGAACTTCAATTCTTTGCCGAGAAGCGAATTCACTCGGACGCCTACTTCCGCTCGGTCAAGATCAACAACCACCAGAACAACGCGCTCGCCGTCGCCAACGACGAAACCGACGTCGCGACCAACAACACCGCTGACCTTGAGAAGTTCCAGGAACGCTTTCCCACGGAGTTCACCAAATTGCGCGTCATTTGGTCGTCCTCCGAAATCCCTCACGGAGCGATCCTTGCACGCACCGATCTTCCGGCAGGAGTTACAACCCGGTTGCGACAATTCCTGCTGAGCTACGGCCGGCGCCCCGGCGCGGAAGAAGAGCGTGCCAATTTGCGCCGTGTGCACGACCTCGCCGGCTTTGTCCCGGCAAACAACTCGCTTCTGCGCCCCATGGTGGATCTGGAATACCGGCTGGCGGTGCGCCGGGCCGAAAACGCCCAGTGGGTCAGTGACGCGGCCAAGAACTCACGGCTGGCCAAACTGCGCGAGGACTACGAGAAGAATCTGCGCAAACTGACGACCCCATAGACGTGTGGAGCCTCAGATGAACCAGTCGTGCGATTTGGCGATCGCCTCCGACCTGTTGGTCACCCCCATGGCGACATAGAGCAGATGAAGGTGGCTCTTGACCGTGCCCACCTCCACACCCAGGTGCGCCGCAATGACTTTGTTGGGCATGCCCTCGTGCAGCAAGTGCAGAATGTCGCGCTGTCGGTTGGTCAGTGAAGCACTGCCTGCATTTCTCACCACGGCACTGGCGGACTTGCCGGCCCCCCCATGCTGGGGTTCGGCGCACGACATCGCCGCCCGCAGTGCACCCAATAACTGGTCCGACGCATGATTCTTGCTGACGACCCGAAACACGCCGGTGGTGGCCAGTCGCCGCGCCAGCCCAGGGTCGTCCATCGCCGTACAGACGATTACCCGCGCGGGTCCGGCCAGCGCACAGACCTCCTGCACACTCTCGAGGCCGTGCATGCCCGGCATTTTCAAGTCCAGGATCACCGCATCGAAGGATGCGCCGCCAGCGGGTGCCGACAAGGCAATCCTGGCACCATGCAGATCGGGCGCGTATTGGCACCGGGCACCTGCCCACTCGCCCTGGATGAGCAAACCAATCCCTTCGCGGATCAGGGCATGGTCGTCAGCAATCAGCACGCGCGGGGGAATAGTGCCTTCCATGGCGGCGATTGTGCCAGCAGCTAGCCCAAAGGATATATAACCTTGTTGCGCGGCGCCAAACGCCGGGCACCGGATCCACGGACAGACCCCGCCGGCTCAGCCGCGCTGAAGGGGATCACTCGACGGCTATCTGACGCGCCGCCAACTTGACCCGCAGCATGGCCGGCTTGCCTACGTCAATCTGACGCACCAGACGCCAGCGAGCGTGCTCCAGATCCCGAAACGCCGCCAGCACCGCCAACACCTTGGCATCGGCCGGCAGAATCATATCGATCGGCTTGCTCTCCCCTGGCCTGAGCAGAAGTTCCTCGCGTCGCACAACGTCTTGCCCCAGGGTGGTCGCGTCTTTTTCATACAACGAAAAAAAGTCCGCCGACTCGAAGATGGTCGAAGACTTGAGCGCGTAAACGCGTACCGACACCGGCGAGGGTCGACCCCGTCCGTCGGGATTGACGTCGGTGGCGGCGGCGATGACCAACCGGACCTGCGAGGTCACCGGCTGTGAAGCGCATGCGGTCAGACCCGCGGCAACCAGGCTGGCACCCGTCAGCTTCAATATGGAACGCCTCATGTCGTTGGCGACCACACCGCTCAACTCGCTTGTGAAACCAGAACGCACCATGTCCAATCCCCCGTCCAGTCATTTTGATGACGCGCGCAAAGATTACCACGCTTCATCGGCGCTGGCACCGCATGACCCATCGGTTCTTTCAAATTTCGGCCCGATGTTCGTCTTCGGAGGAGACCAGATACGTCCTGAAGAGGCCAACGTGGACACAGAAGCAATGGAAGGCATCCTGGCGCCGGTGAGTGAAGCCTTGCCGTGCGGGGAAGATCTTGAATACGATGCGGCGTTCACCGCCCTGGAAGCAGCCGCACGGCCAAAGGCCGAGCAGCAGTTCGGGGATTCGGTCATCCCTGAGGTGCCCCCCGAATGGCGATCGGTGCAGAGCCAAGCCCAGGACTTGATGCAGCGCACCAAGGATGTGCGGGTGGCGGTCCTGCTTCTCAGAGCCGCAACCCGAATTGACGGCATCACGGGCTTCGTCGCGGGTCTGCAGGTTCTGAACCGGCTGCTGGAGCAGTACTGGGAACAGATTCACCCCCAATTGGACGCGGACGACGACAACGACCCCACGATGCGTCTGAACGCGCTGGCGCCGCTGACCGACAGCGAGATGGTGCTGCGGGATTTGCATGAGGCCCGAATCGGCACCTCGCGCAGCCTGGGTCCGGTCCTCGTGCGCGACGTGGAACTCGCATTCGGCAAGCTGACACCTCGTGATGGGGAGGCCGTTCACAGCGCGGCCCAAATCGAAGGTGCGCTGGGTGAGATTTTTGAGTCTCTGCCGTCCGCACGTGAGGCCTGCGCCGCCGCAGCTGACGGTGTGACGCAATTGCAGGCCAGCATCAACAGCCGCGTTGGGAGCTTTCAGGCGGTTGATTTCAAACCCTTGCGTGATATCGCGATCGTGGCGCAGCAGGTGGCCCGCGGGTCAGGCACCGCTGACCAAGACGCCGGCATCCAGACCGACGCTGAAGACGCCGCCGAGGCATCGGGCGGCGCGCCCGCGCGTGCGGCCCCTCGTGGCGAGATCCAGTCGCGGCAAGACGCGCTGAACACACTGGACCGCGTCATCCGCTACCTGGAACAAACGGAGCCGGGCAATCCGGCACCCCTGCTGATCAAGCGTGCCCAGCGGCTCATCGGCGTGAGTTTTCTGGACATCATGTCCGATCTTGCGCCGGACGCCCTGAGCAGCATTGAAAACATCACCGGGCGTTCGTCTTGAAGTGACCCCATCGAAACCGCAATGCCCCCCGCCTTTTCTGTCGCACCCTAATTACCTAGGAGTTTCTTATGGCCACCAGTAGTCAGAAATTTGTAGCCCGCAACCGCGCACCCCGCGTCCAGATCGAATACGACGTTGAACTCTACGGGGCTGAAAAGAAGGTCCAGCTCCCGTTCGTGATGGGGGTGCTGGCAGACCTCTCCGGCAAGCCCGCGGATCCGCTGGCGCCAGTGGCCGAACGCAAGTTCCTGGAGTTTGACTCTGACAATTTCGACACCCGGATGAAGGCCATGAAGCCTCGTGTTGCCATTTCCGTGCCCAACACCCTGACCGGTGAAGGAGAACTGAAGGTGGACATCACCTTCGAAAGCATGGAGGACTTCAGTCCTGCGGCGGTCGCGCGCAAGGTGGATGCCCTGAACAAGCTCCTGGAAGCCCGAACCCAGCTTTCGAATCTCGTGACCTACATGGACGGAAAGGGCGGCGCCGAGGAGTTGCTGGCCAAGGTTCTGGAGGATCCCGCCCTGCTGCAAAGCCTGGCCGCCACCAAGAAGGCCGACGACGCCACACCCGCCGCCTGATCCCATTGAACGCCGACACCTGGAGTCATCATCATGTCTGAAGCACTCAACCAACAAAGCGCCCTGCAGGGTGTCACCTACGAAGGTAGCGACTTCGCCTCCCTGCTCAAGAAGGAATTCAAACCCCGCACCGAGGAAGCTCGGTCAGCGGTGGAAACCGCGGTTCAGACCCTGGCGCAGCAAGCCTTGGGCCAGACCAAGCTCATTGGCAAGGATGTGGTGGAAACCATCCAGGCCATGATCGCCGCGATCGACGCCAAGCTCACGGAGCAAATCAACCAGATCCTGCACAACAGCGAATTCCAGAAACTCGAAGGCGCGTGGCGTGGCCTGCACTACATGGTGAACAACACCGAGTCGGATCAGCACCTGAAGATCCGCGTGATGGACATGTCCAAGCAGGAGCTGGGCAAGAATCTCAAGCGCTACAAGGGCGCGGCCTGGGACCAAAGCCCCTTGTTCAAGAAGATCTACGAGGAGGAGTACGGGCAATTCGGCGGTGAGCCCTTTGGCGCGCTGGTAGGCGACTACTACTTTGATCAGAGCCCTCCCGATGTCGAACTGCTGGGTGAAATGGCCAAGATCGCCGCGGCGGCGCACGCCCCGTTCATCAGCGGCGCCAGCCCATCCCTGATGCAGATGGAGTCCTGGCAGGAGCTGTCCAACCCACGTGATCTGGCCAAGATCTTCTCGACGCCGGAATACGCTGGCTGGCGCAGCCTGCGCGAGTCCGACGACGCCAAGTATCTGGGCCTGTGCATGCCACGCTTCCTGGGGCGCGTTCCCTACGGCGCCAAGACCAATCCGGTGGAAGCCTTCAATTTCGAGGAAGACACAACCGGTGCGGACCACAATAAATACGCCTGGGCGAATGCCGCCTACGCCATGGCCACCAACATCAACCGCTCCTACAAGCTGTATGGCTGGGGGTCCAGGATTCGCGGTGTCGAGTCCGGCGGTGCCGTGGAGAACCTGCCCTTGCACACCTTCCCCACCGACGATGGCGGAGTGGACCAGAAATGTCCAACCGAGGTGGCCATCAGCGACCGGCGGGAAGCAGAGTTGTCGGCGAGTGGCTTGCTGTCCATGATTCACCGCAAAAACTCGGACTTCGCCGCGTTCATTGGCGCGCAGTCCCTGCACAAACCGGCCGAATACGACGACCCCGACGCCTCCGCCAATGCAGCGCTCGCGGCGCGCCTGCCCTATCTGTTCGCCTGCAACCGGTTCGCGCACTACCTCAAGTGCATCGTGCGCGACAAGGTGGGTAGCTTCAAGGAGAGGGACGAGATGCAGCGCTGGCTGAACTCGTGGATCATGAACTACGTCGATGGCGACCCGACCAACTCGTCGGAGACAACCAAGGCCCAGAAACCCCTTGCCGCGGCGGAAGTCATCGTGGAGGAAATCGAGGGTCAACCCGGCTACTACTCCTCCAAGTTCTTCCTGCGGCCGCATTACCAACTCGAGGGTCTGACCGTGTCCTTGCGGCTGGTTTCCAAGCTGCCTTCCGTCAAAGGCGGAAAGTAACAGACCGCAAGCGACTTGACCGCAGGCTCGGGTCGGGTCCGTGCACGATGGAGGAATGTGACATGTTTCGTTCCACTCAGTTGACATGGGTCCGCCCCGCGTGGCTGCGGTGCGTGTTGGGCGCGGCCGCGCTGGCGGTTTCCGGCTGTGGTGGAGTGGCCGACGAAGTCGTGGTGTCCACCACCGCCAACACGCCGCTGGTCATCGCGGGCGCGAGCAGCATACCCAGCCTCACCGTGGGCATGGAACGCATGTTCAGCGTCACGGTCACCGACATCGACGGCATCGACAGCGTCACGGTCACCCTGGACGGCGCACCCATTCCCGTGACCATCAACGGCAACACCTACTCCATCACGCTGCCGGGTACGTTGGCTGTGGGGCCGCACACGCTGGTGGTCACAGGACGGGGCCTGGCCCCGGACGGCACACGGGAAGTACCCCGATCGGTCAGCGTCACGTTCACCGTATTCCCCCGGAACACGCCAGCCACCGTCACGGCAGTGACCGGGCAGAACCACTACACCGTGGGGGCCACCCCCACACTGAGCACCTCCGTTGTGGACCCTGACGGCATTGCCAGCGTCACAGCGGCACTGGATGGCACTGCCCTAGCAGTCACCGCAGCAGGGGGCGTGTATTCCGTCACCCTCCCCGGGAGCGTGGCAGCGGGTGTGCATGCACTTGTTTTCACGGTGACGGGACTCCATCCGGACGGCAGTCTGGAAGCGGCGCAAACCGTCACCCAGGCGATCACGGTATATCCCCCCAACACGCCATTGACGATCAGCTCGATCAGTGGCCCTGCGAGCTACACGGTAGGTACCGCGCATGCCTACACCACGCAGGTGATGGACCCTGACGCCATCGCCTCCGTCACGGCCACCCTGGACGGCGTCGACATACCCGTTGTCTCGGGTGCCGGCGGATACACGGTGGACATCCCGGCCAGCACCAAGACCGGCACGCATACGCTGGTCGTCACGGCTACGGGCCGCTTGCCGGATGGTTCGCTGGAGGCGCCGCACTCGGTGACGCAGACCTTCATCATCTACCCGCCCAATACGCCGCTCACGATCAGTGCGATCAGTACGATCTCGCCGCCTCCATCGGCGGGCCCGCCGGGGCCCACCTTGTACCGGGTCACGGTACAGGAGCCCGACGGCGTGCCGAGCGTGGTGGCCTATCTCGACGGCGTGCCCACACCGGTGACACAAAGCGGCTCCGATTACCAGATCTCCGTGCCAGCTTCGTATGGCTGCGCAAGAATTATCGACTTCACCGCCACGGGCAAAAACCCCGACGGAAGCTTTGAAGCATCTCAAACCCAGACACTGGATACATCGAGCACGTGTTGAGCGTGCCACGAGGTAACCGATTTGAATTTTGCAGGCAGGCTTCGTCTTAGTAAGAGCTGTCCGCGAAACGGGACAGCAAGTCAACGTCAAGGAGCATTTACATGAGCAGCGACTTTCACATCAAATTCGACGGCGTAGAAGGCGAAGCCACGCACAAGGATCACAAGGGCGAGATTGAGCTCCTGTCCTGGTCCTGGGGCGTGAGTCAGCACTCGGGCTCCATGTCGGGTGGTGGCTCGGGCAAGGGCAAGGCCGTCCCCGGCGACTTCAGCTTCACGCACCTGTACGACAAGGCCTCTCCCGTGCTGGCCAAGCACTGCGTGTCGGGCAAGCATTTCCCCACCGTCAAGCTCACCGCGCGCGAGGCCGGCGAAGGTCAGAAGGACTTCCTCGTCATCACCATGAAGGAAGTCTTCATTTCCAACGTGGCGCCCTCTGGCAGTCATGGCGGCGATCTGGTGGAGTCCGTGTCCTGCACGTACAAAGACATCGAGTTTGCCTACAAGGCCCAGGACAACAAGGGCGGTCTGACAGGTGAGGTCAAGTTCGGCTGGAACGTCGCCACCACGGAAACACGCTGAGGCCCTGCGGGGTTCCGACGGCTGGAACGGGTCGTCCCAACCTCCTGGATCGGTACAGAGTGGCCACGGGAGCCGCCCGCCTCGCACAACGCAGACAGCTGGAACACGCCGTCTCCTTGCTGCGTGCCCGAAAGTTCGAGCAGGCCGAATCGGCGCTGAAAGCGCTGCTCCTGCGCTGGCCGGGCCAAGGCGATGCGCTGCACTTCCTGGGGGTCTTGAAACACCAGCGCGGCGACAGCGAGGGCGGCGCTGCCCTGATCCGGCAAGCCATACAGGCCTTGCCCTGTGAGGCCGGACCCTGGAACAACCTGGGCAACGTTCTGGTGGAATGCCAGCGCTTTGACGAAGCCGAACAGGCTTACCTGAAGTGTCTGGAAGTCAGCCCCGAGTTTCTGGATGCGCTGAGCAATCTGGCCGCTATCCATTGCAAACGTGGTCACTACGCCGAAGCCGAAGCGCTGTGCAGGCGCGCCATCGCAACACGACCGGATTTTGGCCAGGCCTGGTACAACCTGTCGGTGGCCCTGCTTGAGCAGCAGCGCATTGAAGAAGGCCTGGCCGCGAACAGCCAGGCCATCCTGCTGTGGCCCAGGCACCTGCAGGCACGCGACGCCGTGGCCCGAGCCTTGGTATTTCAGGGTCGACTCGACGAGGCGGCCAAGTTGTACCGCGAATGGCTGGAGGTCGAGCCGGACAATCCCGTGATCCAGCATCACCTGGCGGCCTGCTCCAACCAGCCCCCCCCGTCGCGTGCCAGCGACGGCTACGTCGAGAAGACCTTTGACGCATTTGCCGCAACCTTCGATGCCAACCTGTCGGCGCTGGAGTACCGCGCGCCGCAATTGGTGGCGCGCCTGCTGGAAGAGCAGCTCGGCCGCGCCGAACCCCGGTTCGACATCACAGACCTCGGTTGCGGCACTGGGCTGTGCGGACCCCTGGTGCGCCCGTGGGCTCGCCATCTCGCGGGATGCGATCTCTCAACCGGCATGATCGAGAAAGCCCGTCGCCGCAACGTTTACGACACGCTACACCACTGCGAGCTAGTAGCCTACTTGCATGCGCATGACCGCGCCTTCGACGTGGTGCTGTGCGCGGACACGCTGTGCTACTTCGGCGAGCTGGACGAAGCCGTGCTCGCAGCGTCCCGCACGTTGATCCCCGGGGGATGGCTGCTGTTCACGGTGGAAGCCCTGCCCGAGGGTGAATCCCTGCCCTACCGGCTGCAACCCCATGGCCGCTACGCCCATGGCCGCGCGTACGTGGAGCACGTTGTTCAGTCCTCAGGCTTCGAGTTGCGTACCGTACGTCAGGAAGTCCTGCGCAAGGAGGCCGGGCGCCCCGTGACCGGCTGGCTGGTCGCAGGACTGTGCATTTCGTCACACAATTGACGCCGCCGCGTCATCTGTGAATGTTCGGCCGTTGAAAAGCACCCGCTTGAGCCCGTCTTAGTTTCAGTCGTCTCCCCCATACGAGTGCCACGACCACCGCAATCATCCACACCTTTTCAGGAACCCCATCATGAGCAGCGACTTTCACATCAAATTCGACGGCGTCAAAGGCGAAGCCACGCACAAGGATCACAAGGGCGAGATTGAGCTCCTGTCCTGGTCCTGGGGCGTGAGTCAGCATTCAGGCTCCATGTCGGGTGGTGGCTCGGGCAAGGGCAAGGCCGTCCCCGGCGACTTCAGCTTCACGCACCTGTACGACGCGGCGTCGCCCGTGCTGGCCAAGCAATGCGTGTCGGGCAAGCACTTCGACACGGTGAAGCTCACGGCCCGCAAGGCCGGCCAAGACCAGCACATCTTCCTCGTCCTCACGATGAAGGAGGTCTTCATCTCCAGCGTGGCGCCCTCTGGCAGTCATGGCGGCGATCTGGTGGAGTCCGTGTCCTGCACGTACAAAGACATTGAGTTCTCCTACAAGACCCAGCGGCCAGACGGCAGCATGGGCGGCGAAGTCAAGTTCGGCTGGAACGTCGCCACCACGGAAACACGCTGAGCACGATCCACACATGTTGACCTTGCACCTTGGATCCGTGGGGGCTGGTGTTCAGCAGTTGCAGGCGCAACTCAATGCCCGGTTCGCGCCCCTGTCCTGTCTGGCGGTTGATGGAGTCTTCGGTCCTGAAACGTATCAGGCCGTCATGCGTTTTCAGTCGGGCAACTGGCTGGTGGCGGACGGGGAGGTCGGCCCATGCACATGGAACGCGCTGATGCAAACCGAGAGCTACTCGCCCGTGCTGCACTCGATTCCACTGATCCCCCAGCCCACGGCGACAACGTGCTGGGCGGCCAGCACCGCGATGGTGTCTCGCTCCAGCGTGCCCAGCGTTATCGCGCGGACGCCTGCGGACCTCGTCCTTGCCGATGGGAGCCTGCGCAACTGGTCCGAGACCAACGATCCCATGACGGGTGCCCGCAAATTCGCGCGGGCGAACGGCCTGATGGTTCTGCCGCCGGCGTCCTGGATGCCAGCGTTCCTGAGGGACCGGCTGCAGCGAGGCCCCCTCATGTTCGACATGCTCTGGCGTGCGAACGAATACACCCGAGGCCATGGCAGCTCTGGACACATGATCGTCGTGGTGGGGATCCGCGGCGATGCTGATCAGTCGGGCCGCGGCACGACTTTGCGCATTCAAGATCCCTGGGCTCCGAACGTGGGAAAGACGTATTCGGTGAGCTATCACAAGTGGATTCAGGAGGTCCCCACGCGCACCTACCACACGTACCAACGGATATAGCGCGACTACTTCCCGGCACCGTTCACCTGGAAAGCCGCCCAGAAGAACGGGTGTGGTTTCTTCACCATCACATGCTCCTGCGCTTGCGTGAGTGCGCGGGCCATGGGCATGCCGGCCTTGAGGTTGACGTACAGGCGCTTGGACAGCTCCCCCGTGGCCTCGTCGTCCACCTCCCACAGGGAGCCGACCACGTTGCGCGCGCCGGCGTACAGGAAGCCGCGCGTCAAACCGATGACGTCGTCGCCATTGCTGACCTTGCCCAGACCGGTTTCGCAGGCAGACAGCATGACCAGGCTGGCGTTCAGATTCAGCCCGTAGATTTCACTGACCGTGAGCATGCCGTCGTTGGCGGCATCTGCGGCCAAGCGCAGTCGGGAGTCCAGGGGCGCATCGGCCGAGAACTCACCATGCGACGCCACGTGGATGTGCGAGAACTCCACCGAACGTCGCTTGATGAGCGACTCGGTGGCGGCACCGCGGATGAACAGCTCGCTGCTGCCGCCAAACATGGTCTTCAGCGCCTGGGCTTCTTCCTGCGCTGCCGGCAGATCGTACGCAGCCTGCCCCAGGTCCGGATTTCCCAGGATCAGCAAGTGCCGCACCTGCTCCGCCGAGGGTGCGGCCGCTGGCGACGACAGCAAGCCCATCAGCATCGCGGTCGGGAGATAGCGCAGCGCGCGGCCCTGCACCACGTAGCGCTGCCCGTCGTGCAGCGCGGCGAACGGGAGGTAGTGCAATCCGGCGTGCGGAACGATGAGCAGGTCCCGCCCCGCGATGCTGGCCTGCATGGGGCGCAGCAGCCGGTTGTACAGCGCTTGCCCCAATTCCTGGGTCTGCTTGCGGCGCTTCTTGATGCCTTGGCGGAACTCGGCGATATCGTCATCCAGGCCACGCCCCTCCAAGGGATAGATGCGAATCTCCGAGCCGCTCAGCGTGTAGCCGTACAACACCGGTCCGGAACTGAAGTAACCGACCAGCACCTCCCTGGGGTTCAGCGCGGCGGCCATCTGCTCGGCGCTGATACCACCGGACGTGACGAGGGAGGCCAGTTGAGGTGCCAAGGTGCGCAGTTGCTGCGCGGCCTGCTTGAGACTGGCTGTCAACGCCGAGCGTTGCGTCGGGTCAGCGTTGGGAGGCTGCAGCACCAGTTGCGCATCCAGCCGCTGGAACTGTAGGAACGCCTGCTCGACCTCGGCTGCGCGCGCGCCGTGAATGCCGAAGTCGGACTTGGCCGCCAGCAGGTCCACCAGGGTACGGGACTTGGCCTGTTCCGCCGTCTCCAGGGCCAGGGCCTTGTTGCCTTGCTTCAACGCCACGCGCACCACCCCCTGGTACACGACCTGCTTGTCCTGGGCGAAACCGATCTTGCTGGTTTCGGTGCGAATGGAGCGACGCTGGCTTTCGATGACGTCCCGAGCCCTGCGGTACAGCTCCAGTGCCTTGTCCCACTGCCCATCCTGCTCGGCGATGCGGGATCGCTCCACCAGGGTCTGCCAGTAGATCTCGGCATTCACGCTCAGTTCCGGCAAACCCAGCAGCCGATCGAACCCCTGGCGCGCGGCATCCAGCCGACCCACCTCCAGTTGGGCCTTGTGCTGCATGAAAGCCCGGGGCAACTCGATCCAGAGCCAGTTGTTGCGGCCGCTGAACGCACTGCCGGACAGAAAGGTGTCCAGCATCTTGTCGAACCGGAACGACGCCTCGCTCGACTCCATGGTGACGATGACGTCCGCCCACGCCCCCACCGCCATCTGCGCACGCGCCAGCGCCATGGCCTTGGCGCGCTTGTAGTCGCTGTCCACCTTGAAACCCTGCAGCAAGGCCACGGTCTGGCGCGCCAGGGTCAGGTCGCCCTGCAGAGCCACTGCCACGGCGATCGCGGCATAGGCGTTGACCACCATGTCGTGGTCGTGGCTGTTTTCGCGGCGCAGCCAGATCAGCGCGTTGTTGGCCGACTGGCGCGCACCGGCGTAGTCTCCCAGGTCAATCTGCGCCTCGGCCCGCATCAGCTCCATGGCGGGCGTTGCATCGTCCAGCCCGAAGATGCGCGTGCGCGTGTCGCCGGTGGCGATCAGCTCGCGCAGCCGGTCCAGACACGGCAGCAGCCGGTCGTAGCGCTTGAGCTTGGAATAGGCAAAGCACAGGGCGTGCTGGTCGCGCGTGCGCAGCGGCCCCTTGGTCGCCAGCGCTTCCACCTGCTGCTCGATCAGATCGTAGCGACCGGTAGCGGCATAGGTCGTCTGGTCAGTGCCGTAGTCCGCCAACGCCCCGGCGCTGGCCACGCACCCGGCAAGCGCGCAGAGGGCGTAACGGAGATGGCGGGCAGACCGCACAGCGGGCTAGAACCAGTAGTTGACGTTCACGGCGAAGCCGTGGCTGTCGCGTGTGCGCTGCAGCAGCAGTGTCGCGCGGAAGAAGCTGCGGGCGGAAAAAGCGTTCTTGTTGGTTCCCAGCGAGAACGACAGGTCCTGCCCGTTCTTGTGATAGAGCGAACCGTTCAGGTAGCGCGTGTCGGCCAGGCCGTATTCCGCGGACAGCTTGGCGCCGAACAGCATCACCGGCTGACTCAGCAGCACACCATTGCGCATCGCCAACTGGCCGATGCCCGGGTCCACGGCCGTGCCCGTGCCCGAGGGCTTGAAGGTCTTGTAGTAGCCCAGTAGGTTGCCCACGGTGATGTCAAATCCCTTCTGCTCCACCGTGTACGTGCTGGCCAGGGAACCATTAAGGATGCCTGTGTAGTAGCCCGCCGCGTCGGACCCGGCCACCGAGGCACCCACCATGGGCGTAAGCACCCACTCGTCCGACATCGGGAAACGGTAGCCGGCCGAGACCCGCCCGTTGTAGGAACGCGTGCCCGCCGCATCCACGATGCCGATGCCGCCACGCAGCAACGCCTGGCGCCGGGGGTCGATGTCGTTGCGCACCGTGTACGACACGGGGATGGACAGGGTCTTGACCGTGGTACCCGCCACGTTGTGGCGACTCACCACCATGCCGATGCCGAACAGGGTGGCGGCCCCGCCCTGGGCATTGGGCAGCGAGGTCGCGATGCGGGTGGCCACATCGCCAAAGCTGTTGTCGAAGTCGCTGTCGACGGCATAGGTCATCAGCCCCCCCGGCCCGGAGATCGGGTTGACGGGAGAGTTGTGCGCCTGGTAGTCGACGATGCGGCCCAGCAAACCCTCGTTGGCCTTGAGCCAATCGTGAAACAGCCGTGCACTGTCCACGCGCGTGGGGCCGGCAAAGGTTTCGTTGATGCCCAACGCGGGAATCACGAAGCGCAGGCTCGGACTGCCCGCGTCAAAGCTGACGACCGCGGGGAGGCCGTTCAGGCGGGCGTTCGTGGTGACGGCCTCCGCACCGGTGTAGGACGGAAACAGTCCGCCCACATCGCGCACGCCGTTTTCATAGAGGGTCTGCAAGGAGGTGGCGCACACCTGTACGGAGTCCGGGCCGGAACTGACCAGGGCTCCATACAGGGAATCGCAGGTCAGGGTGGATTGCGCCAGTGCCGGCGGCATGCACAGGCACAGGCCAGTGCCTACCGTGGCGGCCAGCGACTTCATGGCGAGAGCGTGGGGGATTCGCATGGCAGAGTCCTTCTTCATGAGACTGGGCGGTGGCAACGCATCACGCACGGCCTCTGGCCGTGACAGGAAGACTGGCGGGGTCCTGCATGCGTGTCACCTCGTCGCCGGCATGGGCCCACAGCGTCAACGCGGTGTAGTTGTCGTGGTGCGGCTTGGCGTGTGTCTTGATACGCTGCTCGATCAACTGCAGCCAGGACGCAGGACTGGGCGAAGCCTTCAGGGTCTCCACCAGCATCGCGTCCCCCAGGGGTTCCCACACGCCGTCACTGCACAGCAGCAGCGCGTCGCCCGGCTGCATGGCGTAGGGGCCGCTGACCGATACTTCCAGCGGCTCGTCCACCGAACCCAGGGCCGACAGCAGCACATTGCGCGTGGGGTGCAGGCGTGCCCCTTCGTCGTCCAGCAGCCCGCCGGCAACCATCTCCTGCACCAGACTGTGGTCCGTGGTGCGGGCCACCAGCTCGCCTTCGCGAAACAAGTAGGCGCGGCTGTCGCCGCAGTGCGCGAACGACACCTGCTGCTGCTCGATGTTCAGTGCTGCCAGCACCACGGTGGAGCGCATGGAGGCCAGGGCGCTGCTGTCGCCCTGCCGGGCCACGATCGCCAGATTGGCGTCCTCGATGAGCGAGCGCATGACATGGGTGTCCAGCGTCGGATGACGCGCGTAGGCGTCCAGCACACTGGAGCGTGCGATGTTCGAGGCCACGTCACCCCCGCCGTGCCCACCGGCTCCGTCGGCCACCAGACAGGCAACGAACTGGCCATCGTTCCAATGACCATAGACGTCCTCGTTGTAGTCCCGCCCACCCTGGCGGGACAGTGCCACGATTTCAACTTCCAAAACGTGCTCCCGGTTGTGTCACGACCTACCCCTTGCCCGCCTCGGCCTTGAACCGCGCCATCTGTTCCTCGTAGGCCTTGGAGAACGCCTCCCCGAACAGCTTGTGAAAATCATCCTGTGCCTCCTGCGTGATGCTGGCATGCAATGCGCAGAATTGGTCCCACAGCTTGGCCTTGCGGTTGGCCGCGAACAGGGCATCCAGCGTTGTCTTTTCCGTCAGGCGCTTTTCCAGCTCGTCGGGGGTGAAGCGCTGCAGCACATGGTCCAGTGCGGCGTGCAGGCCCACCATCACGCCAAACTGGTGCGCGCGCAGGTCGTTGAAGGCATCGCGCATCGCTTCCTGGGCGGGCATGAAGCCGCGCACGCCCGGCCCCAGCAGGTGCGCCAGCGCCACTTCGACCGTGGGTGAGAACTTCAATGGGTTGTTGTGCTGCGAACCGATCATGGTGACCTCGGCCCGCACCTCGCGTTTGAACTCCTGGCGTGTCAGCAGCAATTGCAGCGTGCCTTCGGTGGCGCTGCGCAGCATGCTGCCGATGCGCTCCATCAGTCCGGGCGTCAGCGCCACCGGCATCTGGTGCGTGCTGTCCACGCCCCTGAGGAAGGCCGCGAGCAGCTCCGCGTCGGAGTAGTGCCCCGCGCCAGGCGTGCTGCCCACCACGGGTGCGGCAGGCATGGGCGCAGGGGGTGACACCGGTGGCGGCGCGGTGGGCGGCGCCGGGGCGGGCACGCCGCCCGCGATTTCCAGCGGACCGATCTCGACACGAGACATCGCCGGTGCATGCGCCGCCGTGTGGTTCGGTGCATGGACCGGTGCATGGACCGGCGCCGGCGCCGCAACGGGCGCCAGCAGGTCGGAGAAATCGTCGTCTGGCAACACCGGCGCCCTGGACACGCCCACCGGCGTCGCCGGAGCGGCGACGAAAGCGTGCTGCAGCGCGGACACATGGTCGCTTCGGGCGGCGGCGGTCGGCTGGGCCACGCTCTTCAGGGCCACCAGCGGATCGGCACTGGTGGCTGTGTTCGGTTGCATCAGGGGGTCCGCCAGGGGCGTGTGGGCAAACGGATCCGTACCGGAAGGCGTGGGCCCCAGACCAAAGAGCGCGTCAATGCTGGAAGGTGCACCTCCCGCCGGGATACCCAGGTCGGAAAAATCGTCCGGAATCCCCGCTGTGGGCGCTGCGCCACCCCCAGACTGTGGTCCGAGCAAGTCGGCAAACGGATCTGACAACGCGCCGCCGCGCACATTGAACTCCATGGGGTTTTGCGCCGCCGGCGGCAAGACAACCCCGCTCGTGGGGACGACCGGTGTCGTCTTGGGCGGTGGTGGGCTGGGTGAGGCTGGCATCAGGCCGTCCAGCAGGCCGGCAAATGGGTCATCGCCCGCCGGTAAGGATGCTCCGCCGCCCTGCATGGCGGTTGCCGCGGCAGCTGACGCAGGCGCGGTGATGTCCTGCACCTGCAGCTCGAACCCACCAATCATCAGCCGGTCGCCGTTGTTCAGGCGAACTTCATTGCCGGCACCCAGCGGCTGACCGTTGCAGATCAGCGGATTGCTGCCGCGGTCCACGACGAAGTACTCGCCGCCGCGGCACAGCACCTGGGCATGCACGCGCGACACCGTGCGCTCCGGGTCGTCCAGGACCAGGGTGCTGCCCACGGCACGCCCGATGGTCCCACCGGCTGGCCCGAACTGCGCGGCCAGCGATTGCGCCACCGGCGCCCCCTTCAAGCCCACAACCACGACTCGCATTGCAACCCCGCTCCCATGGAGTGACACCTGGCCCAAGGCGCGCCGCCCCGTGACGACAGGTGCTCTTGGCTAGAACGAATGGCGCGTGCGAGTTTTCAATCGTGTCGCCGGGCGCACCCGTCAGGGCGCCAGCAGCAGCACCAGCGCCTGGCTGGGCACCACCCGCACGCCCGGGCAGTTGGTGCTGTTTTGCAGCGACACGCTGGTCAGCCGGGTGGCAGGCATGCCCTGAAACAGCACGGTAAAGGCCCCTGTCAGGTGGCGGCTGGGCCCCATGACGGTCGCGGAAGCCACTCCCATGGCCAGCCCCGGGTTGTCGCCGTTGGTCATGGGAATGGTGGTGCCCATGTTGTGCGCCGGCATTCCCATGATCAGGATCGTGGGGCAAGTGGGAATGGCCATGGGCCCCATGGCGATGTTCGGATAGGGAATCGGAATCGGGGCGGGCGACGGTGGCGCCGGTGTGAGGCACACGTCCGGAAACCCCATGTCCATGCCCATCATCTGGCAGTTGGCAAACATCACGGCCTCCTAGCCAAAGTGGATTTGCGAGCCCCGCGCCTTGACCAGTTGCTCGCCGCTGATCAGGGTGTGCTGCGCGTCCAGCCGCATCAGCTCGCGTGCCTCGCGTTCGATGTGCGTGGCGCTCACGCGGTCGATGCCGTCCGTGGTGCGCAAATGATGCTTGCTGAAGTGGTTCACGCGGTCCATCACGGTCGACAGCAGCGAACCCACGACCTTGATCGCCGTGCCGATGACGCGCAGCTGGCGCCCCACGACCTCGGCCGATCCGGTGGCCACCTGTGTCTGCTGGTTCGTGATGTGCAGGCTCTCGCTGTCCATGCGCAACTGCGACGCACGCAACTGCAGGGCACCGTCCTGCACCTCCAGGGTGGTGGGGCCGGTGCAGCGCAGCACGTTGGACACGCCCTCCTCGCGCGCCAGCACCGCCAGGATCCAGACTTCGTCCGGCGCCACGCGCAGGCAGGCCACACTGTCGCCTGGCGCCGGCTCCAGCAGACAGCTCGCCGCGCGACGGGCACGGGCCGACACATCCCCGCTGGTGATGCACCAACCGGCTTCGTCCGACGCCTGCACGATGCCTACGCACCACTGCGCCGGCGTGGGCGTCGCCGTGCGCCCCGAACTGGATGCGGGTGGTCGCGCCACCTTGCCCGAACGCGCCCGACGCGGCGCGAGTACTTGTTCATTGCTTGGGTTCATCATTGGTCTCCCAGGTTTCGGGTTGTCCTGCCCTGCATCTCACGCTGCCACCGCACGCCAGCGTTCGGATTCCGCCAGATCGGGGTCGGTCTCCAGCGCCCGCGCCCGGTCCGTCATCTGCGCACCGTCCGTCATGGCACCATGCAGACAGGTCCGGTGCATCGTGGCTTGGCGCAGGTCCGCACCGCCCAGCTGCGCATGGCGGAAGTCGGCATAGGTCAATTCCGCCCCGCGCAGATCGCAGCCCGCGAGATGGGCGCCGGCAAAGTGGGTCTGGTACAGGTCTGCTCCGGCAAACAGCGACCCCGGCAATCTGGCTGCGGTGAACAAGGCCTGCCGCAACTTCGCCTCGCGGAAATCGACGCGCTCCTGCGCCACGACCGCGCAAAAGACCGCGTTGGCCGCCTGCGCGCGGTGAAAACGTGCGCCGTCCAGCGTGGCCCCCTGGAAGTTGCACTGCGCCATGGGCACGCCCGAGAAGTCCGCACCGCTCAGGTTGCTGGAGGCGAACATGCAGCCCTGCAACCGCAGCCCGACAAAGGATTTGCCCTGCAGTGAAGTCTTGAAGAACACCGTGCGCAGCATGCGCGACTGCGCCCAGGTCAGGTGCGTCAGGTCACACTCCAGCACGCTGGTCTGGGCCCAGTTCACCTCGTCGGCATTCACGTCCAGCAGGCGGCAGCCTGTGAGCACGGCCGCGTCCAGATTGGCTCCACGCAGGCTGGCATGGTCGAACTCGGTCTTGGACACTGTCGCCATGCTCAACTGGGCTTCGCCGAACTGTGCATGCTGCGCCTGACACTCGGACACGGTGACCGCATGCAGCATGGCATTGCGAAAGTCCGCCCGATCGAGGTGGCAGCGGTTGAACACCGCGCGGCGCAGCAGCGCGCCAGTGAACATGGCACCACTCAGATCGCAGCCATCGAACACCGCCTCGCGCAGATCCGCACCGCGGAAATCCGCCTCGGCAAGGTTGACACCGCTGAAGACACCGCCGCCCAGAAAGATGCGCGCATACTGGCCCCGGCGCAGGTCCAATCCCTCAATGGCCTCGCCCAGGGACACCGCGAGCGACAGCAGTTCCGGGCTCATGCTTTCGCGCTCATGGATTGGCCGCCTGTTGTTCGGGCGTCAGGCGCGGCCAGGTGCGGGCCCGCTTGAGCAGGGCGTTGTCGAACTTGACGTCGCCATCCAGGCGCACGCGGCTCAGGTCCGCCGCGAACAGGTTGGCCTGGCGCAGGTCGGCGCCGCGCAGGTCGGCGTGCTGCAGCACCGCGTCCTGGAAGTTCACCCCCGCCAGCAAGGCGCCGCGCACCATGGTCTTGCGCAAGAGCGCGCCCCTGGCGCTGGCCAACCGCCAGTCGGACTGGCCCAGGCGGGCCTCGCTCAGGTTCGCGCCATCGAGCACGGTGCGCACCAGGCGCACGCCGGTCATGTCGGCCGCACCGAAGTTGGCGCCGCCACAATGCGCCTGGCTCAGGTTGGCACCGACGAGCGAGCAGCCCTGGACCAGCACCGCGCCCTGAGCCTGGGCGGATTGCAGCTGCGCGCCGTCGAGCTTGCAGCTGACGAAGGTGGCGCGGGCCAGTTGGGCACCGCGCAGGTCCACGCCCGTCAGATCGCACGCGATCAGGTTGCAGCCCGACAGGTCGGCCTCGGCCAGCACCAGTCCACGCAGGTCCAGCTTATAGAAAGTCTGGCCGCCGGCTTTGGCGCCCGTCCAGTCGGCTTGGCCCCAGGTGGTGTCGATCAACATGGCGCTGCCCACATGGGCGCGCCGCAGCTGCGTGTGTGCGAGGTTGCAGTGCGTCAGCGTAGCGCCGGAAAAATCCGCTTCGTCAAACACTCCGGCCTGAAGCACGGCGCGCCCCAGGTTGGCACCGACGAACTTGCTCCCCACGGCGACGACGCCCGTGAAGTTGGCGTGCGCCAGTACCGCCCCGGAGAAGTCAGCTCCCGATAGATTGGAACGCGCAAGGTTCACGCCCTCCAGCCAGGCCCCGGCGAAGTTCATGCCACGCAGATCCAGCTCCGAGAAATCCGCGCCCGTGAAATCCAGCCCGGCGAATTGACGCAAGCCCTGGGACGAGGCAAGAGCCATTTCGGCGCGCAGGCTTGCGGCCTCTGCTGCGGGCATGGGTGGTGCCGCTGGCTGCTGGTGGGCGCCGTGCAAATAGCCCAGGCGCTCCGCTTGCTCCTTCTGGATCAGCTTGGCGTACAACTCGGGCACCTTCAACGTGCCCGGCTGGCTCGCCTGCACCAGCTCTGACAAGTGTGCCTCCGCGCTGTACTTCGGCGGCCCCCGGTGCACCAGCTGGCTCAGGTCGATCTTGTGCGTCTCCGCAAACTCCAGCGCCTTCTCGACCTGTGTCACCACGTCGTCCAGGGCCTGCCACTGCTGGCGCTCGGCCTCCTTCATCTGGCACTCGAGGTAAGCCGCCAGTTCATCGCCCGTGGGCGGCTTCTCACGCACCGGCATCTTGAGGCCCAGGGCATCCGGGTCGCGTCCCGTGGCGCGCACCTGTTCGCGGGCCAGTTCCACGTCGATTTCGGCGCGACGATACTGCGCATCCGCCTGCAGGCCGTCCATCGCGAACACGGCCTTGGTGGCCTCGAAATCCGGATCCAGCGTGCTCATGCCTTCGGGCAGCAGGTCGCTGTCACGCAGGCTGTGCACGGCCCCCATTCTGGGATCGGCGCGTTGCTCCAGCACCTGCGCGTAGTGCGCGTCGGGTTTGACCTCGCCCAGGCGTTCCACGGCCCCCATCAAGCCCGCCACATCCGAACCATCGTCCGACCCCACCTCGGCCAAGCCGTGGTACAGCAGTACGCAGCGCTCGGCGTGCGGGAAAAACCACACGGTCGTCAGGCGCAGCGGCACTTCGCGCAACTTGGTTTCGCCCCGCTCCAGCCGGTAGTTCGCAAACACGCGCACCCGCAGACCGGGCAGGCGGCCTTCGATATGGGTCTGTGTGGGGTGCAGGTTGTCCAGCGCGAACGCTTCGTCGCCGCGCAGCGGCTGATCCAGCCACTGGTCCGCGGGTGCCAGGTTGAAGTAGCGCCAATCCAGGTCGGGGGCAAAGCCGGGTGAATGTTCTTTCAGGTAGCTGGCGTCGTAGGTGCCGCGGTACTGCACCCGCTGCGGGTGCGTCACGTCCAGCACGCCAAAGCCCGCGGGTGCCACCGCCTGGTCCGCTCGCATGACGCGGCTGCTCGGCAACTCCAGGTTGGGAAGCCAGCGCACGCCGTCCACGGTGGCACGGCCCTTGCCCACCGGATTCGTGCTCAGGTCCTCGCCGCCATAGGCGCGGTCCCAGGAGAGGGGCATCTTGTCGAAGGGCTGGGGCACGCTGGCGTTGGCGCCGTTCCAGTAGCGGTCGCCAAACACCAACAGGGTTTTCTCCCGGCTCCCCAGGCGTACCCGCACCGCACAGGCATTGGGGCTGTCCTTGGGCGGGTAGGCGTGGCCATGGAGCAGAAATTCGCAGGTGAGCTTGGACACGCCCTCGTCGATCATGGGTGCGCCCATGTCCTGCGCCAGAAAGTTCCACATCGACTGCTCGCCCCACAGCGCGCCGCGCTCGCCTTGCACGAACGGCACGTGCAGTGCCCCCGTGACGCACAGGCCGAAGCGCTTGCGGTATTCAATGGGTCGAGTCAGCAGACTCAGGGCGTTGGGCTTGGTGACTTGCACGGCAGGCACCCCAGCCCTAAATGCTTTTCGGAGGTGGCGTGGCGGCGCTGGTCGGTGCCGCCTTGTCGTTGCTCAGCGCGTCGGTTTCGCTGTTTGTCATCTGACTGGCCAGGCCCGCGCCACCTCCCACCACGGCGCCGCCTGCGACGCCCAGCGGTCCACCGCCCAGCCCCAGGCCAATGCCCCCACCCGCGGCCGCCCCGGCCGCCACGGCAGTCATCGTCTGACTGCGTCGCCCGGCCACGGCCGCCAATCGGGACAGCCGCCCCGCCAGTCCAGGCAGCCCGTTTTGCGCGGCTTCCTTGGCGGCCTGGCTCAAGTCCTTCTGCGCCTTCTCGTACTGTTCCAGCGTGGCGTTCACATCCACGATCGCGGAGGCCGCCCCCGCCGCCGCCCCCAGAACACCGGCCACGGCGGCCCCCGCAGCCGCCCCTGAACCAGCTCCAGGAGTAAACAGCTTGAGCCCTTCCTGTTCGATTGACATGGTCGCACCGGTGAGCTCCAGCGCGCCAATTCCCACCATCTTCAACGCCACGGCGTTTTCGATCTGCAGCCCCCCAAAGTTCGAGATGTCCATGC